>Ga0187805_10000001_pt1 | contig 147419 bp, 124 predicted proteins | sample NC_wetland_sal_i_6_FD_132965 | JGI IMG/M metagenome (GOLD analysis project Ga0187805, IMG submission 132965) | Wetland sediment microbial communities from Neuse River Estuary, North Carolina, USA - Control_5 | ecosystem: Environmental > Aquatic > Freshwater > Wetlands > Sediment | place: USA...
GAGGGCAAAGAATGCGATCGTGACTGCGGTCCAAAGAACGTCTTGCATAGTTACTCTCCAAAAATGATCTGGGCGGCAAACATTACCACGCACCTTGTTTGCGGCCCCACCACCAGACCAGGCCGAGGGTTGCGGTGTTCTGATCTTTCTTCAGGACACCCTGGACATCCGATAAGAACGACGGCTGGTTCGAGAAATCGCGCCGCCATTCATAGCGCATGAGAAAGTTATCCGTGAGCTTGTAATCGAAGGTCACGGTATTTTCCTTGAGAGCCTGGGTCAGACCGCTGAACAGGCCGCCGCGGTCAGACATATATTCGGCTCGCGTGGCGAGCGCAATCTTGGGGGTCAGTTGATACTGGATGTAGGCTGCGCCTCCGTCGACGTGCAGAGGAGCCGACGACTCCCCGGGAGCGGCATTCCTCCACAAGCGCTGGATGAAGTAGTCTCCCTCGACGGCAAGAACAAGCTTCGGACTCGCCTGCCATGTGACATAGCTGTCGAAGATGTGAGTGCGACCGTTCGGCGCCGGACTGATGGCTGTAAAGCAAAGGCCGGGCTGCACCGGGACGGGGCCGCAATTCGAGGAGGGCGTCCGATCCGGATGTTCCTGGCCAAGATAATAGTTCATGGTCCAGGTAACGTTCTTATGCGGCTTCGCGACGAATCCGAATAGTTCATCTTTGAAGCCGTTCGTGGCCTCGACTTGATTCGTGCCGTTCACGGTCCAGTAGTTGAAGCTGAAGCGATCATTCACGGGAATGTTTACCCGCGCACCCATGTGATAGAAGGGCAGAAAATTGAACCAGTAGGAGCGGGAATAATTCATCTGATCTTTGGTGTAATTGCCTTCGATGCCTAAAGAGCTTCCCCACTTTCCGAAATCGACATCGATTCCCTTCCCGACCGGAACGATGTAAGTCCCGTAGGCCTGAAAGATATTGCGGTAAATGTCCGGACGAGGCTCGTTGGAGGGATTGCCTTGTAGCGTGTCAGTAGCCTGCCCGAACTGAAGATCGAGGCGACCGCCCCAACGGCGTCCGGCTTCTAGGTCCGGAGCGTGTTCTATCACTACGCTAGCCTGATTCAGGCTGAACTCGTTGCTCAAGACGTCGTAGGCGCGCAGCAGGTTGACCCGCCCGACGGGGTTGTTGAAGTTGTATTCGTAATAGGTATCGAGTCCGACGTTGATGGTGGTATCCCGCAGGAAATTGAGATTCTCTCGGTCGACAGAAGAAATGGTCTGCGCCTCAGTCTGAGTCTGGCTCTGCGTCTGGGCCTGCGACGGCCGAGGATCGACGGATTCGGCGCTTGCCGGTTCGTGCTGCACCGGCTGGGCTGTCGATTGTCCGGTTTGTAACTGCTTCACCATCGCTTTCAGCTCTGTCACTTCCTGCTCCAGTGTCTGCACTCGGGTCTGCAAGTCCTGTTGCGTGGTCGCCACGGGGCGTTGTTCCGAATCCACTTGCTGCGCCTGCAGACATCCGCAGCTCGCCACCAAAGCACACGCATAAAGCGTTATGCCTGCGCGCTTCATGCGGACCATCTCAAAACGGACCGCAACCAACACCTGAGATACAACTGCCCACACTCTCGTCGCCATATCTACCTCCGACCTGCGAAGGTCGCAGGTTCTCTGGCTAGAATTTGACCAAGATGGCCATGTCGATGAAGTGCTCGTCGCGGCGCAGATCGGGGAACCACACGGTGCTGCCCTGTGCTGCGCACGCCGTCTGCGCCGCGCTCAGGCCCAGTTGCATGGACGAATTGCCGTCGTTGCAAGCAAAGAACTGAGGATATCCATTGTTGGTGTACGGTACTCCGCCCGAACCCGGTGGCGTGACTCCTCCCCGGCCCGACCAGTACGGCACACTGGCATGGCGATAATCGTATTCCCAGCGGAACGTGATGTACTGGCTCGGCATCCAGTCAAACGTAACTGACGAATCCCAGGCCTTGAACGGGTCCGACGGATTTCCGGTGAAGTAAGGGGCATTGATCGCCGCCGACTCCGCCGTCTCTCCGTTGATGGGAGGGTCCAGCACCAGATACCGTCCCGGATTGTTGATCTGTCCTCCGCCCAAGGTCAGTCCGTACCGGTCTTTGTTGAACCACATGCGGTTGTAAAGCATGTAGCCGATAAAGCTCTGTTTGGGATTGATCCCCGCTTTGAAGTAGTCGCCGCCAATCGATTTCGCATCCTTCGTATTGCCGTGGCAGCCCACGCCTTGCACATATGCACCGGCCGAGGTCGTCGTGCTTGGACCAAACTCGCAGCCCATATCGCCGGTGAACGAGAACGCCATCTTGTCGAGTCTGTTCCCCGGCTTGTCGAAATATTTAATCTCAATGCTGTCATCCGTGTGGATTCGCCCGCGATTCGGTGTGTACAGGTCGTCGTGGCCCAAACCGTAATTGTTAGAGATGATGTTGACCCACGGCTTCGGAGTCCATTTGATCTGCCCGCCCAACCCTTTCCGCGAGTTGGCTGAGCCATAGGATTGCCATCCATTGATGAACCACGGTTCAATCTTCAAATGAGCAGTGGGAAAAATCTGAACTCTCAAACCGTTGAAAAACCAGGGCGTGTTCGAGGAAACATACGAGGGCTGATAAGCCCAGTTGTCAAAGTTGTAGTAGCTGAACAGGCCAATGTAAGAGAGGAAAATGCCAGCGTCCACGTTGATCCCGTGCAGCGCATTGAAGTGGTAGCCGCCGTATGCCTCTGCCAGGTAGCGATAGGCGGTATCGAGGTCCCACTGGCCCTTCGCCGGACTGGCATCATTGCGGGGCGTTGTTTCCGAATACATGCCAAACTGGGTCATGAATCGAGCGCGCACGTTATCGAAGTGGAAATCCCCGCCCACGCCGAGTTGCTCCAACTGGATTTCGTTGGAGCGAAATATTTCGCTCGACCCGCTTATCGTGTTGTCGATTGGTTTGTTGAAATCGTAGGTGTAGGTAGCATCGGTCCGGATTTCCGGGGTAAAGAATTTCGAATCAAACGCGGCTTCCTTGGTCCGCGGATTGCCGTTCAGCCAGGTCCAATCCCAGTCCGAGAAAGGAGCAATCTTCTCCTTTTTCGCAGGCTGCGAGGTCGCGGACTCGGTCTGCACAGGTGCTACAGCAGGGGATACAGCGGTTGCTGCAGCAGGCACTGCCGCAGTTGCCACGGCGGGCGCTGCAGCAGGCACTGCAGCAGGCGCTGCAGCTATGTTCGCCGTCGAAGGGACTGGGGTTGCTACCGTCTCTTTTGCGGGGGCCACTTTAGTGGCAGGCTGCGCCTCAGCCATCTGCCGCTTGAGCTGGGCTTCCAGCTCCTCGATGCGTTTTCTCATTGCATCCAGTTCCTGAAGAACTTCCTGCGTAGCCGACGGCGTGGCTCGACTCGCCTCGGCGTCAGTTGGATTGGGACCCTGGGCTCCGGCTGGATTGGGGCCCTGGGGGCCGTTTTGCGTTTGCTGTGCGCGAACAGGACTCGCCAAACCCATCGCCAACAAGAACACCAGCGCAATTCGCTCAGCCGTCTTTGTCGAAACTTTTCGCTTTAAGATTTCGCCGTTCATGATGATCAATTCCCCTCGCTTCCGGGATGGAACAAATCTGGCCAGATACCCCTTGATGGAGAGCGGCGCGGGTGCCGTCCATTCGCTGAACAGCGCCGCCAGCACGCGCAGCATGAATGCAGACGCAGCGAAACCGATCGCCAGCATCGCCAGCTTCACCATGAGCACACTCTCAATGAAAGGGGTCCGGACATGATCTTAGAGTCCCAACGCGTAAGGGTGGGATTAGGAATTCATAAAGAATTCGTAAAGAGTAAAGAGAAGCGCGCTGACCACGGTGAACCATAAGCGCGGATCAGCGCGCAGTTAAGATCTAGCAGCCCCAGTCGGCTTCGCCGGGCTTGGCATAGTACTTGCGCCCGGGACTGGAGGGCTCTGGGGTTGTGGATAATTCGAGGAGAGCGAGGCGGGCGGCGGCAACCATCAGCTTGCGTTCGCTCTGCGGAGTGCGGTCCCACGAAGAAGCTTCCCCGCGCTCGTTGGAGACGCAATCATGCGCCAAAGCTTCCCGGTAATTGTGAAAAAGTTTCGCCAGTTGTTCTGCAGTTACATCCTGAATCGTCGACATGATCTGTTCTTTTCTCCCGGTGGATCAGCAGGGAGGATTCACCTCATCCCGCCTCATCTATTCGACACAAAGAGGCGTAAGGATTGAGTAAAGAGTTCGTAGAATGTTTGTAAGTCCCACAGGGTCACAACAGTCCGAGAGAGTTAGCCGCCCAAGGGGAGTTTGAGACCGCAGGGATACTTCGACTGCGGATCAACTTCGCCTCTCGAAGCTGATTCTTCGCTCGGGATGACAGGCTACTCGCCGGGCTCGAAGCGGTATCCGACCCACGGTTCGGTGACGATATAGCGAGGCGACGAGGCGTCGGGTTCGAGCTTTTTGCGCAGCTGTCCGACGAAGACGCGGAGATATTCGACCTGCTCGGTGCTCTGACCGCCCCAGATGGCGCCCAGCAGGGTGCGATGGTTGATGACTTTGCCGGGGCGGCGGGCAAGATAAACCAGGAGTTCGAATTCCTTGGGCGTCAGCCGCACTTCGCGGCGCAGAACGGTGACACGGTGAGCCGCCGTGTCGATCCGGAAGTCGCCGACTTCAATGACCGGGTCTGTTTCCCCTTCCGGCGGGACCCGGCGCAGATTAGCGCGCACTCTGGCCAAGAGTTCGTTCATGCCGAAAGGCTTGGTCACGTAGTCGTCGGCGCCGGCGTCGAGCGCCTCCACCTTTTGCTGTTCCTTATCGCGCACGGAGAGCACAACAATCGGGACCTGGGAGACGGCGCGCACGGTGCGGCAGAGCTCGACGCCGTCGATGGAAGGCATGGAGAGATCGGTGATGATCAGGCTGGGCTGCCAGTCTTTCATAATTTCCAGCGCCATCTCCCCGCTGTTCGCAACGCGAATGTCGTATCCCTGGGCCGACAGGCTGGTACGCAGCACACGCGTAATTTGCGGCTCATCATCGACCACGAGAATGTGGGGACGGTCCGCCATCAGCGAGCCTCCTGGGTAACAATGTGAACATCGACTGAAGGAGAATCGCGGAGAAAGCGCTGGATCGCCGACAAGTAGAGATAGCGCTGCCAGCCGGTGCGGGCGGAGCGTCCGAAGATGACCTGGGTGATGTGATTTTCGCGGACGAGTTGAGCCAGGCCATCGGCGATGCTGCCGCCGGAAGTGCGCACGACCTTGGCTCCTAGATTTTCTGCGAAGCGTATATTCTCGGCCAGAGTTTTCTGATCTTCCGGACGGGTGTCGCGGCCGACGTCGATATAGAAAACGAAAAGCTCGCCTCCGATCGCCTGTGCCATGCGCGATCCGCGGGCGATCAGATATTGGGCCGCGGGATTCGAGCTGACACAAACGGCTATGCGTTCGCGGACGGTGTGGGCGGGTTGCGTGCCGTCTTTCTCGAGGAAGGCGTCAAGACTGCGATCGACTACGCCCGTAACTTGCCGGAGCGCGAGTTCGCGCAGCGCGATCAAGTTGCCCGGACGAAAGAAATGTGACAAGGCGCGCTGCGCGCGGTCGACGGGGTAAATGTCGCCGCGTTCCATCCGCTTTTGCAGGGCCTGAGGAGTGAGGTCGGCAAGCACAATTTCATCAACGCGCTGCATGACCCAGTCGGGAACGGTCTCGCGCACCTGCACTCCCGTAATCTGCTGGACCGTGGGGCCAACGCTTTCGACGTGCTGAACGTTCATGGTAGCGAGCACGTCGATTTTGGCGTCCAGCAACTCGATCACATCCTCATAGCGCTTGGCATGTTTGCTGCCTTCGATATTGGTGTGGGCTAATTCGTCAATGACGGCGACCGCCGGCTTGCGGGCAAGGATGGCATCGACGTCCATCTCTTCGAAGATTGTGCCTTTGTATTCGAGCTTGCGCGGCGGGACGCGATCGAGTTTGCCGGCCAGTTCCCCTGTAGCTTTCCGGCCATGGCTCTCGACCACACCGACGACGACGTCTTCGCCGCGGCTGGCGCGACGGATGGCCTCGCTGAGCATGTTATAGGTCTTGCCGACGCCGGGAGCGTAGCCGAGAAAAAGCTTGAAGATGCCGCGCGGTTTTTCCGGGGAAACTTCTTGCAACCACTCCTCGGGCGTCTTGGTCATTGCAGCTATTGTGCTTGGGAAACGTGGAAATTGTCACGCCCATCGTACAATGCGGGAGGTGAAAGTACGAGCACAGACGCAAGCCGCGCGCTACACGTGTGTAGTGGCGGCGATCGGCGTGATCACGTTCGTCGGTTTCAGGCTGCACCTCAATCACACCACCGTGGCACTGATGTTTCTGGTGAGCGTGCTGCTGACTTCGGCCTACTGGGGGCTGCGCTACGCGGTGGTTCTGGCCGTGGGAGCTACGGCGGCCTTCAACTTTTTCTTTCTGCCTCCGGTCGGCACATTCACGATCGCCGATCCCCAGAACTGGGTGGCATTGTTTGCGTTCCTGGTCACCGCGCTGGTGGCCAGCAATCTGGCCGAACGCGCCCGCCGCGAGGCGGAGGGAGCGAAGCAGCGGCGTCGTGAAGTCGAGCGCTTGTACGGCCTGAGTCAGAGGCTGCTAGCTTCCGAGAACGTGCTCGAACTGATGAACGCCCTGCCTCGGTACGTGCAAGATACATTCTCCGTGGGCAGCGTCGTTGCCATGGCCTCCGATCATCCGACCGTCTACCGGTCATCGCCTGACGCCACCTTCGAAGAAAGCGTGTTGCGTTCAACTCTGCTGCGCGGCGGGCCCGTCACCCAGGGAGGAGTTTCGTATGTGCCCTTGCGCCTGGGCATGCGAACCGTGGGAGCGCTAGGCATTACCGGAGCCGAGCTTTCGCGCGAAACTCTGGATGCCCTGGGAAGCCTTGCCGGGCTTGCCATTGAGCGTGCCCGTGCCCTCGAAGCGCTAAGCAAGAATCGTGCGGAGCAAGAACACGAGCGGCTGCGAACGGCTTTGCTCGATTCGGTCACGCACGAGTTCCGCACGCCATTGACTTCGATCAAGGCAAGCGTAACGACCTTGCTGTCAGGCGCGGCACTCGATGATTCGGGGAAACGGGATTTGCTCGCAGTCATCGATGAAGAAACCGATCGCCTGAACCGGCTGGTCGGTGAAGCCTCGGAGATGGCCCAACTCGATTCCGGAATGTTCAAGCTCGATCTGCAGCCGCATTCGATCGATGAAGCGCTGCAACCGGCGTTGCAGGATGCCAAGGCCGCTCTCGAAAATCATCCGGTCGAACTGCATCTCGCGCCGGGCTTGCCGAAAGCCATGATGGATTTGCAGCGCATTCGCGAGGTGCTGATGCACTTGCTCGAGAATGCGGGCAAGTATTCAGACGCAGGCATGCCCATCAACGTAAGCAGCGAAGTAGCCGACGACCGCCTGGTGACGAGCGTGGCCGACCGCGGTCCGGGCATCGATTCGTTTGAGCAGGCCCTCATCTTCGAGAAGTTCTATCGGGGACAGCACCAGCGATACATGGCACCCGGAACGGGGATGGGCTTGGCCATCGCGAAGGTGATCGTCGAGGCTCACGGGGGAACAATTGGGGTCGTGAGCCAACTGGGCAGCGGGTCAGTATTTTCGTTCACTTTGCCCCTGGAGAAGGGGACGTGGTCGTAGTTCGGGAGACTGCGTGGCCGAGAGGGACCGCCAGTACGGCAGGCCCCGGAATTTTTTCGCTCCCATGTATAGCACTTTTCGCAGGATGTGCAGAGACCTACGCTACAATTCGGGGTGCATTTTCTAGAGCACAAGCTGGTCAGCCCGACGGAGCGGCGTGTCGCCGCACGCAGTTTCAAGTATGAACAAATTTATGACAGCTCAGATGACGACCGGTGCCGTGTCCGTTCTCGACGACAAGAAAGTTTTCTATAACCGCTTTCTCTTGATCGTGGCGGGATTGGGCGGCTTGCTCTATGGGGTGGACGTCGGCATCATCGCGGGTGCGCTGCCTTATCTCGAGGCGACCTCGGGCCTGAATGCCGGGCAGCTTTCCATCGTCGTCGCCGCCGTGCTCCTGGGCAGTGTGATCTCCACGCTCTTCGCCGGAGTGCTAGCCGACTGGATGGGCCGGAAATCACTGATGGCAGTCAGTGGCGTCATGTTCGTTATCAGCATTCCGATGATTGCCTTGTCGCACGGGTACGAGCCGTTGGTTTTCGGGCGTTTGCTGCAGGGGGTTAGCGCAGGGCTGATCGGGGTGGTGGTCCCGCTCTATCTGGCGGAGTGTCTGACGGCATCCGACCGCGGCAAAGGGACGGGAATCTTCCAATGGCTGCTGACCCTGGGAATCGTGACGGCAGCGCTCGTTGGCGTTTACTTCAGTTTCCGCGTCGATCAGGTCGCAAAACTCGGCGATGCGGCCAAGCTGCTTGCCTTTAAGGATACGGCGTGGCGCGGCATTTTCTGGGTTTCGCTGCCGCCGGGAATTTTGTTTGTAATCGGCAGCTTCATGGTGGCGGAGTCGCCGCGGTGGTTGTTGCGCCGCGGGAAAACGGATTCGGCGCATGCGGCACTTCTCCGCTCCCGCACCAACGAACAGGCCGACCTTGAACTCCGCGAGATGGAAGAGGTCAGCGCCGCCGAGAAGGCGAAAAGCTCCGGAGCCAAGGCAACCGATTCCCTTCTGCGGCGCAAATACGTGATCCCCTTCGTGCTGGCCTGCGTCATCCTGGCTTGCAATCAGGCGACTGGCATCAATTCGATCATCGCGTACAACACCAACATTCTTCTGCAAAGCGGCCTTTCGGACGTCGCCGCCCATTGGGGATACGTAGGTTTCACCATCATCAACTTTGTGGTGACGTTCGGCGGCGTGATGCTGGTCGACCGCAAGGGCCGCAAATTTCTGCTGGGCGTAGGGACGGCGGGCATCATCCTTGCACTGGTCTGCACCGGCACTATCTTTCTGGGGACCGAGCGGTTGCGAGTGGATGCCAGCCATGCTGTGCAGCCGATGGTCACAGCAGATCAAACCCTGAATCTGGTTTACAACGAGGCCGCCGCCGCGAAGTTGCTGAATTCCGCGCCCACTGAGGCCTCTCGCCCAACTTCCCTGGTCGTGATTTATTCCTATGGCGACTTCCGGGCGGCAAGCCCGGTGGCACGCTCCGATGATCCTGCGGCGAAACCGATCACAATCACGCGCGAAAGCTGCGTGCCGGCCAACAAAGTGGTGGCGTTTTTCTCGAATCCATTCGGAGATCTGGACGCCTCGCGCGCGGCTCCTCTCAGGATTGACAACGCGTTGATCACTCCCGTGCCGCCCCCGCGCAACGGATGGATCGTCGCCATCACGCTGTTCATCTTTATGGCGTTCTATGCGGTCGGCCCCGGAGTGTGCGTGTGGCTCGCTCTGTCAGAACTAATGCCGACGCGCATTCGCTCCAATGGGATGAGCATTGCGCTGGTGCTCAATCAGGCCGTGTCGACGTTCATTGCCGCGATTTTTCTTCCCACGGTCGGCAAGTACGGATATTCGACCATGTTCTTCGGGTTCGCCGCCTGCACGGTGATTTACTTCATCACGGCAACGTGGTTCTTACCGGAGACGAAGGGGAAAACGCTGGAGGAGATTGAAGCGCACTTTGAGGGAGCGAGCGCATAGCGCCGACGGCATTGCAGGAACAGGCAAGCAGCATTTCCGATTTCAGAGCGGAGGGCGAGACGCCCTCCGGACAGCCGGCGGGACACCAGCGCTACGTACTGGGCGCTCCGGTAAAATGATTGCCAATCATCATGACTCCTACTAAACCAACGCCACCAGCGACTCACGACGGATATTCGCACGCCATGCGCCGCGAGATTTACGAACAGCCCGCGGCGATTTCCAAAACGATTGCCAAGCATCTGCAGGACGACATGATTTTTCCCGGAGCGCTGCACCCGATCGAGAGCGCTCTGCTGAGATTCGAGAAGCTGATCATCGCGGCCAGCGGATCGAGCCGTCACGCCGGCCTGGCAGGCGAGATCATGATCGAAGATCTCTCCGGCGTCGCCGTCGACGTCGAGTACGCGAGCGAGTATTGCTACCGCTCCACGCACGCGGCTGTGGACCCGATTGTCATGGTCATCACGCAATCGGGCGAGACTGCCGATACGATTGCCGCTCAACGCGAGGCCCTGACCCGCGGGGTGAAGACCATCGCCATCTCGAACGTGCCCGATACGACCATCGTCCGCGAGGCAGGCGCAGCCTTGATTACAGGCGCCGGCCCGGAGCTTTCGATTCCCGCAACGAAGAGCTTTACCACGCAACTGACGATTCTCTACCTGATGGCATTATTTCTGGCGCGTAAACGCGGGCGTATGACTTCAGAAGTGACGCGCTCCTACCTGCAGCGGCTGCTGACGTTGCCGGATGCGATCGAAGCGAATATGGCAACGTGGGACGGCCTGGCGGAGGAATTCGCCAAGCTTCACTGCAAGGCAGAAAAATTTCTCTATCTGGGCCGAGGCGTGCACTACGCCATCGCACGCGAGGGAGCGCTCAAGCTGAAGGAGATTTCCTACGCGCACGCGGAAGGCTATCCGGTGGGAGAACTGAAGCACGGTCCCAACGCTCTGGTCGACGAAAACTTGCCTGTAGTAGTGCTGGCAACTTGCGACCACAGCGATCCGGATTCGATGTTGCGCTACCGGCGCACGCTGGAAGTGATGAAGGAAGTACGATCGCGCCGAGGCCAATTGGTGACGGTGGCAACAGACGGTGACAAGGAAGTGTCCGAAATCGCCGATCAGGTCTTCTTCGTACCTTCGGCTCCCGAATTACTATTGCCGATTGTCGAAGTGATCCCTTTGCAGTTGTTCGCCTATCACGTCGCAGTGAAGAAGGGATACGACGTTGACCGTCCGCGAAATCTGGTAAAGGCGGTAGTAACTGAGTAGAGAAGCGATCGCCTACGCGCGGGCGAAATCAATGTAACCGTGCTGCGGGTCGGTGCGAACTAATTTCGCGCGAAGCTTGTCGCCCACATCGAGCCCCTGTTGGCCTTGCGCGAGAAGCCCCTCGATGTGGGGCTGCAGGACTCGCACAAACGTGCCATGCGGCGTCACACCGGTGACGATCGCATCAAAGACTTCCCCGATCCTGTGCTGCATAGCAACCGCCGCCAGACGCTTCGCCATTTCGCGTTCCACTTTCCTCGCAGCATCTTCCTTTTGCGTGCAGTTAGCGGCGACGGCCGTGAGTTCGTCGTCGGAGTAGGGATTGTTCTGCCCAGCGAGCATCGCTTTAATCAGGCGTTGGGTAACGATGTCGGCGAAACGGCGATTGGGCGCCGTGGAATGCGTGTAGTCCTGAACCGCAAGGCCGAAGTGTCCCGGCGCGACCTCTCCAGCGCGCTCGAGCACGTATTCTCCGGGCCCGATCAGCTTGATCACGGTGAGCGACACGTCGGGGAAGTGGTCGGGATCGGCGGCCTTGCGGCGCAGCAGGAAGTCGTTCAAGGCTTTCGAATCGGGCTGCACCGGCAACTTCTCTCCTTTGGTGGCAGCCAATTGCACGATGCGATCCCAGCGCTCGGGCGTGCGCACGATGCGGCGGAGCGATGAAACGTTTTCCAGCAGCCGCGCCACGACTCCGTTGGCCGCGACCATGAAATCTTCGATCAGATCCGTCGCGCGGTTCCTTTGCTGCTTGACCACATCGACGACCTGTTCGTTCACAATAAGTGGGTGAACTTCATCCGTGTCGAGATTCAGCGCTCCATTCTGCTGACGCTGCTTTTTCAGCTTCTGCGCGACCTCATCCTGTAGTTTCAGTTGCTGCTGCAATTCATTAGAACTGCCTACCTTAGGTGGAGCAGCTGCAGTACAATCCAGCCACGCCCCGACTGAGTTGTATTGCAATTGGGCTTTGTTGCGCACCACGGCGCGGTAGACCTCGGGAGATTTAACGTTGCCCGCGGAGTCGACCACGAACTCGTACACCACGCTCAGGCGATCCTGATTTTCGAGCAGCGAGGTGATGCCGGTGGACAGTTCTTCCGGCAGCATAGGAAAGTTGCGCACACCGGTGTAGACCGTGGTGGTTTCGCAGGCCGCGTGCTGGTCGATCGGGCTCTGCTTGGCGGCGAACGCGTCCACATCGGCAATGCCAATCATGATCTTCACGTCGCCGTTGGAAGCCGCCGCCGCAACTTCGATTTGGTCCAGATCGCGGGAAGTGTCGTTGTCGATCGAGGACCAGAGCAGATTGCGCAGATCGCGTATGTCCCCGGTGGCAGCGACTGCGGGCGGATTCTGCTTCAGTTGGGCGAGTTGCTCGGAAACAGCGGCCGGAAACTCCGGCTCGAATCCGTGGTCCAGCATGATTTGTTTTGCGGTGGCCTGCAGGTCGAGATGGGACGGGTTGGAAGAATTCATGAATTTCGTTCGGAATTGAAATGAACGTCAGGCTATCACGAGCGAGCACGTCTGCTCCTGCGAGAATGTCCGCGCGTCTGTCCTCCGCGGAGTTTGAGCCCAAATTCGCTCGATCAACTGCGATGCAAGCGCTCGATATCGGCGTTGGTGTAAACGTGATTCACGCGAGGCTTGTGAGCCTTCCAGTAGGAAGCGGCTTCGCCAACGGTCACGCCGTATCCGAGTTCGCGCAGCGTTTGAGGGTCGGCGATCACCGTATAGCCAACGCCCGTGATGCTGGCCGGCAACGGCTGCGAGGGTTCGCCTCCCGCAAGCTCAATCACGGGAATCATCGGATAGCCGTAATAGATCGGAAACAGGTTAGCCTCATGCCGCAGATCAGGATTGGAAACATAGGGCTGATCGCTGACGGGCGGGCCGATTTGGGGCAGGCTCGGGACGGGCGGAAGCGGTGCATCGAGCGAACAAATAGGCGTGGAAATCGGGTGCGAGAACGTGGCATCGCCGGTAGCCAGATATTGCGGTCCCTGGGAAAAGTTTGTGTCCTGAGCGGCTGAGATTCCCAGCAAAGAGAGCAGCATGAGGAGAAGGAAAACCTGGAAACGCATACCGGCCTCCTGGGGTACAACTTGTGACAATTATGAAACGGAAGCGGGCAAATTACCAGAGCGCGCCCGAATCCCGGCTTGGGACACGGCTTTTGGGCTAGTGCGGAGACGCCCCGTTTCGTCGTTCGTGCCGGTTGGCGAGGATGATGTACAGCATGAAGAAAACTACAGCCAGGTTGCCGAGCAGGAAGGCAATGCGCCCTGGCGTCACGCCGCGCCAAAGTTCGCGAACCTCCCAGGGCAGCAGCAAGGTCCCGGAAACGAACGCCACCCACTCCGCCCAGGTGCGCCCTCTCCACAGGCCATAAGCCTCGGTGAACCGCAATGCAGCATAGGCAAAGGCGATGCGGGCGGCTGCCCAGAGGCGGGCGTCGGTAATGCTGTCCGCGAAATCGAGGAACCCCTCCGCCCAGCGGTTGTCGGTGCTGATGTGCAGCAGCGCCAGCAGACTTTCCGCAATCAGCCAGGTGTCTTTGTGCAGCAGCGTCAGCGCTAAAACTCCCATAATCACGACGCCAATGCCCTTGAAAAACTCGAAGGCCGCGACGGCCTTCAATACATGGCGCTGGCGGCGATGACGACGACCAAGCGATTTTCCGTTCTGGAGCATGCTGGCGATGGCTTCACGCAGAGTACCACGGCCACAACGCGCTGCGAGCTTCCAGCCGCGTTAGGCTTTCTTGGCGCGAATGGTGGCGCGCAATTCCTCGACAATTTCCTGCGAGGCTTTGATGGCCGCGGCGTGCTGGTTCACGTTGAACGAAATCGCTCCCACGCGCGCGTGCCCGCCGCCGCCGTAACGCTCGCAGATCCGCGCCAGGTTGACCTCCGGCTCCTGCGGAGCCCAGGGATTCGATCCCACGGAAACCTTTACCCGAAAACTGCTCTTACTCAGCCCCACGCTGTACACCGATTCCGGATGCAGGTAATACGGGATGAACTTGTTGTAGCCCTCGAGGTCGTGGTCGGTAACGTCGAAGAAGATGGTTCCGTCTATGCATTCGGTACGCTCTTTGAGGATGTCAATCGACAGATCGTGGCGCTTGAGAAGCGGCGGAAGCAAAGGGGCAACAAAAGGTTCCGCAAGAATTTCGCCAAGCGATTTCGTGGCCAGCAGCGGAATCAGGTTGGGCACGAAGACGTGATCCGGAGCCGACTCGATCACCATGGTCAGCTTCATCGCGGGAGCTTCCATTTCCACCGCAGTCTTCGCGTCTTCGTAAAGAGCGCCGTCGATGATGTCGGTCCACTTGACCAGATCGGCGACCGGAGCCGGATCGAAGCCGAAGCGCTGCTGCGCGATCATGGCGATAAAGCTGGTGCAGGACTTGAAATCAGGATCGTAGAACTTGCGATTGCTCTGATCCTGCTCGAAGTGCTCCTGGTCCGCCGGACTCAGGAAGGCGCTCTCGTGGTGATCGAACCACCAGGTGATGGCGGGCGAGCTGGAGTACTTGAAGTCGACGATCGCGTTCTCGTCGCCGTCAAACTGCTTCTCGTCGAACAGCGCGCCCGCGCGATGCACCAGGCCCGTGAAGGTGAAGTCCGCATCGCCGCGAATGCGCTCGCGGTAAAACCGGGAGAACAAAGCGGCCGAGGACGCGCCGTCGAAACACTTGTCGTGATAGAAGACTCGAACTCGCAATGATTTCCCCATTCCACCGAGATTCCCGCGCAGTGGGCATGATACAGGCAGCGCCCCACCTCGCAGGTAAAAGCTAATAGGATTGACAGCTTAGCCGACGAAAGTCAAGCGAAAGGAATGGAACCTGGTGCGCTACTGTCGTGCCGCTGCAGTGCCGTTAAAATATTTTTCTCACAACTTCATCAAGATTCATCGTAAACTTCGCACGTCCCGCGCTACGATGGCCAGGGTTATGGATCGGCTTTGGAGCGTCGAGGACTTGGCATCCCTTTGGGAAGCCTATGAGCATCGGAGGGCGGAAAGAGCGGCGTAGATGAGACCCCCACTATTCATAATGCTCTTCGCGCTTACTTGTGGAATCGCACTGGCTGCCACATGCGTCTTCTGCGCCATACAGCCGGACAAAGTCGCAGCGTATATGCGGCGTAAGCACCTAAGTAGTCCGAGATGGATCAGGAACTGGCCGTTCGCTGGGATCGTGATGAAGGAATGGTATCCGACCTATCTGCGCGTGACGGGCATAGGCGGTTTCGTCTGCGCACTGGTATGGCTCACGATGCTCTTTCGGCTTTTTTCAAAGTAGCACCAACCACTGAACAACGGGACGGCTCCAGCTTCAAAAGCTGGCGTTTGTTATCTGCGGTCTCGGTGGCAACTCATCTGTGCTTTGCGGAAGGAAGGCGTTAAACGCCGAGCACCCTGACGTCTCGCCGAGATCGCTGAGAAACCCCGGAGGGCGCGGGCAACCTGCGCGAACTACGCTCCGCCCGAATGCTGCTCGGCAAAATCTCCCAATAACGGCAGCTTGAACATCTCACCCTGGAACGATTTCACCACGAGGACAAGCCACAGAAAGACAGCCGCCAGGGCGACGACCACATCGACCACCGCGACCACCAGCGGCCCGAGAAGCGGGATAAGAAAAACGACCAGTCCGGCGAGCCTGAGCGCGGCGCCCAGCACCATGACCGCCCCCGAAAACAGCAGGCACTGGATGGAATGGAACCGCACAAAGCGATTCTTCCGGTAAGGGTCGACGAACAGAAACACAATCGCGGGCACGAACGTGAAATAAGCGAGAGCGCCCGCAAGATTTACGGGCAGAGGCCCAACCTTCCTCTGAGCCCTAGTTTGCGGCTCCTGAACGCTCGTTTCCGTCCGCATCTCCGTCCGCATGGGGCGTCCGCAGCCCGGACAGAAAGCCGCGTCGGCCGGCATTTGCGCGGCACACTCCGGGCACGGATGAAACGGTATGTCAGTCGAAGGCATCGCGGCAAGATATCAAAATCGGAGGTCATCCCGAAAGGCGGCGCATTTCAGCCGGCCGAGGGATCTCCTTCCCATCAAACTTCCGAGGTGAGAGATCTCTCCCTCCGCCTGAAAAACGGCTCCGCTCGGGATGACGCCACACCACGCATCTACAGTGGACGGATCGCGTTCTTCTTCTTTCGGCATTCTTCGCAGACGCCATAAATCTGAAACGTGTGGCGGGTGGTGAGATAGTTATATTTCCTGCCAATTTCCTGCTCGATCTGGCCAACTTCCTGCGAAAAGAACTCCACCGAGCTGCCGCAGTCGGTGCAAACCATGTGGTGATGGCTGCGGCGATTGTACTGATGTTCATAGCGGGCAATGCCGTCTTGAAAGGCGACTTCGCTGGCCAGTCCGCATTCGGCAAGCAGCTTGAGGGTGCGATAAACCGTGGTATAGCCGACGCGAGCATCTTTTTTCTGCACCAGGCGGTGAAGCTCGTCGGTCGAGAGATGGTCGCGGGTTTCGAGGAAGGTGCGCAGGATGGTGTCGCGCTGAGCCGTCTGCTTGAGCCCGACTTTCTTGAGATGGCGGTGCAGAATGTCCTGGGCCTCGCGCACCATCTGGCGCGAGAGCGAGGGCTGATCATCGATGCGCTTCTGCAACATGGGTAGCGAGTGAGGCTGTAGCGAGTCAGAATACCACCCGGGGAAGTTGAAAATGAAATTCATTTTCAGCGCCGCAGCGCTGCGCCGGCTGGAATACAATCAAAGATTCCGCATGAGTACCCTGGCCGAAACTGGCACATCCCGCGCGCGCCGTTCCCGCATTCCCCGCTTTCTGCGCTGGGCCGTGGTGATTCTCCTCCTCGTGCTTGCCGCATGCCTGGTCTATGCCTATCACGCGGCCCATGCCGCCCTTCCCCAACTGGACGGCCAGTTGCCGGTCAGTGGTCTCGGGTCCGCAGTGACGGTCGTGCGCGACGGCCACGGAGTGCCCACCATTACGGCGGCCAGCATGGAGGATCTTTTCTTCGCTCAGGGGTATGTGACCGCGCAGGACCGGCTCTGGCAGATGGACGTGATGCGGCGCTTCGCCAGCGGCGAATTGTCAGAAATTCTAGGGGAAGAGACGCTTAAGCTCGATCGCGAACAGAGGATTCTCGGCCTGCGAGCAGCGGCTAAGAAATCGCTGCAAACAGCCAGCGAGCGCGACCGCAATTTCTTCGCGGCCTACGCACGCGGGGTGAACGCCTACATCGCGTTGCGGGGCGGCAACCTGCCCATCGAGTTCGGCATTCTCGGTTACTCGCCCAAGCCGTGGACGCCGGAAGATTCGATTGTCATCGCCAACCAGATGGTCAAGGATCTGAACTATCACTACTTCTACGACACGCTCAGCCGCGAGAAGATCCTCGCCAAACTGGGGCCGGAGCTGACGGCCGACTTGTATGTGAACCAGTCATGGCATGACCATCCACCCACGGTGATGCGGGAAGATCTCAGCGAACCGGACAAGCAGCAGAACGATTCCGACGAAGACGACGATGATGAGGATGCTCCCGACAGCTCAGTCACAAAAAACAGCTCACCCCTCATGCCGAATCTTCCCGCCGGATTGTCGGAAGAAGGATTGCCGGAAGCAGCTCCGCCGGTCAACGGATCCAACGACTGGGTAGTATCGGGCGCGCACACCGTGACCGGAAAGCCGCTGCTCTCGAACGACATGCATCTGGGCCACCAGATGCCGAACTTGTGGTACGAGGCGCATTTGCGGTCGGGAGCGCTGGACGTCGCCGGCGTCACTCTTCCCGGCATGCCGTCTGTCATCGTCGGCCACAATCAGCGGATTGCGTGGGGATTCACCAACGTCGGTCCGACGGTGACTGACGTCTACGTCGAGAACTTCAACGAGCAAGGCGCGTATCAGACGCCCAAGGGATGGGTGCAACCGGAACATCGAGTCGAAGTGATCCACGTCAAAGGAAAGCCGGACGTGACCCTCGACGTGAAGATCACGCGCCACGGCCCCATCATTACGGACCTTGTCCCCGGCGAAAAGCGGCCCTTGGCGCTGCGTTGGACGCTCTACGACGGTCTGCGGATTCCCTTCTTCGATGTGGATCTGGCGCAGAATTGGGAGGAATTTAAAAAAGCCTTCGCGCAGCTCGACGCGCCGGGACAGAACGTGGTCTATGCCGATGTGGACGGCAACATCGGATACCACGCCACGGGCAAGGTGCCGATCCGGGCCGCTGGCGATGGCAGCCTTCCAGTAAGCGGCGCCGACGACGCACACGAGTGGACTTCGTATATTCCATTCGACAAGCTCCCGAACATCTACAATCCGCCGTCTGGAATCATCGCTACCGCCAACGGTCGGATCACGCCTGACCAATATCCGAACTCGATCAGCATGGAATGGGAGGCGCCATGGCGAACGGCGCGCATTTATCATGTGCTGGAATCCGGCCGCCAGTTCACCGCGGCAGACATGTTGACGCTGCAGACCGATATTCATTCCGAGCCTGACTTATTCGCGGCGGAGCGTTTGGTGTATGCGGTCGATCACGCTGCCAAGCCCTCGGCGCGAGCCCGGCAGGCGGCAGATCTGATGCGCAGTTGGGACGGGCACATGGACGCGGCATCGGCCGCTCCCACCCTCGCCGAAAATTCGATCCGGCAACTGCAACGCCTGCTGCTGGAGCCGAAGCTGGGCAGCGCATCGGCGGGAGCCGATGGCAGCCTGAGTTGGCAGACGTATTCATGGGAGATGCGGTCGGTGTGGCTGCAAAATATCCTCCTGCATCGTCCGAAGCGCTGGCTGCCGGAGAACTATCCCAATTACGATGAACTGCTGGCGGCCGCGGTGGACGCGGCGGTCAACAATCCGGCGGCGCCGAAGGATCTCGCCTCCTGGCGCTGGGGGGCTTTCAATGCAGTGCAAATCCAACACCCTATTCTGGGGAAAATTCCAATTCTCAATCGTTGGACGGGGCCGGGCGCGCAAGAGCAATCCGGCAGCGCATACACGGTGAAAGCAGTAACGCCAACCCACGGTCCTTCTGAGCGATTCACCGCCAACCTGGCTGATCTCGACCAATCCACGCTGAATCTTGTGACCGGCGAGGCGGGAAATTTCTTGAGCCCCTACTACATGGATCAGTGGAAAGCGTGGTACGACGGAACTACGTTTTCCCTTCCCTTCACCGAGAGAGCTGTAGCCAGCGCCGCAGCGCACCGCCTGGTTCTGGAACCATCCCAACCCTGAGTGTTTCCTTCGTGTTCCTTTGTGTCCTTGGTGGTCAATTAAAAACTTTAACCACAAAGGACGCGAAGATACACGAAGGAAACACGTCCCGCCCGAAAGAGAGCCCTCTAGAAGAAGTCGATAGCCTTCACGTCGTAAATGTAACCGTTGATGTTGATCGTTCCCTGCGGCAGGAAATAGGTGTAATCCAGCGAGTTTGTGAGAGTGTTGTAAACCCGCAGGTTCCCGTTTTCCGCAACATATTCGACATAGCGCGTAGTGAAGCCTTGCAGCCCGGTTACGTCTCCATTATCGGGCGGGATGGTAATCGAATTGTTAGTAGTGTTGTAAATCGTAAGGCAGCCGCGAATCTCGCCGCTGCTTGGAGTGTAGGCGTTACCAATGTTAGTGCAATCGTAGGAACCGATGAAGAGCTCGCCGTTATTGGTAAAGTCCATCCGATCGTGGTACCCGTCGGTGATCACCACGGAGCCGGTTACTTTTGCGGTGGTGAGGTCGATGATGTCAAGCCGTCCGCAAGTTGTGGCCGCAGTGGTCTCACCCGTACACGCGTTGTTGGTGGGCGAAGTGCCGGTCACGTAAAGAGTGGAATCATTGAGAACGGCCCAGGTGGCGGCATCCACCGGAATGGTCTGGGTGACGGTCAGACTGGGAATGTCGAAGATCATCACGCTCGCCTGAACGCCCCCGCACTCGGCTCCGCAATTCAAGATGTAAGCCGTGTTTCCGTTGACCACGGCGAAGACCGGACGATCAAAGCCGGGCACAATCGTGCACACCGCATTCGGCGGATTGGTATAGCAACTCGTATCCACAGGCGGGGCCGCGGAGGCCGGCGAAATGATGGTCATGGAGTTGGAATCGTTGCTGAACACCAGAAGCTGCGAAGCCGTCGAATTGGCGACCACGTTCTGAGCGCTCGGCACCGCGATCGTAGTAAGCTGTCCGGTCGAGAAATTCATCATCTCCACCGCGCCCTGAAAGGAATAGCCGTTGGGGCTCGCGGATGGGACCGCCGCATATCCGATGGGATTCTCCGTCGGCACGATCATGTTTTGTGTCGGCCCCAGCATCCGGACGCCGCCTCCGATATCCGCCTCTGTACTGGTGTTGACGCCGTACACGCTGTTGGTGCTGGCGTCGAACGCCGCTACCACTTTGCGCCCCGGAGAAATGGCCATGAGGCCAGGAGCGTTGCCGGCCCCGATGTTGCCCAGTCGTGGAAGCACATCATAAAAAGCGTCGATGATCACGAGTCCGGGGACAGCCACGGACGAACTGACGCCTTGAGAGGCTAGCACCCGATTGGGCAGACCGCTGGTTGTCGATTTTTTCGTCCCACCGCCGCAGGAGATGCAAATCAGGCAGGTCCACAATCCAACCGTTAGAGCGAAGATACGTTTCTTCAAACGGGCAGCTCCTAACAACATGAAAAAGGAAGATTTATTTGCGAAATCACGGATTATAACAGACCCGGTTCCCACACCCCGAACTGGGCCCTCGTTCCGCCTGACATTTTGCGCTGACTCGATCGGGATGCGCAAACCAGCTCTGATCCTGTATTCTCAGCAACTATATGGCGAACGATTTTCTTAGCCGGGTAAAGCAGTCCCCCATCCTGTGCGACGGCGCGATGGGCACCCTGCTTTACGCCAAAGGTATTTTCATCAACCGGTCGTATGACGAACTCAATCTTTCGCAGCCCGAACTGATTCGCGGCATTCACCACGACTACCTGCAAGCCGGCGCTGAGATCATTGAAACCAACACTTTTGGCGCCAATTCTTTCCGCATGGCTCGACACAGCTTAGCGGATAAGGTGGTGGAAACGAATCGGGCGGGGGCACGACTGGCTCGCGATGCCGCCAAAAGCTTCGATGTTTGGGTTGCCGGATCGGTTGGCCCGCTGGGAACCAGAATCGAACCTCTGGGGAAAACATCGTTTCAGGAAGCACGGGCCGCGTTTCGTGAGCAGATCGAAGCGTTAGCGGAAGGTGGCGTCGATCTTCTGATCCTGGAAACCTTCGGATACCTCGAAGAGATTCATCAGGCGATTCTAGCGGCGAAAGACGTTCATCCTCAGCTGCCTCTGGTGGCGCAAGTCACCATCGATGAAGACGGCAACTGCCTCGACGGCTCCGATCCAGATACGTTTGTGCCGCGACTGGAAGAGTGGGGAGCGGACGTGATCGGCTGCAATTGCAGCGTCGGCCCCGTCGCCATGCTCGACGCGATGGAGCGCGTGCGGGCAGCCACTACTCTACCGCTGGCGGCGCAGCCCAACGCCGGCATTCCGCGATCCGTGGACGGCAGAAATATATATCTCTGCTCGCCCGAATACATGGCGAGCTATGCGCGCAAGTTTGTCGCAGCCGGAGTTCGCGTTGTGGGCGGATGCTGCGGAACTACGCCGGAGCATATCCGGGTAATGAAGTCCGCGCTCCGGGTGGGCGAGGCCCGAGGAAAAACTGCCTCAGTGCATGTCGCAGTCAGCCAAACGCCGAAGGCAATCCCCGCTGTGCCACTGGAAAATCGCTCTCCGATGGGCGCGAAATTCGCGCGCGGAGAATTCGTGACGATGGTCGAGATCGTGCCGCCGAAAGGCATCGAAGTTCGCAAAGAGGTCGAGGGCGCGCGCTTTCTAAAATCCGTGGGCGTCGACGCGGTCAATATTCCCGACAGCCCGCGGGCCTCGGCGCGCATGAGCAACCAGGCTTTATCGCTGCTCATTCAACGTGACGTCGGGATTGATGCGATCCTGCACTACACCTGCCGCGATCGCAATGTGCTGTGCATTCAAAGTGACTTGCTGGGAGCAGCGGCGGTGGGCATCAGAAATCTGATCTGCATTACCGGCGATCCGCCGAAGATGGGCAACTATCCCGACGCCACGGCGGTGTTTGACGTGGACGCGATCGGTCTGGTGAATATTGTGCACAATCTGAATCGCGGTCTCGATCTGGGAGGTAATCCGATCGGCACGGGCACTGGCTTTGTGATTGGGGTGGGAGCGAATCCCGGGCTGACCGACCTGGACGAGGAAATTCGCCGGTTCGAATACAAGGTCGAGGCAGGAGCCGAGTACGCGGTGACCCAACCGGTCTTCGACCTGCGCCTGCTGGAAAACTTCCTGAAGCGGATTGAGCACTGCCGGATTCCCGTGGTGGCGGGGATTTGGCCGCTGGTCAGCGTGCGCAATGCGGAATTCATGAAGAACGAATTGCGGGTCTCCGTGCCGGATTCTATTCTCGAGCGGATGGCACGGGCGCAGACTCCTGAAGCCGCCCGCGCTGAAGGCGTGGCCATTGCTCGTGAGATGCTGATTGCAGCCCGGCAAACGGTGCAAGGCGCCCAGATCAGCGCTCCGATGGGGCGGTATAGCTCGGCAGTGGATGTGTTGGAGGCTTTAGGCACGCAACCCGCTGCGTCCAACTAAAGATTCCCGAACTGGGCAGGGATTGGTATTAAACACTAAAATTCATCAAAAAACACTGGACACCGCGCCGAATTAGTTGCATTACAATAAGAGACGGAGCGAAACCCCGTTGGCCAAGTTTGAAGAGTGCCTCCAGCGACTGGAGAAAATAGTTCGGGAACTCGAAAAGGGAGAGGTCCCGTTAGAGAATTCTCTGGCACTGTTTGAAGAAGGCATGCAGCTCTCTTCTTCCTGCCGCAAGGAATTGGAACAAGCGGAAGGAAAAGTGGAGATCCTGCTGAAGAAGAACGGGAAGCTCCAAGCGGAACCATTCGAGCCGCTGACCGAGAAGGCACCCGCGCGCCGGTAATATCCGCGACTCGAGAGTATTAGCTGTCTGTGGTGTTGTGGTTTTCTCAGCCACCCCGCAGCCTTAGTCGAGCGTTGACGTGGGCCGTTGACGACGGTTGAAGAATCGGGGCTTAGTATGGCTCAAAGTGTTGTTGTTCTCGAAAAAGACCCGGGAGTGGCCCGGTCGCTGGCCGGGGGATTGCGCCCTCACTTTTCAGTGCAAGTAGCTTGTTCTCGCGAAGAAATGCGGGACAACGTGGCCCGGACCAATCCGGAAGCCGTGGTTCTCAACATCGAGTACTGGCGCTTGACCGATGTCGAGAGTTTGCACCACGACTTTCCCAAATTACACATCGTTTGCACACACCGCATCCCGGACGAAGAGATGTGGATGGCAGCTTTGGCAGCTGGAGCAAGCGACGTTTGTCCTACCGATGACGTAGACAACGTGCTGACCTCGGTGCTGCGCAGCACCGCCGTGTCGCGAAGAGCGGCGGCTTAGCCAATCGAAAGCGTTGCTTGAGGACGCCTGCGGGCGTCCTTCTTCTTTTGCCAACTGCATCTTCCTACCACCACCTTACCCCGCTCAGGCTCACCCCGCTGCCCTCTTGCTATACTGCCTCTTCATGTTGAAAGAAATCATGGAAGAAGGACAGCGGCTCACCGACGCCGCCCTCGACCGCCTGATCCCGCTCGAAAACGAGCATCCCGTCTCGATCCACAAGGCCATGCGGCACAGCGTATTCGCCGGGGGCAAACGCCTGCGCCCCGTGCTTTGCATGGAAGCAGGACGCATGATCGCAGGCTCTCTGCCCACAGGCATTGAAGAACTCGGCGCGGCTCTGGAAATGTTGCACACCTATTCCCTGATTCACGACGATCTGCCCGCTCTCGACAATGACGATTTGCGCCGCGGCCGTCCCACTTGCCACAAGGCGTTCGGTGAGGCCATTGCCATTCTGGCGGGAGATGCCTTGCAGACCCAGGCCTATGAAGTTCTGGCTCGCCTCAAGTGTCCGGCAGAAGCGCGGGTGAAGATCATCGCAGAGATTGCCCACGGCACCGGAACCGTGGACGGCATGATCGGCGGCCAAGTGGTCGATCTGGAAGCTGAACATACAACCCCGACCGCCGAGATGCTGGAATATATCCACCGCTCGAAGACGGCAGCGCTCATTACTGCCAGCCTGGTCAGTGGAGGCCTCTACGCCGGGGCTAACGACAGCCAGGTGGGCCGGCTGCGTGCTTTCGGATTGGGGATTGGCTTGGCGTTCCAGATCGTCGACGACGTGCTCGACGTGACCCAGACGTCCGAGCAACTGGGCAAGACGGCCGGCAAAGATACAGCTTCTGAGAAAGCGACCTACCCCGCGCTGTTCGGGATCGATGCCTCAGTGCGCAAAGCGGATGCGCTAGTCAATGACGCCTTCGCCGAGCTGGAAAGCTTCGGCGAGCGCGCGGAACCGCTGAAGGAACTGGCGCGATTCCTGGTGGAGAGAAAAAAGTAGGAGAGAAAGAAGTAGGAGAAGAGAGGTAAGCGAGCCGTTTCCCCGTTGCCACAGCGCTTACCGGAAGCGCAAACGATTCACCTATGGACGCGAGACCTACACTCGAGACAGCCCGACTGAAGTTGTGTCCGTATTGCGAGTCCGACATTGCAGAATTGCTGCCGTTGATCGGCACGCGCGAGGTCGCCGCCACTACCTTGCGCATTGCCCATCCGTACACTGAACAGGATGCACGAGCCTTCCTGGCGCTGGCACAGGAACCCGACAAACTTTGGCTGGCCATCCGCTTGCGCAGCGATGGACGGCAGATCGGCGGCATTGGCCTGCGCGTCGACCAGCAGCATCAGCACGCCGAACTGGGTTACTGGCTCGGCGTGCCATATTGGGGACAAGGATACGCCACAGAGGCCGCGCGGGAGATGCTGCGATATGGGTTCGAAAATCTTGGAATGCACCGCATCTTCGCTACGCATTTCAAGCACAATCCGGCCTCCGGCCGAATTCTGAAGAAGCTGGGCATGCGCCATGAAGGCTGCCAGCGCGAGCATCTGCTCAAATGGGACCAGTTTGTCGACTCGGAGTTGTACGGATTATTGCGCCATGAATGGCAGAATCACAACCATGTTCGCGAGTAGAATGCCTGATGCAACAGCGTGCCATGCCGTCCCGTTGCGCTCAACTGTTTCTGGAGCTACGAAATTTAGAATGAAAGGCCTCTCCTGCCGTTGAATCAGCCTTTGGACATCCTGGCGATCGCGGCCCACCGCGACGATGTAGAGCAGACCTGCGGCGGAACGCTGCTGAAAGCAGCGCAGCGCGCGCAAAAGACCGGCATCCTTGACCTTACCCAAGGGGAGATGGGCACCCGCGGCACGGCGGAAGATCGGGCCAATGAAGCGTCGGATGCGGCGAAGATTCTCGGCGTGACGTGGCGCCGCGCCTTAGATATTGCCGACGGGCGCGTCGAGAACACGTGGGAGAATCGCCTGAAAGTTGCCAGCGCAATCCGCGAGACGCGGCCCCGGGTGGTCATTCTGCCCTATTGGAAAGGCAGGCATCCGGATCACTACACCGCTTCGGTGCTGGGATATGAAGCGTGCTTCCTAGCAGGCCTGAAAAAGCTCTCACTCGGCCAGTACTCAGCCGTCAACCAAGGCCCGAGCGTGACGAATCCGATTGAGTCGCTCGCCCCTCACCGCCCCTTCAAAATCATTTACGCGACCCTCTACTACGACGTTCGGCCGTCCTTTGTTGTCGATATCAGCGATCAGTTCGAAGGCAAGTTCGCTTCGATCCTGGCATACAAGTCACAGTTCAGCGATCAGGAAGCGGGCAAGGATCTCTTCCCGGCTCACGATGAAATCCGCGCCCGTGTCGATGCCATGGCACGCTTTTACGGCATGCTCGGCGGAGTCACCCACGCCGAGCCATTTCTGCAGAAAGAAGTCGGCCTGGTCGACGACTTGCTCTCCATCCCCGTCAAATCTATCTAGCTTCCCGTTGCTAGAAGGTTTTTCTGAACAGCGGGAACAGAGATCCTATCTCTTCAGCGCCACTGCCAACCCGTCGCGAATGGGCAGAATCGTCGTGTAGAACTCCGCGGAATCGTAAAGCTTCCGGTTGAACTCGAGGATAGCTTTGGTGCGGGGATCGGAAGGATTTTTCTCCGCGACCCGTCCGCTCCACAGCACATTGTCCGTGATAAAAAGTCCGCCCTTGCGTAGGCGCGGAGCCACCAGGCGCAAGACCCGCGGATAATCGTCTTTGTCGACGTCGTTGAAAATGATGTCGAATTCCTGCTTCTGCTCGGAAAGATATTCCAGCGCATCGCCCGTGTGGATTTTGATGCGGCCGGCAACTCCGGCACGCGCGAAGTAGCCGCGAGCACGCTCGGCATTGTTCGGATCGCCATCCGTGTAGACCACCTGGCCCTTTTCGCCGACCGCCTGCGCCCACCAGATCGTGGAATATCCGATCGCCGATCCCAACTCGAACACGGTGCGGGCATTGATCGTCAATGCCAACTGCCGCAGCACGCTGGCCACGGCCGGTCCGACGATTGGCACATTGTGCTCGGTGGCGTAGTCCTCCATCTCCACTAGCACAGCGTCGCGCTTGGGCAGCATCGAATAGAGATAATCGTCAACCGGCCCGATAGTGGTGAAGTTGTAGTGGCGCCAACTGGCAGGTGCGTTCTTCTTGCTTGGAGTCACTCGTTCCCCTTTCCAGATTCTTGCGGTTTAGCTTCCAACGGTCATTCCCGGCTTCATTTCGAGTACTTCCACTGCCGGGACCAGCTTGTGGAGCTCGCTGGGGCGTCCAGTGAGCACGGGGAATGTTCCGAAGTGCATCGGGATCACGGTTTTCGGCTTCAGAAGATTGCAGGCATACGCCGCCTCGCGCGGTCCCATCGTGTAGTGATCGCCGATCGGCAGCATGACGATCTCGGGCGCGTACAACTCGCGAATGATGGCCATATCTCCGAACACATTGGTATCGCCGGCATGATAAATCTTCGTGCCATTGGAAAACTCAATCACGTACCCGCAGGCCTCGCCGCCGTAAATGAGTTCGTCGCCGTCCTGGATGCCGCAGGAGTGATCGGCGTGCACCATCGTGACTTTGATATCGCCGACGGTTTGCGTGCCACCCTTATTCATCTCGGCAATCTGCTTGGCGCCTTTCTTCCCCAACCATCGGGCCAGCTCCGGAATTCCAACCACCACAGGATTGTGCTTCTTGCAGATTTCGACGGCGTCGCCAATATGATCGCCGTGCCCGTGCGTGCAAAGCAGGATGTCGACCTTCTTCACCTTCTTTTCCGCTTCCGGACACATGGGATTATTCATGACCCACGGATCGATAATGACGGTCTTGCCGCCCGGAGTTTCAATGCGGAATGTTGCGTGCCCCAACCACGTAAGTTTGACGCCTTTCAAATTCATGTTGCTTTCCAGTTCCTGGTTCCAGCTCACGGCTCGTTGGGCGATGGACGGACGGCTCGGATCGGAAGCCGGCCGACCGATCACCGCTTTTCCATTCCCGACTCCCCTAGTTTATTATGAAACGCCATGTCTGAACTTAAGGTGCTGATTTCCCGGCAAGACGTTGCCAAGCGCGTCAGCGAATTGGGCGCGCAGATCACGAACGATTTTGCAGGACAATCCGTCAACCTGGTGGGCGTACTGAAAGGCGCAGCAATCTTTCTGGCCGATCTCGCCCGCCAGCTTGATCTCGACGCCACCTTCGATTTCATCGGCGTGTCTAGCTACGGAAACCGTCCTAGCCCCAGTCAAGAACTCAAGAGCGGCTGGGATTCCACGGGCGAAGTGAAGTTGACCAAAGATGTGGATCAATCGATCAAGGACAAAAACATCATCCTGGTGGAGGACATCCTCGACACCGGCCTGACCATGACTTATCTGAAGAAGATGTTGATGGCGCGGCAGCCGCGTGCGCTCAAAGTTGCCGCCTTGCTCGACAAGCCCTCCCGGCGCAAGCTTCCGCTCGAGGGCGATTACGTCGGCTTCAAGATTCCGGACGAGTTCGTGGTCGGCTACGGCCTCGATTACGCGGAAAAATACCGCAATCTGGCGGATATTTGTGTCATCCCCAGAGAATAGCGAATCTGCTGTCCGGCGCACGAATCTTGCGTTGACGATCTAGAGGCCGCAAAGAAATGGCCGAAATGAGGCCAGCAGCGCGGCTGCTATCATAGCGAGTTATGAGTTCTGTCATTTCCAAGCCGGATCGCTTGCCGGTCGAGTCCTTGCTGCTCGACGTTGCCGACGTTCTGGCCACGTCGCTCGATCTGGATACGACGCTGCGCCGCGTCGCCGAAGTAGTCCGCAAAGTCATCAATTACGAAATCTTCGCTATCCTTCTGCTGAATGAGAAGACCCAGGAACTGCGTTTCCGCTTCCAGATTGGATACCCGGCCGAGTTCGCCGAGCGCAGCCGCATCAAGGTCGGCGAAGGAGTCACCGGGCAAGCCGCCCAATTACGCCAGCCGGTGCTGATCTCTGACGTGCGCGAGGACTCGCGTTATATCGAGGCGGTGCCTAACGTCTGCTCCGAACTCGCCATCCCGTTGATCACGAAAAACCGCGTGATCGGAGTCATTGACATCGAGGCTCGCGAGCCCGGCTATTTCACCGAGGAGCATCTCCGCCTTTTGACCCTGGTGGCTTCGCGCATGGCCGCCGGCATCGAGAACGCGCAGCTGTACACGCGCACGAAAAAACAAGCCCGCATTCTCTTGCTGCTCAATGAAATCGCGCGCGAGCTCACCTCGATTTTGAATCTCGACGAACTGCTGGGCCGCATTGCCGAACTGGTACGGCGGTTGATCGACTACCAGATGTTCAGCATCCTTCTGGTCGATAGTTCAGGCGAGAAGCTGGAGCACCGATTCTCATTGCGCTTCAACGAGAACATCCATTTGAAGCACGAAATCCCGTTGGGACGTGGTTTGGTCGGGGCAGCGGCCGAGAGCAAGCAGGCGGTCCTGGTTCAAGACGTCACCAAAGATTCACGTTACGTCGAAGCGAATCCCGAAACGCGCTCGGAACTGGCTGTGCCCCTCATTTACAAAAGCAAGGTTGTGGGCGTACTCGACCTGGAGCACACGCGCCGCGGATTCTTCACGGAAGAACATCAACGAACCATGACCACGCTGGCGGCGCAGATTGCCATTGCTCTAGAAAATGCGCGCCTCTATGAAGAGATCGAGCGGCAGGAGCGCCGCCTGGAGCGCGATCTGTCGCTGGCTCGCGAATTGCAGAGCCGCCTGCTGCCGCAGACGAATCCGAAGTTGGCGCATCTCGACGTAGCCGCCAAGTTTGTTCCCGCCCGCACCATTGGCGGTGATCTCTACGATTTCATCCCCTATTCAATGTCGCGGCTTGGCCTGGTCATCGGAGATGTCAGCGGCAAGGGCGCCCCGGCTGCCATTTACGCCGCGCTGGTGAGCGGCATTATCCGCTCGCATGCTCCCATCGAACCGGCGCCGTCGGAAATGCTCTCTGCCGTCAATCTCTCGCTCGCCGAGCGGCGCATCGAGGCGCAGTTCGTTTCCATCATTTACGCCGTCTGGGACGATGCCCATCGCACCCTTACGGTTTCCAACTCCGGACTTCCCCGCCCCATCTTCGTCCACGGCGGCAAGAACGAAGTGGTCGAAGCGACCGGCCTGCCACTGGGCCTGTTTGATGAAGCCGACTACGATGAATTTCATTTCCGCATGAAGCCCGGAGATATGTTCGTGTTTTTCAGCGACGGCATTCTAGACGCGCGCAATCGCAAGGGGGAACTTTTCGGACGTACGCGGGTAGAAAAGATTATCAGCGAGTGCAGCGAACAATCCGCGGCCTGCGTGGTTGATTCCCTTTTCAAAGCGGCCGCCGAACACTCCGCCGGGGTGGAGACCTTTGACGACCAGACGGTGGTTGCCATCCGCGTGCGCGCCGGCTCGCATGCCACATCCAAAAAGAAATGACCTCCCGCAAGCAGAGTCTTGCCGCCGGCCGTCCACCGGCATTCGCCTACCGCAAAATCAAGAGTGGCATCCTGCGCCGCGGCGGACATTTCGTGCTGCATTGCGAAGATATTCCGCTCCCTAAGCTGGCTCAGAAGTACGGTACGCCGTTGTATGTCTATTCGGCGGTCATGATCGGTCAGCGGTATAACGCTTTCGATCGCGTATTTGCCGGCATCCCTCACTTCGTTTGTTACTCGGTAAAAGCGAATTCGAATCTCGGGATCTTGCGTCTGCTGGCCAAAAAAGGATGCGGATTCGACGTGGTCTCTGGCGGCGAACTGCAGCGCGTGCTCACGGTCGACCGCAAAGCGGCGAAGCAGGTGGTCTTCTCCGGTGTCGGCAAAACAAACGAAGAACTCGCCGCCGCACTGAAGGCTGGAATCTTGCTCTTCAATGTCGAAAGCGAATCGGAACTGTGGGCACTCGCGGAATCGGCGGGAAGGCTCCGCACCACCGCTCCAATCGCTCTTCGCGTGAATCCCGATGTCGCGGCCGAGACTCATCCTTACATCTCCACCGGATTGCACAAGCATAAATTCGGTGTGCCCATCGGCGACGCGCGCGCCCTGTATGCCAAAGCTTCGGGCGCCCGTTATCTGAAGATACGCGGCGTGAGCGTTCATATCGGCTCGCAGATCAAAGACGCGGCTCCCTTCGGCGAAGCCATGACCCGCGTGGCCGACCTGGTCCGCAAACTGCGCGACGACGGCCATCGCATTGATTATGTGGACGCCGGAGGTGGGCTGGGAATTTCCTACGAGAGTTCCGAAAAAGATGATTTCGAGACTCAAATGGCCGCCTATGCCGAGGCGGTGAGCGCGCCCCTGCGAGATCTCGATGTGCGCTTGCTGCTGGAACCCGGGCGCTCGATCGTCGGACCGGCAGGGATTTTGCTGACTGCGGTCGTCTACAGAAAAGCCAACGACGGGAAGCGGTTTCTCATCGTCGATGCGGCGATGAACGATCTGATCCGGCCGGCGCTCTACGGAGCCCAACATGAAATCATTCCCGTGACTCTGGACGCCGAAGCAGCCACCACCGAAACGGCGGACATCGTTGGCCCGGTGTGCGAGACCGGCGATTTTTTCGCGCGCGACCGCAAGCTGCCGGCGGTGAAAGAAGCAGACTTGTTAGCGATTCTCGACGCCGGCGCCTATGGCATGGTGCTCGCGTCCAATTACAACACGCGACCGCGAGCGGCAGAAATTCTGGTGGCGGCTAAATCGGCTAAGGTCATCCGCCGAAGGGAAAAAGTTTCTGACTTGCTCCGCGCCGAGCTTTGACCAGTTCCTGTAGTCATCCCGATCAGAGCCGCTTTTCAGGCGAAGGGAGGGATCTCTCACCCACGAAAATCAGAGGAAAGGAGATCCCTCAGCCGGCTGAAAGGCGCCGGTTTTCGGGATGACCCCTCGGTGAACGATATCCAAAATTCAAAGTAACGTACTACAGAGTCCGCTTTAGCGGACGACACGAGTCTCGTAACAGCCCTCAGGCCTGTCTTTCTCCCCACTTCATCTTGGTACGCAGCACCTGAAAGAAATCCGCCCCCGTGCGGAAGAGATTAACCTGATGTTCGGAGCGGCGGCAGCGCACTCGATCGCCGTCGCGCAACTCGAGGCCCGGCTGCCCATCCAAGCTCAGGTAGGCCATTTCCTCTTCGCTGCGCAGAAGAATTTCAATTTCCACCGAATCGGGCACGACCAGAGGACGATGCGTGAGCGCGTGGGGCGCGACCGGCGTAATCAAGAGCGCGTTCACCGTGGGCATTAGAACGGGTCCGCCCGCCGACAGCGAATACGCGGTCGAGCCGGTGGGCGTCGCCACGATCATGCCATCCGCGCGATAACTGGACACAAACGCTTTATCGATATAGAGGTCGTAAGTGTTGAGCCGCGCCAGGGCCGTCTTGTTGACTACCGCGTCGTTGAATACGAGATAGCTGCCTCGCACCGCATCCCCACGCATCAGATCGACGTGCATCAAGGAACGGTGCTCGACCGCAGCCCGTCCTTCGGCGATGGCTTCCAGCATGGGATACAGCGACTGCAGAGGCACTTCGGTCAGAAATCCAAGCGACCCCAAGTTGACGCCCAGTAGCGGCACATCAATGGCAGCCGTGACCCGTGCAGCCGACAACAACGTTCCGTCGCCGCCCAGCACTACCACCAGATCGAGCGGGCGCGACGACATTTGCGTGCGCGGCACGACGTTTTGTCCCGTAACGTAGTTCGCCGTTTCCAGATCGACGATGACGTCATAATGATGCTCCGTCAGCCAAGCCAGTAATCCGGGAATAATTTGCGCAACCTGCGGACGGTCTGGGCGCGAAATGATAGCCGCTGTTTTTTGGGATGGCTGCGGATTGGTCATGAAAGTATGGACTTGTGATTGTATCGAAAGATCGTGCTTTCTCCACAGAAGACAAGAAGAGCACAGCAGATCAGAAGACGGCCTGAAGCAGGAATTCGCGGTTGCCTTCGGCCCCGAGGATGGGGGATTCGATGAAATCGGTGCCTTTAGCTCCCAAGGTCAGCACTGCAGCTTTGACTTTTTCGACCGCCATTTTGTGCGCGTTTTCATCGCGAACAATGCCGCCCTTGCCCACATATTCTCTGCCGGCTTCAAACTGCGGCTTTACCAGCACCACGGCTTGGCGGCCGAGTCGCTCCTCGGTTAGAACGGGAAACGCGGCCTCGACGACGGCGGGCAGGACCAAGGTCGCAGAGATGAACGACACATCCATGGCGATGAAGTCCGCGGTTTCACCGAGCGCCTCACGGGTTAGGTAGCGGGCATTCGTTTTCTCGAGCAGATGCACCCGCCCATCCTGCCGGAGCTTGAAATCCATCTGCCCGTACCCTGTATCCACGGCGATCACACGCGCAGCCCCGTGCTGCAGCAGGCAATCGGTAAATCCTCCAGTGGAGGCGCCAACGTCGAGACAGACTTTTCCCGCCACGTCGATCTTCCAATGTTCCAAAGCGTGTTCGAGCTTCAATCCGCCGCGGCTGACGTACCGCAAATCTTCCCCGAGCAGGCGGATCACACAGTCGGCATCAACCTGTGCGCCGGCCTTCTCGAGTTTCTGATCGTTCACCAGCACTTTGCCTGCGAGAATAAGAGCTTGAGCGCGTTCGCGCGAGGGAACGAGACCTCGATCCAGCAGAAGTTTGTCGAGTCGCGATCTCGATTCTGATTTCTTCTGCGCATCTACCACTTAAGTGTTAGCCCTCACTCCAGTGCAAAGTGTTAAAACATGCTCCAGTGAATTAGTTACGCCGCTACTTTCCGACTTTTCCACAGAATTTTCCACGGAGGTGTTGAAAACTTCGGGCCGCAAAATGCTCACCGCAGGAACAAAAGAAAGCCGCCCAATTAAGTGGGCGGCTCTCAGATTTTGCACTCCGTGGAAGATTATCCGGCAACTTCTTCCAGCAATTTCTGATCGATGTCGAAGTTGGCATGCACGTTCTGCACATCGTCGTGCTCTTCCAGGGCCTCCATCAACCGGATCATGGTGTTGGCGGCTTGCCCCTCGAGCTTGATGTAGTTCTGGGGAATGAAAGCGACGCTGGAGGATGCCGGCGTAATGCCCGCCTGCTTCACCGCTTCGAGCACGGCTTCGTAGGCGGAAGGCTCAGTCAGGATTTCCCAGTTGTCGCCATCGTCATTCAAATCTTCTCCGCCGGATTCGAGAACGATGTTCATCAGGTCGTCCTCTTTGGCGGCAGCTTTCGGCACGACAATGTCGCCCTTCTTGTGAAACATCCAGGAAACGGCGCCGGCTTCCGCCATATTGCCGCCATTCTTGCCGAAGACGTGCCGGATTTCGCTGACCGTGCGGTTGCGATTGTCCGTGTTGATGTCGAGCAGAATGGCCACACCACCAGGACCGTAGCCTTCGAGGGAGAATTCCTCGTAAGTGGCTCCGGGCAATTCGCCGGTACCGCGCTGGATCGCCCGCTTGATGTTATCCGCAGGCATATTCTCCGCTTTTGCGGCGAGGATGGCGCCCCGCAGCCGCGGGTTGGAATCAGGATCGCCGCCGCCGTTCTTCGCGGCGATGCTGATTTCCTTAATGAGACGAGTAAAGATCTTGCCGCGCTTGGCGTCGAGCGCGCCCTTCTTGTGCTTAATTGTGGCCCATTTAGAATGGCCGGACATAGTTCGACCTCGTGTTTAGAAATCCTTCTTTAAAGAGCTTTGGATGGCGCAGGATTCGCCTTCAGAGGAGATCACAGGATTGCCTCGATATGAATGCAGGCGAACTCAAATTATAGCACGCCCACGCCACAAATCGTTACCGCACATCGGAGTTAGTCTTGCCCGATCGAAGCCCCGCTGGCAACCAGCCCTTGACGGACTCCTGCTTCAACCCTAACATGCCATGCAAAGCGTGCGCGCGGCTAAACTTGGATGATTGGGCAACGAGTCGGGCATTACCGGGTCCTCGAAAAAATTGGCGCCGGCGGGATGGGCGAGGTCTTTCGCGCGCGAGACGAACGCCTGGGGCGCGACGTTGCCGTGAAATTCATCCGGCCGGCTTCCAGCGATAATCCCGATCATCTGCGGCGCTTCGAGCAGGAAGCCCGCGCCGCCGCCGCTCTGAACCACCCCAACATTCTGGCCATCTACGATGTCGGCTTTGAAGGCACCACTCCTTACATTGTCACAGAGCTGCTGCACGGAAAAACCCTGCGCCAGAGATTGGCGGAGGGGCAGATTCCGCTGCGCGAAGCCTCGGATTTCGCCCTCCAGGTCGCCCAAGGTCTAACCGCCGCGCACGCGCGCCACATTGTTCATCGCGATTTGAAGCCGGAAAACCTCTTCATCACCGAAGATGATCGGGTCAAGATTCTCGACTTTGGCGTAGCCAAGCTGCAGGCTCCGCCCGACGAAGCCCGCGGCATCGAGAGCCTGACCACCGTGACCAAGTCGGGCGCCGTGGTGGGCACGGTCGCTTACATGTCCCCGGAGCAACTCCGTGGAAAGCCAGTCGACCACCGCAGCGACATTTTCAGCTTCGGCGCCATTCTCTACGAGATGCTCTCCGGCCACCGCGCCTTCCACGGTGAAACCGAAGTCGATACCATGACTGCTGTTTTGCGCGAGGAACCCGCTGCCGCCAGCCTGGACCAAGCCGCCGTTCCCGCGGGATATCAGGACATTCTCAAACATTGTCTCGAGAAAGAGCCGGAGGATCGCTTTCAGTCCGCCAAGGATCTGGCTTTTGCGTTACAAACTCTCACGGGCTCGTCGTTGACAAGACCCGGTCGGCCGCGGACGCGGCTTAAGAATGGCCGCGCACTGCCCTGGGCGCTGGTAGCCATTCTGGCATTCGGAATCGCGCTTCTGGCCGCGACCGTGTTGCTCCGTGCCCCGACGCAGCAGCCGGTTTACCACCGGCTGACTTTTGAAGCGGGCACAGTCTACGCCGCGCGTTTCGCATCCGACGGCCAATCCATCGTGTATGGCGCGGCGTGGAATGGAAAGCCGGTGCAACTCTTTTCTACGGTCGGCAATTCCCTTTTGTCGCAGCCGCTCAATCTGGACAAGGCCAACCTGCTCGCCGTCTCCCCCAGCAACGAATTGGCGCTTGTGCTGGACGGCACCCACAACGGACAACTCGAGACCGTGGACGGCACCCTCGCCCGCGCCCCGCTCGCAGGAGGCTCTCCGCGGGAAGTTCTGCCAGACGTCCGCTGGGCGGATTGGGATACGCGCGGTCAGTTGGCCGTCGTCCACTACGCGGAGGGCCGCAGCCGTCTCGAATATCCCATCGGCAATGTGCTCTACCAGAGCAGCGGATGGATCAGCAATATTCGCCTCTCGCCGCAAGGTGACCGGATCGCCTTTATGGATCACCCCGCGCTCTGGGATACGCGCGGCGTAATCAGTGTGCTCGATCTTTCGGGGCATGTTCATACTCTCTCGTCCGAATGGAAATCCGAAGATGGATTATCTTGGAGGCCCGACGGCAAAGAAATCTGGTTCACCGCGGTTGAAAAAGGACACGACCTCAATCTGTTGGCGGTCGACCTGTCCGGGAAATTGCGCACGGTGCTCGATCTGCCCGTCGGAATCACCCTCCAGGACATTGCCCCTGACGGCCGCGTACTTGTTGCTCTCAACTCCAGGAGATTGGCAACTGCCTTCATGACCCTGGGCGACACCCACGATGTGGATCTCTCGTGGCACGACTGGAACTCGGTCCGCGATATCTCGCCCGACGGAAAGTTCATTCTCTTCGAAGATGCCAGCGAAATCTCCGGACCCGGCTACGCGGTCGTTGTGCGCAAAGTGGATGGCACCCTTCCGGTGCGCTTGGGTGAAGGCAGCTCCGGCGGCTTTTCTCCAGATGGAAAATGGGCCGCCTCGATTCCCACTACGCAGGCGACTCAAATCAACTTGCTGCCCATCGGCCCCGGCCAGCCTCGTTCCATCAACGTCACCGGCCTGGCGCATGTTCATAACGGATGGGCACGCTTTCTTTCCGACGGGCAGCGGCTCACCGTGAATGGCGACGAGACCGGGCACGCAGCCCGCTGCTACGTGGTCGATCTAGCGAGCGGAAAGGCTAAACCGGCTACGCCGGACGGATTCTCTTGCGGCTCTTCTTCGCCCGATGGACGCGCCGTGGTCGGAAAAGGCGCAAACGGCTCGAACGTAATCTATTTTCTCGATGGCAGCTCTCCACAAACCATCCCTCACTTGAATCCACGATTCAATCCGCTGCAGTGGTCTAACGACGGATCTCTGCTTTATGGCTCTCATGCCGGCGAATTTCCCAGCAGCATTTACAAGGTGGAAATCAGGACCGGTAAAGAAAGCTTAGTGCAGGAATTGAAGCCGGGCGTTCCAGCAGGAGTGGTAACCGTCGCTCCCATTGTAATCAGCCGCGACGGCGCTCATTTCGCCTACAGTTACAACCAGACGTTGTCGACTTTGTACCTTATCTCTGGCCTGCGATAAGCCGACGGCGAAGCCGCGGATCGAATTTCGGTGGATCATTCGGTTGCAGCTTTATTCCAAAGATCCGGCGAAATCCGCCGCAACGTAGTGGAAGAAAATTGACGTCGAGGTCTGCCCTTCACCGAGAGCATCCCGATAGTGCGGAACTTGCGTCCCGCGATAGGCGAGACCATCGCCTAAAGCCTGATAGACCTTGATCGTCCCATCGGCAGTATCCAGCCGAATAGGCCACGGCGTCTCGAGCGCTGGCTCGGGAGAAAAATCCAGACAAAGGGTCACGCTGAACTCGCACTGCGCGCGGTCCGTATGCTTTCGCAATTCCGCGCCACTGAGATATGCAGCGAGATAAACGTAAGATGGTTTGACCGAAACTCCTGCCACGGCGCCGACCCGGCCCGCGATCTGCCGATGAAAGAACCGGGCTACAGGTTCGTTATAGGCAACATAGCGCCGGTGACTTTGCTTGTCTCCCAGGTGAAGAGCTCCAGTTCGGATCAAATATCGGTAGTAACGGCGCAAGGCAGCAATGTGAAAAGGATGAATCAGCGCGGGGAGTGGAGCATAGCCTCGCTGTTGAAAAAGAAAAGCGGACCTCGTAATCGTATCTCTCGCCTGCCGAGGATGCGTCTCTTGTGAATCGGCGGCGATAAGAATTCCCGCCTCCCACAACAAATCGCGAACCCTATCCTGTAGATCGGAAAACACGGGCTCGCCTGGCGCCAAACTCCTCACAACCGCCTCAAGTCCCGGCCCCAACCAGAAAGGAAGCAAGCATCGCGTTACCGCGTCCCGCACCCACGCGACGGTTCCCTGCAAAGCGAATCCCGAGACCAATTCTTTCTGCGACAACATCTCGTCCGGCAGTTGTCCGTCAGAACACAACGTGCAATCCGGATTGAGAACGAGCGCCTGTAGTTGACCATGGCCGCGCCGTCCCGCGCCCAGCACATTCTGCGGAATCAAATGCAGGGGCAGTTCATCGAGCAGACAGTAAAAGCGATCAGGCGGGAGGGTCGCGGCGTGGCTCTGCCGCGACCCTCCCCCCATCAAGCCTTCCATCCACTCCAGCCACGCCGGGTTGTTTATTGACGAAGCCATCCGTTCAGGGTGAAGCGGCTGTCGGCGAAAAGCCGCGACGGGCACTTCACCGGAGTAATTTCATGCAACAGTTCGCAAGGGAAAAACACGATCTGATTCTGCCGCGGAACAATCGTCTGATAGGACCCTGCGCTGATATAGCGGTCCTGTTCCAGCCGTGCATCGTGAATCCGCAACTCTCCCCCTTCGAACTGCCGCGGCTCGCGATGGAAGAAGTACACAAACGTCAAATGGCGGGCGGCGACCCGATCACTCGCGTTGTCACTGTGGAAGCGGAAAAAGTCTCCATCGTTGCTGGCGGTGATCTGGGCTTCGACACCAACGATGGCAAATTCCTCCATCCCCAGCTTCCGCACGACCTTCGGCAATACCATCTTGATCCGCCGAATCAGCAGTTCCTGATAGTTCTCCAGATCCGTCAGGACGCGGGAGCGGCGGTGCTCGTAGTCGATGACGCCTCGCTCCGAGGTGGGCGCGACGACTTCGCTGGCGCTGAACTGCGATTCGTGCGCCAGCGCAAAGCGCATAAGTTCCTCAAGCTCCTGCGGCGCAAGGAATTCGTCGAGAATTACGCATTGCGCCGGCAGTGTGGCAGGACGCGGGCGCACCACCACGCTGGTTTCGGAAATCACCGCGGTGCTTCTCGCGCGGCCGGGAGGCTCGGGATCGCGCAGTGGCACACCGGGAGGCTCGGGATCGCGCAGCGGAGCACCGGGAGGCTCGGGATCCCTGGGCCGCTCGGGCTTATGGTGCGGCGGCTTATGATGCGGAACTGAAATTCCCGGCGGCTCCGGATCGCGTACCGGCTGGCCGGGTGGCTCCGGGTCCTTCCGTCGGGCATCAATCTCCGCGCTGTTCCCATTGCGCGCATCTGCCGTTGACGCCGGGCGGCTCTCAAGGATGCGTTCGACAATGCTTCCGCCGAGCACAGCGAACGCGCGTTGCGCAACCGTCTCACCCACTGCGGAAGCGATCACAGCGCGCACGCCGCGCTGATTCTCAGCCTGATCGCTAGCTGCGATTTCCGCATGCCGCAGCAGGTTGTTCAATAGCTCGCGTTCCCGCGCGCTAAGGATTCTCTCGTCGTGCATCAATGTATCGGAAAACGAATCCAGGATTTGCTTCGGTGTCATCGGAGACACGCCTCCCTGCGTGTACGGACCAACACATCTCAGGTTTGAGGGACCCAGTTACAGGGGAAGCAGGAAGACGATACAACGAGACACCGCGGATCGCAAAGAGAAAATTGTGATGTGGAGCGGGCACTCCTGCCCGCTTTGCTTGCGGCGGCAAGAGTTAGCGGGCAGGAGTGCCCGCTCCACATGATGCAGTCGTTGGACAACCATTGGAATTATCTGGCGACCAGCGCCGCAACCATCGACTGGAATATCTTCATTCCATCGGTGCAGCCCAGTTCCGGCTCAGCCGAGCGCTCCGGATGAGGCATCATCCCCACCACGTTCCCTCCCGGGCTGCAGATCCCCGCGATGTTCTCCAGCGAACCGTTGGGATTCGCGGACGCCGCGATCTCGCCCGAAGGCAGGCAATATCGGAACACGATGCGATGATCGCGCTTTAGCTCATCCAGCGTCGCCGCATCGCAAAAATAATTTCCCTCCATATGCCCGATCGGAATCGTGAGCACTTCGCCCTGTGCGCAAGCATTCGTGAACGGAGTGTCGGCGTTCTCCACCCGCACCTGCACCGGCTTGCACACATACTTCAACCCGACGTTACGCATCAACGCCCCGGGCAGCAAGCCCGACTCGCATAGAATCTGGAAGCCGTTACAGATCCCGAGCACCAATCCGCCGCCAGCGGCAAACTTCCGCACTGATTCCATCACCGGAGAGAACTTCGCGATCGCGCCGGTCCGCAGATAATCCCCGTAAGCGAAGCCGCCGGGAACAATAACAGCATCGCAGTTCTCCAGTTCATGCGACTCATGCCAGAGAAATGCGACCGGTTGCTTGGCCACATGCTGAATCGTCCAGAACGCATCATGATCGCAATTCGAACCGGGAAAGATGATGACGCCGAATTTCATCAGGACCTCAGTTTGCGGAGATGTGGCTAGAGCCCGTCTCATAAGTGGCTGGCCCGTCTCATAAATCGTTTTTGGGAAGGGCACGGCTTCAGCCGTGCCGCTACCGGTCAGCAAAACCGCGGGCTTTAGCCCCTGAGGGCCTCGCAGCCTGCTATGAAAACCATTTATGGGACCGCTTCCAGTATACCTTCCCTTCCGCGTGGAACTCGCTGCTCCGTAACCAGATTGATTCGCGCCGGCGCTACGGTTGCTGGTTGGGCAAGGTTGAGATCGCGGGAACCGCTTGCGGGATCGTCGAAACCGAGGTTGGGACAAAAGATGCCGGCGGCCTGGCTGCTGTCTGCACTCCCGCGCCAGAATAGCTCTGCGGAGGATATCCCTTCGCCTGCACAATGGCCCAATGCCACTCGTCGGCGGGAGCGACGTCTAACGCCGCTAGTGGCGCGCTGAAAACTGTTCTTTCTCCTGGTGCAGCCGCTGCCCGCATGCGGTAAATGACGGTTACATCCGGTTTCTTCTCGGGACGCACTTCCAGGAATAGGTCATCGGCAATGGGTGGCTTCGCGTCGGTTGCCGCGAACGCAGTCGTCGCGTCCCCATGCGCGCCGTTAAGCGACTCCCCGGCCAACGATGCCCTTCCTCCCTTCCGTACGACGGTGAGGGCGATCGCCAGTTCACTCACGTGCCAATCGGTCGCATTGAACACCGGCACCGTCAATGCGTCCCCCTCGATCGTAGCCTGACCTTCCAGTTTGGCGACTTCCGCCGTCGGAAGTTCCATCTGCGCATACTGGCTGGATAGCAGAGATTTCACATTCGCCGTGAAGGAAAGGCTGCACGTAACATCGGGCGCGGACACTTGAAATCCCTTGTCTCCGCCTCCCATCAGAAATCGCAACGACGATCCAAAGCCCTGGCGGCTCTCGGCCTTCTGCATCGCTTCGGGAAGATTGTCATCATCAATCACTGGCTGCGTCGACGAAGTCTTCTTCCGCAAATTCCGCGCTACGTCTCCTAACGGAATTTCGTTCGGATCATCTTGTGCCAGCGCGCAGCCAGAACTCAGCATCGCCGCCAGGATTGTCGCCGCCAGGACCGGCAGCACAAACGCCAACCGCATTCGTTGTAGTCGCACCATGGAAGGAGAGCGCAGACCCCTCTAAGAACGTATCGGCGAACCGAGAGAGTCTCTGAGCCAATTGTAAGGAGAGAGAAGAACAACCAGGACGACAGCCTTAAACCTTGGTAACAGTTACTTCAGGGTAGAAGAAACGGGCGCGCGTAGACGAAAGAGAGATGCGCAACGGGTGCGCGCGCCCTAGCCTTGGAGAGCTTTCTACAGAAGCCCTTGTGACCGAAAACGTGTGACTGGGTCCACCACCGGCGTCGCTTGCCGCCGGAATATCCAGCGGGCCACCGCAAAGCCGATTGCCGCATAGCACAAATGCATCATTCGCATAAGTCACCGCCCCATCCGGCTTGTTCGTTTCACCTTCAGGGGAGGAACCACTCAATCTCTATCGGCACAATAGCAACGAGCGTGAGGACGAACAAGGCACATCCGTGCCATCGACGTGGCCCGGAAGTAACAGGGGTAATGTGGAAATCCGCGCCCAGAAAGGAAAAAGCCCCACTCCAAAAATCGGCGATCTTGGAGCGGGGCGTCGAACGGTGCTTACTGTGACTTAGTGCGCGGCAACCGGCTCATCGACCGTTCGCCCCGCCGGCGGCACCACCACGGTCGACAAACTTCCCTCCGCAGTCAGCTTCTGGAAGTTGGCTAAATCGCGCCGCTGCAAATCCTCCCAGCGCGCAATCAGTTCCCCGCTCTGCCGTTTGAGCTTCTCAAACTGCCGCGACTCCGCCTCTGTCGGCGCCGAATCGGCCGTGCCCGCATCCATCGCGAGATAGGCCAGCTTGGCATCAAGCTGCGGAGGATAGGCCAGCGAGTCCTCATTTGCGCTGATGTCGAGATTGATCAGATCGTCCCGCACGGCAACCAGTTTCTTTTCCAGTTCGTCGGCCGCGGAAACGATATTCTTTGCGCTTGCATTCTCCGGCAATCGCCGCTTCAGTCCAGCCAGCTGCGACCGCACGTCCTGAATCTGATTCACCGTGTCATAAACACGGCTCAGCTCGTCGCGGGTTTGCAGCAAAAGATTGAACTGCGCCTCCAGATCCGCCTGGCTCACCTTCACCCGCGGATCCAGCTTCAGCTCAAAGTCCGCCGTCTGGCTTTGCCCGCCAACCGTCAGCCGCACCTGATAATGCCCAGGCACCACCACCGGCCCCTGCGCACCTCGGCCGTATTCATATAAGTAATAGCCCGGCACGTGGCGCGCTTCTTCGTAGCGCAAGTCCCAAACGAAGCGGTTCAGCCCGGCTTCCGGCTTGAGCTGCTTTTCCGGTTTCTTCTCATCCGGATCGAGCGGCTCTTCCAGCGTCTTGTACTCCGCGCTCGAATACTTGCGAATCACCTTGCCCGATCCATCCAGAATTTCGATCTCCGCCTCAGTGCCCGCCTTGGGCGCGTCTTTCAGGTAGTAATAAATCACGGCTCCGGCGGGAGGATTCTGCCCTGTCCGTTTCGACGGATGCCGCTCTCCGCTCGCCCCAGCCTGGATACGGTACGCCGTCGCCGGCGTGTACAAAAACGCATCCTTCTGCGCGACGTCATCCTGGTACTGCCGCAGCGGACTCAGATCATCCAAGATCCAGAAGGCGCGACCATGCGTCGCCACCACCAGATCGTTCCCCTTGATCACCAGATCGTGAACCGGAACCGTCGGCAGATTCAGTTTCAGCGGACGCCAGTTCGCCCCATCATTGAACGACACAAACACGCCTTGTTCGGTCCCTGCATACAGCAACCCGCGCCGCTTGGGGTCTTCGCGCACCACGCGCACGAATGTCGTTTCCGGAATTCCCTGCCCCAGCTTCGTCCACGTCTTTCCGTAATCGCTGGTCTTGTAAATGTACGGACGCAGGTCATCGAATTGATGCCGATCCACGGCCACATACGCTGTGCCGGCATCGAATGGCGAAGGATCGATCTGGCTGATCCGGCTCCATTCCGGCATATCTTTCGGAGTGATGTTCGTCCAGCTCTTGCCTTCATCTTTCGTAAGCTGGATCAAACCATCGTCGGTGCCCACCCACAACAAGCCCTTGGTGATCGGTGATTCCGCCAACGCGAAGATCGTGTCGTAGTATTCCGTCCCGGAATCGTCGAGCGTGATATCGCCGCCCGAAACTTTCTGTTTGCTCTTATCGTTTCGGGTGAGGTCCGGACTGATCGCCTGCCAGTGCACGCCGCCATCGGTCGTTCTAAACAGGACCTCGCCGCCGTGATAAAGCGTGTTCGGATCGTGCGGAGAAATCAGAACCGGCGCCGTCCATTGGAACCGGTGCTCCAGGTTCGCGGCTCCGTGCGCGTCCGACAACTCCGGCTGCTCCGTAATGGCTTTCACCTGCCCGGTGTGCCGGTCGTATTGCGTGATATTGCCCTGGTAATCAGCGGCGTAAACAATCTCCGGATCCTTCGGATACGGCGCAATGTATCCCGCCTCGCCGCCACCCACGTCATACCAGTCGCTGTTGCCGATCGAACCGTCGTCGCTGCGGCTGACGATGCCCACCGTCCCCGCGTCCTGCTGCGCTCCGTAAACGCGATACGGCGTGGCGTTGTCGGTGATGACATGATAGAACTGCGCCGTCGGCTGGTTATCTTCCAGCGACCAGTTCTTGCCACCGTCGAGCGTGATGGTCACGCCACCGTCATTCGACGCGATCATTCGTCGCGTATTCTGCGGATCAATCCACAGCCCGTGATTGTCTCCATGCGGTACGTGGATCTTGTTGAACAGATGCCCGCCGTCGGTCGACTTGTAGGCGTCGACGTCCATGATGTACAGCGTATTCTCGTCGCGCGGATCGGCGATCACATGCATGTAGTACCACGGCCGCTGCCACAAACTGTGGCTCTCGTTCACCAACTGCCAGGTTTCGCCCCCGTCGTCCGAGCGATACAGACCGCCATCCGGATTGTGCGCTTCGATGAGCGCGTAAACGCGGTCCGAATTCGCACCTACGGCAATGCCGATTTTGCCGTACGGTCCCTTCGGCAATCCGTGTTCTTCCAGTCGCTTCCAGGTCGTGCCACCGTCGTTGGAGCGATACAATCCGCTGCCCGCACCCCCGTCGTCCATGCTCCACGACGTGCGCCGCGCCTGCCACAGCGCGCCGAAAATAATGTTTGCATTGTGCGGATCGAAGGCAACGTCGATCCCACCCGTGTTCTCATCTTTATAGAGCACTTTTTCCCAGGTCTTCCCGCCATCGGTCGTCCGGAAAATGCCGCGCTCCGTATTCGGGCCATAGGGATGTCCGAGCGCCGCCACAAATGCGATGTCAGGATTCGTAGGATTGACGATCACCTTGCCAATCGCGCGCGAATCGCGCAGCCCCAGGTTTTTCCATGTCTTCCCGCCGTCGAGCGTGCGATAAACGCCGTCGCCGTGAGAAATGTCTCCTCGAATGCACGCTTCCCCCGTCCCTACATACACGATGTTGTGGTTGGAGGCCGCGACCGCGATGCTTCCAATCGATGACGTCCCTTCCTTATCGAACACCGGCGACCAAGTCATCGCGCCGTCGGTCGACTTCCACACTCCCCCGCCCGTCGATCCGAAATAGTAAGTCGTGGGATCGCCCGGAATGCCGGCCGCGGTCAGCGATCGGCCTCCGCGAAATGGACCGATCATCCGGTACTTCATTCCTTTGAAGACTTTTTCCTCGGGCTTATCGGATTCGGCGCTGTCTTTCGCGCTCGAATCGGTAGCAGCCTGCGAGGTTTGCGCTGTTTGCGCCGGTTTCACTGCTTTGGATTGCCGGTCTGGCTTGGCTTGCGCGCCGGCAGATAGAACTACCGCGAAACAAAATGTGATGACGAAAAGGAAACCCACAGCAGAGGACACACTCTTGCGAACGTAGTTGAGGCCCATGTAGATGATCTCCGAAGAGGATGTTGAATAGTTGACCTATGGTAATACCGATAGGGCGGCCTGCAAAGGGCCGGAGTTCATCGGTAGCGGCGCAATTTCATTTCCACAGCGCGAAATTTCTGAGAGGCGTCATCCGGAGTCCCGCGTTTTCACCAGCGGAACGAGGGATCTCCCGTGGCTACATCCGACAAGATCAAAACTGATCACTGCCGCGTCATTTCTTCCCCTACGCCCGTACAACGGAAGTGACCGCCGGTCGCATTCCCTGCCGACAAACTACTTACTGCCCTCAAGAAGCTTCTTCGCCGCCTGCAGCTCCTTGTGCTTTTTCTCGTCCACCTTGGGATACGCCAGATCCATCGATTCCAGCGCATCGACGATCACCGTGGAGATGACCAGCCGCGTGAACCATTTATTATCCGCCGGCACAACGTACCAAGGTGCGTATTTGGTCGCCGTGTTTCGGATCATATCTTCGTATGCATCCTGATAATCGTCCCAGTACTTCCGCTCGTGAATATCGTTCGCGGAAAACTTCCAGTTCTTCTCCGGCTCGTCCAGTCGCGCCAGAAAGCGCTTCTTCTGTTCTTTCTTCGAGAGATGCAAAAAAAATTTCCGGATCACTGTCCCGTTTCGCGCCATGTGCCTTTCGAAGCTCCGGATATCCTCAAACCGCTCCTCCCAGATATCTTTCCGCACCAAAGACGGCGGCGTCTTCTCACCCTTCAGAATTTCCGGATGCACTCGCACGATCAGCACTTCCTCGTAATACGACCGGTTGAAAATCCCGATGTGCCCGCGCTCGGGCAGGTCGCGAGTCGTCCGCCATAAAAAATCATGCTGCAGTTCCACGTCGGAAGGCGCCTTGAACGAATACACCTGGCAACCTTGCGGATTGACTCCCGACATCACGTGCTTCACCGCACCATCTTTCCCGGCAGCGTCCATTGCCTGGAAAATCAGCAGCAGCGCCCAGTTGTCCTGCGCGTACAACTTGTCCTGCAATTCCGCCGTGCGCGCGATTCCCTGCATCAGCGTCGCTTCGGCGTGCTCCTTCGACTTCCAGTGCCCCGTATCTGCCGGATCCACATCTTTCAACCGAAACTTTTTGCCGTCGTCAATGCGAAATGTATGGGCAAGCTTGCCAGTCTTCATATCCGTCTTCTCCTGTGCAACACCGGTGAATCACAATAGAATCTATCTCACAAAATAGCTTTAGGACGAGCACCGCAGTAGCTTTGGGGACGAGCTCTGCAGTAGCTTTGGGAACAGCCCCGCAATGGTCTTGGGGCCGGTTCGGCAATGGTTTTGGGAAGGGCACGGCTTCAGAGGTGCCGCTACCAGTCCGTAAAAACGCGGGCTCTAGCCCCTGAGGGCCTCGCAGTTTGCCTCGAAAACCCATGCCTCGAAAACCTATAAATGAGACCAGTTCTAACGATAACAAGCTTTGATGAACTTATCTCGCCCGCCGGTGGCCGTTCTTGTATGATTCCCTCCGGCGATCGATTCGCAACCCAATAACTCAGGAGTCTGGATGAAAGCTCTTCCGCTTGTAGGCGTTTTATTGATTGTCCTGGGAGTTCTCTCGTTCATCGTTCCTCTTCCCCACCATGAGAAACATGGCGTTTCTCTTGGCGACACGAAATTCAGCGTGCAAACCGAAAGCAGCCAACTCTTGCCCTCCGCCGTCGGCGTCATCCTTGTCGGTGGCGGCGTCGTCGCACTCGTCCTCGGATTGCGCAAGAGCTAAGAACTAAAGACCGCGGCGAAATCCCTTGTTCGAATCCGACTTCCTCACTTCCGCCGATGGCAGCCGAGACGCCTACCGCCGCCTCATCTCCCAGGCCGTCGCCATCCTTTGCGAGAGTCTTCCCGAGTCGCCGTATGCCGGAAAAAGTCCTGCCGAATTAGCCGATCTGATTTCTGATGACTTCCTTCCCCAGGAAGCACGCTCGGCACAAGTCGCAGAGATCTTGCCCACAGTCGTTGCGAACTCGATTTCCGTGAGCCATCCGCGCACCGCGGCTCATCTGCATTGTCCGCCCCTCCTCGCTTCTTTGGCGGCGGAAGTGATCATCAGCGCCCTCAACCAGTCGATGGATTCCTTCGATCAAGCCCCCATCGCCACCCTCGTGGAGCAAAAGATGATCCGCTGGCTCTGCGCACAAGCCGGCTTTCCGGGGGCAGCCGACGGCACCTTCACCACCGGTGGCTCGCAGTCGAATTACATGGGACTGCTGCTGGCCCGCGATACATTTCTGCGTCAGCAGTGGAACTGGTCCGCGCAAAAATCCGGCTTGCCGCCGGAGGCTCGCAAGCTTCGAATTCTCTGCTCCGAAGTCGCGCATTTCACCGTGGAAAAATCTGCAATGCAGCTGGGTCTCGGCACTAATTCCGTGGTGCGCGTCGCCGTCGACGATCATTTCCGCATGGACCCGGCAGCGCTGCGCGCCGCGCTTGCCTCGCTGCAATCGCAGAATCTGCTTCCCATGGCCATTGTGGCCACGGCCGGCACCACCGATTTCGGCTCGATCGATCCGCTGCCCGACCTTGCCGCCTCAGCCCGCGCAGCGAATACCTGGCTTCATGTCGACGCCGCCTACGGCGGCGCATTGCTGTTCTCCGCCGATCATCGCGCCAGGCTGGCCGCAATCGAACATGCCGATTCGCTTTCCATCGACTTCCACAAACTTCTCTGGCAGCCCATTCCGTGCAGCGTATTTCTGGTGCGCGAGGCCCAACACTTCGATTCGATCAAAATGCACGCCGACTATCTCAATCCTGAGCCAGATGAGGACGAGGGCTTCCCGAATCTGGTAACAACTTCCCTGCTGACCAGCCGCCGTTTCGATGCGCTCAAGCTCTGGATCTCGTTCCAATCGCTCGGCCGCGCTCAACTCGCGGCCATGATCGATCGCACCATCGCTCTGGCAGCTTATGCCGGCGAGATCGTGCGCCAGATGCCAACCCTTGAACTCATGTGCGAGCCGCAACTAAGCACGGTGGTATTCCGCTATATGCCGCACCAGCCGGGACTTGATGCCGACCGAATCAACGCCGCAATCCGGCGGCGTCTCTTCGAAAGCGGCTCAGCCGTCATCGGCCACACGCGCGTGCGCGGTCAGCATTGCCTGAAGTTCACCTGCATGAACCCGGCGACGTCCGAAGCTCAAATGAAGCAATTGATCGAAGCGGTAGTCGCGCAAGGCAAGGAGTTGGAACAGGCCTGATCTCGCTCGAGGGGGCAACAACAAGAGGCGTCATCCCGAAGTCCCGCGTCTTCACCGGCGGGACGAGCGATCTCCCGGCATACAGCCGTTACCCTGTGAAAAAAGTGTTCCTGCAGGAACATTCTTATGTACACGGTTGTACATACAAATCCGCCCAGGCTATTGACTCTACGAAAGTTATCCTATTCATTAGCGACGACGCAACCTGCGACTGAATCCGAGGCAGTGGGTCAGTTTAACTCCTGTCGGTCACACCATCACCCTCTTGCCGCTCACGCTGGGTAGACCTGCCTGCTGCCAGGCATCAAAGCCGCCCGTAACGTTGATCACATTTCGGAACCCAGCCCGCTGCAGCAGGCTGCTGGCAATGATGCTGCGGTATCCACCTTTGCAATGCACCGCTACCGGCAGCTCGGAATCGATATCGGGCGGAGAGACTTTAAAGTTGTCCAGCGGCCACCAGCTTGCTTCTTCGATGTGTCCCGCATCCCACTCCGGCTCCCGCCGCACATCCAACACTTGAATGTCTCCCGCGCGCAACCGCTTGTTCAGTTCCTCGGCCGTGATCTGCGCGACCTGCTCGACCGGCAAGCCCGCTTGCCGCCATGCCGCGACGCCTCCCGCAAGATAGCCGTCCAGATCTTCGATCCCCACGCGCGCCACGCGCAGACGTGCTTCCTCCAACTGCTGATCGTTCTCGGCAATCAGTACGGGATGCGCCGTCAATCCCAGGACGGTTCCCGCCCACGACGCAAACTGACCGGACAGCGCGATGTTGACCGACCCGGGCACATGTCCGGCGGCGAAGACATCTCCCGAGCGCACATCCAGCGCCATCTCGCCTTCTCGCAGCATACGATTCAACTCCGCTGGGGTGACCGCGCGCAGCGGCGGCAAATCCGAAAGCGCCGCAGCGCCTGACCGGTTGATCTCAGCGTCTTTCATAAAATATTCCGGCCGCGCAGGAAGGTTGCTGGTCAACTGCGCGATGAACGCTTCCCTGCTTGGAATCTGCAACGCATAATTCGTCAGCCGCTCCGTGCCGATCGTCGATGAGCTTTCGGCCCGCATATTCTTCCCGCAAAGAGATCCAGCCCCATGCGCTGGATAAACGAGCACACCGTCGGGAAGCTTCAGCAATTTATTATGCAAACTGTCGTAGAGCAATCCCGCCAGCTGTGCTGGCGTATGTCGCGGCGAAAGATCAGGGCGTCCAACGTCGCCAATGAAAAGCGTGTCGCCGGTCAGCACGGCCCACGATTCGCTCGATTTCTCCTGGTCCGTAACGACAAGGCAGATGCTCTCCGGCGTGTGTCCGGGTGTTTCGAGCACTCGAATCGAGATCTTGCCCACCTTCAACTCGAAACCATCGCTCACAGGAATGTGCGGCAAAGTGGCGCCCGCTTCGGCGCCCATGTAAATTTTCGCGCCGGTTCGCGCCGCCAACTCTCTATGCCCGGAGACGAAATCGGCGTGCAGATGGGTTTCAAAGACGTGGCGAATTGTCACGCCGTGGTCGGCAGCAGCCTTCAGATAAAGTTCCACATCGCGCTGCGGATCGACCACCACCGCCTCGTCCTCCGACGCCAGCATGTACGAAGCATGGGCAAGACATCCCAAATAAAACTGTTCGAAGTACATAGGCACTCCCCCCAGAACCGCATAGGATAGTAGACCAAATCGAGCAGGTAATGCTATCGGGAAGGATACAGAGAAACGCGGTTCAGGCGGGCAGCGGGGTAATAAATTCCAAGCCAAAACAAAAGCCATTGCGCGATCGCACGATGGCGGGAACGCGCGAGAGGTTCGGAGTATCGAACTCGATCTCCAGCAGGTCGCCCGGATTCAGCAGTATGCCGGCGTACAACACCATGCCGCCTTCACTCAATTCGGTGCCGCGGCCTTCGACCACAGTGGTCGAAAAGCCTTTGGACGTGACCACGCGAACCGGCATGTCCACGGGCAGGCGATTCCAGCGGCGCGTATTTCCGGACTGTGGCATTGTTGCCAATCATCCTTCTTACCGTGAGTTTCTTCAAATTACCAAAGTGAAATATGCCTGCGTGCATGAGTTGGATCATGGCACCACGGCGTACTACTGCTGTTTTTCGCTGCACTTAGAGGCAAGATCGAGCCCTTATTGTGCTGGGAAAGCTCTGCCCACGCGGAAAAAGGTGAGACAGATTGCATTGACGGGGGCTTGCCTCGTCCGTAAGATGGACCGACCCTAAAAGCGCCACTCTCCCCATGATCGGCCAGACTATCTCTCACTATCGCATCGTTGAAAAGCTCGGCGGCGGCGGGATGGGTGTGGTGTACAAGGCGGAAGACACCCGCCTGCACCGCTTCGTCGCCCTCAAGTTTCTGCCCGATGATGTGGCCCGCGACCCCCAGGCCCTTGCCCGTTTCCAGCGCGAAGCGCAAGCGGCATCGGCGCTGAACCATCCCAACATCTGCACCATTCACGACATCGGCGAGGAAGACGGCCAGGCGTTCATTGCCATGGAGTTTCTGGAGGGCGTGACGCTGAAGCACAAGATTGCCGGGCGTCCCCTGGAGACCTCGGCGATGCTGTCGCTGGCGATCGAAATGGCGGATGCGCTCGACGCCGCTCACGCCAAAGGAATCGTTCATCGCGACATCAAGCCGGCAAACATCTTTGTGACGGAGCGCGGTCACGCCAAGATTCTGGATTTTGGATTGGCCAAAGTCGCGGCGGCCGCTGGTTCTTCGAGCCAGATTGCGTCGGCCAACACCGCGACGCACACCATGGATGAACAGCAACTCACCAACCCGGGCTCGACCATCGGCACCGTCTCGTACATGTCTCCGGAGCAGGCCAGGGGTAAAGATCTGGATGGGCGTTCGGATCTTTTTTCTTTCGGAGCCGTTCTCTACGAAATGGCGACGGGCACTCTGCCCTTCCGCGGCGAAAGTTCGGCCACGATTTTTGAGGCGATACTGAATCGCGCGCCGGCGCCGGCGATCCGGCTGAATCCAGACCTGCCGCCGAAGCTGGAAGACATCGTCAATAAGGCGCTGGAAAAGGATCGCAGCCTGCGCTACCAGCACGCCTCAGATATGCGCGCCGACCTGCAACGTCTGAAACGCGATACCGAGTCGAGCCGTCAGGTTCCCGCAGCCAGTTCGGAATCGGTGCCGTCTTCTTCTGCAGCCCAGCCCGCGCATGCGAGCAGTAGTTCCGCCGTGGTCGCGGTCGCCAAGCAACACCGGCTCGGACTCGGCATCGCAGGCCTGTTAGCAATTCTGCTGGTCGCTGCGGCTGCTTACGGTATTTACGCGATGCTCTCGCACAACCGGCCCGCGCCCTTCCAGAATTTTTCGGTCAACAAAGTCACCGAAAACGGGAAAGCCACACTGGTCGCCCTCTCGCCCGACGGAAAATACATTCTCAACGTCATCGCCGACAATGGCCAGCAGAGCCTTTGGCTGCGCAACGTTCCTACCAACAGCAACACGCAGGTAGTGCCGCCGGCGCCGGTCGGCTACATTGGCCTGCGCTTTTCTCCCGACGGCAATTACCTGTACTTCGTCCGTTCTGAGATCGGCAGCAACTCGCTGCATTATTTGTATCGCGCCCCGGTTCTGGGAGGCACTCCGCAGAAGCTGGTCACGAACATCGATTCGGATGTGGCCTTTTCTCCCGACGGCAAAAGAATCGCCTACCTGGTCGCGAATGATCCGGATGCGGGTGAGTACCGCATCACCCTTCGCTCGCTCGAGGGGAATGAAGAAAAAAACATCGCCACCGGCCCCATGAGCGAACAGTTGTTCACTCCCGCGTGGTCTCCCGACGGCAAGACCATTGTTATCCCCGGTTGGCAGCCGGGGAATGCTCTTTCCGGACTGTTTTCGATCGATGCCGGAACCGGCAAGCGCAAGCTGCTCGTAAGTTCCAAGGAGCTGTACTTCTCGCTGCCCTCATGGTTACCGGACGGCAGCGGCCTGATGGTCTTAGGTGATTCTTCGTACGGTGCGCACACGCAGATCTTTTTTGTTTCCTTTCCCGAGGGAAAGCTTTCGCCCATCACGCGCGACACGAACTCCTACATCGATCTCAGCCTGGCGGCCGATGGACACACGCTGGCGACGGTGCAGAGGCAGGCCCATTTAGATCCTTACGTGATGCCGGCGGGCGCCAGCAGTTCCCAGGCACGGCAGTTCAATACCGGCTCGCCGGTAACCGACATCTCGTGGACGCGAGATGGCCAGCTCGTCGCTTCTTCTCCGACGAGTGGTCTGGCGTGGCTCAATGCCGATTCGGGGGCTAAAACTCCCCTGCAGTCGCAGCTTGTTGCCACAAATTTCGCTCGTGCCTGTCCCGACGGACACATCGTCTTCTCGGCAGTGAGCCCTGGAGCCGTAGGGCTTCACATCTGGCGAGTGGATGCGGACGGAGGAAACCCGAAGGAACTCAGCAGCGGGAAAGGTGATTGGTTTCCGGTCTGCTCCGCTGACTCGAAAACGGCGTTCTATTCCGACGCGGACGGAAAGCTGACGCGGGTTCCCTTGGAGGGTGGGGCATCACAGAAACTGTCGGACCTGGCGGTTTTCAGCCGCATCACCGTCTCGCCGGATGGAAAGCTCGTAGCGTTTGTCAGTTTTCGCGTGGGCGATCCGAAGGAAAAACTGGTGTTGCTGACGCCTGATTCCAGCCAGGCTCCGCGCTTTTTGGAATTTGAGCGCCCCCGGTCGGAATTCAACATCTCAGCAGGTGTGGCGGCGATTGTCTTTGCTCCCGACGGAAAGGGCATCATCTACCCCGTGCGGAACGGCAATGCGGATAATCTTTGGTTGCAGCCGCTTGACGGCTCGCCGGGAAAACAGCTCACTGATTTCAAATCGGAGTTTATCCGGGACTTCGACTACTCGTTCGACGGCAAGCAACTCGCGGTGATCCGCGGCCATCGGGAATCGGACGTGGTCCTCATGCGCGAGGCCGAGAAGTAGACGGGGTTACGGGATCCGAGCCTGGGCCTCAGCCGGGTGCCCCATTCTAGATTTCGCTTTCTTTGCGAAATTTAGAACCTGCCCTGAGCTTGTCGAAGGAGTGGGGGATGTTCACTTAGTCTTCAGTTTGCTCTTGGCCTTGAGATTGAGGGCCACGGCCGCGCGGATGAGTTCTTTCAAGGCCGCCTCATTGATCTTGTCGCCTTCGTGGATGTCGATGGCGCGCCGGACATTCCCTTCGAGGCTGGAGTTGAATAGACCTTTAGGGTCCTTCAGTACAGCTCCCTTGGCAAATGTGAGCTTGACGACGCTTTTGTAGGTCTCTCCAGTGCAGACGATACCGCCGTGGGAAAAGACGGGAGTCCCCGGCGACGTCGCCTTGGCCCACTTCCGCTCTTCGACGATCTCTGGGTCGGCCTCGTGTATGATCTGGCGCACTTTCGCGAGCATCTTCCCGCGCCAGTCCCCAAACTCGTTGATCTTTGCGTCGATGAATGCAGAGGCAGATTCCATCGGAATAGTCTTCTTCATGCGCAACTCCGTTACATAATTTCTAGGAGCTCATTCCTGAACTCCATCGCCTTTTTGATATTGTCTATAATTTCTAACTTCTCCTGGGGGCTAATTCCCAAGTGACCGTCAGGCGCCCCCAATCCCTGATGGAATCCGAGAAAATCGCGATCCCCTTTCCTGGAGCGAGGACCTCGGAATCTATGAAAAGGGTCTTCCCATGTTTTCCGTACATCATCCCGGTTCTGCCAAGGACTTCAATGGAAAACCCCTCATCGCTCTCTATAACATTCGTTCGTGGGATGATGAACATAACTCAACCTCCAGAAATTGATAATAATACGTTCGAAGTGGGTGGGCCGCTCAAGCCGGATTTTGGCTTGAGTGGGGATCTTCAGGGGTCCCTGACTCCTGTCATCCCGACCGGAGCAGGTCATCGCGAATGCGGTGGTCTGCGCAGTGGAGGGGCCTTGTGTTCGACGGGAGCGCAGAAAAACCAGTGTAACATCCCGTCTGTCCCTACATTTCTAGAAGCGTTCGCGAACGAGATCGCGACAGTTAGTGTGAATGGTAGGAACCACGTATTTATAGGACACGTGGCGCTAAGGCGGCTTGCCGTGGGACACAAGGTTTAGGAAGGCCTGGTGAACTCGCGTGTCTTCGGAGAGTTCGGGGTGGAAGGTGGCAGCCATGGCTCTTCCCTGCCGGACGGCGACGGGATCGGATCCTTCGGTGGCGAGCACTTCGACGCCATCGCCGACGTGGGAAATCTTAGGAGCTCGAATGAAGACCATCTCGAGCGGCGATTCGGCGAGGCGGCCTTCGAGGTCGCGCAGAAATTTGCCTTCGCGGATGGAGCTGTCGATCTGGCGTCCGTAGGCGTTGCGGCGGATGCGGATGTTGAGGGCGCCGAGTCCGGCTTGCGACGGGTTCTCCACTTCGGTGGCGAGAAGAATGGCGCCCGCGCAGGTGCCGAAGGTGGGCTTGGCCTTCACGAATTGCTTTAACTTCTCGAAACCGGCTGCGCCCAGGAGTTTGAGGAACGTTCCCGATTCGCCCCCGGGGATGACGAGGCCGTCGAGAGAGTCGAGCTGCTCGGGTTTCTTGACGAGCACAACTTCGGCGCCTAGCTGTTCGAGCCGGCGGCGGTGGGCGTCGAAATCGCCCTGGAGGGCGAGGACTCCAATCTTCATGGGGAAATCCAAACCAACAACTTATCTGCTGAGAGCCTAAGCCCTCAAGACCTCTACGCCGAGATAGCTGAGGTTTCTGATTTGATTTTAACCGAGCGATGGGGATCGCCAATGCGGGCACATTAAAGCTTAAACGCAGAGAACCCAGAGGTCTCGGAGAGCACCCTAAGCGGTCCGACTACGATGAGGGAAAGCGTCCGAAGGTTGTTATGTCTTGCTAGACCCCCGTTTTACCCGCTTGCCGGGCGGCGATTGCGGAACTATACTTCGCGCAGACTGTTTGTTTCTTGAGGTTCTGGCCGTGCGTCATCCCATCACCCAATGCGCCCTGACTGTGGCGCTCATCGCTTATCTTTCTTATCCTGCAGCAGGGCAAATGCTCAGCATCCCCCAGGATGGCGGCAAATTCGGCAGCGGCATATATGTGAGCCCGCTTCAAGCGGCTGGAATGGATTCCAACCTGTTTACGTTTAATAGTCAGAACCCGGACAACACGCCACTGGAGGGCAAGAGCGGTTCAATCTCCAAACTCGATTTGAAGGCGCCGGGAAAAGCGCGGCGGGAATATGACAAGGGTTATCAATTTTTGATGAGGAAGGATGCGCAGAGTGCGATCGAGCATCTGAAAATAGCAACCCAGATCTACCCGAGCTACGTAGCGGCGCACAACGCGCTGGGAACCGGATACCTCAATCTGAATCAGAACGAGCAGGCGCGGGACGAATTTGCGCGAGCCATTGCACTGGACGATCACCTGCCAAACTCATTTTTGAACCTGGGGTGCGCACAGCTGGCGTTGAAGGACTATGCGGCGGCCGAAGAAACGTTCCGAAAAGCGTCGTCGATTGCTCCGCTGGACCTACAACTGCAATTGGCGCTGGCCTATGGAGAATACGTCAACCATGATTATCCGGCGGTGCTGGTAACGGCACGGGAGGTACACGCGCGGAAGCATCAGGCAGCGACGGCGGTACATTTTTTTGCGGCCGGCGCGCTTCAGGCACAGGGCAATCTGACGGACGCGCAGCACGAACTGGAAACCCTGTTACAGGAAGATCCGAGGTCCGCTTCGGCGGCGCAGTACCGCCAGATCCTGGAAGATCTGAAGACCGAGCAGGCCAGGCTCGCAGAGGCGAAGGTGCATCCGGCAGAGCCGGTGAAGTTCACTTTCAACCAACCGGCCGAGCCGACGCGGGAACAGGCAATGGGACAAGCGCAGCTCGTTTTGCAAAATCTCAAGGAAAAGAACGAGATTGCGGAAGCGGAAGCGGTGCCCGATCCCGTTTGCACGAGCTGCAGCGAACGAGTTACATCTTCAGACGCAAGCGGGATTGAAAAGGCAAAAAGCGTCAAGCCTGCTGGTTCGGTAATTAGGGTGGCGGTGGACGAAGTGGCGTTTTTCTTTGCTGCGACCGATCACGGAAAATCTGTGACCAATCTGGACGTTTCGGAAGTGAAAGTGCGCGACGACAACAGACCTCCAGCGGCACTACGCTCCTTTCGCAACGAGTCGCAGCTTCCTTTGCGACTGGGCCTGGTGATTGATACCAGCGACTCGGTGACGGGGCGATTCTCATTCGAGCAGCAGGCGGCGGAGAAGTTCCTGCAGAAAGTAGTTACCGGCGCGAGCGACCAGGCGTTCGTTATCGGAGTGAACAATTCTGTGCTGCTGGTGCAGGACTTCACGTCCGATCTGGCGTTGGCCGGACACGCCATCGGCCAGCTTGCGCCGGGCGGGGGAACGGCGTTGTGGGATGCGGTAAAATTCGCAGCCGAGAAACTGGGAAATCGTCCTGAGCCTCAACCGGTGGCGCGCGTGCTGGTGGTCATCAGCGATGGTGAGGACAATTCGAGCAGCGCCACGTTGAAGGAAGCGATCAGCAGCGCGCTAACGGGGCAGGTCGCCGTGTACACGGTCAGCACCAGGGATCTGATTGACGAAGGGCAGGCTGGACTGTTCGGCGATCGTGCCCTGCGCGCCCTTTCCGAGCAGACGGGCGGCGCGGCATTTGTGCCTGGGTCCATTCGCCGGCTCACCGGAAGTTTGGCCGACGTGCAGCAGGTGATTCGCGGCCGCTACATGGTGTCCTACCAGCCGGCACAGTTTGCGCGGGACGGCCGCTACCGGACGATCGAGATTAATGCTCAGAAGGACGGGCATCCGCTGAAGATCTTTGCGCGCAAAGGCTATTACGCGTCGGCAGCGGCTGCAACGTCTGCGACGCCGTGAGCTTTCTTCCCGAAGAGGCTGAAGGTTAGTTGATGGGGTCGCGCATTGCGGCTCCCAGCAGTTTGCCGGGCCCGGATTCCTGGATGAAGGCGACGAGGCGGAGATTCTTGGGATCTTCTCCGGGCTTGAGTTTGAGCTGAACGTCGTCGGAAAACGTTTTTCCCTTCGAGAGCTTCCCTACTTTAGTCAGCTGCTGGACCACGCCGACGTGGACTAGATGTTTCCCTCCGTTTTCCCCGCGCAGGACTTGCGATTCCACGTGGTCGAGGGCGAGCGCCACATAGACGTCGGCATTGTGCTTGCCGGAATTGACGTCGGTCTCGATGTGCGCGCGGAGTAACGACGGGTTGCCGGGATCGACGGTGACGCTCGTGATGCGAACGGGAATCCTGGGAGTGGCGCGCTCTTTTTCAAGAACGTCCTGGATGTGCTGCGGATTCTCGAGGCTGACCTGCTGGTCGCCGTTGATGATCATCTGCGGAGTGTAACTGTCTTTTACCCCCAACTCTCCTTCGTAGGAGCTCTGGCGCTCGGTCAACGCAGTCGAGGAGTTGGGATCTTTCCAGCCTTGTTGATCCCAATACGTGACGTGCTCACTGAGGACGATTAGTTGTGCGCCCTGGATGGGCTGGTACGTATCCAGCTTCTGAACGAAGACGTCCGCGGGAGGACAGCTGGAGCAACCTTCAGAAGTAAACAGCTCGATGACGATGGGAACCGCTGCGGGCGGGGTATCGGGAGTAGCGGCATGGGCGAGAGAGGTGACCGGCCCTAGCGCTACGAATGCGAGCGCGGGAATAAAAGATCGCGCTGCCCTGCCCGAAAACATGGCGAAAAGTTTAGCACAGGTGAGCCAGGTCCAGTCTAGCGTTGCGGATCGCTTACGGCGAATTGAGTCTGACCGGTAGCGGGAGCATAAATCAAAACCCCCATCCTGTCGCGGAATGGGCGACAAGGATGGGGCACCCTCGGAGTTGACGTCCACCCCTACGTGGATTCGGCGCGCGCAACTGGTGGCCGATCGCTTCACTGGCTAATCGCTACTCCGTTGAATGCGGCGACGCCGATTGGGTTTGAAGTTGCGGCTAGGGAAAGGTCGCCGTAGGTGTCGATGGAGAAGACGGCAACCCGCGCACCGCTGCCGTCGGCGGCGGTGTAAATCACAGCGAGCCACTTGGCGTCGCGCGACACGGCCACGTCGGTGGGAACGCCTGGGAGGGGGATCGATTTATAAAATGCGCCGCCTTGGCCATCGCTGAAGAAAATGGAGATGGACTGTCCCGGACTGTTTCCCGAGTACCAGACGTTGCCCGGCCCTTTGGCCAGCCAGCAAGGGGCATTGCTCGGATACGCGGGCTGGGGACCGAGTATGGGGGAAACGTCCCCGCTCTTGGCGACGAGGGCGAAGCTGTCGGGACCGTGCGCGGGATTGAACCCGAGAATGTCTCCCCAGAATGCAGCGCCGAGCGGAGCATTGTTGGCGTCACTGGGCAACGTGACGGAGGAACTTGTGCCGGTAAGGGCTCCCTGAGCCGAAAGCGGTAATTGAAGAACGGAACCGGAGGTTAGAGTGACGGCGGCCCAAGTCTTGCCGGCGACGATTTGGGCTCCCGAGTCGTCACTCAGAGAAACCACGGCTCCGTTCAGGCTTCCAGCGGGCCAGGAATGGCTCTCCGCGCAATTCGATCCCAGGACGAATGCGTCATGAGCTTGCAAAGCGACCGAAACTGGCTGCACACAATCGGGCGCGAGCGCGACGGTTCCGGCGACACGAATCGAATGGTCGTCGCGAACCAGGCGGGTGAAATTATTGGAACCGTAGTTGACGACAGCTCCGAAAGAATCGCGGAACTGCACCGCGCCCGCGTTGCCTGAGGCTCCGCCTTTGCCGCCGGTGGGCAGCGCGCTTACGAAGTTGAGCGAGGGAGTGCCCACTGTGTTCAGTTTGAACACAACCAATTGATTGCCGGCTGCATTGTTCGTGCTGGTGAGCAGGAAAATATCGTTGTGGTCAGCCGCTAGAGCCGACGCGACCGCCAGGAAAAGGATCGCCAGCACTTGGCTGGCGCGAGACAGATTGATATTCACGGTAAATCTCCTCTGGTGGTTTCGGTTCCCTTCTCCCGTTGTGGAATGGCGGGGACGGCACACTTCAGCGCAGGATCGGCGCGAGAAAACCTGCGGCCGACCGGTGACAGAAGTTCCGTGTGCATCCCCGGTGCTGCTGCTGGTTCAATGTGCGCCCGATTGCGGGCGCGCGGAAATCGGATGCGGGAGTGAGGGGAAGGTTACACGCGCGGGAGAAAATTTCTGACGGCGGTTACTCCACCGAAATTCGCGATGGAAGGAATCCGAGGATGCTTGCGTTGCTCGCGGGGCGAACGAATGCGTCCGCCCCGCATTTCTGGATTTCAAAAGCGCGGTGGCTCCGGGGTGTCCGGAGTTATCGCAATTTCCACGTCAAAGGCAGCGGACAGGAGTGTCCGCCCCACAAATTACCAGCCTCTGGTTTGCAGCATCTGCGCTTCGTCCAGGGCGCTTACTGCCAGGCCCTTCATGGCGCCGGTGAGGTTTTCGCTGACTTCAAGTAACACTTTAGGGTCCTGATAGTGCGTGGCGGCCTGGACGATGGCGCGGGCGCGCTTTTCGGCTTCGACCGGCGGAGCGAAGGCGCAGGTCTCATCGAACGGATGCTTCTCGACAGAATGCGTGCAAGTCGTACGCGCGCCCATGAAGATGCCGCTGCCGACGAACACGGCTTCGGCGCCTAGTTGCATGACAAGGCTGGCGTCGGCTGGAGTGGCGATGCCTCCGGCGCTGAAATTCGGGACGGGGAGCTTCCCTGTTTTCGCGACCATCCGGATCAACTCGTACGGGGCCTGGTGCTCTTTGGCCTTGGCGTAGAGTTCTTCTTCGCTGAGCACGGTGAGGATTTTCATCTCCTGCACGATCTGGCGCATGTGCTTGACGGCGTGAACGACGTCCCCAGTGCCGGCTTCACCCTTGGTGCGAATCATCGCCGCGCCTTCGGCGATGCGGCGGAGAGCTTCTCCGAGATTGCGCGCGCCGCAGACGAAGGGGACGGTGAAGGCGTGCTTGTCGACGTGGTGCGCTTCGTCGGCGGGGGTGAGGACTTCGGATTCGTCGATGTAGTCGACGCCGAGTTCCTGCAGGATCTGGGCTTCGGCAAAATGTCCGATGCGGCACTTGGCCATCACGGGGATCGACACGGCGGCCATGATCTCGCGAATCTTCTTGGGGCTCGCCATGCGGGCGACGCCGCCTTCGGCGCGGATTTGCGCGGGCACGCGCTCGAGGGCCATGACGGAGACGGCTCCGGATTTTTCGGCGATGATGGCCTGCTCGGCGTTGGTGACGTCCATGATGACGCCGCCTTTGAGCATCTCGGCGAGGCCGGTCTTGAGGCGGAGGCTGGTGTTGCCGTTGTTTTGGGACATGGTGAATCTCTTTTCGGAATCGTTAAGGGTGCTGCCAGCTATGAGCTGTCAGCTTTCAGCTAAACCTTCTGGTGATATGCGCCCGGTGGGTTTCGCCGCTAAATCATTGTAACGCCCGTTGGGCATTTGCGGAACCCCGTGCAGGGCCGCGATTGGGCGGGAATTCCTTGCTGGGCCGTCTGATCATTCAGCTGAAAGGGATCCTTCGACTGCGTTGGCGTCCACTTCGTGGACGCCAACTTCGCTCAGGATGACAACGGGAGACTTTTGATTTCCTGACGGCTATCGCTCGACGAATTTGCCGAACATTTTTTCTGGGTCGATGGCGATGAAGATGCCCTTGCTGCGGGCCAGGACTTCGCCTTGCTCGTTCATAATTTCAGCGAGGTTCACATGCTGGCGTCCGTGGACGCTGACTTCCCTGCTTTCGACGTGCAGTGGTTGGTGCAGTGGGACAGGCTTGAGGTATTCCACCGTCATCTCTTTGGTCAGGGCTACGACGTGGCGGAGTTTGTTGACCTTGCCCATGGCGTCGTCGAGAATCGCGGCGATGATGCCTCCATGACAGTGGCCGGGAGGGCCGGTGTAGCGAGCGCCGAGATTGAAGTGGCAGATGAAGATGTTGCGATCTTCATCGAGCGTGAAGACAAGATGCATTCCGTCGGGGTTGTCGGGGCCGCACACGAAGCAGGCGTTGGTGGGAAGCTTGAGGTCTTTGGTTTCGTGGCCATGGGGCTTGCTGAGCATGGAGGGATTTTATCTTGAGAGGGTGAGGAAAAGCTTTGGACCGCTGAGGTGGCTGAGAAAAGCTTAGGGAGCCGAGCGGTGCCTTCTTTCTGTGCTCGGATTCCTGTATACATATCCGTTTTGAGTTTTCGTCACCAGACTGCTAGCTGCGCGCACGCAGGTTGCATAGGTTCTTCGGCGGGCAAAATTCGCCCGCCCCAGGATGATAAGGCAGATTCGGATTCCTCTCGCTGAAATGGAGCATGACATGAAATCGTTCGCCCTTTTTGTTTTCGTTCTGGCGGTGTCGTTGGTTACGCCGCTGGCGGTTCGGGCGCAGGAGATTGCGGATAAGGATGCCGCCAAGCCGACGGCGGCTGCTCGTGGGAAAAAGGCAGTCAAGAAGGATGAGAAGACGGACCAGAGCAATTGCAAAGCCGGCAGACAGGATTGTCCAGCGTACGAAGAAGAGAAAAAGCCTGGGATGAACGCTGACACGTTTTCCGGACTGAAGTTTCGGTCGATTGGTCCGGCGGTCGCTTCGGGACGGGTGATGTCGATTGCGGTGAATCCGCGAAACAAGTTCGAGTACTACGTGGGCGTCGCTTCGGGCGGCGTGTGGAAGACGGTGAATGACGGCACGACGTGGACTCCGGTGTTCGACGGCGAGGGATCGTATTCGATCGGCTGGGTGACGCTCGATCCGGATGACGCGTCGGTCGTGTGGGCAGGAGCCGGCGAGAGCAATTCGCAGCGCAGCGTGGCGTGGGGCGATGGAATTTATCGCTCGGATGATGGCGAAAAAGATTGGAAGAATCTTGGGCTCAAAAAGTCCGAACACATTGGGCAGGTGGTGGTCGATCCGCGGGATTCTAAGGTGGTGTACGTAGCGGCGGAGGGTCCGCTGTGGGGGCCGGGTGGCGATCGTGGTTTGTATAAGACGACCGACGGCGGGAAGAACTGGAAGGCGGTGCTGACCATCAGCGAAAACACCGGCGTGAGTGACGTGCAGCTGGATCCGTCGAATCCCGACGTTGTGTATGCGGCGGCGTACCAGCGGCGGCGGCATGTGTTCACCATGATCGATGGCGGGCCGGAGAGTGCGATTTACAAATCGACTGATGCCGGGGCAACGTGGAACAAAGTGACCTCAGGACTGCCGACCGTGGATATGGGAAGGATCGGGCTGGCGGTTTCTCCGGCGGATCCGAATGTGGTGTACGCAATCATTGAAGCGGCGGACGATAAGGGCGGAATCTTCCGGTCGAACGATAAGGGCGCGACCTGGGAACGGCGCAACGAGTTCGCCGAGATCGGGATGTATTACGCGCGCATCTTTGTCGATCCGAAGAATGTGGACCGCATCTTCGTGATGAATGTGCAGCTACGCGAATCGCAGGACGGCGGCAAGACGCTGCACAAAGTGAATGAAGTGAATCATCACGGCGATAATCACGCGCTGTGGATCGATCCCGAGGATACAAAGCACTGGCTGCTGGGATCGGACGGCGGCATGTATGAGACGTGGGATGACGCCAAGACGTGGGAGTTTAAGGCGAATTTGCCGACGGTGCAGTTTTACGACGTGGCCGTGGACAACGCGCTTCCCTTCTATCACGTATGCGGCGGGACGCAGGACAACTTCTCGTGGTGCGGTCCGGAGCGGACGCGGAATGTGAATGGGATCGTGAATTCGGATTGGTATGTGACCACGGGCGGGGATGGATTCCGTTCTCAGGTGGATCCGGTGGACGCGAACACGGTGTATTCGGAGTCGCAGTATGGAGTGCTGGTGCGGTACGACGTCCCCACGGGACAGGAGTTGCTGCTGCAACCGCAGGAAGCAAAAGGCGAGCCTCCGCTGCGCTGGAATTGGGATTCTCCGGTGATCATCAGCCCGCATTCGCATACGCGGCTGTATTTTGCCGCGAATAAATTGTTTCGCAGCGATGATCGCGGGGACACGTGGAAGGCGGTCTCGGGGGATCTGACGCGGCAAATCGATCGCAACAAGCTGCCGGTGATGGGGAAAGTGTGGGGTCCGGATGCGGTGGCGAAGAATGCTTCCACTTCGTTCTACGGAAACATTGTCGCTCTGGCGGAGTCGCCGAAAAAAGAAGGGCTGCTGTATGTGGGAACCGACGACGGATTGATTCAGGTGTCGAGCGACGGTGGAGGAAGCTGGACGAAGTACGAAAAGTTTCCCGGCGTGCCGGAGATGACGTATGTGTCGCGGCTGGCGGCGTCGAATCACGATGCGAACACGGTGTATGCGGCGTTTGAAAATCATAAGAACGAAGACTTCAAGCCGTACCTGCTGAAGTCGGTGGACGCGGGAAAGACGTGGACATCGATCGCGGGGGATTTGCCAGAGAACGGTCCGGTGCTGGCGTTTGCGGAAGATCCGGTGAACGCGAACCTGCTGTTTGCGGGGACGGAGTTTGGGGCGTTTTTCACGATTGACGGCGGCGCGCATTGGGTGCGGCTGAAGGGCGGGCTGCCGACGATTGCGGTGCGCGACATGGTGATCCAGGCACGCGAAGGCGATCTGGTGATTGCGACATTCGGGCGCGGATTTTATGTGCTGGACGACATCACGGCGCTACGGCAGATGAAGGCGGGGTCGACCGATCAAGTGGCGGCGATGTATCCGGTGAAGGATGCACTGCTGTATATCGAGCGGCATCCGCTGGGAGGGCCAAAGAAGGGATTTCAGGGAGATGCGTTTTATGCGGCTGAAAATCCCCCGTACGGGGCCGTGTTTACGGCGTATCTGAAAGAGAAGATCAAGACGAAGAAGGAGAAGCGGCAGGAGGCGGAGAAAGAAGCGGCCAAGAAGAATGAGGCGCTGCCCTATCCGTCCAATGACTTGTTGCGGGCGGAGGCCGAGGAGGCGAAGCCGGAGGTGTATTTCGTGGTGTATGACGAGAATGGGACGGCGATCCGGCGCGTGGATGGAGGCACAGACGCTGGATTTCAGCGCGTGGCGTGGGATTTGCGGTATCCGGCAGCGCAGTTGCCGAAGCCGGCGGAGGAGCAGGAAGAGGAATTTCCGGATGCCGCCGATCAGGGACCGTTGGTGCTTTCGGGAAATTATTCCGTGAGGATGTTCGAGAAGATCGACGGAGTGGTGACGGAGGTGGCGGGGCCGCAGGTGTTCAAAGTAGCGAGCGAGGGATTGGCGGGAATGAGCGCGGCGGACCGGGCGGCGCAGGAAGAATTTCTGCGCAAGGTCACCAGGCTGTACCGGGCAGTGACCGGGGCACAGAAGACGGCGGAGGATGTGCGTTCGCGGCTCAAACAGATCCGCGAAGCTTTGCGGTATACGCCGGCGGCAGAGAAACAGTTGGGCGCGGTTGCCGACGGACTGGAGCAGCGCGATCGGGAAATTCTGCGGGTGCTGCGCGGGGACACGGAGATTGCGAAACGCAACGAGCCGGTGCCGTCGTCGATTCACGATCGGGTGAATTCGATCATGGAGGGCGAGCGGTTCTCGTTGGCGAAGCCGACGCAGTCGAATGTGGATTCGTACAACATCGGCGCGGCGGAATTTGTGGACGTGCTGGCGAAGCTGCATACGCTCGTGGAGGTGGATCTCGCGAAGGTGGAGAAGGACATGGAGGCGGCGGGAGCCCCGTGGGTTCCGGGGATTGTGCCGGAGTGGTCGGAAAAGTAGACTTCTTCTCCGAGAGTGATTCTTGAGAGTTACCACAGAGGGCACCGGGTTACACAGGGAAGGCTGGGTGGCTTCCAGTTTGCTCCCTAAAAAAGCTTTAACCGCAGAGAACGCAGAGGTTTCGCAGAGAGCGCTGAGAACTGTTGCTTCTGTAGAAAAAATTAACACCGCCGCTAATGAGGGGGACACGGCCCGTCCAGGGCTGATTTTTTTCTGGCAGTCGCTTGCTTTTCGGATGTAAGGCTGTGGTAATATCGCGCCGACTGCTGCTTGCGTTGTGGGACGCGAGTGCGGCCGTGGGGAAATCTGTTCGCGTCATCCTTCGGATCTGGGGGACTGGGGAATGGGCCTCGCGTTACTGGCTTTGATCTGGCTGATCACCCTGATCAGCACATACTTCTTCGTCGCAAAAACCTGGTGGCTACCGGTGGGCGCCTCTGCCGCCGCGGGATGGATCGACCATCAATTTGCGCTCACCTTCGTGATCATGGGGATTGTGTTCCTGGCGGCGCAACTGTCGCTGGGTTACATCGTCTGGAGATACCGGGAGACGCCGTCGTCGCCGCCGGTTTCGTATTCTCACGGAAATACGAAACTGGAAATCATCTGGACCACGCTAACCACGATCCTTTTCATCGGACTGACTCTCATGGGCAGCAGCGTATGGGCGAGCCAGCGATGGGATGCCGCTGAAGCTGGCGCGGTGCAGGTGGAAGTCACCGGCATGCAGTTTGCGTGGTACTTCCGCTATCCCGGGCCGGACGGGAAATACGGCGCGACCAGCCCGAAGCTGATCGATCCGTCGTCGGGCGGCGAAGCGGCGGTGGGGCTTAACACCTCGGACCCGGCGGCGAAAGACGACGTAGTCACGGGAACGATGTACCTGCCGGTGGATCGCGAAGTCGATTTGAGCTTGCGGTCTGTGGATGTGATCCACAGCTTTTTCGTGCCGAACCTTCGCTTCAAGCAGGACGCTGTGCCGGGCTTGAACATTCACATGCACTTCAAGCCGACGGCAATTGGCGAATACGAAATTGCCTGCGCGGAATTGTGCGGGCTGGGACATTACAAGATGCATGGCATGGTCCACGTCGTCAGCCAGGAAGATTTTGGCAAGTGGCTGGCGGCACGGGAGGCGGAGAAACAATAAAATGGCGACCCCGGCTACGGTTCATTCGCACGCTCCTCAGGGCTTCATTCGGAAATACATTTTCAGCCTCGATCACAAGGTCATCGGCATCCAGTATTTCTTTCTGGCGCTGACCGCGGTATTTGTCGGAATGTTTCTGTCGCTGCTGATGCGCATTCACTTGATCTGGCCGCAGGCGGTGCTGCCGCTGGTGGGCGAGATCAGGCCCGAGACCTATCTCAGCCTGTTGACCATGCACGGCACCATCATGGTGTTCTTCGTGCTGACGACGGCGCCGCAGGGCGGCTTCGGAAATTATTTTCTGCCGATTCAGATTGGCGCGCCCGACATGGCGTTCCCGGTACTGAACATGCTTTCGTTCTGGACGACGTTTGTGGGATTCGTCACGATCCTGGCAGCGTTCTTCGTGACTGGCGGAGCGCCGCTGCACGGGTGGACGGGATATCCGCCGCTCAGCGCGTTGCAATCGACCGGACCCGGCGAGGGGCTGGGCGCGGATTTGTGGATCACGAGCATTGCGATTTTCTGCGTAGCGTCGCTGATGGGGGCGTTGAACTTCCTCACCACGACGCTCGATATGCGGGCCAAGGGCATGACGATGATGCGCATGCCGCTGACCTGCTGGTCGTGGTTCATCACGGCGATTCTGGGACTGCTGGCGTTCGGCGTGCTGCTCTCGGCGGGGATTCTGCTGCTGATGGATCGCAACCTGGGGACCAGTTTCTATGTTCCGCTGGTGGTGGTGAACGGGACGGTCATGGGGCACAAGGGCGGATCGCCGCTGCTGTGGCAGCATCTGTTCTGGTTCTTCGGGCATCCGGAGGTGTACATCGCGATTCTGCCGGGCATGGGCGTGACCTCGCAGGTTCTGTCGACGTTCTCGCGCAAGCCGATTTTTGGATATCGAGCGATGGTGTACGCGATGCTTGCGATCGGATTCTTCGGGTTCATGGTATGGGGTCATCACATGTTCATGAGTGGGATGAGCCCATACTCGGCATTCGCGTTTTCGATTCTGACCATGTGCATTGGAGTGCCGTCGGCGATCAAGACCTTCAACTGGCTGGGCACGATGTGGAAGGGCCATATCCGGTTTAAGACGCCGATGCTGTATGCGATTGGATTCGTGTCGCTGTTCGTTTCGGGTGGGCTGAGCGGGCCGTTCCTGGCGCAACCAGTGCTCGATATCCAGTTGCATGATACGTATTTCGTGGTGGGCCACTTCCACCTGATCATGGGCGTGGCGGCCATCTTCGGAATCTTTGCCGCGACGTATTACTGGTTTCCGAAGATGTTTGGGCGGATGATGAATGAGACTTGGGGCCGCATTCACTTCTTCATCACGCTGGCCGGGACGTACGCGATCTTCATGCCGATGCATTATCTGGGGATGGCGGGCCAGACGCGGCGGTATTCACAGTTCACCGAGGTCGCATACCAGACGAAGCTGATTCCGCTGCAGACGTTCATGACGTATGCGGCGATCATCACGATTGCGGCGCAGTTTATTTTCGTGATCAACCTGTTCTGGAGCATGTTCAAGGGACCGAAGGCCAGCGACAATCCGTGGGAAGCGACGACCCTGGAGTGGACGACGGCGACTCCTCCGCCGCATGACAATTTTGGCGGGAAGACTCCGGTGGTGAACCACGGGCCGTACGAGTATGGAGTACCGGGAGCGGCGAAGGATTATGTGATGCAGACGGATCCGGTGAGCCAGGCGGCGCATTGAGAGTCAAAACCCCCTGAACGTCGCAGAGAATGCGACGTTTAGAGTGGGGCACCCGCCGGGTGTGCTTGACTGGATTCGGCAACCCGTTGGACTTAGGGACACACTAAGTAGTTATGGCGACTTACACACCAAGCACTCCTTATAAAGATATCGGGCAGAAACCTCCGACGCCACCGGTCACGGGCGGCGGAGACGATGGACGCGGCGGCGACGTCCCGGATTACGGGGCGCGGTTGCGGCGGGCGCGGCTGGGATTAATCTGCGCGGTGTCGACCGTGGGGATGGTGTTCATCTCGTTCACGAGCGCGTACATCTTCCGGCGCGGGCTCCCGACGTTTGACGGCACGGTGAACAGTTACGTGCGCGATTGGGGGCAGGTCGATCTGCCGTGGCTGCTGCTGGCGATTAACACGGCGATTCTGCTGGTGAGCAGCGTGACCATGGAACTAGCGCGGCGGCAATCGGCACGGCAGGCGGCACTGGCTCCGGTGAAGTCGATCCCGGGAGTCTCGCTGGGGGATGAGAGAGATTTTCCATGGCTGGGGATTACGGTTCTGCTCGGCGTGAGTTTTCTGGTGGGACAGTGGCTGGCGTGGGGAGAGCTGCACAATCGAGGATTTTATGTGGATACGAATCCGAGCAGCTCGTTTGCGTTTTTATTGACGATTGCGCACGCGATTCACCTGGGCGGCGGGATGCTGGCGCTGCTGTGGGCGGCGAGCGCTTCCCTGCTGCGAAGGCCGGTGGAGGCACGGCGGATTGTGGTGGACATCACGGCGTGGTACTGGCATTTCATGGCGGTGCTATGGATTTACATTTTTGCGTTGCTGGGGTTTGCGAGATAGTGGCTAGTGGTCAGTCATCCACGCAGTCGCTTCACTGATCACTAGCCACTGACCACTGGTTGAAAGGGGAACTTGAGGAATGGCTGACGCCACGCTGGAGCATGACGTTGTTCACGGATTACCCGCAGGTGCGCACGGGGCAGCCGGAGAATATGAGGCCCCGCTGTTTGGCGCGTATTCGAAGAAAGTGGGGATGTGGCTGTTTCTGGCCTCGGACTCTCTGACCTTCGGAGCGCTGCTGTTCGCCTTCAGCTACAACCGGATTTACACCAATCCGTGGCCGACGCCGTTTCATGCGGCGAGCATCACCAACGCTACGATCATGACGGCGTGCCTGCTGTCGAGTTCGCTGACCATGGTGATGGGAGTGTTCGCGGCGCAGCGCGGAGATCGGGCGTGGACGCGAAACTGGCTGCTGGCGACGATGGCGTTTGGTACAGCGTTCATCGTGCTGCATGGGATGGAATGGTCGAAGCTGATTAGTGAGGGGCTGACGATTCCTGGATTCCCCCATCCGGCGACGGCGAGGGCAGGCGAGTTGGCCGACGTATCCAAGAACGTGCCGCAGTTCCCGGCTACATTTTTCGGGCTCACCGCAATGCACATGCTGCACGTCACCATCGGGGTGATTTATCTGGGTGTGGTTTCGTTGCGCAAATTGTTTTTGCCCATTCTGGGAGCGATCTGGCTCGCGGGATTTTTGCTGATTCCGTCGGACAATGTGTTTCACTACGGGATTCATGCGCTGCTGATCGGTCTAGTGGTAGCGACGATCGTCCTGTTTCTGAAGCCGAAAGACTATGACGCGCACGATGTGGAAGTGTCGGGGCTGTACTGGCACTTCGTCGATCTGGTGTGGATGTTCATTTTCCCGCTGGTGTATTTGATGTCGACCAGGATTTCGTAAAGCGCTCACCGCAGAGGGCACGGGGGAACACAGAGGATTACGGAGAGGATCCGATCATGCACGATGTCGCGAAGCACGATGACAGCAAGGGGCAATACTTCTGGGTGTGGGGAGCGCTGCTGGTTCTCACCGGGATCGAAGTGGTGCTGGGGTACAACCAGGTCTTCGCGCCGCTGCGCATGCTGGAGGTGCTGCTGATGCTGTCGGTGATCAAGTCGGCGCTGATCATTGGCTACTTCATGCACATGAAATTTGAGACGGCGCTGATGCGGTGGATGATCACGCTGTCGGTGGTCGCGTGCTTCATCATCATGTATTTCTTTTTCTTCCCGGATGCGGACCGGATTATCCGGCTGGGAGTTCACTAGGCCAGGTTCATTAGATGATAAAAAGCTGGGAAAAAATCCGGCTGGTCGGTGCATTGATGCTGCTGGCGTTTTGTACGGCTCCGGCATTCGCGCAAGGGTGCGCGATGTGCCGGGCGAACGCGAAGGCCACTCCCAAGGAAGGGCAGCGGGCGATTAACCGGGCGATCCTGGTGATGCTGGTGCCGCCGCTGGGGATTATGACGTTCGGGGCGGGATTCGTGGTGCGGTATGTGCGACGAAGAGATCGGCAATCGTGATCCCTCAGCGGCTAAAGCCGCGACTTCCTGACGATTTTATGGCAGACTTGGTGCCCTTCCCTGTTTTTTCGTCTCCTTTCTTCTTTCCTTTTGTCCTCGTTCCGCTCTCGCACCGCCGGTAGTAATTTCAGTGGCGGCGGCAAAACGCGCGCCGCTACAGCCAGCAGGATGCCGGGTGCTACGATTCGTTGTCGCCACAGATCCCTTATAATAGAAAGATTCAGTCGGCCCTCCGGAAGCCTCTGTGCGCTTGCGCGCAGGCTGCGGTGTGCCTATCGGCCCTTATTCGATGTCTTCTACTTCTACGCAGACGGAAAGCATTATTGTTCGCGGCGCCCGCGTTCACAACCTCAAGAACATTGACTTTGAGGTCCCTCACAATAGCTTGACGGTGGTGACCGGGGTGTCGGGATCGGGCAAGAGTTCGCTCGCCTTCGACACCATCTATGCCGAGGGACAGCGGCGGTACGTCGAGTCGCTGTCGGCGTACGCGCGGCAGTTTCTGGAGAGGATCGAGAAGCCCGACGCGGACACGATTGACGGGATTGCGCCGGCGGTGGCGATCCGGCAGAAGAATACGACGCGGAATCCGCGGTCGACGGTGGCGACGGCGACCGAGATCTACGACTACCTGCGGCTGCTGTTTGCGCGCGTGGGACGGACGTATTGCGCGAACTGCGGACGCGAGGTGAAGAAGGATACGGTCGATGAAGTGGCCGATGCGATTCTGGGGCTTCCGGTTGAGACGCGGCTGCAGGTTTTGTTTCCGCTGCAGCGGGGTGGGAGGCAGGAAGCTGGCGATTCATCCGCGTCGAAGTCGCAGAAAGGGACGGCAAAATCCGCACCTTCTCGCGAAAAGCGCGAGAAGGGTGGGGCACCCGCTTTGACGGACGCGTTGAAAACCCGGTTGTTTGATTTGCGGAAAGCTGGTTTCAACCGGCTTTATCAGGGTGGGCAGGTTTTTGAGTTCTCCACGCCGGAGTCCTTGCTGGATATTGATTTTTCGCGGCCGGTGTTTCTGCTGGTCGATCGGCTGGTAGTGTCGGCTGAGGGGCGCTCGCGCGTGGTTGATGCGATTGAGACTGCTTACCGGGAGGCTGGCGAGGTTATTTTTGAGATCCCTCAGAGTGAGGAGCCTTCGACAGAAGCGGGCAAGGGTGCCCGCTCCACATCAGACCCTGCCACACCGACTCTCCGCTTTGCACAGCGGTTTGAGTGCAAGAACTGCAATTTGCGGTATGAGGAACCCGAGCCGCGACTGTTTTCGTTTAACAATCCTTATGGGGCTTGTCCCAAGTGCCAGGGGTTTGGAAATACGATCGACTTCGATTTGGATCTCGTGATCCCCGACAAGCTGAAGACGCTCGCTGAGGGCGCGATTGAGCCCTGGACCAAGCCGAAATACCGTCCACTGTTTACGGATTTGAAGCGATATGCGAAGCAGGCGGGGATTCCGCTAGACGTGGCTTGGATCGATATGGCGGAGGAGCATCGCAACCTGGTGCTCAATGGCGAGGGCAAATTTCTGGGAGTGCGCGGATTCTTTGCGCATCTGGAGCGGAAGAAATACAAGTTGCACGTGCGGGTGTTCTTGAGCCGGTATCGGGGATATTCGGTGTGCTCGGAGTGCAATGGGTCGCGGCTGCGGCTGGAAGCGCGGCAGGTCAAGATCAACGGGAAAAATCTGTGCCAGGTTTGCGCCCTGACTGTGGAGGAAGCGTCGCGCTTTTTTGAGTCGCTGGAGTTGAGTGCGGAGGAAAGCGAGATTGCCGACAAGCTGCTCGAGGAGATTCGCGAGCGGCTGCGATTTCTCAACGACGTCGGGCTGGAATATCTGACGCTCGACCGGCTGTCGTCGACGCTATCGGGCGGTGAGGCGCAGCGGATTCAACTGGCGACATCATTGGGATCACGGCTGGTGGGAACGTTGTATGTGCTGGACGAGCCGTCGATCGGGCTGCATCCGCGGGACACGCACCGACTCGTGAAGATCCTGCAGGATCTGCGGGACTTGGGCAACACGATTCTGGTGGTGGAGCATGATCCGGACATTATGCGGGCGGCCGATTGCATTCTCGATTTAGGGCCAGGCGCGGGAGAGAACGGGGGCAAGCTGATCGCGGTGGGAACGTATGACGAGATCGTGCACAACGCGGCGTCGCTGACTGGGCGGTATCTTTCCGAGGATCTGCGAATTCAGGCTCCAGCAACACGGCGCAAGCCCGGGTCGCAGCAGATCACGATGAAGGGCATTCGTGCGAACAATCTGAAGAATGTCGACATTCGCATTCCACTCGGAATGCTGGTGGCGATTACCGGAGTGTCGGGATCGGGCAAGTCGACGCTGCTGCACCAGGTGCTCTATCGGGCGCTGGCGCAGGCCAAGCAGCAGGCGGGCAACGGAAGCGGGGCGGGAGCGGCAACGGCGGCGACCTGGGAGAGCTTGGAGGGAGATCAGTTCATCGAGGAAGTAGTGCTGGTGGATCAGTCGCCGATTGGACGAACGCCGCGGTCGAATCCGGTGACCTATATCAAGGCGTTCGATGCGATCCGGGAGCTGTTCGCGTCACTGCCTGAAGCGAAGAGGCGCGGATTCTCGGCGGGACATTTCTCGTTCAACATTCCGGGAGGGCGCTGCGAAGTTTGCCAGGGCGACGGCACGGTTACGGTGGAGATGCAGTTCCTGGCCGACGTCGAATTGATTTGCGAGGAGTGCAAGGGGACGCGCTACAAGCCGACGGTGCTCGAGGTGCGGTATCGCGGGAAAAACATTCACGAGGTCCTGAACCTGACGGTGAAAGAGGCGCTGAAGTTTTTTGCCGAGGCGCCCAAAATTACGGAGAAGCTGCGATCGCTCGAAGAAGTAGGACTGGGATATCTGAGGCTGGGACAGTCTGCGACAACGCTTTCCGGCGGCGAGGCGCAGCGCATGAAACTCGCGGCGCATCTGCAGCCGGCATCGCGGGACGCCGTGCGGTCCAGCGGTGAGAAGTTGAAGCGGCGGCTGCTCTACATTTTCGATGAGCCGACCACCGGGCTGCACTTCGATGATGTCAGCAAACTGCTGGCGGCGTTTCGGCGGCTGATTGAGGCGGGCGGTTCGATTGTGGTCATCGAGCACAACCTGGAAGTGATCAAGACGGCGGACTGGGTGATCGACTTGGGACCCGAAGGCGGAACCCGCGGCGGAAGGATTGTGGGAGCGGGGACGCCGGAGGCCATCGCCAAGCTGACAGGCTCTTACACGGGGAAGTATCTGGCGCGTATCCTGAACGGCAACGGAGCATCGCGTAGCAATGGGCGTTCGTAAAGGGCGGGTGCTGCTGCTGGCGGCGTGGCTGGCCGCGGGCGAAGTTGTGGGGGCGCAGACTGCGGGACGCAGCAGTGCGCAGAGTTCGTCACCGTCGTCATCGCAGAATGCAGAGCAGGCGCCGCCAGGGGCTTCTTCCTCTTCTTCTGCAGGGTCTTCTTCCAGCAAAGCTCACCATAAGACGACGCATCATACGGAGGTAGTGGAGGAAGTAGAGGGTCCGCCGTCGGAGTTGACCAAGGCGGAGGGATTCATCCAAAAGCAGGATTTTTCGCAGGCCGAGCCGCTGCTACGAAAAGTGGTGGAGAGCGATGCGACGAACTACGTCGCGTGGTTCGACCTGGGATTTGTAGAGAACGGGCTGGGTCGGACCGAGGAGTCGATTGCAGCGTACCGGAGATCCGTCGAGGCGAAGCCAGACGTCTTTGAATCGAATTTGAATTTGGGATTGCAGCTGGCCAAGAGCGGGCAGCCGGATGCGGAAAAGTATTTACGTGCGGCTACGCAGTTGAAGCCGACCAGCCATGTTGCGGAGGGCAAGGCGCGGGCGTGGCTTTCGCTGGCGCGCGTGTTGGAAACGGCAAGGCCGGAGGAGGCCATTGCGGCTTACCGCGAGGCGGCGGCGCTGCAGCCAAAGGATGCGGAGGCTCATCTGGGCGCTGGGCTGTTGCTCGAAAAAGATGGAAAGTTTGCGGACGCGGAGCGGGAGTATAAAGACGCGCAGGCGCTGGATCCCTCGTCGATGGATGCGGTGATCGGACTGGCGAATATTTATATGCGGGGTCGGCGCTTTCCGGAGGCCGAGGCGGAGTTGCGAAAGGTGCTGGCGGCGCATCCGGAGCAGGCTGCGGCGCACATTCAGTTGGGGCGGGTGCTGGCGGCGGAGGGCAAGAACGACGAGGCAATCAGCGAGCTCGAGGCGGGAGCGAAGCTGGATCCGGCGGACGTTTCGCTCGAGCGCGAGTTGGCCGATCTGTATGCGACGGCGGGAAAAAACCAGCAGGCCGAAGCGATGTACCGCACGCTGATTGCTGCGCATCCGACTGATGCCGACCTGCATGAACGATTGGGACAAAGCCTGCTGCGGGACAAAAAGTTCGGCGATGCGCAGCAGGAGTTTCTGATGGCGGTCAAGTTGAAACCGGACCTGGGGACGGCCTATGGAGATCTGGCGTTCGCCGCGAGCGAGAACAAGGATTACGTGCTGACGCTGAAAGCACTGGACGTACGGGCGAGGCTGCTGCCGGAGATTCCGATTACGTATTTTCTGCGGGCTACGGCGTATGACCATTTGCGGGATGTGAAGAAGGCGACCGAAAATTATCGTCTCTTCCTGCAAGCGGCCGATGGGAAGTATCCTGAGCAGGAGTGGCAGGCGAAGCACCGCCTGATTGCGCTGGAACCGAAGAGGTAGCCGAGTTTCGTCTGGGTGGGAGATTGGGCAGTCGAGAATCAGAATCCGGGAACGGCCGAGCGTTCGGGCCGGCGGGAGCGCGGGCCGAAAATCGTGTCCCTGCAGGGAAAGAAGCGCATCTTAGCAGGCAGAGGGTTGGGCGGCTAATCGGTATGGTCGTGCTGTGCACGTTGGTGGCAGCGATCGCGGCGAAAGCAATTCCGCGGGATGAGCTCACCGTGGCCCAGTTGAAGGCCGAGGTCAGTGCGGCGAAGGTGGGAGACAAGGCCAAGATCTGCGTGCAGATTGCGCAAAAGCAACTGAGCGAGAGCGACAAGCTGTATGCGGCGTCCGATTATGAAAAGGCGCAAGCGGTTTTGATGGACGTAGTGACGTACTCGGAACTGGCGCGGGACTATGCCATCCAATCGCACAAGTATCAGAAGCAAACGGAAATTGCGGTGCGAGGAATGACGCGCAGACTGAGTGAGATTCTGCATTCGCTGGGACAAGGCGATCAGCCGCCGGTGGAAGACGCGTTAAACCGGCTGGAGAGGGTGCGCGACGACCTGCTGTCGGCAATGTTCAAGAAGGGTGTGCAATGAGGTGCAGGAATATTTTCGTGGCCGGATGCTTGCTCCTGGCGGCGGTGGCTCTGCCCGCGCAGCGGCGCCGGGACCCGCTGACCCAGTCAGAGATCGACCAGATCCGCGATACGAGTTGGGAACCCGGCCTGCGGTTGCCGCTCTACGTGCAGTTTGCCCGGGCGCGGTTGGTGAAGATGGAACAGGTGAGGAGTGATCCGAAGGTCAAGGATCGCGCCCAGCAGACGCATGATCTGCTGGATGATTTTCAATTACTCTACGACGAACTAAACGACAACGTCGAAACTTATATTGACCGGCGCGACGATATTCGCAAGCCGCTCAAGATCATCATCGATGCGGATACGGAATTCCAGGCGAAGCTGCTAGCGCTGAAAGACGCGGCCGAGGTGACGCCGAAAGAGGCGCAGCAGTACGAATTCGTTCTGACCACTGCGATTGAGACGGTGGATAGCGCGACCGAGGACCATCGCAAGCTTCTGGAAGATCAGCAAGACCAAGCCAAGCACAAGAAACTGAACCAGCATCCCTCGCGGGGGACGGGAGTGAGTCCGGAATAAACGCGCTGCCGTGTTAAGCTACGTTCACTGTGCGTGAAGGGCTGCACGAAATTTTCCAGGAAACTTATGGCAAGCTGAGGCCGGGGACTTCCCTGCCCGAGCTGAAGATCGAATTCTTCGCCTTCGCGAACGTGAACAACACGATCCGGCTGCGCCAGGGCAAGCTGCTGGTGCGGTTGTCGGATCTGCTGGAAGGCGCGCCGGAGACGATTCTGCGCGCGATTGCGCACATTCTTCTGGCCAAGATGTACCGGCATCCGATTGACCGCGGGCATGCGGCGCGCTACCGCAGATATGTGGCGAGCCATGAGATCGTGCGCAAGGCGCACCTGGTACGGCAGATGCGCGGGCGCAAGCGGCTGCAATCGGCGCGCGGACGATTTTATGATCTGGAGGCGGTCTTCGAGGAGTTGAATACCCGGTTTTTTCACGGGCTGATGGCGCGTCCGCGGCTGAGTTGGAGCCCGACCAAGACGCGGCGAATTCTGGGACATTACGATCCCGCCCATAATGCGATCATCATTAGCCGGATCTTCGATCATCCGGGCATTCCGCGATATGTGCTGGAGTACATCGTGTATCACGAGATGCTGCACTTGAAGCATCCGGTGAAGCTGCGCGGAAGCCGGCGCTGCGTGCATTCGGCGGAGTTTCAGGCGGAGGAAAGGCTGTTTCCCCGCGTGGCCGAGGCGAATGCGTTCCTGAAGCTGCTCTAGCCCACCCCCGTCGATGAGACGGAATTCCAAGTCATCCGTCTAAAGGCTGTACACTAGAAACTTTGCTAAATCGATTTTGCGGTCAGGCAGCTTTCTCTCAGAGGCTGGCTGACAGCCGCAGGATTTCGAGTTTGAGCAGGGCAGCCCAAAGCTGCACCATTGCGAATCGTTGATGAGACTACTTCTGACGGCTGTTCCAAACGTTCACGGGCTTTCCAGTTGTTCCCATATATCGGAGCGATCCATGAGACAAATCTTTGGCTTTTTTATGGTGGTGATGATGTGTGTTGCAGCTAGTGCAATTGCCGGCTCGGCGCAGGATACGTCCGGCCCTGAGACCCACGGCATTGCTGTGGCCAATATGGACCGGTCGGTGAAGCCGGGTGACGATTTTTATCTGTATGCGAACGGGGAGTGGATCAAGCGCACGGAAATTCCTCCGGATCGAGCCGGGGTAAATGTATTTACGAAGCTGTCGGACATCAGCAACAAGAGGACGGCGGACCTGATCGAGGAGATTGCGAAATCGAATCCGGCGGTCGGTACACCCACGCGGAAAGTGGCGGACCTTTTTAATTCCTACATGGACGAAGCGGGGATCGAGGCGAAGGGACTGGGTCCGCTGAAGCCGCATCTGAATGCGATCGCGGCCATCCACGACAAAAAAGAGCTGGCGCGGGCACTCGGCGAAACCCTACGCGCCGATGTGGACGCGCTCAATAACACGAACTACCACACTGCGAATCTTTTTGGATTGTGGGTAGCGCCCGGCTTTCATGATTCCGAGCACTACATCCCGTACCTGCTGCAGGGCGGGCTGCAGCTGCCGGATCGCGAATATTACCTTTCCGAAAGCGAGCACATGAAGCAGGTGCGCGAGCAGTATCAGACGCACATCAGCGCGATGCTGAAGCTCGCCGGTCTCTCAGACACGGACACGCGCGCCAAGAATATTTTTGAATTGGAGCACGCCATCGCACAGACGCATCGCACCCTGGCGGATAACGAAGACATCCATAAGGCGGATAACGTCTGGAGCCAGGCGGATTTTGCGGCGAAGGCTCCGGGACTGGATTGGGCGGAATATTTCCGCGCGGCGGGCCTAAGCAGGGAGAAGCATTTCGATGTGTGGCAGCCCGAGGCGTTCAAGGGCGAGTCGGCGCTGGTGACGTCGGGCGCGCTGGAAACCTGGAAGGACTGGATGGCGTATCACCTCATCGAGGCCTACGCGGGAGTGCTGCCGAAGGCGCTGACGGAGGAGAGGTTCGCTTTCTTTGGAAAGACGCTTTCCGGGGCGCAACAGCAGCGTCCGCGCTGGCAGCTAAGCGTATTCGCCGTGAACGGGTTGCTGGGCGACACGGTCGGGCAAGTTTACGCGCAGAAATATTTCTCTCCGGAAGCGAAGGCGCAGGCGCAGGAGATGGTCGCCAATTTGATCGCGGCGTTCCGCAAGCGCATTGAGGCGCTGGACTGGATGAATCCGGCGACTAAGGCGGAAGCTCAGGCCAAGCTGGGAACGTTGTATGTAGGCATTGGATATCCAGAAACGTGGCATGAATACAAAAACTATGAAGTGAAGGCGGACGATGCCTTCGGCAATGTCTGGAGAGGAAACCTGTCGAATTACCAGCGGGAGGTGGCGAGGCTGGGCAAGGTGGTGGATAAAAAAGAATGGTCGATGACGCCGCAGACGGTGAATGCGGTGAATCTGCCACTGCAGAACGCGCTGAATTTCCCGGCTGCGATTTTGCAGCCCCCGTTCTACGATCCAAAGGCGCCGGCCGCGGTGAATTATGGGGCCATCGGTGCTGTGATTGGGCACGAGATCAGCCATACCTTCGATACCGAGGGCAGCACGTTCGACTCGAAGGGGACGCTGCGGAACTGGTGGACTCCCGAGGACCTGAAGCATTTTGAGGAGGCTACGGCCAAACTGGCGGCACAATACGATACGTACAAGCCGTTTCCGGATCTGTCGGTGAACGGGCGGCAGACGCTGGGGGAGAATATCGCGGACCTGGGTGGAATCTCGGCGGCGTACGACGGCTACAAGGCGTCGCTCGGCGGCAAAGCCGCGCCCGAACAGGATGGATTCTCCGGCGATCAGCAGTTCTTCATTGCCTTCGGGCAGAACTGGGGGTCGAAGACGCGAGAGGCCGCGCTGCGCCAGCAGGTGATGACCGATCCGCATTCGCCGGGGGAGTTTCGCGCCGCAGAGGTGCGAAATATCGATGCCTGGTATGGCGCGTTCGATGTGCAACCGGGAGACAAGTGGTATTTAGCTCCGGCGGAGAGAGTGAGAATCTGGTAAGGGCCACGTTGGTTATGAGGGGGCACGGCGGACGCTATGCCCTTTTTGTGGTCAGAGTTTGTCTTCTGTTGCGGGTTCCGACAAAACCCAACCGCAGAGCGCTGAGGATTCGCAGAGATCGCTGAGAAACTTTCAAGTATGGACCTCCGCAGGGTCTGTTGTTAGACTGGCTCGAACTCGAATGCGCCCAGCACACGGGCGTGTGTGGTGCGGGCCGAACCTTTCTGTGCTGAGGCGCCAATCTCAGAGAGGTGTTCCCATGAAACAATTAATCTTCGTAATGACGCTTCTGGCGTCAGGCGTGCTGTGTGCGCAGACGCCGTTCGATGGAACGTGGATGACAAAGCTGGATACGGCCAAATTTCCCACCAAACCGGACAAGTATTCCCTGAGCAACAACATGTATGAGTGCCTGACCTGCGTTCCGAAAGTGTCGGTCAAGGCGGACGGCACCGATCAGAAGGTAACCGGACATCCATACTTCGATACGATCGCGGTAAAAGTGGTGAACGCGAGTGCGGTGGAAATTATTCAAAAAAAGGACGGGAAGGTGATGTACACGGACACGGCTACAGTCTCGTCCGACGGCAATACGCTGGATGACACGTTCACTGACACCAGCGGCACCCAACCAGTCACCGGGGAAGCGACATCGAAACGCGTGGCGCCGGCACCGGCGGGTGCGCATGCCCTGTCGGGATCGTGGCGCACCGAGAAGGTCGATAGCCTCTCCGATAACGGCCTCACGGTCACGTATCAAGGGACGGAGAACGGGCTCAAGATGTCGGACGAGAACGGTAACAACTACGATGCGAAGTTCGACGGGAAAGAGTATCCGATCAATGGGGATCCCGGTCACACGATGGTTTCGTTGAAGCGGCTTGGAAATGACACGATTGAGGAGACGGACAAGAGAGACGGGAAAGTGGTTGGGGTTTTCCGAATGACGGTTTCGGCGGACGGGAAATCCATTGCCGCCGAATATAACGATAAGCTACGCGGAACCAAAACCAGCTTCACGATGGAAAAGAAGTCGTAAAGATACGGGCGCGGAGATATGAACTCCGCGCTCTTTTTCATTTTTATTGGCCCTCCTCGGATTGAAGTTCCGGACGCGGTGAAATCCCTTCCCTGCAGCACAAAGCCATTCACAGCTGGTTTGGCACCGTGTGATCCTAATCACATACGGTTGTGAGGTGGCGGATTGACGGGTTTGGCGAAGGAAGACTATCCTTGAAGTTGAAATTGAAATTCATTTTCAAAATGGTTTTCGTCTTCCACGGTTAGGAAATCATAGAGGATCGAGCATGCTTCAGGCATTCATCGTCACATTGCGGGAAGGGGTTGAGGCCGCGCTGATTGTCGGCATCACCCTGGCTTATCTGACCAAGATCGGGCGCGCCGAGCTGCGCAAAACGGTGTATGCCGCGCTGGTGGCGGCGTTTCTGGGCAGCATTGGCGTGGCGATAGTAATCTCCCGCACCCACCTGAACGAAGACGCCTTTGAAGGCTGGATCATGCTGGTGGCCGCTTTCTTCGTCGTGACCATGGTTGTGTTCATGATGAAGACGGGGCGCAAGATGAAGGGACAGATCGAGGGCAAGGTCGGGCTGCTGGCGGGCAACGACGCCTGGTTCGGGCTGTTCGTGTTCATCTTTCTCATGGTGCTGCGCGAGGGCGCGGAGACGGTGCTGATCCTTTCGGCGGTGACGCTGAACTCGACGGAACTGATGAGCTTTCTGGGTACGCTGCTCGGCGTATTGGCGGCGATCGCGTTCGGCGTGATGTTCGTCAAGGGCAGCGTTCGCATCAACCTGCAGAAGTTCTTCAAGGTCACGACCGCGATCATGTTTCTGGTGGCGGCGCAGTTGCTGATCTCTGGGTTGCACGAGCTGTCGGAAAGCGGAGTGATTGCTTCGTCGAAGCGGGAGATGGCGATTATCGGGCCAATCGTCAGCAATGACTGGTTCTTCTTCGTGACGATCTTCGCCATGGCGGCGCTGATGGTGCTGTTCGAGGCCAAGCGGCGGGCGCCGGTGGTTGCTCCGGATGCGTCTCCTGCGGAGCGGCGGAAGGCGGCGTGGAGCGCGCGGCGCGAGCGCTTGTGGATGGGTTCGGTGTACACGTTCTCGTTCGTGTTTATCGCGATGGTGACGGCGGAGTTTGTGTATACGAAGAATGTAAGCGCGCTGTCGCCGGCGACGGAAGTGGCGTTCGTCGATGGAAAGGTTTCGATCCCGCTGGCGAAGGTTGCGGACGGCGATCTGCACCGCTTCCAGGCCCAGGAAAAAGGAACGGAGGTACGGTTCTGGCTGTATCAGAAGCCGGACGGAAAGATTGCGACCGTGTTCGACGCGTGCGAGATCTGCGGCGCGGTGGGATTTTACAAGAGCGGTAACGAAGTGGTGTGCAAGAACTGCGGGGCCCCGATCAATCCGCAATCGGTAGGAAAACCTGGAGGATGCAATCCGATGCCGCTGAAGGCGACGCAGACAGCCGACGCCGTGATCATCGAGGAGGCCGACATTGCGGCGGGCAGCCGCATGTTCGCGCAACAATAGCCCATGTTCGTGCGGATGGTATACGAATCGTTCCGGCGGCAGAAGCGGCGAAAAATACTAGCCGGAGCCGCGATCACCCTGGGCGTGACAGTGGCAACCGCGATGATTGCGGTAGCTACCGACATCGGGGATAAGATCAACCGCGAACTACGGACCATTGGCGCGAACCTCGTAGTCACCCCTCAAGAAGATTCCCTCGATCTGGAAATTGGCGGCGTGAACCTCAAGCCTCCGACCGACGGAGCGTTCCTCAACGAAGCCGACCTGCCGAACATCAAAGGCATTTTCTGGCACAACAACATCACGGGATTCGCGCCCATGCTTCCAGTGACGGCGACGGTTGAGCACGACGGGAAGCGGCAGGATGTGACATTGCTCGGCACCTACTTTGCCAAGCAGCTGGCATATGGCACGGAGCACTTCACGACGGGCGTGCGCGATACGCATCCGTGGTGGAAGGTTGGGGGAGCGTGGCCGGATGATGGCTCGCATGATGTGCTCATTGGCCAGAGGCTGGCGGCGAAGCTGAGTTTGCAGGGCGGAGATACCGTCACTCTCAGTCGCCGGCAGTTGCATGTGAGCGGGATTCTATCGACTGGCGGGGCGGAGGACGATGAGGTGGTTGCGCCGCTGGCTCTGGCGCAGGGGATTCTGGGCAAGCCGGGGGCGGTACGGCGGATTTACGTCAGCGCGCTGACCAAGCCTGAAGATGCGTTTGGGCGTCGCGATCCGAAGAGTTTGTCGGGGGCAATCTACGATCGTTGGTATTGCACGCCGTATCCGCAGGCGATTGCCCTGCAGCTGACGGAGGCGATCCCGCACTCGCACGCGGAGCAGATCCGGCAGGTATCGCAGAATGAGGGCGCAGTGCTGACGCGGATCGAGGGGCTGATTTTCCTGATCACGCTGGCGGCGCTGTTTGCCTCGGCGCTGGCCGTATCGGCCGCGATGGCAACGGCAATTTTCGAGCGGCGGGCGGAAGTGGGATTGATGAAGGCGCTGGGCGCGGGGAAGCTGGCGGTAGCGTCGGTGTTTTTCGCCGAGGCGGCATTGCTGGCGCTGGTAGGCGGAACGCTGGGATTTGCGCTGGGCACGGTGCTGGCGCACCAGATTGGGCATTCCATTTTCAATTCGGAGATTTCGATTTCTCCCGTGCTGCTGCCGGTGATTCTGGCGATCGCGATGATTGTGACGTTTGTGGGGAGCGCAGCGGCGATCCGGCGGGCTGTGGGGCTGGATCCGGTGTTTGCGCTGCGAGGTCAACTGTGAGCGCTCCGATGTCGCACCATGCGCGGGATCTGGCAGCGCGGCGGGAGCATGCGCCGCATACATCGATGTTTGTGCGCATGCTGGTGCGAGCGGCGATTCTGCGGCGCGGACGAGCGGCGTCGGCGTTGTTTGCCATGGTGGTCGCGGCCGCGGTGGCCACGGCAATGTTGAACCTGTACGTCGATGTGCAGGCGAAGCTGAGGCGGGAGTTTCGCAATTACGGGGCGAACATTATTCTGGTAGGAAAGAACAGCGCTTCCCTTCCAGCGGATACGCTGGCGCGGGTGGATTCGGTTTTGCAGGGGCGCGGGGTGGCGGCGCCTTTTGGGATGATTGTGGCGCGGACCGCGGATGGGCAGCCGATTGTGGTCGCGGGGACCGACTTTGATCGAGTGCGGAAGTTGGATAAGTGGTGGTCGGTGAGCCGGTGGCCGGAGGACGCGCCCGCCTTCCCGGATTCTGGAAATCTGAACGAAAGTCAAAACCCCCACCCGTTCGACAAGCTCAGGGCAGGCTCTGTCGCACAAACCGCGACAAGGATGGGGCACCCCGATTTGTCACCGGCGATGGTCGGAGTCCGGGCGCTTCCGGTGGTCGCTCGTAAGGGGCAGGACTTCGACCTTACTTTTCAGGGGAAGAGCTTGCAGGTTGCTCCTGTCGGAACGGTTCGCACGGGGGCGGCGGAGGATAGCCGCATTTACTTGTCGCTGGCCGATTTTGAGGCGTGGACTGGCGTACAGCCTTCGACGATCGAAGTCGCGGCGAATGGATCTCCAGAAGAAGTTGCCGAAATGCTGAACGAGTTGGCGGCGGCGATTCCGGGGGCGGATGTGCGTCCGGTGCGGCAGATCATGGAGGGCGAGGCGCGAGTGCTGGGCAAGACGCGAGCCACGTTGCTGGCGGCGTCGGCGCTGATCATTCTGACGGCGGCGCTGTGCGTGCTTTCCACGTTAATGGGATGGGTCTTCGACCGGAGGCGCGATTTTGCGATTATGAAGGCGCTGGGCGCGTCCACGCGGCTGCTGAATGGATTCTTTGCCGCCGAAGCGGCGGCGTTAGGAGCGATGGGAGCGGTGATCGGATTTGTCGTGGGGATTGGCATCGCGGCGTGGATCGGGCGAGCGAACTTTCATGCTCCCGTCGTGCCGCGGCTAAGCGTGCTGCCCGTGGTGCTCGCTGGTAGCATGGCGGTGACGCTGCTCTCGGCGATCCTTCCGATTTCGCTGCTGCGGCGCGTGCAGCCGGCGGTGATCCTGAGGGGAGAGTGAAATGATCCAGATCAAGGATGTGACTAAGCTCTACCCCGCGAAGGAGGCGGGCAACGGATCGGGCAAAGAGAACGGCTCGATTCACGCGCTGGATCACATTTCGCTGCAGGTCGAGGCGGGCGAGTGGCTGTCGATTATGGGGCCGTCGGGCTCGGGAAAATCTTCGCTGGTCAACCTGATTGGATGCTTGGACCGCCCGTCGTCGGGCGAAATTTGGCTCGATGGACAGAACGTGGCGGGGATATCTTCGTCCGAATTAAATCGGGTACGCGCGGAAAAAATTGGATTCATCTTCCAGCAGTTTCATCTGATTCCCTTTCTGACGGCGGTGGAGAACGTGATGCTGGCGCAGTATTTCCACAGCATGACCGACGAAAAAGAAGCGGTGGAAGCGCTGGAGCGCGTGGGGCTGGGAGACCGGGCGCATCATTTGCCGTCGCAATTGTCGGGCGGCGAGCAACAGCGGGTGTGCATTGCGCGGGCGCTGATCAACGATCCGCGAATCATTCTGGCGGACGAGCCGACCGGAAATCTGGATGCGCAGAATGAAGAGATCGTGCTGCGGCTGCTGCGCGAGTTTCATCAGCAAGGGCGAACGATCGTGATGGTGACGCACGATCCGGTGGTCGCGCGGCTGGCCGACCGGCGCATCGAGTTGCATCACGGCAAGATTGCGTCGCAGGAAATTTTCTCGCTGGCCGACGAGGAACAGCTGGACGAAGTTCTGGAAGAGTTGTGGGTGCTGGCTGAACACGGCGAGATCGCCGAGGTTGAGCGCATGGAAGTGCACGGCGCGCTGCCGGTGAGCATGGCGATCGAGAAGATGATTGAGTTGGGGTTGGTGGTGTCGGCGCCGCATCCTCCGGAGGCGCATGATCACAAGCCGTTTGTGAATCCGTGTCACGACGCGTTGAAGCCGGTGTCGGCGTCGGTGGGCGATGGAACGCTGGTGGTCGAGTTGACGGCGCGCGGACGAGAACGCGCGGGCAGCATTATCCGGCGACACCGGCTGGCCGAGCGGCTTTTCACCGACAGTCTGGCCATGGACAGCGAAAGCGAGATCGAGCAGCAGGCCTGCAAGTTCGAACACATTTTGTCGCCGGAAGCGACGGACAAAATCTGCACGTTCCTGGGACATCCGCGAACCTGCCCGCATGGAGCGCTGATTCCGCCGGGGCCGTGCTGCGGGAATCTGGGCGTGGCTGGGGCCACGGTTCGCGAAGCCGTGCGCTCCAAATAAGAAACGACCCAAAAGCATTGACCACAGAGGGCACTGAGGTACACGAAGGAACCCCTTCAATAACTTTCCGAAATACTTGCTCCCGCATCTTCTTGATTACCCAGTCTTGACGCTCATCAGGCCTTATCATTGATCCGATCATGCGACGTCCTACGATTGGCGTGTTTGACTCGGGGTTTGGCGGGCTGACCGTCCTTAAAGCTTTACTTGAGCTCATCCCTGAGGCGGATTATTGCTATTTTGGCGATACGGCGCGGCTTCCCTACGGGTCCAAATCGGTGGAGACGGTAGCGCGCTATGCGGTAGAGGCGACGCATTACCTGGAGTCGCAGAGCGCGCAGATGCTGGTGATCGCGTGCAACACGGCCACGGCGCTGGCGCTGGACCGGATTACCGCCGCGGCGCACGTGCCGGTGGTCGGCGTTGTGGAACCGGGGGCGGAGGCAGCCGCGGCTGCGACGAAGAGCCGGAAGATTGTTGTCATTGGGACGGAGGCGACTGTCAGCAGCCACGCCTACCGCAAGGCGCTCGAGGCTCGCGGACTGGAGGCGCGGGAGAAGGCTTGTCCGCTGCTGGTTCCGCTGGTGGAGGAGGGATGGGTAGAGCACAGGGTGACCGAGCAGGTGGCGCGCATTTATCTGGCAGAGGCTTTCACCGACGGATTTCATGAGGCGGACACGCTGGTTCTGGGATGCACGCATTATCCGCTGCTGAAGCCGCTGCTGCAGCGGGTGACGCCGGGGCATGTGGGGATTGTGGATTCGGCGGAATCGACGGCGCGGGCGGTGGCGGGGCAATTCCGGCAACTGGTGCCTCCGGCGCCCGGTGATGCAAAGGAAAGGCGGGCGACGCCGCGACTGCGATTTTTTGCTACTGATTCGACTGAGAAATTCCGGCGGCTCGGGGAGCGGTTTCTCGCGCATCGGATCGAGCATGTCGAGCATGTCGATTTGAAGGAGTAGTTGGGACTTTGCCCATTCTCCGCGTTGTGCCTGTCGGCCTTGCCTCGCGGGACAGCTGAAGGCGGCCGTCGCTACATGTTCCCTTCGGAACTAATCCGTTTTCCGTCGGCGGCCTCAGTACAGGTGGAAGTCGACTTCCACTGCGATCTCTACGCGAACGGGGTGGCCGTCTTTCATGGCGGGCTCAAATTTCCAAGTCCTGACCGCTTCGATCGCCTTTTCGTCCAGGCCCATGCCCAGGCTGCTGAGGACGCGAATGTTGCTGGGGCGACCGTCGGTTCCGACGATCAGGCCCAAGGTACATACTCCCTGATATTTCGCCTTGCGGGCTTCCTCGGAAAACTCCGGCTCGGGGGCATAGATCGTGTGAGGCGGAGAGACGCCGCCGCCCACGTGGAAGATGCCGCCACCAGTGCCGCCGCCTTCGCCGGGACCAAATCCGGGGCCGGTGCCCGATCCCACGCCGCCGCCGCTGCCGCTGCCGATGCCGCCACCCGCTCCCGTGCCGTTGGAGGGCAGGATGGCGTGAGCCATCGGATCTCCCAGGTTGGGCATGTTGTTGGACGCCAGCTTGACCTCAGGCGGAATGACCACTGTCGGCTCGACCGCCAGCTTGGGATTCTGATTGCGAATCACCACGACGGGAGGTGTGATTTGCTGCATCGAGAACTTGGGCAGCTTGCCCTTGCTGGCCTGCAAAACGTCGCGATCGCCGCCGCCGCCACCACCTCCGACTTGCGTCTTGGAGGGCTTCAGGTCCGGCAGGTCACCGGGATCGACCAAGGTGACTGTCACTTTCTGCGCTGGGGCCGCACTGACCATGCGCCGCCCAATTAGGGTTCCGGCAACGATCACCGCAACGATCAGGATATGAACGCCGGTGGAACCGAGCACACCGCCCCGTTTGTAATTGTAGAAACCCCAGATGTCTTTGACGGGCTCAGGCTTGGACTCGAGCTTGAGAGGGGGAAGCTTCTTGGGAAAGAAAAATTCGTCCAGTTCGCGGAACAGGGACTTATAGAGGGGCTCCTCGTAGTCCTTGTCGGTAATGAGCAGATTCAGTTCCGGCTCAGTGCCGGGGACATTCGGATTGATTTGATCGGATCCCATAATTCCCGTCTGGATACTTCAGCGTCTGTTGTTGCGGAACGTTGCGTAACTTGCGTAAGACTCGCTCACTAGACAGATGAGCGACGCTCCCGACAAGTTGCTTGGAATTCAGCTCGATTTTGCACCGGCGAGCCGACCCACCAACCCTGCGAATCAGGGACGCATGGCTCTTCCTGCTTTTTGAAATTGTACCTCTAGTTGAGGAGTTGCGACAGTGCATTTCTGAGGAACGGGCAAGTCTCGAAAAGACATGTCCAAATCGCGGGCGGCCGCATGGACGTTCCCTGCCCTACCTCCCTATAATGAAAAGATTCAATCATTTGGGAGACGTGAACGAGTGCCGCTCGAACTGAAAGCGACCATCAATTTGCCCAAGACCGCCTTCCCCATGAAGGCCAACCTGCCCCAGAACGAGCCCAGGATGCTGGAACGCTGGGAGCGGGAGGGGATCTACGAGCGCATCCGGCGGGCGCGGAAGGGCGCGCCAAGATACATCCTGCACGACGGGCCTCCGTACACCAGCGGGCCCATCCACATGGGCACAGCGCTGAATAAGTGCCTGAAAGATTTCATCGTCAAATCGAAGACCATGGCGGGATTCGACGCGCCTTACGTGCCAGGATGGGATTGCCATGGGCTGCCGATCGAGATCAAAGTCGACAAGGAATTGGGCGGGAAGAAGCTGCAAATGGCGCCCACGGCAGTGCGAGCCGCGTGCCGGAAATACGCGCAGAAATATCTCGACCTGCAGCGGACCCAATTCAAGCGCATTGGAGTATTCGGAAGATTCGATCGTCCGTATGCGACGATGACGCCGCAGTATGAGTCGGTGGTGCTGTCAACTTTCTTCTCGTTTTATGAGAACGGATTCGTCTACAAAGGACTGCGCGCCGTTTATTGGTGCATGCACGACGAAACCGCGTTGGCCGAGGCCGAGGTTGAGTATGAGAACCACACCAGCAGCACGGTGTGGGTGAAGTACCGACTGCTGGACGATCCGGATGCGATTGACGCGGCGCTGGCGGGGAAAAAAGTTTCGACCATCATCTGGACGACGACGCCGTGGACGCTGCCGGCTTCGATGGCGGTGGCATTTCATCCAGATGAAGAGTATGTAGCGTTGGAGTCGGGCGAAGAAGTTTACATTGTGGCTTCGAAGCTGGCTGCAGAAGTTGCGAGTAAGTGCAATCTGGCGGACCCGCGTGCGCTGGCGCATTTTCCCGGACGTAAGCTGGAGCGACTGAATTTTCAGCATCCGTTTCTCGACCGGAAAGTTCTGGGCGTGCTGGCGGATTACGTCACGATGGACACGGGTACCGGCGTGGTGCATACCGCTCCGTCGCACGGCGCCGAGGACTTCATCACCGGCATGAAGTACGGGCTGGACGCGACGAGCAATGTCGATGAAAAAGGAATTCTGCGCAACGGGCTGCCGGAGTACACCGGCAAGCGCGTTTGGGATGCGAACCAGCCGATCATCGATCTGGTGAAGTCGCGCGGCGCGCTGCTGCATACCGAGAAGACAGAGCACTCGTATCCGCACTGCTGGCGCTGCCATAATCCGGTGATCTTTCGGGCGACCGAGCAGTGGTTCATCTCGATGGAAACGCCGATGCCGGGCGGCGCGGGAAAGAACGACACGCTGCGCTCGCGCACGCTGGCGGAAATCAAGAAAGTGAAATGGGATCCGGCGTGGGGCGAAGAGCGGCTGTCGAACATGATCCAGACGCGGCCCGACTGGTGCATCTCGCGGCAGCGGGTGTGGGGCGTGCCGATTGCCGTGTTTTTGTGCCAGCCATGCGGCAAGCCGCTCAACGACAAGGCGATCAACCAGAAGGTCGTTGAGCTGTTCGCCAAATCGGGCGCGGATGCCTGGTTTACTCCTGAATCCGATCCCGACCTCATGCTGCCTAAAGGCACGAAATGCCCGCACTGCGGGGGAGAGAAATTCGAAAAAGAGACGGACATTTTCGACGTATGGCTGGAATCGGGCGCGAGCTATCTCGCGCTCGTCGATGACGAGCCAGATTATCCGTGGCCTTCGGATCTGTATCTGGAAGGCGGGGACCAGTATCGCGGATGGTTTCAGTCTTCCCTGCTCTGCGCCATGGGCACGCACCAGACGCCTCCGTACAAAGGCGTCGTAACGCCCGGATGGACGCTCGACGAAAAAGGCCAGGCGATGTCGAAGTCGCGCGGGAATGACGTGGACCCGGTGGACATCTCAAGCCGGCTGGGTGGGGAGGTGGTGCGACTCTGGGTGGCGTCGGTGGACTTTCGAGAAGATGTGGTGGGGTCGGAACGTTTGATGCAGACCTCGGCGGAAAACTACCGGAAGATACGCAACACGTTTCGCTACATTCTGGGCAATCTTGACGGGTTTGATCCGCGGACTGACGCGGTTCCCTTCGAGGAGATGGAATCGCTCGACCAGCATATGCTGCGCCAGACTTGCTCTCTCGCGACGGATGTAAAGAACTGGTACGACGAATTTGCGTTCCACAAGATTTATCAGCGCGTCAATAATTTTTGCATTGTAGATCTCAGCGCGTTCTACTTCGACGTTCTGAAAGATCGGCTCTACACTTTTGCGCCAAAGTCTCGTGCTCGCCGGTCCGCCCAAACGGCGATATGGCGCATTGGCGAAGCGCTGGTTGGTCTGCTCGCGCCCATCATGAGTTTCACTTGTGAGGAAGTCTGGCAGTATCTGCCAAAGATCGAGGGGCGCGCGCACAGTGTGCACATGGCTGAGTTCCTGACGAGCAGCAATATTCTCGGCGACGCTACCGGGCTGGCTAAGCCGTTTGACCTTACCCAGCAAAACAACTGGAGCAGCCTGCGGTCGGTGCGAGACCAGGTGCTGAAGGCGCTGGAAGAAGCGCGCAACTCGAAGCTCATCGGCACCGGCCTGGAGGCGCAGGTCACGATCACCGCGTCGGATCCCGTGTATTCGGTGCTGCAGCGCTATTCGGCGCAGCTGCGTTATCTGTTCATCGTCTCCGCAGTTATGCTCGCGCAGGGTTCGGGCAATGGGACTGGCGGGGTGCACGTTGAAGTGAAGAAGGCCGACGGGTCGAAATGCGATCGCTGCTGGAATTATTCGACGCACGTTGGCGAGGACCAGACGTATCCCACGGTCTGCGAGCGCTGCAGCGCGGTGCTGAAAGAACTGGAATCGTAGCGGCCTTGATGAAGACCACGACTGCCCGATCACTCCATTTTCTGATTGCTCTGCTGGTTGTGCTGCTGGATCGCTGGACGAAGCGGCTGGCGGCGGCGCGCATCGCGATGTACGCGCATATCCAGGTCATCCCCGGATTTTTCCGGCTGACGCACACCGAGAATACTGGCGCTGCCTTCAGCCTGTTCGCCGATTCTCCGTCGCACTGGAAGACGGCGATGCTGATCGGATTCTCGGTGATTGCGATGCTGGTGGTGTCGGTGCTGCTGTGGAAGCAGTCGCATGCAGTGACGATCACCGGCGTCGCGCTATCGCTGATATTGGGCGGCGCGGTAGGAAATCTATGGGACCGCGTGGCCAGCGGGAAGGTTGTGGATTTTCTGCTGTTTTATGTGAAGCAGTATCAGTGGCCGGTGTTCAATCTGGCCGACAGCGCGATCGTGGTAGGGGCGTCGCTTCTGGTGATTGAGATTCTGTTTCACAAGGCGCCAGCCAGCTAGGCTTCTTGCGTGCCGTCCCCCCGGGACAGGTTCACTCTTGGTCCGCCGCACGCGGCACTGCGGATGCACCGCGCGCCCGCCGTCGAGCACGCTCGCTCCGCTCGCGGGGCGGACGAATGCGTCCGCCCCTACATTTTTCTTTGCGTGCGCTCCTACATTCTCTTTTGTGTGTCCGCCGACATTGCTCTTCTTATCCGTCTGAATCCGTGGCAAGAGGTTACGGGGTGCCGTAGAGCTGGCGGTAGACGCTGGCGTTGCGCATGATGGCTTGCACGTATTCGCGGGTTTCGGTGAATGGGATCGACTCGACGAACTCGGGGGAATCGCGGTAGGGGCCCTGACCCATCCACTCTTCGACGCGGTCGGAACCGGCATTGTAGGCGGCCAGCGCGTGTTCGAACGATCCGCCAAACTTGTCGACCATGCCGCGGAAGTAGCGGGTGCCGAGTTCCAGATTCATCGTGGGAGTATAGAGCTGGCTCGGGTTATAGTGCTTCACTGATTCTTGGCGCGCCACTACCCTGCCGGTCTTGGGCAGCAACTGCATCAGGCCGACGGCATTGGCGCGGGAAACGGCCAGCGGATTAAATTCCGATTCCTGCCGGATCAACGACGCAACGAGATACGGATCGAGGTTGTTGGCGGTCGAGAAGCGTTTGAGATCGGACCAGTAGGGACGCGGGAAAAGCGCTTCCCAGTAAGGCCGGGGCAGCATGGGGATATCGACCGCGAAGTAGCTCGGGACCGAGTGCTTCATGACCTCGATGGCGCGATCGTAGTGTCCGGTATCGGTGTAGAGCTGCGCAGTTTCCGCCGGCGCCCAGCTTCCGCCTTCCTGACTGGCGGCGGCTTGCAGTTCGCGAACGGCGAAATCAACCAGACCGCCATTGCCTAGAAGTTTGGCTTTCTGCAGATGCAGATCGTCGCTCGGCGGATCTTCGAGTTCGATCTTCTCCGCATGCTCCAGCGGCGGAATGCGATCGAGCAGCGGATACTGCCCCGGTGCGTCGGTGGCCGCGGGAAGATTTTTCAGGCGGTCGCGGCCGAGTTCCGCATAGTAGTAGTTGCGATAGCGATCGGACAATTTTTGATAGAAGGCACGCGCCATGGCGACGTCGTGGTCTTCTTCGGCAAGCCGGGCGCGCCAGTAAAGGGCGTTCGACGTTTCATTACCCGTGGGATAGAGAGCGATCTGCTCTTCGAATTGCTTTTTCGCTTCTTCTTTGCGGCCCTGGCGCAAGGTGAGCCACGCCGCCTTCCAGTGCGCGTAAGAAGCTCTTGCCCCGGTGGGGAAGCGCTGCTGCAATTCGCGGAAGGAATCGAGCGCCTGATCGTACTCGTGATGCACCAGATGCAGGTTTGCGGCCGAGAGCAGGGCGGATTCGAGCCAGGGGCTGGCAGGCGCGGTCTGACGAAGTTCGTCGACCGTGCGGTAGAAAGCGTCGTTCTCGTCAGAGGCCCACGCGATTTCACCGAGAATGTAGAGGCGCTCGGCCAGTTGATCGGGAGTCGCACCGGGAAGATTGGCGAGTTCGGTTTTCGCCTCGTGGTTGCGTCCACTGCGATGCAGAGCATCGGCGAGCGCGAGCACTGCCTCGGGACGCTCCGCCGCGCTGGCGTGGATTGCGAGCTCGCGGTATTCATCCGCGGCATCAGAGTAGCGTCGGGCTTTCATCAGCAAGTCAGCCCGCGTTTTTTGCTGCGCCGCCGTGGGCTGCGACGAGATGGAAAGTTTTTTCAGCTCGGCGTAAGCTGCGTCGGCTTCGGCCGAGATGGGCATGTTGTAGTAGATGTTGGCGAAGGTTTCGGAAGCTTTCGCGGCCTGCCCCGATGCGGCGAGGGCTCTTCCCAGCTCAAGCTCGATATCGGAGCGGGGCGGCAAGCGATCTTTCGCGAGCAACTCTGCGGCTTCGGACGCGCGGCCTTCGGTCAGCAATCCGGTCGCGTAACCGAGGTGAGCATCACGCACCAGCAGCGAATCAGGATAGGTGGCGCTGAAGTTCGCGAGCGTGGCAAGGCCTTCCGCCTGATGCCCAGTTTGCAGATAGCAGGTGCCGAGATAGTAGGCAACATAATCGCCGAGATCTCCGGCGAGCGGCTTGGCGCGGTTGAGAGGATCGATGGCCTTGGCGCAATCGTGATCGAGAACGTGGGCATATCCGACAACCAGCCAGGCCAGAGCTCCAGCGTCTTCTTTGGCGTGAGCGCGGGCATAGGCTTCGACGCCGGCGTATCCGGCGGGAGTGCGATCCTGAACCAGTTGCTGAGCCATGGGACGCAACGTCGTCGAGGCCACGAAGGCCTGACGGATGCGGCGCACGCGGGGAGACATTGGCCGATGGCGACGCCTGGCGGCCGTGTGAGTCGTGGACGTCTTGTGTTTGGCGGCGGTCGTCTTTGCGCCAGACTTGTGCTCAGGAGATTTCGCAGCCGACTGATCGTGCGGCTTGACGGCGGAGGATTGCTTTTCAGCGGGTACGGACGTTACGGTTTCGGGCTGCTGGGCGAACGCAGCCGGGATGGCAGCGCTCGCGAGCCCGCTGGCCAGAGCGAAAATCAAGAACTGCTTGAGACCCAATCGAACCACTTTTTCTTTTTCGCGCGGAGACGCGAACGCCAGAACCTGAACCCCAGCGGCTAAAGGCGCTTACAAGTCGCATCGTTTACGACATCGCTAAAGCGATGTCCTTCATACGAAGCGTGTGCTTTTGGCAAACCTGTTTAGCCCGTGGGAGTTGACGCCCTTGCGGACGGCTGAAACCGTGCCCTTCCTACTTCGCCCTTACGGCACGATTGAAAGTTGCCTCTTCCCTACTTCTTGGAAGTTGCGCCCATCCCAATCAGCGTACTACTTCTTAGAGGCGCGCATCTCAAATCAGCGACTACTTCTTGAAGTTCGCGCCCATCACCGTTAAATCGTCTTCGGCGAGGCTGCGAATGGCTTCCTTTTGAAAATAGTCCCCGGAAGCGGCGGGGGTGTTGCCGTAACGCTTCTGAAACGTGGAGCGGCTTTTTTCGATGTCTTCCTTCAGGCGATCGTAGAGATCCTTGTTGCGGCGGCCTTCCGCAACCTTCGCCTGGTTATAGAGCTTGATTTCATCCACCAGCAGGCGGGCGAAACGCTGGGCCTTGCGATGGGTGTCGGCGTCTTCGGCGGACAACCCGGCGAACGGGTCAGCGGCTGGGGCGGCAGCGGCGCTGGTGGCTGCGGCATGAGCCGTAACTTCGACCACTTCGGCGGCCGGCTCGGGCTCGGGTGCTGGTTTGGGAGCGGTATGCTTCGGCGCGTGCGCCGCGAAAGGATCAGGGAAAGAACTAACCGTCTGCACGGGTACAGGCGCGGCAGCACGTTCTATGCCCGCGGCACTTTCTACGACTTCCTTCTGGGTCTGCTTACGAAGCGAAACCACTTCCAGCCAGGTGCTCGTGGCCATTACCAGGATTTCGAGCGAAGCGGCATCGAGCGCGCCATTGGCGCCCCCGTCGGCGTAGAGCAACGCGGCAACTTTTTCTTTGAGAACCAGCGGCAGGACGAGAATCTGTTCGTTCTCGGGTCCGCCGAACTGCTTGACGAAACGGCGATCCATCTCGGCGATGTTGGCGGGAGTGACCACGCGATTCTGAAAGGCGTGGGCGACTGGGCCGGAGCTGATATCGAGAGGGAAATCTTTGACGGCGTCGTCGTCGCCAAGGCCGCGGCTTTGCCATCCGGTGGCGGCTCCCGCCTTCACGACAAAGAGCGCCAGTCGAGCCGCATAGGAGCTGCCGGCGTCTAGCAAAGATCGAAGAATTTCTTTTTGCGTGTTTCCGGCATGGATGCTGGACACGGATTGCGCCAGGCCTGCGGGAGTCTGGCCTCCGGTTGCGGATCCAGCACCGGGCTCGAAGGCCGGCAATTCCGCCAACACGCGCTCGACCAGTTCCGACTGCAACTTGGGAAGTTGACGATCAAGAACTTGCGCTACTGCGCGTTCGACGATTTGCTGGAGTTGCTTGCTTTCGCCCATCGCTTAGAAAACCATTCTCACTCGGGGAGTCTTCGATACCGCTCCCAGCAGCGAAGGACGCTGCCTTAATCGCTGATTATACGGCACTTGTGCGTCAGCAGAAGGGTACTTCGGTAATCCCTCAGTGGGCAAAACAGCGCCCGCTAAAACTCTAACGCAAAGTTTTATCGCCGCCTACTGCAAAGCGGATGGGCAAACGGGCAGGTTACCAAGTAGAATAATACCTCCGAGTTCGCTGTGTCGTCGTTAGCTTGGGTTGAAACTCTGCAGGACGCTGCTACGCGACCGGGAAAATACTGCATCGTTGGAACTATGGGAGCCATCCAAAACAAACTGGAAGGGCCTGTTAGCGAAGAACTGGCACTCGTACGGGCGGCCAAGCGGGGCGATGACGCGGCCTTTGAAGAACTGGTGCGGCGTTACGACCGCAACGTTTTTCGGATCGCACAACACATCACGCAGAACCGCGAAGACGCGGAAGACGTGGTGCAGGAAGCGTTCCTGAAAGCGTACGGCAACCTGGCGAAGTTCCAGGAGCAATCAAAGTTTTATACGTGGCTAGTCCGGATCGCGGTCAACGAAGCGTTGATGAAATTGCGCCGGCGCAAGCCCGAGCGCACGGTTTCGCTGGATGAAGACATCAAGACGGAGGATGATTCGCTTCCGCGGGAGATCGCGGACTGGAGCCCGAATCCGGAGCAGCAATATACGCAAGCGGAGTTACGAGAGATTTTGAGTAAGACCATCCAGGGCCTGCCTCCGGGCTTTCGAACGGTGTTCGTGCTGAGAGATGTGGAAGGGCTGTCGACCGAAGAGACCGCAGCCGCGCTGGAGTTGAGCGTGCCGGCCGTGAAGTCGCGATTGTTGCGGGCGCGGCTGCAGCTTCGCGAACGGCTGGGCCGTTACTTCCAGAGGCGCGAAGGTGAGAACGGCAAAGCGGGGGCGAGAGATGGAGATATTAAAAATGGCGATGTCGCGAGTGGAGATGGCAACCAGTGAAATGCTCTGAATTCCTCAACGAGCTGACCAGTTATCTGGACGGCGTCCTCGACGAAAAAACTAAGGTCGAGTTAGAAAATCATCTTTCCTGGTGCCACAACTGTTACGTTGTCTGCGACACTACCAAGAAGACCATCGAGATCTACCGCGATTCCCAGCTCTATGAACTGCCCGAGGATCTCCGCAGCCGGTTGCGTTCGGCCATTATGACGAAGTGCCTGCAGCATAAAAAGCGCGGGCCACAGAGCGTCTAAGAAGCCCTCCCACACCCTCTCCCAGACAAAGATCACCGGGCTTGGGACGCGTTCGTCCCAGCGCGGGGCGGACGATACATCCCGTTCTCCACATTTCTGCGGCTAAATTCATCGTTCAAAGCCACTTACGGGGACGTCCAGAAAAAGTGTGAAACTTAAACCTTTTCGTCAATCCCTGAATCTAAGTATATGAGTGACGGCGTTCACGTTTTCATCGTGGAGGGGGCGGTCACTCTCAGCAAATCCCAGGGTTCGACATACGCTCAGGTATGGAAGGTGGGTCATGATTGAAAAACTTTTCGATGCTCTGTTCGGTTGCAGGCACGTACATTATAGTTTCCCGGTTACGATACGCGGTGCCAAACGGCGTCCCCAGGCTGCGGCTCTAACGGGAACTTACGTGGTCTGTCTGGACTGCGGTAAAGAGTTCGCATACGACTGGCAGCAGATGAAAGTGATTACTTCCCCTGAGCGGCATCGCGAACAGATGGCGGAATTGGCAGCAAAACACGCAGCGTAAAACATTTCTTCTTTTTCGCGGCAAGCAACGCGTCGCTTACCGTTTGGCAATCTGCAAGGCGCGCAAAAGAAATGCCCCGCTCTCGAGCGGGGCATTTTACTTTTCGTGGGACGAAGTGTTATCAGCGGGCCGGATAGTCGGCCGGGATCGGCACGGGAACCCGTTTGTCCAGCGGCAGAAATTCGCGCTCGCCGCTTCCCGTGTACACCTGACGCGGGCGTGCGATCTTCTGCTCCGGATCGGTGATGAGTTCTTGCCACTGCGCCAGCCATCCCGCGGTGCGCGGAATGGCAAACAGCACTGTAAACATCTCAGGGCGGAAGCCCATGGCCTGATACATGATCCCGGAATAGAAATCGACATTGGGATAAAGTTTGCGTTTCACGAAATAGTCGTCTTCCAGGGCGATGCGTTCCAGTTCCAGCGCAATGTCGAGCTTGGGACTGCGGCCCGTGACCTGGAATACCTGCTCGGCGCTCCAGCGGATGATTTTCGCCCGCGGATCGTAATTCTTGTAGATGCGGTGCCCGAATCCCATCAGCTTGATCTGGCCTTCCTTGACGCGCTTGATGTAAGCCGGAACCTTATCCTTGGAACCGATCTCGTCGAGCATCTTCAGGACTTCTTCGTTGGCGCCGCCGTGCAGCGGGCCGGCGAGAGCCGAGGCGGCCGAGGCCACCGAGAGATACGGATCCGCCTGCGAGCTGCTCACCGAACGCATGGCGTTGGTGCTGCAGTTCTGCTCGTGGTCGGCGTGCAGAATAAAAAGAATGTCGAGGGCGCGGGCAATTGCTGGATTCGCCACATATTTCGGCTCGACCATCTTCCACAACATGTTCATGAAGTTTTCGGTGTAGCTCAGATCGTTATCCGGATACACGTACGGAAAGCCCACGTTGTGCCGGTACGACATGGCGGCAATGGAAGGCACCTTGCCGATAAGGCGGGAAATCTGGTGCAGACGGTTGGCCGGATCGTGCACCTGCTTCGCATCAGGATAGACGCTCGACAGCGCCGCAATCGTGCTCACGAACATGGCCATGGGGTGCGAGGAGTAGCGGAAACCTTCCATGAACTTCTTGGTGGTTTCGTGCAGCATGGTGTGATGCGTGATGTTGTAGACCCAGGAGTTCAGCTCTTTTTCAGTGGGCAGCTCGCCGTTGAGCAGCAGGTAGGCCACCTCCAGAAAGGTGCAGCGCTCGGCGAGAACCTCGATGGGATATCCGCGATAGCGCAGGATTCCCTTGTCGCCGTCAATGTAAGTAATCGCGCTCTTGCATGAAGCCGTGTTCATGAACGCGGGATCGTAAGTCATCAGGCCAAAATCGTCAGGACCGCTCTTGATCTGCCGCAGATCCATCGCACGGATCGTGCCATTGTCGACCGGAACGGTATAGGTTTTGTTGGTGCGATTGTCGGTGATGGTGAGTGTGTTCTCTGGCATGGAATCTATCCGCCTTTATGCGATTGCCGTTAAAACAGCATAGCCGAGCCTATGTCCGGAACCCAAGCTCAATCTGTGATTCAAATCACATGATGGTGTGAGTCCCCGGATTACCAACAAAAAGATCACCAACAAAAACCGGCGGCCGCGGCCGCCGGTAAATCGACGAACCAAGCCATAATTAGTTCGAATCGTCGCGCCGTTTTAAGGTTGGACGATCGTCGTCACTTTTCCCGTCGTCTTTCGAGGTGTCGCTGGTATTCGAAGTCCGCCGCAGGCTGGGCTTGTTGCCGTCCTTCTGATCGAGCACCTTGTGCTTGTTTTCAAGCGCCGCCAGCCGTGCCTTCACATCATCGAATTCCGATGTGGTCACGATGTACTCTGCCTTGGCGGGAAGAATCTTGCGGATTTCGTCCTGCGATTTCTCGATCCGGTCTGGAGTCTGCGGGTGCGTGTCGAAAGCCTTCGAGAGCGTGCCGGGTTTCTTCTTCTCCATGGCCTGAATCTTTTCGAAGAAGGAAACGAAGGCCGAAGGATCGTAGCCCGCGCGGTACATGTATTCGATGCCGAGGTAATCCGCCTCGGCCTCGAATCCCCGTGAGAAGTGCAGGAAAGTCAGCGGAATGCCCAGCCCCATACCTTCGTAGATGCCATATCCCAGGGCGCCGCCCATGAAGATGGCGGGCAGCGAGGCCATCTGCAACAGGTTCATGCGCGTCATCTCGCGGCCGTAGTGGCAGGCGGCCACATGGGCGATCTCGTGGGCCATTACGCCCGCCATTTCGGCTTCTTCGTCGGCCGCCAGAATCAGGCCGGAGTTCACGTAGAAGAATCCACCGGGCAGCGCCATGGCGTTGACCACGTCGGAGTCGATGACCTTGATGGTGAAGGGGACTTGCGCATCGGAATTGCGCACCAGGTTCTGTCCGATCCGATTCACGTATTCGGTGATGACCGGATCGTTGATCAGCTTAATTTGCGATTCGATCTGCTGGGCGTAGACCCGTCCGCGAGCGACTTGGCCCTCGACCGTATACCAATTGCCAACACCTCGGCCGCACCCCACGTTCCGGTTGCCCACTGCATCGACATCGGTCTTGCCGCCATCGTGCTTGATCTGGCTGTCATCCTGGGTAGGCAGCGCAGCCGGCGCCTGCTTGGGCGCATTCTGCACGTCCCCAGCCTTGGGTTGACCAGCGTCCGGATCGGAAGTCGGAGTCTGCGTCTGCGGCGGATTCTGGCTCGGAGCCGGCGCCTGCTGGGTTGTCGGCGTCTGGGTCGGATCCTGACTCGGAGTTTGAGTTTGCGAAAACGTCCAGGGCCCTGCGCTGAACGCCGCCAATCCGACTGAGATTGCCAGCCATCGGAATTTCATAGGGTACTCCTTGAGCCGATTATACGCCCAGTGACAGGGACACCAAGCCCCTAATCTGGCATTTCATTTGACGCTAGAAAGATGCTTCGGGTTACCCCCGGCGGACGCAACAAAATCCTTCGGTATCGCTCTGGATACCTTAGCTTTGCAGCCTTCTTGCGGGGCAACGGAGACGCGTACCGGAAGGGCGCACGGCAAAAACTATAGACCACCCAAGGAACACGAAGGAATTTGCTTTCCATCTTTATTCTTCGTGAAACTTAGTGTCCTTCGTGGTTCTGTGGTTCTTTGTTCCCGCTAGTCATAGTATTCCAGTCCCAGGTGCGTGATCAACTCTTCACCCTTCAGGTGGCGAAGCGTGTTTTTCAGCTTCATCAACTGGATGAACAGGTCGTGTTCGGGATACAGCCCCGGAACCGTCATCGGCGACTTGAAGAAGAAGCTCAGCCATTCCTGGATGCCCAAGCCCTTCAACTCCGAGGTGCGCTGCGCCAGATCCATCAATAGCACCAGGTCGAGCACGATGGGAGCGGCCAAGATTGAGTCGCGGCAGAGGAAGTCGACTTTGATCTGCATGGGATAGCCCAGCCATCCGAAGATGTCGATGTTGTCCCAGCCTTCCTTGTTGTCGCCGCGCGGCGGGTAGTAGTTGATGCGCACCTTGTGGAAGATGTTCCCGTACAGCTCGGGATAAAGCCCGGGCTGCAGAATATGCTCAAGGACGCCGAGCTTCGATTCTTCCTTCGTCTTGAACGAGCCGGGATCGTCGAGAACCTCGCCGTCGCGGTTGCCGAGGATGTTGGTCGAGTACCATCCACTGAGGCCGAGCAGGCGCGCCTTGAAGGCGGGCGCGAGCACGGTCTTCATCAGCGTCTGGCCGGTCTTGAAATCCTTGCCGCAGATCGGCGCTTCGTTCTTGCGGGAAAGTTCCAGCATGACCGGCAGGTCGACGGTGAGATTCGGCGCGCCGTTGGCGAATGGGACGCCTTCCATCAGCGAAGCGTAGGCGTAAATCATCGAAGGCGCGATCATTTCGTCGTTCTCGCGCAGCGCCTTCTCGAAGGCCTTCACCGACTGATGCGCCTCGGTGGGTTCGATGTAGGATTCGGTCGAACCGCACCACATGGTGATCAGGCGGGTGGCACCGCTGGTCTTTTTGAAGTCGCGAATGTCGTCGCGCAACTGCTCGGCAAGATCCATCTTGCTCTTGCCCTTCTTCACGTTGGGCCCGTCGATCTTCTTGACGTAGTTGTGATCGAAGACAGCGGCGCGCGGCTTGATCGAAGACAGGAATGGCTTCAACTGCTCGAGCAGGCGGTAGTCGAGCACGCCGGCGTTGGAAGCGGCTTCGTGCATGTTGTCTTCAAAGATGTCCCAGCCGGTAAAGACGAGATCGTCGAGTCCGGCGAGCGGGACGAATTCCTTGACCTTGGGAGAGCGGCCGTCGGTGCGTTTGCCGAGACGGATGGTGCCCATCTGGGTGAGGGATCCGATGGGCTTGGCAATGCCTTTGCGGATGGCTTCGACGCCGGCGACGAATGTGGTGGCCACGGCGCCCATGCCGGGGATCATGACTCCAAGCTTGCCCTTCGCCGGGTCGATGGTGCCCGTATCCGTCTTCGGTGACGGTTTCTTACTGCCACTGGTTCGGGCGGCCAGCTTCATCTCGCGGCTGGCGCGTTCGGCGTGGGCCAGAGCCGTCTCGCGATGCTCGTGCTCCCGCGCTGATGCGGCATTGGCGAACTGTTTCCGATGACGGCGGCCGTCCGCGTCCCACCAGTCGGCCATGAAGACTCCCGGTCTTTTCTGATACATGATGCCTCGATTCTGGTGGCGGTGGCTTGCCACCTCGGTATGAACTGGCAAATGGTCTCATGGATGGCGGGAGTTTGGCAAACGGATGCGGCGGAGAGCGGGAAAGTGAAGGTCGAGTGGGCCGAGGAGCGGCTGAAAGTGAGGGATTGGGTCTGAGCGCTCAGGCCTGGGTTTCGATAGTTAGGCTTGCGACAGCACGATCTGAATGGATTTGGTATTAGACTTAGACGCGGGGAACGCAGCCGTATGGCAGAATCCCATCCTCCAAAGCGCCCGGTTATCTCTGTGACTCTCAGCCCGAAATTTCATGACGACTGGGATAAGCTCCAAAGCGCTCTCAGCGTCCTAACGCAACAGGACCAAGGCATGAGAACTGCGACTCAATCCACGGAACGGCGGGTCACCGTCAGCGGCATGGGCGAGCTACATTTGGAAGTGATTTGCGACCGCCTTGTGCGTGAGTTTGGAGTCCCCCTCGAGGTTGAAAAGCCCACCGTCATATACCTTGAAACTATTCGCAAGCACGCGGCGGCAGAAGGCAAGTACATACGACAGGTGGGCGGGCGCGGACAATACGCTCATGTCGCGATAGAGTTGGAACCCGGAGACGCAGAGAGTGGTTACCAATTCACGAACCAAAGCCCGGAGGGTGCGGTTCCACGCCAATTCGTGGAATCCATTGATTCCGGCATTCAAGAGGCAATGAAAGGTGGCGTTTTGGCGGGTAAAGAGATCGTTGACGTTCGCGCGGTTCTCCGGGATGGCAGCTATCACGTGGAAGACTCAAATGAGTTGTCTTTCAAGATAGCTGCTTCAATGGCTTTCAGAGAGGCCATTCGCAAGGCGAATCCGATTGTCTTGGAACCACTGATGTCCGTTCACATAGTCGCGGGGGAAGACTTTGCAGGGGCGATCATGGGGGACCTAAATTCGCGTCGCGGACGGATCGAAGACATCGGGCATTCTGCCAATGGAGTCGTGATTCATGCGACTGCGCCGTTGGCAGAATTGCTTGGCTATCAATCGCACCTTCGTTCCATGACGCAAGGACGAAGCTCATCTACCATGCAGTTTACCCGCTATGAATCCATTCGCAACGACGGCGGTTCTGGCCCAGACGAAGTCGGCGTTCCTGCCAACAAGCCCAAACCTCCAACACAACGACATGGAGCCGCTTCTGCGAAGCCGGACGAGCTATTTGGGTGACTGGTTCTCCCAAGTCCGCGATCGGTTCAGGCCAACTGTCGTCACATCCCGACAGCGCTCATTTTCACCGAGGTTTGTGAGCCCTGCGGGCTGACTCAAGGATCTGTCGTGGATTGACTTGCACTCCAACATGGATCACGGTTTACGTACCGCTCATAGAGCCGAATGCGACTCGTGATTCGTTAATTCTGTCACGAATGTTCGCCGAATCGCTTGCATAGATTCTTTGCGTTGGACTCTGCCTCACGCCCTGTTGCATAGTGGAATCACTTCGCGGACCAGCTGAGTCAGCCGGTTCCCCCGAAGTCGCTGATGGCGTGCCAGCCGAGTTCGCGGCACCGCCCGTCTCCTGACCTTGTCGTTCTCCACTGAAATCTGAGCCGTGCCGATCCGCGTGCGCGGAGCTGCGTGCTCGTCAGACTGATGCCCTGCGGGGCAGAACAGGAGATCCTATGACTTCGATTCGCAGATTCGTTTATGCCGCCGTGCTGGCGGTGACCACCTTAAACTTCGCGCTCAACCTGGCTTCGGCGCAGGAACCGGCGCGCGGCCACTTCACCCTCACGCACGAAGTGCGCTGGCAAAACGCCCGCGTGCCGGCGGGAGACTACGAGTTCACCTACAACATCGACAGCATCGCGCCAGTTTTGAGCCTTACCAAAACCAGCGGGACGCGAGCCAGCTTTATGTTCCTGGTTCCGGTGACGGAACAGAGCAAGCCGGCGGACACAAGCCTGCTCTTGCTCGAGTCCACGCCGGCCGGCAGCTACGTCAGTGCGATGCAGTTGCCGGAGTTTGGCATGTCGTTGCACTTCGTGGTGCCCGCGCATGCGGCGGAACGGCAGATCGCCAAGGCCGCGACGGCGGCGTTGGGACAGTAGGCGGTTGTAAGAGCAGGAGGGCGGAGAATCGAGGGTGATTCTCTGCCCTTGCTCTTTGCTGCCGGCCAAACTAAAACCGCACAGGACGCGAAGGACACGGAATTGAGAGAGAAGTGTGCTCCGCATCCATGCACCTGCTCAGCCTTCCTGGCCGCGTCGAATTTCCGCGGACGCTCGCTTTCGCTCGCAGGGGCGGACGAAGGCGTCCGCCCCTACATTGATTTCGGCGAGCTCCATGCTCAGTTACGAGCGTTGAGCGCTTACGTGGTTTGCGGGTGGGAGTTGCCCCGGACGTCGTCGCTGAGCACGATGGCTTCGGCGATTTCCTTCATGGGGCGGCGTTTCTGGCGGCTCTGTCGTTGCAGGGCGAGATAGGCCTGCTCTTCGTTCAATCCGAGATCGCGCTGCAGAATGCCTTTGGCCCGCTCCACGATCTTTCTGGTTTGCAACTGTTCGGCGAGGGTGGAGTTGGCGTCCTCGAGGCGCGCCAGTTCGATCTCAGCTCCGACCAGGAATCCGACGGTGGAGATCATGCGAATCTCGCGGCGGCGGTAGACGTGGTGCTGGCGGTGCTGCAAGTTGATGACGCCGACCACGCGTCCGCGGCACATCAGGGGCACCGACAGAAAGGCCTCGTAGCTGTCTTCCGGCAGTTCGTGGAAAAACTGGAAGCGCGGATCATGCCCCGCTTTTTCGGGAATCGCCACCGGCTCGCGATGAGCAGCGACCCATCCCGTAATTCCCTGCCCCACGCGAAGCTTCAGGCGGTCGACGACGTCGGGATGCGGATTCTTCGACGCGCGCAGAACCAGTTCATCGCCCTCAAGCACATAGATCAGGCAGGAATCGCATTTCACCAGAGCGGACGAAAATTCGACGACGCGGCGCAGCACGTCGTGAAATCCCTCCGCGGAATTCAGCTGGACACTGATCTCGTGCAGAACATCAACGTGTGCATCCTCGACAGATATGAAGGAGTCCATCCATCGATTATGGAGATGGGAAAAATTAAGTCCAATTGCAAATTTCGATGGTAGCGATAAAGGAATTCCGTCGAAATTATTACCGAACATTCACATCTTTTTCAGAATCGCGGCATCGGAGTGCACGCACACACGGATGAGCCCGCCACTCAATGCCTGTCGCTAGCCGAGGCCTCAGCGCGCCGGGACCGCGAGGAACCAGACCAGCATTCCGAACAAGATCAGGGCTCCGAGAAGCGAAAACACCGTGTGCAGCGGATGAAACTGGAAGTACGGATTGCGCGGGAAACGATGCCGGATGGTAAGCATGAGACCCTCCTTTTCGCACGCGCGTGGACGGCCTAGTCAATAGTATTGTCCCACTTCACGGCGCCGGATTCCAGTGGCCTGCCCGGCTGTGATACACCATTGCCATGCCGGAAAACATTGCTGTGATCACGGGCACATCCAGCGGCTTCTTCGCTCGCAACGCAGTACTCGGGACTCGGTACTACTTCTCCAGATCTACGGTTTTCACCGGCAAGTCCCAGTGCGCGTCGAGGATCTCGAAGCGGCGCTGCTCTTCCCGCTGAAAGGTTTCCTGATCGGGATACATTTGCTTCTGCAGCGCGGCCTCGTCGAATGGCTCGTTGGCGACGGTCGCGTTCTTGAAGACGATAGTCACGCGAAAGTCCCAGCGCCCGTCTTCGGTGGTGTGGTAGCGCGGCTGATCCATCCAGACTTTCGCGATGCGACCGAGTTCCATTTCTTTTTTCAGCACGGGATAGTGATTCTTCTTGAAGAGTTTGAGAAATTCGTCGGCGTGTCCCCATTTGGTTTTGTAGTAGTACTCGACGACAAAGGGATGGTCGGATTGTGCGGATTGAGCGGGTGCGGCGAGCGGCAGTGCGATGATGGCCAATAGCAGGGCGGCTAGCGTGTGGCGCAAGGGATCCTCCTTGAATGGTCTTTTGCTTGTACACCACGGCGGGGTCCGCGGCAATAGGATTTGGGCGGCGGTGCTTTTGCGGTAGGGATCCTTCGACTGCGTGTCCGCTCGCTCCGCAAGCCGACACTTCGCTCAGGATGACAAATCTATTGACGGCTGACAGCTGATGGCTGAGAGCTGATGCGGTTCTGCCAGTGGCTCCAGATAAACCACGCGGCGCCGGCGAGCAGCACCAATCCGATCACGGCGTCGAATTTGTGGAAGTACTTACCGAGCTCGCGCCAGTTTTCGCCGAGTTTCATGCCGAGCCAGGCCAGTCCCAGGCACCACGGCCACGATCCCAGAAATGTGTAGAGGTGAAAGCGGCCGCGCGGCATACGGGCGATTCCGGCGGGCAGCGCGATGAAGGTGCGAATCACGGGGAGCAGGCGGGCGATGAAAACGGCGAGGTATCCCCAGCGCAGAAAGAAGCGGTCAGCCCAGTCGAGTTCGCGGCGGCCCATCAGGATCCAGCGGCCGTAGCGCTCGACCAGCGGACGTCCACCGTAGCAGCCAATTTCGTAGGCGACCAGAGATCCGAGATTGCAGCCGATCGCCCCCGCCGTCGCCACCCAGAACAGCTTGAACGTGCCCTGAAATACCTGGTAGCCGGCAAAGGGCATGATGAGTTCGGAGGGCAGCGGAATACAGGCGGACTCAATGGCCATCAGGAGCGCGACGCCGGCATAGCCGGTGACGGCGACGATCTTGCTGATGAAGATGAACAGGATTGCGAGAATCTTTTCCGTCATGCGCAGTGGTCAGTGGCTAGTGGTCAGTTGCCAGTAACGTTCACAGTGTATCGAAATTCCTCTGCGGCATGTCGGGATAGAAGAAGACACCGGCCACTGGCCACTGCCGTTAGAACGATCCTTCCTGGGTAAAAGCGTAGCCGGGGAGAGAGGCGCCCTGCGGGCTCTTGGCGACCTTGACGCGCACGGTAGGCGCGTCGGGAGCCGTGATGCCGGCCGGCCGCAGCATGGCGTACTGGCTAAAGACTTCGTTGTAGACCTTGGTGACGAGGTAGTCCTGCCCGTCGGCTTCGCTGCGCCAGACTTGCCCGAGTTGGATGGAATTGACGGCCACGGTTTTTTCCTGGATGTCTGGAGTGCTTCCAGAGTACCGGGGGTGGTCGGAGCCGTCAATTGCCCGGAAGGTTACCGAGGGCCAGGGATTGACGTACATTTCGGCTCGGGACTTTCTGGCGGATGGCGGCATTGTGTTATCAGCGATCCAGATCTCGCGGCGTGCTGACGAGAGCACAACTGGGGGAGATCCTTCACTCCGCAGGAAAAGCGGCTCTGTTCAGGATGACGCCCATTGGAGATAACGGCGTCGGACTGCGCAGCTGTTCCCGGGCGATTGGCAATCACAAAGCGTCCGTTGCTATGATGAGCGGCGACGTTGAATCGCAGAAAGGAATTCATGCCTCGCGGAGTTGTTCCTCGTCAGCCAGCCCGGACCGGGCGCCAAGATAAAGTTAGTGTGGCGCGGACGCCTTCGTCCGCGAAATCTCACCACAAGCAAACAGACCGTGCGACAAGCGCACCGGCCAAGGGCAAGGTCCCGGTCTCGCGCGGAAACGCCGCATCTAAACCCGCGAAGGGCTACAATCCGATCGCCCAGGAGCGGGTGACCGAAATCCTGAAGAGGCTGAACGATCTCTATCCGGAGGTGACGTGCGCGCTCACGCATGCCAGCGCGTGGGAATTGCTGGTGGCAACCATCCTTTCGGCACAGTCCACGGATGTAAACGTGAATCGCGTGACGCCGGAACTTTTCCGGAAATATCCGACGGTCGAGGCGTTTGCCGCGCTGACTCCCGAGCAACTGGAGCCGGATGTACGCTCGACCGGATTCTTCCGCAATAAATCAAAGTCCGTGGTGGGCGCGGCCAAGAAGATCGTCGCAGATTATGGCGGCCAGGTTCCCGACGACATCGAGGAGCTGTTAACCCTGCCCGGCGTCGCGCGCAAAACTGCCAACGTGGTGCTCGGCACCTGGTTCAAGAAGGCGGAAGGCGTGGTGGTCGACACCCACGTGCACCGCATTTCCCGGCGGCTGGAACTCACCACGCAGAACGATCCGCAAAAGATCGAGCAGGACCTGATGAAGATCATCCCGCGCGCGCGGTGGATTTTGTTCTCGCACCAGATCATCTGGCACGGGCGAAAGCTGTGCATCGCGCGCAAGCCGAAGTGCGCCGAATGCGCGCTGGAAAATATATGCCACGCCGGGGACAAGACCTGGAGCACCGTGGACATGCATAAGGACGCGCAGGGGTAGGGAGAGACTCGTGGATTTGCCAGCAGCTGTTGAATCTATCGTCGGAGCACAGGAACTCTTCGACTGGTTCGGATATTGGCCCGGCTTTCATGATGCTGAGGTCACAAAGTTCCACCTGGAACTCGGAGCACCAGCCTTCCTTCTGGTCCGCACCTGGGAGATGACGAATAACGTCACCGCAGCGGGCTTTTATGAATTACGCAAGCATGTGGTAGTGGAATTCCTTTTGAATGATGTAAGCAGCGTCAATCTTCAGGACCTTTGGGAACATAGCATTCTGCTCTCCCTTGAAGTTACGAAATCCGATACCGGGTTTCGACTGGATCTTTCGTCTGCCTACGGCCTTTGCGGAATCATTGAAGCCCAGCAACTGTCCTTGCGAATCACACCCGGCCAGCCGTCTGCGACACCCCTGTCATCCTGAGCGAAGCGAAGGACCTCTGTAATTCGCCGCCCGCCGATCGTCCGCGCTCCTCTGCTACACTTTTTCTTCAACCCCGCTCGCCGGGGTTGTTCACTCCATGCGCACTTTTCTTTGCTTTGCTATCGTCATTCTCATGAGCACCGTCGTTACTGAAACCGTGGCCCAGACACTGCCTGTCCCTCAGGCTGTAACCGATCTTAAGAAAATTGCCTCGAAGCCGAACGCGCAGGTCGAACCGCGCAGCCTCACCATCGAGAAGCTCTTCATGACGCGGCAGATCGGGCGGGCGAGCTGGTCGCCGGACGGCAAGAGCATCGCGTTCATCTCGAATATGAGCGGGCGCAACAACCTGTGGATTGTTCCTTCCGACGGCGGATTCCCGGTGCAGCTTACGGTGAGCGACCAGCGACAGACGGCGCCGGCGTGGTCTCCGGACGGCAAGTGGATCGCATATCAATCCGATTACGATGGCGATGAGCAGTGGGACATTTTTCTGGTCTCGCCGAAGACCGGCAAAGTCGTGAACCTGACCCAGACGCGGGAGATTGCGGAGTTGAATCCAACGTGGTCGCCGGATGGGCGGTATCTGGCGTATGAAGTGAAGCCGAAGACATCCGCGGCCTATGAGATCGACGTGTACGACATGGTGATGCGCGAGGTGAAGCACATCACAACCAACACTCCGCAGGACAAGCGAAATTCGAATCCGATCTGGTCGAAGGATGGCAAGTACATTGTCTATACGCAGGAGCAGGCCAAGGGAACGGATTCAAATATCTTCATCGCTGACCTGGCGACGGGTCAGAACACGGTGCTGACGCCTCACGAAGGCGAACAGCTGTATTACGCGAACGATATTTCGCCCGACGGTAAGCGCGTGCTGGTCACTTCGAATGCCGCGAATGGCTATGAAAATGTCGGACTGCTCGACGCGGCCACGAAAAAGCTTGTATGGATCACGAAAGATAAGTGGGAGATCCGCGGCGGGGAATTTTCGCCCGACGGCAAGCGGCTCACCTTCAGCGCCAACGTCGACGGCAATGAGGATATCTATCTTCATGACCTGGCTACCGGCAAATCGACCGCGCTGGCGATTGCCAAGGGCGTGAACGAGCCGGTGGGCGGGCATTCGGCATTCAGTGGCGACGGATCGCGACTGCTCTACATGCACAACGGAGCGACGGCCCCAAGCGACCTCTGGGTCTATCACGTGGCGTCGGGCAAGTCGCAGCAGATCACGCATTCGCTGATCGCGGGCGTTCGGTCCGAAGACATGGTAGAGCCATACCTGGTGCACTATCCCAGCCGCGACGGTAAGTGGACGATCTCCGCATTTCTCTATGTGCCGTTCAACATGGCGCGCAACGGGCAGAATGCGGCCATTGTTTACATTCACGGCGGGCCGACGTCGCAGAGCATGAATTCCTTCAACCGCTTCGTGCAGTTTGCCGCGAATCAGGGATACATGGTGCTGGCGCCCAACTACCGCGGATCCACCGGCTACGGCAAAGAATTCCAGCAGGCGAATCTGTTCGACATGGGCGGCGGCGACTTGCAGGATGTGCTCGCCGGAGTCGACTGGATCAAGCAGACCGGGCATCTCGATCCGAAAAAAATTGCCGTGATGGGCGGCAGCTACGGAGGCTATCTCAGCATGATGGCGGTGACAAAGGCGCCCGAGGTCTGGGCGGCCGGCGTGCCGATTGTGCCGTTCGTAAACTGGTTCACCGAGATTGAAAACGAAGATCCGGAGCTGCAGCAGTCGGATCTGGCGACCATGGGCGACCCGGTCAAGAACAAGGCTCTGTACGAAGAACGCTCGCCGATCAACTTCATCGATCAGATAAAAGCGCCGCTGCTGCTGCTGGCGGGAGGCCACGATCCGCGCTGCCCGAAATCAGAAACGCAGCAGGTGGTGGACGCCATCCGCAAACGCGGTGGGACGGTCGATTCCAAGATCTACGAAAACGAAGGCCACGGCTTTGCCCGCGTGGAAAATCAGATTGACGCCTACAAGCGCGTGGCCGATTTTCTGCTAGCCCATGTCGTCCCGGCAGATTGCAGCTGCTCGCTCAACGAGTAGGCGTTTACGCGAGGGTCGCAGTGGCGATGACAACCGCGTTGCCCGCCCGTGTGGTGGCCAGACGCCGCCACGACGGCGCGTCAGACTATTGCGCTTTCTGACCTGCGGTGAACACGGTCCACGGGCCGGCTTTCATGTCGCGCAGCAGCGGCTTCTGCCAGGAATATTCGGGGTGCTGATCGAGAAATGGCTCGGCCAAAAAGTCGGCGCCGCAAGGATGTCCGGCTCGCGCCACGAAGCTCATCTTTTCGGCCATCGCACTGTCGGCTGCTTTGCCCTGCACCGCGCCCCCAGGATTGTAAGCGTCCCATCCCCACTCCTTGACGCCGCGGGGCGAGGCATCGACGTGGCCGCACAGAGCGCGTTCGTTGGGCTGATCTTTTTTTTCGAAGCTGTCCACATGGTCTGACAAGAATTGCTCGGCCAGGTTGACGTCGATCTTGCCCTTGGCCTGCTGCATGATTTCTTCCCAGCGGATATGGCGGGCGTTCGGCGATGATGACACATCGTTTGGGTTAAATGTGGTTTCCTCGGAAATCAGCTTGGGATCGCGGGCAAAGTTGGAGCTCACGAAGTATCCGTCTTTCGTGCGCCAGAGCGGAGTGTTTTTGAGCCCGAGTTCCAGATACGCGATCTCGCCGGTCTTGCGGTCGCCGATCAGCCAATCGTTGGCGTAACCGCCGTTGTTGCCTTCTTTAATAATGCGCACGTAATCGTCGATGCTGTTGGCGTATTGCAAGGCCTTGCGGGCGCGCATGAATTCGGGCTTGCCGTTCGGATCCCACCCTTCAAACTGCGTGATGGTGGTCTCGGTGATCATGATTCCGGATGAATTCACGCCGAAGTCGTCATCGCTGACGATCACGCCTGGAAAGCCATCCATCAGGATGCGGTTGCCGCGTTCCGGTTGGATATCGAAGATGATCACCCAGCGCTCGCCGGCCAGGTAGCTGGTCCAGTTATTGTGGGCGATCACGATCTGGTGATCTTTCGTCATGCTGCCGGTGGCAATGAAAGCGCTGCAATTGCCCGGCGCAGCCAGCTTGGGATTCTTGGCGGACTTGTTTTGCTTATTCAGCCACGGAACGTAGTAATCGGGAACTTCTTCAAACGCGTTAAGGGCGACGATGTCATAGACGTCGAGATCGACGCCATGCGCCTTCACTCCGTCGGCGATGCCTTGCAGTTCCTGTTGGTACTCGGGATCGATGTGCGGCCAGAGCACCTGACGGGCCGTGGTGCGGAAGAATTCCCAATCGCGCTGCGTCTGGTGCGTATCGAATAGTTTGATGGCTTCAAATGCGTCGGCGATTTCCGGAGCGAGCAGATAACCGTGCTGGTAGCCGATCTGCGAGGGAGAGCCCTCGAGGTGAACATACGTCCAACCGCCCTGCTGGAAGCGATAAGACTTCTGCAGCCGAGCATCCGAGCCGTTTGCCGCGACCGCGGCGCAAGCGCAAACCGCAATCAACCCGATCAGACATCCACGCCGCACGATGTTTTTGAACATGAGTTCCCTCGATGAGCACCGTTCAATCCGGACGCAACATTCTAGCTTATGCGTGCTAAATATCGGTACGCCGGTCGGGATGGCGGCTCAGATACCAGCACGGCATCGATCCGCCGTGCGGGAATAATGCGTGGACGCAGGTCTCCGGTTGCGGCGGATCGAAGATAAACTGCGTCTTGCCGTTTTTCAGCAGGACCGCGTAGTAGTGGTTCACGGTCGCCGATCCATACGGATTTCGATTGGTGGCGACGCGGATACGGAAGATGATGAAGTCCAGACTGAAGGCCAGGATTGCCGCCGCCAGAACGGAGAAAAGCACGGCCAGGAGGAATCGCCTGATCCGTTCTCGCAGATTCGGGGGAGAAATCTGGGCCACGAGGCCAGATTATAGCGATCTTTTCGGCTCGTGCTGCGAGAGTATTTGGCGAGGTTGAAATTCCGCGGCAGCCCTTCCTGGCACGATGTTTTCTGAAATAATTCTCGGCATGCAGCGAATTCTGATTGCCACTTCGAATCCCGGCAAGCTGCGCGATTTTGCGGGAGCGGCCGCCCCCCACGGCATTGCGATCGCCGGCATTCCTGATTTCGCGTCCCTGCCCCCGGTCGTGGAAGATGGACAGACCTTCGAAGACAACGCCCGCAAGAAAGCGGAAGAGTATAGCCAGTATGCGGCGGGAGAGATCGTTTTGGCAGATGATTCCGGTCTAGAGGTGGATGTGCTGCGCGGCGCGCCGGGCGTGCACTCCGCGCGCTATGCCGCCGACCAGCCGCACCTGGCCGATGAGAATACCGATGACGAGGCTAATAATGCTCGCGTGTTGCGAGAACTGAGGAAGGTTCCTCGCGAGAAGCGCACTGGGCGGTTCGTGTGCGTGCTGGCGGCGGCGCGGGATGGGCAGACGCTGGCGACGTTTCGCGGAACAGCGGAGGGAGTGATTCTCGATGTGCCGCGCGGTACGAGTGGATTTGGGTATGACCCGTTATTTTATTTTCCACAGATTCAGAAAACATTCGCCGAACTCAGCGCCGAGGAAAAGGCGCAGTACAGCCATCGCGGCGCGGCCTTCCGGCAATTTCTCGATTGGTATGAAAGTCAGTTTTCTTCCAGCCAGCACCCATGACCGAGCATGACTCCTCGAACTGGGCCGCCCGGGAGTTTCTCAGCGATCTCAGCGGAATTTCTCAGCGGCCTCTGCGGTAAAAAGATCTTAAACGCAGAGTATGCTGAGGATTCGCTGAGATCGCTGAGAACAAAAGACGACTAGCTTTGAGATAGAAAATACTGCACAGCACCTTCCTTGACTTCACTTCTTCCGGGGCTCGATAATGTGAGGTTCTTTTCTCATAGCCGGACTTATAAGGAGCTTCTGTGGCGTCAGCCAGTTCTTCTGCTCCAGGGATAACAAAGTATGTTCCGCATGGTGTAGCCCCGTTACGTGCTGGTCAGGGATCGTCTTTTGTTCTGCGAAGGCTGCATTCCTTGACGGGCATTATTCCGGTGGGAGCGTTCCTGTTCGAGCATATTCTGATTTCTAACTCCACCGCCATCACCGGGCCGGAAGCCTACGCGCGCCAGGTCAGCTTCCTGGCCAACCTTCCTCTTGTCTTTTTCCTCGAGTTGTTCGGGATCTGGGTGCCGATCGCCTATCACGCGCTTTACGGTTTCTATATCTGGTATCGCGGAGAAGGAAATACGGGCGAGTATCCGTGGAGCGGTAATTGGATGTACACGGCGCAGCGCTGGACGGGCGCGATCGCGTTCATCTACATCGTGTGGCACACCTACACGATGCGCTTCACCGGGACCGACTTGCACGACAATCCGATGGCATCGTTCGGCAAGGTGGCGGCCGAAGTTCGCAATCCCTGGCTGATGGCGTTTTACATCGTCGGCCTGATCGCGGCCTCGTGGCACTTCGCTTACGGTATCTGGTTGTTCTCGGCGAAGTGGGGGATTGTTTCCGGGGACAAGGCTCAGAAGCGGCTGCTCAATCTCTGCCTCGCATTCTTCCTGCTGCTCTCCGTGGTCGGCTTGACCAGCCTGTATACGTTCCATTCGCGATTCCAGGATGCGCCGGGAGTCAACGGGAACATCGTGGATATCCGCCACGCGACCACGGCACCGGGGGCGCAATAACATGGCAGCTCCGAAAATCATTGTAGTGGGCGGCGGACTGGCGGGATTGGCTGCGGTCATCAAGATTGCCGAAATGGGCGGCGAGTGCGACCTGTTCTCGATCGTCCCGGTGAAGCGTTCGCACTCGGTGTGCGCGCAGGGCGGCATCAACGCCGCGAAGAATCTGAAGGGCGAAGGCGATTCCACCTGGAAGCATTTTGACGACACGGTCTACGGCGGAGATTTCCTGGGCAACCAGCCTCCGATTAAGGATATGTGCGAGGCCGCACCGGGGATCATCGATCTGCTCGATCGCATGGGCGTGCCTTTCAACCGCACGCCAGAAGGCTTACTAGATTTCCGGCGGTTTGGTGGAACCTTGTACAACCGCACGGCGTTTGCGGGCGCGACCACCGGGCAGCAATTACTTTACGCACTCGATGAGCAGGTCCGGCGGTACGAATCCGAAGGCAAAGTAAGGAAGTACGAGCACTGGGAGTTTCTCTCGGCGGTGCTCGACGGGAATAAAGTCTGCCGCGGCATCTGCGCAATGGATTTGCGTTCGATGGAAGTGCGTACCTTCCCGGCCGAGGCGATCATCATCGCGACCGGCGGCATCGGAGCGATCTTCGGCAAGTCGACGAATTCGGTCGTGTGCACCGGTTCGGCGCAGTCGGCTCTGTATCAACAGGGCTGCTATTACGCGAACGGCGAGTTCATTCAAGTGCATCCTACGTCGATTCCGGGCGAAGACAAGCTGCGGTTGATGTCGGAGTCGGCGCGTGGCGAGGGCGGCCGCGTGTGGGTGCCGAAAACGCCGGGGGACAATCGCGATCCAAAATCCATCCCACAAAATGAACGCTGGTATTTCCTCGAAGAGTGGTATCCGAAGTACGGCAACCTGGTGCCGCGCGATGTGGCGACGCGCGCGATTTTTAAAGTTGTCTACGAGCATCATCTCGGCATCGATGGCAAGCCGATGGTCTATCTCGACCTGACGCACATCGACCGCAAGATTCTCGATAAGAAGCTGGAAGGTATTCTCGAGATCTACGAAAAGTTTGTGGGCGACGATCCGCGCGACACACCCATGAAGATCTTCCCTGGCATGCATTACACCATGGGCGGGCTGTGGGTCGATTACAAACAGGCGACGAATATCCCGGGAATTTTCGCCGCGGGCGAGTGCGAGTACCAGTACCACGGGGCGAATCGGCTGGGCGCGAATTCGCTGGTCTCGTGCATTTATGGCGGCGGCATTGCCGGTCCGAACGCGGTCAACTACGCACGTGGCCTGCAGGCTTCCGGCGATGGCAACGGACACTTCGCCGCCGAGCAGAAAAAGCAGGAAGAGAACAATGCCCTGCTGATGAAGAACGACGGCAACGAGAATCCGGTGAAGCTGTGGCGGGAACTGGGCGAAGTGATGACGAAGGATTGCACGGTCATCCGCTACAACAAAAACCTGCAGCAGACCGATGCCAAGCTAGTCGAATTCCTGGAGCGCTATCGCAAGATCAATCTGAGCGACCGCACGCTGTGGGCGAATACAACCGTCGTCTTTGCGCGGCAGCTTTACAACATGCTGCAGTTGGCGCGGGTAATCGCGCAGGGCGCTCGCATGCGGGATGAGTCGCGCGGTGCACACTACAAGCCGGACTTCCCCGACCGCGACGACAAGAATTGGATGAAGACAACAAAGGCATATTTCGCCCCGGACGCAGACGAGCCCAAGTTCGAGTTCGAACCGGTAGACGCGTCGTTAATTCCGCCGCGTCCGAGGAAGTACTGATGTGGCGAAGACTCCGTCATTCAAAGACTTTCTTTGTGATGGCGTATGTCGTTTTAGCGACGGTTGATTTTCTGTATTTCTTGTACTCGAGGCGCCTCACAAGCGGAATTGCAGCTTGCGTGTTTGTGTTCCTGGCGATTGGGTGGAATCGGTGGTTTGGTCGTCTTGCTAAAGAGAACGAACTGACAAAACTCAACCTGGGCGCACCAACAGAATCGAATCATGCCAAATAACAAATCCGTCATCATAAAAATCAAGCGTCAACTTACTCCCACAGGCAAGTCCTTCTGGGAGGAGTTCTCCGTTCCCTACCGGCCGAACATGAACGTGATTTCGGCGCTCATGGACATCGCCGCCGACCCGGTCACGCGCGACGGCAAGGCGACCACGCCCATCACCTACGATTCGAATTGCCTCGAAGAGGTCTGCGGCTCGTGCGCCATGCTGATAAACGGCAAGGCGCGGATGGCTTGCTCGGCGCTGATCGATCAACTGGAGCAACCGATCCGGCTGGAGCCATTCTCGAAGTTTCCAGTCGTGCGCGATCTGGCCACCGACCGCAGCGTGATCTTCGAGAACCTGAAGGCCGTGAAGGCGTGGGTGCCGATCGATGGCACGTACGATCTGGGCTCCGGCCCACGCATGACGGCTGAGGATCAGGAAGCAGCGTATCCACTCTCCCGCTGCATTTCGTGTTGCTGCTGCATGGAGGCTTGCCCGCAGTTCAACGAGGACACGGGATTCGTGGGCGCGGCGACTATCTCGCAGGTACGGTTGTTCAACACGCATCCCACGGGCAAGGCGCTGCAGCGCGAGCGCTTGGCAGCCCTGATGGGCGATGGCGGCATCCAGGAATGCGGCTATGCGCAGAACTGCGTCGAAGTCTGCCCCAAGGACATTCCCCTGACCAAGTCCATTTCTGAAGTGGGCGGACAGGTCATGAAACAGGCGCTGGGTGACCTTTTGCGGCGCTGAATTTTGTCAATTGGCAGCAACCGGCAGATTAGAAGCTTCATCTAAATCGCGCCAAGTCGTAGCTGGCAACCCACATAGGCTGGCTCCTGGGGAAGCTTCGAAAGTGGCCCACTACCTGCGGTTCAATCGGTTGAGCCTCCGCCTTTGCGGGGGCAGTAATCAGCGGTAACCATGCTGGCAGTACCGTGCTTTGAGTACACAAGTAACCGTCAGCGGGCGGGGACGGGTTGGTCGACTTGACAGCATGGCTTAGAATGTCGCTACTCGCTCAAGAGAGTGCAGGCGGTCGAGAGTATCCGGCCCCCGACGAAAACAACGTGAGACGGATTGCAAGACTTCAATTCGCGCCACTCCTCCTGGTCGCCCTCGTCTGCGTAGGGATGCCCGGGTCTGCCTTCGCGGTGCATCGCGCCACGTTGCAGCATCCGCACCGGCGGCACTTTCGCTGGCTGCGCTGGAATCCGATGTTCCGGCCGTCGCATGAATCGCTGCTGATCCAGAATGCGGAAGTCGACCGGCTCAATCTACCTCGCATCCAGGATGAGACCGAGCTCGAAGCCCTCAAGGCGGACGGTTCCCTGCTCGAAATTGAACCAGGAGAGGCGCTGCGCATTGATCCGCGGCTCGACCCTTCGCGCCGCTACTGCCGTCCTTGGACCCTCGATTTTGTCGACGATTTGAGCCAGGCCTATTACAACCGCTTTCAGCAGCAGATTCAGGTGAACTCGGCGGTTCGCACGGTGAAAGTGCAGAAGAAACTGCGCCGCCATAATCGCAACGCTGCGCCGTATGAGGGCGACACCGCTTCGTCGCACCTGGCGGGCGTGACCGTCGATCTGCAACGGCGCGGCATGAGCAAAGAACAGATTCGCTGGATGGAGTACTACCTTTTCTATATGAAGGCGCTCAACCTGGTCGAACCGGAAGAAGAGCGGCACCAGTGGGTATTCCATATCATGGTCAGCGGCCACTACTCGGAGTGGCGGGAAACGCAGACCATCGTGCCTGTCGAGCATCCGGAGCAGGAGAAACCGGAGACGCCGTCGGCCGAAGTTGCAATGGGCAGCGCAACGAAGTAGCCAGGTTTCAAGGTTTCAGAGACAACGTCCGTCGGTAGCTCCTTCCACTGTATTTCCGGTACGATTCCCTCGTTATGATCGTTCTCATGGCTGGCTTGCCCGGCACAGGCAAGACTACGCTAGCGCGCGAACTGGCGCGCCACACCAACGGGCGCGTACTCAGTAAGGATGAATTCCGGCATTCCCTGTTCACAGCGGAAGAGATTGAATACTCTTCGCGGCAGGATGATTTTGTTCTCCAAATCACGCTGCAGACTGCGGGATATCTCCTTGAACGGGATCCCGCACGACGAATCTTTCTGGATGGACGGCCGTTTTCGCGGAGATATCAAATCGAAAATGTTGTTGCGGCTGCCCACTCTCTGCACCAACCGTGGAGGATTCTGGAGTGCGTCTGCTCAGACAAAATTGCTCGACAACGGCTCGAGAGCGATGCCGGGAGCGGGGCGCATCCGGCAGGAAATCGGAACTTTCAGCTTTACCTTGAAGTCAAGGCGCGGTTCGAGGCGGTCACGTTTCCCAAGATTGTGATCGATACCGGGGATCCGCTAGAAAACTGTCTGCGGATGGCCCTGGAAAATCTTTAACCACGAAGGCCACGAAGCCTCACGAAGGAAATCCGGCTTGTTTTACCTTCGTGTAACTTCGTGCCCTTTGTGGTTCCGGATTTTGTGCACGGGTGCGTGCAGCGATTACAATCGAAGGCCTGCCCTGCGATCCTCCCGGGCGAAGAATCTATGACAATGAAAATTCTATCGATCGTCACCCTCGCCTGTTCGCTCGCTCTGGCGCAAGCTCCGCAACAGTCGTCGAAGGCGCCGGAGATGGTGATCAGCGCGCGGGCGCGGCAGATTCACGATTCCGCCCTTATCATTGATACCCACGCCGATACTCCGCAGCGCTTTCTCGACGAAGGCTACGACATTGGTTCGACCGATCCCAACGACGTCGGCCACCTCAGCCTAGACAAGGCGCGGCGTGGAAATCTGGGCGCAGAATTTTTCTCGATCTGGGTCGACCCGCAGACGAACCAGGGCCACTTCGCCCAACATACGTTCGATCTGATCGATTCCGTCTACCAACAAGCGGCGCGCCACCCCGACCGCATGATGATGGCGTTTTCCGTCGCCGACATCGAGCGCGCACATCGCGAGAACAAACTGGCGGCTTGCATGGGCATTGAAGGCGGACATTCCATCGAAAACGATATGCACCTGCTGCGCGATTATTACCGGCTGGGCGTGCGCTACATGACCCTCTCTTGGTCGAATACGAACGAGTGGGCCGATTCGTCGGGCGATATCGACGATCCGAAGGTGCAGCATCACAATGGCCTGACCGATTTCGGCAAGCAGGTAGTCGTGGAGATGAACCGCCTGGGCATGATGGTCGACATTTCTCATGTGGCCGACAAGACTTTCTGGGATGCGATTGCAACCACGAAGGCTCCGGTGATCGCGTCGCATTCCTCGGCGCGCGCTCTGGTGGATGCTCCCCGCAACATGACCGACGACATGTTGCGTGCTGTAACCAAGAACGGCGGCGTGGTACAGGTCAACTTCTTCAGCGGGTTCGACGATCAAAATTTCCGCAATGCCATGCTGGCGCAGGAGAAGGATCAGGCGGCGGCCATCCAAAAATATATCGATGATCTGAAAGCGCAGGGCAAGCCGGTCAACTATGTGGAGGTCGACCGCATGGAGCGCGAGTGGATGGCGAAGGTTCCGCGCCCGCCGCTGAGCGCACTGATCGATCACATCGATCACATCGCCAAAGTTGCGGGCGTCGACCATGTTGGCCTGGGATCGGATTTTGACGGAGTCAGCGGCGCTACGCCCGCAGGAATCGACTCGGCAGCCGATCTGCCAAAGATCACGCAGGCCCTGCTCGATCGCGGATACAGCGCCGAAGACATCCACAAAATTCTGGGCGGCAACCTGCTGCGGGTGTTTCGTGAAGTGGAACACGTAAGCCGCGAGATGCAGGCGGGGACGGCACACTGAACACCCGCTGTCGTACAATGCAACGTTGCGGGTTATCCAACGAAGCATAACTATGTTTTCAAGGAGCACTCATGCGAACAGGATTCGCAATTCTAGGCATGATTTTGATTGCGGGGTCGGCATTGGTTCAGAGCAGTTCGCAGGCGTCCAAGCCGAGCACGGCCCCCAAGCCGGGCACAGCAACTCACGTGGCGGCGAAACCCACGGCCATTATTGATACGACCGCAGGCAAAATGACCTGCACGCTTTTTCCGGATAAGGCACCAATCGGCGTGGCGAATTTTATCGGGCTGGCCACGGGCACGAAGGATTGGAAGAATCCGGTCAGCGGCGCGACCAAACACGGCGTGCCGCTCTACGACGGCACGATTTTTCATCGCGTAATTCCCGAATTCATGATTCAGGGCGGAGACCCGGCAGGCACGGGATCGGGAGCCGATCCGGTGAAGCCGTTCAAGAATGAGACCTCACCCGATCTGCTTTTTGATCAGCCCGGCCGTCTCGCGTATGCCAACGCAGGCCCCAATACCAACACATCTCAGTTCTTCATCACCGAAGTGGCTTTTACCGGGCAGCAGGGAAAAATGCTGAACGGCAACTACACCATCTTTGGACAATGTGATGAAGCTTCGGTGGCGCTGGTGAAACAGATCGCGGGCATGAGCCGCGATGCGAACGACCGGCCGTACCGCCCGATCAAAATCAATCACATCACGATCCAGCGTGCAGCTTCGAGCGCGGCGAAGCCGGCCGGCACCACAACAAAAAAGCCCACGGCCACAACCCCAAAGGCTCCGGCGAACTCAAACTGAGAGTTTCGCTCGAGTTGCCGCCGGGCTCCGTCGAGGCGGCCGTCCCCACATCAGCCGGGTTGTTAACGGCCAACGACCAACGACTAACGACGAATTTGAAAGGACATCATGACTCGTCAACCTGGAACGTATGCCACGTTTGAAACCAGCGAAGGAAACATTGTCTGCCGCCTGTTCGACAAGGAGGCGCCCAAGACCGTCGCCAACTTCACCGAACTCGCCGAGGGCAAGCGTGAATGGACCCATCCTTCCACGCACAAGAAATCCAAAGACCGTTTGTACGATGGAACCATCTTCCACCGCGTGATCCCCGACTTCATGGTCCAGGGCGGAGATCCGCAAGGCACCGGCATGGGCGGCCCGGGATATCAGTTTGAAGACGAGACCAAGGGCTCTCCGCACAAGTTCGACAAGCCGGGCAAACTGGCCATGGCCAACGCGGGGCCGAACACGAACGGATCGCAGTTCTTCATCACGGTCACTCCGACCACCTGGCTGACCGGCAAGCACACGATCTTCGGCGAAGTGGTCGAAGGGCAGGACGTGGTGAACAAAATCACGGCCGTGCCGCGCGGAAGAAACGATCGTCCGAACAAGGATGTGGTGCTGAAGAAGGTGACGATCGAAAAGGTATGAATCGAGCCTTCAGAGTTTCCCCGCCTTAGCAGAAGGAGAACTACGTTTCTCGCGTGTGGGTGGTCGTACGTCGGCGAAAGGCTCGCCATAGCGTGTTATGCGGACTCTGCGACGCGTCTTTTGGACCCGCTGAAGAATCTCACAGCATTTTGCCCTAAACACCGAGATTGGAATCTGCATCATGTCTCAAGACGTCTAATCGACAGATTCGGTCGCTTGCTTTAGATTGCCTTTGCTGAATACTTCTTAGGCACGCGGCAAGTGACTCAGTAGGCTTTCAAACATCTCTGGAAGTCGTCTATTCCACTGGTTCCAATCGTGCCCACCGGGGCCAGTGCGGAACTCGAAGTGGAACTTGCGTTGGCCCAGCAATGCGGCAAAGCGTCGATTCGACGCCAGCAATCCTTCCTGTTCTCCACACGTAATAAAAAGAAACGGTACTTTACCGGAATCAACCTGCTGAGCTAGAACAAACGGATCATTATCGCGTCGAGTTTGGCTTCCCCATGCCCCGAATATCGATGCATGATGGCGGAACTGAGAAATTCTCTTGACCGAGAATGGACGACTTGGGACGTCGAGTACCGGACTCAGAGCTCCGACGAAGCCATATAACGCCGGGTACTTTAACGCGAGCTTGATCGCTCCGAATCCCCCCATCGAAACGCCTGCTATAGCACGGCGCGATGGATCCGCGGGAAATTTTGCCTCCACATCGGTGATCAAGTCCTTGACGATGTAGTCCTCAAACCGATCGCTCGGGCGATCCACTGAATTGGTGTAATAAGACGACTCCCCTTCCGGCATGACCAGAATCAGTCCCTTCCCTGCAAAAGCCGCTAGATCCGAATCATTGCTCCACTCCCGGAAGTCGCCGCCGCCTCCGTGGAGCAAATAAACGACTGGAAGCCTTTGCCCATTCGAAACTGTACGGGGCAGGATCACCCGATACTTGATGGAGCGCTGGAGGGAATCACTTCGAAAGGTGACATCCTGCATCCTGACATTCGAGGTCAGGCGGGGATGATCGGGATGCGAAGGTGCCTGACGACTGCAGGCGGCAAGGAACAGTAGGGCTGATACCAGCGTCATTTTCCAAAGCTTCGCCATAGTCCCCATAGTAAAAAATGGCGCAACCGAATGGCCGCGCCGGGTTCAAATGCTTGCCGCGTGTTCTAAACTCCGATGACGGCGGTTAACTCCTTCACTGCAGCCGCGCTCTTGTCGAGGCCGGCTTTCTCTTCCGGAGTCAGCTTGATCTGGATGATCTGCTCGATTCCCTTCGATCCTAGCTTCACCGGCACGCCGATGTAGAGTCCGCTGATGCCGTACTCGCCTTCGAGATAGGCGGCGCAGGGGAGAATCTTCTTCTTGTCTTTGAGGATCGCCTCGACCATTTCCGTCGCAGCTGCCGACGGGGCGTAGTAAGCCGAACCGGTCTTCAGATATTTCACGATCTCGGCGCCGCCGTCGCGCGTCCGCTGTACCAGCGCCTCAAGTCGTGTCTTTTCGATCAGTTCGGTGATCGGGATGCCCGCCACCGTGGAATAACGCGGCAGAGGCACCATGGTGTCGCCATGGCCGCCGAGGACGAAGGCCGTCACGTTTTCCACGCTGACCTTCAATTCTTCGGCGATGAAGGCACGGAAGCGGGCCGAGTCGAGCACACCGGCCATTCCAATCACGCGCTCGCGGGGAAATCCGCTGAGCTTGTACGCGGCCTGCGCCATGGCGTCGAGCGGGTTCGACACGATGATCAGAATGCAGTTCGGCGAATTCTTCACGACCTCGCCGACCACGGCCTTCATGATGTTGTAGTTGGTGTTGAGCAAGTCGTCGCGGCTCATGCCGGGCTTGCGCGGAATGCCGGCGGTGATGACCACGATGTCGGAGTTAGCGGTGTCTTTGTAATCGTTGGTGCCGGTGACGTAGGAATCGCGCTTCTCGATGGGCATCGCCTCGAGCAGGTCGAGTCCCTTGCCCTGGGGCACGCCTTCGATGATGTCGATGAGCACCACGTCGGCCAGTTCCTTGGAAGCGATCCAGTGAGCCGCCGTCGCGCCAACGTTGCCTGAGCCTACGATCGTAACTTTCTTGCGCATATAAGTCCTTTCAAAAAATCAGATAACGAAAAAGGGCGCGAGGGCGCACGAAGGAAAGCAAAGAGCCCCGTGACTTCCTTCGTGTACCTTAGTGTCCTTCGTGGTTTACGAAGTTCTATACCAGCACCCCTGCTCCCATATTCTCGATCATGAATCCGGCGAATTCGCTGGTCTTGACCTTGGTCGCTCCGGGCATGAGGCGCTCGAAATCGTATGTCACTTTCTTCTGCTCGATGGTGCGCTCCATGCTTTGCTCGATCAGGTCCGCGGCTTCGTTCCAGCCCAGATGGCGGAACATCATTACGCCGGAAAGAATCACCGAGCCGGGATTGATCACATCTTTGTCGGCATACTTCGGCGCAGTGCCGTGCGTCGCTTCGAAGATGGCATAGCCGTCGCCGATGTTCGCACCGGGAGCGATCCCCAGTCCGCCCACCTGCGCCGCGCACGCGTCGGAGATGTAGTCGCCATTCAGATTGGGCGTAGCGAGCACCGAGTATTCGTCGGCGCGCGTCACCACCTGCTGGAAGATCGAGTCGGCAATGCGGTCGTTGATCATGATCTTCTTCTTCCACGCACCGTTGCCGTGGGTCTTGCCGATCGCGTCGAGGATCTCTTTCACTTCCTTCTCGACGCTCTGGCGGAAGGCGGGCGGCGCGAACTCCATGCCGGGCTCGATCATCTCGGCATTCTGCGCCACGGTCAGATTCGGATTCTTGTCCTTATTGTCGAGAATCCAGCTCTCGCGCTCCGTCACCACTTTGTCGCGGAATTCGTCGACGGCGATCTCATATCCCCACTTGCGGAAAGCGCCTTCGGTAAATTTCTGGATGTTGCCCTTGTGGACGAGCGTAACGGTCTTGCGCCCGGACTCCAGCGCGTGCTGAATCGCCATGCGTACCAGGCGCTTGGTCCCGGTCACGGAGATGGGCTTGATGCCGATGCCGGAATCGAGGCGAATCTGCTTCTTGCCACCTTTGAGCATGTCTTTGTTCAAAAACTCGATCAAGCGGGCGCAGTCGGCAGTTCCCTGCTCCCACTCGACACCGGCGTAGACGTCTTCCGTATTTTCCCGGAAGATGACGACGTCCATGCGCTCCGGATGCTTCACCGGCGACGGCACGCCGCGGTAGTACTTCACCGGACGCACGCAGCAATAAAGGTCCAGAATCTGGCGCAGGGCGACGTTCAGCGAACGGATGCCTCCACCCACTGGAGTCGTCAGCGGACCCTTGATGGCTACGCGGAATTCGCGGATCGCGTCGACGGTGTCGTCCGGCAGCCAGGTATCGAACTTGGCTTTGGCCTTTTCCCCGGCGAACACTTCATACCACTCGACTCGGCGTTTGCCCGAGTAGGCTTTCTCCACCGCCGCATTGAAAACGCGCAGCGAAGCTTTCCAGATATCCCGGCCGGTGCCGTCCCCCTCGATGAAAGGAATGATCGGATTATCCGGGATGTCATACTTGCCGGCGGAATATCCAATCTTCTTGCCATTTGCCGGAACTGCCATGCCGTTATAACTGCCTGCCATGTAATGCCTCCGCTGCCAACGATTCTGGTATCAATCCGAAAAACCCATCATTATAAAGAATTTCAACACTGCTGACGCGTCCTAAGTGGTACCTGTTGCGTTTTTATTCGGCGGGGCTTAGTTCTTCCGCTTTCGCGGCATCCAGTAACGTTGAATCTGCTGGTTGAACCTTGGGACTTGCAGAACAACTTTATGGGGATCACAGGCGGGGCCGAGGTGATTCCGGTCACCTTCGATCGTGATTCGGCCCACGATTGATCAATCGGCCTCCCGACGTCGGTTATGGCATAATCTCCAACAGTTTCCCGGTTTTGTCCGAGCGCGCGGAGGTTCTTCATGGTGTTCCGCTTTTTCCTCACAGTGGCGTTTCTATCGTCTCTTTCGATAACAGCATTCGCCGATGGATCGCAGGACCGGACCCAGTTTGGCCATGACATCACCGTCGGACCGGGAGAAGAAGTGTCGGAGGTAACCTGCTTTGGCTGCAGCGTGCGGATTCGAGGCCGCGTAGCCGGGGACGTCACCACCTTCGGCGGCGGGGTCGCAGTCGAGGATCAAGGCCAGGTCGGCGGGGATCTCACTTCATTTGGCGGCAACCTGCGTCTCGAAAAAGAAGCGAATATCGGCGGCGATGTCACCATCTTCGGCGGTCGCATCCATCGCGACGATTCGGCCAAGATCGGCGGCGACGTCTCCATTTTCAGCGGCACGTTCTGGCTCTTGCTGATTTTCGGCTTACCGTTTGTCATCCTCGGAGCATTCATCGCGCTGATCGTTTGGATTATTCGGATGGTGATGAGACCCGCCTCTCCGGTTCCCGCATAGTCGCGCGCCTCCGGCTCCTCACCAGCGGCGCGTCCCAAACGTCTTGCGCACTCCCAGGCTCATGTAACGTCCCCAGGGGCCATTGTTGCCGAGATCCGCCACGCCTAGGTTTTTATCCCTCGCGCCCAGTCGATCGAAGAGGAAATGCTGGGTCACCCGGAACTCGAATCCCTTATTGAGATAGATACCTGCTCCCCACGAGTGTTCGATGCCGATGGCGTCGGGCGACCATGTGTAGAGCGTCTTGGGCACATTCTTGCCGAATAGAAACGCGGGCGCGCCATACACCATGAAGCGCCGCAGGATGCCGCGGCCGAAGGGACGCACTTCCAAAATTCCCGAGAGCATATAGCGCGCGAACATGTTGCAGGGAGCGTTGGCGCCGCCGTACTCGTAGGCATTGCCGGCGCAGAGGTTGGGATCGATTTCGTTATGCGGGGGCGCGAGATCCAGTTGCGCCCATCCCCACAACATGTCGCGCGGAAAAAACATGCGCTCGCCGGGACCGGCGTCGTGCCACGTCCCTTGCGAACTGCTTTCTTGCGAATCGTGGGTCTGCGTGCTGAGTGAAGGGGAAACCTGCGCCTGCGCCAGAGAGATTAAGCCCGGTAGAACCAGAATCCACGCCCACTTTTTCATTTCGCCTCCGAACCCGGTTTGTGAAACGGCAAACAGAGAGTGCCGTGCCTCCCTCGAAATCAAATGAGGCAGAGAGAACGTTCGCATGCCGTTGAGTAGAGCGGAACATTGTAACGTGGCAAGCAAATGTGGCTGCGGACTGGCCTGAAGCTGTTGCGACTCACAACAAAATCATGGGCGGGAGTGGAGTGCTCATCGTCAGGGCCCAATTCTTCCTAGGAGCTTGAAAGGTAAGGTAGATAGGCAGTGGGGAATGGGTTCTTCCAGAATTCATATCCCATAATCGAATTCTTCCATTCATAGTACGTTCACACCGGTGAAAATCCCGCTAACCCATGGCAAAACATGGTACTAACGGTTTGGCGGGAGGATTGCACTTAGGGAAACGTACCCCGTTCCCAGGAACCTTATGCCACAAGAGATTTCGGTATCGTATCAGGCGATCAAGAGCAAGGTTTACCGGTTGATTGATGCCCTCGTCGTCGGAGAAAAAAGCGAGGCAGAGGTTCAGGAGTCGGTCAGGCGGTGGTGGGCTTTAATCCATCCGGCCGACCGGCCTATCGCTCAGAAATATCTCCTGATGGTGCTCGGCCGCTCCAACTCGGCTCTCGATGCCATGAGCAGTGAACTGCTTTCCGTGAGCGGATGCGATGTGGCGCCACCCCGAATGACTGAAAGTCAGATTTCTTCCAAACGCCTGCGCGTGATGGAGCGCATCGTGAAAGAAACTTCGGGAGTGCGGACGGCGGTCTAAGCCGCGACTGTTCGCCCATAGCCTCTTGCTGCATTTGCCCGCAGAGGTCCCTTACCGCCGACATCCCTTCAAATTCATTCCCAGGGCAAAGGCCATTCCCGTCTGCCATAAGACGTACAGCACGTAGTGATGTTCCGGCGTGTCTTCATCTAGTGTAGTGCGTCAAACAGATCGACACTTATAGGTCGCCGGCTTCCCCTGTGATCCTCTGTGCACTCTGTGGTTAAAGCCCTTGACCTCCTCGCAGGTCACCGCTGATCACGCGGATCGAGGCGCAATAGTTAACGATCATTATTTCTGACGCACTACATCAGATGTCGTAGTACAGCGCGAACTCATACGGATGCGGGCGCAGGCGGATCGCATCCACCTCCTTCGAGCGCTTGTAATCCACGTAGGTCCGCAATAATTCTTGCGTGAACACGTCTCCTTTCAGCAGGAACTCGTAGTCGCGCTGCAAGGCGTCGAGCGCATCTTCGAGCGATCCAGGCATGGAGGGAATGCTCGACAATTCCTCCGGATCGAGTTCGTAGATATCCTTGTCGAGCGGCAGGCCGGGATCCATTTTGTTCTGGACTCCGTCCAGCCCGGCCATCAGCATGGCGGCAAATGCCATGTAGGGATTGCAACTCGGATCGGGCGGCCGGAATTCAACGCGCTTGGCCTTGGTCGCCGCCGAATACATGGGAATGCGGCAAGCGGCCGAACGATTGCGCCGCGAATAGGCCAGGTTCACCGGCGCTTCAAATCCCGGAACCAGGCGCTTGTACGAGTTGGTGGTCGGGGCAATGATCGCCGACAGCGCCGGACCGTGCTTGATCAGTCCGCCGATATACCACAGAGCCATCTGCGAAAGCCCGGCGTATCCCTCGCCGGCAAACAGCGGTTGCCCGTCTTTCCACAGAGACTGGTGCGTGTGCATGCCGTTGCCGTTATCGCCGAAGATCGGTTTGGGCATGAATGTGACCGTCTTGCCGTTGCGGTAGGCGACGTTTTTGACGATGTATTTGTAGAGCAACATCTTGTCGGCCGAACGCACCAGCGAATCGAATTTGAGATCGATCTCCGTCTGCCCGCCGCTGGCCACTTCGTGATGATGGCACTCCACATCCATGCCGCAGCTCTGCATGGTCAGCACCATTTCAGAGCGCAGGTCCTGATAGTGGTCGGTGGGCGCGACCGGGAAATAGCCCTCTTTGTAGCGCGGCCTGTAGCCCAGATTGTTCTCTTCTCTGCCCGAATTCCAGCGGCCTTCCTCGGCATCGATGTAGTAAAAGCCGTACTGCTCGCGCTGGTCGAAGCGCACGTTGTCGAAGATGAAAAATTCCGCCTCGGCTCCAAAGTACGCCGTGTCGGCGATGCCGGTTGAGGCCAGGTAGATCTCGGCTTTCCGGGCCATGTAGCGCGGATCGCGATCGTAGCGCTGCTTGGTGACCGGATCGATCACATCGCAGACCAGCACCAGCGTCGGAACTTCGGTAAAGGGATCGAGCAGGTGACAGTTCGGATCCGGCTTGAGCAGCATGTCGCTCTCGTTGATGGTCGCCCACGCCCGAATCGACGAACCATCGATCCCGAATCCCTCTTCAAAGGAAGCCTCGGTCAACTGCTCGATGGGATAGGAGACGTGGTGCCAGAGGCCGGGAATGTCGGTAAAGCGCAGGTCGAGAATCTTGGCATCGTGCTTCTTGGCGAATTCCAGTACGGTCTTGGCGTCAGGCATAAGGCTCCTTCGTGGGAGGCGAACGATCAGCGTTGAAGCGCTGCAAAGATGTTGCTGGTCGATCGTCGTTTGTCGTTCGTGAATCGATCAGCGAACGCCCGCACGACTCAAGCCAGCAACGAATGTTTTTTCAGGCTGCTACAATCGGTCGCGTTGTCGACCGACGAGTCTAAAGCCACCCCGACAAGGCTGGCAATTCGATTGTTCTTATAGCCGGGATAAAGCGCACTTTATACTGGAGCGTGAGTAAAACCCCTGAACCACAGAGGGGCACAGAGGACACAGAGGTCGAAAGAGAACTGTTCAGAGATCGCGATTTCTGTGTATCTCTGTGCCCCTGTGGTTGAGTTACGCCTTATGGATTTCGACCAGCTCGAAACCTTCCTCGAAGTAGCGCGGCACGCCTCGTTTTCACGGGCGGCGGAAAAACGATTCCGCACTCAGCCGGCTATTTCCTCGCAGATCCGGGGTGTCGAGGAGGAAGTCGGCGCCAAGCTCTTCGATCGCTCCGGCGGCAAGGTTTCGCTCACGGCCGCAGGCAAGGCGTTCCTGAAGTACGTAGAAGAAACACTGGATGCTCGCAAGGCCATGCTGGTCGCCATCGCCGAGATGGAACGCGTTCCTCGCGGAGAAATCATCGTGGGTGCCAACGAGGGTACATGCCTGCACATCCTGCCCTACGTTTTTGCCGACTTCAAGAAGCAATATCCCGACGTTTCGGTGAACATCAAGCGCGCCGATTACGCCAAGATTCTGGATTCGATTATCGACAACTCGGTCGATTTCGGCGTAATTTCCCTTCCCGTCAATGATCCCCGTCTGACGGTGGTGCTGATCCATCGCGATGAATTGATTCTGATCGCGCCCCCGCAGCATCCGCTGGGCAAATTGAAATCAGTCACCATCGCCGACGCAAGCAAGTTCCCGCTGGTCGTTCCTAAAGCAGGACACACGCGCGACGCCATCGAGCAGATGTTCCACGAGCGACGGCTGAAGCCAAATTTCACCATGGAACTGGATTCCAGCGAATTGCTGAAGCGTTTTGTGGCCGCCGACGTGGGCATCGGCTTCATCGCCCGCTCTAACGTGGAAGAAGACGTTCGCGCTAAGGCGCTGGCGGCGATTTCGCTGGCCGATGCCCAAGTGCGCCGCGATCTGGCTCTGGTCTTCCGCAAAGACAAGGCGCTCAGCCGCGCCGCGCTGGCTTTCATCGACATTGCCGTGAAACACAAGTCCACGCAAGAATTAGTGCCGATCCCCACGCGATGAGGAACTCGATTCCCACATTGCTGCTGTCGTTATTGCTGGGGTTGAGCCTGCCTCTCCCGGCATCCGCCCAGAAGCAGTTCTCCCAACTGCCCGCCTCGACCCGAACCCTGATCGCCATCAAAGTGACCGGCAGCCAGCGCTATTCCGAACAAACAATCGCCGCAGCCAGCGGCTTGCAACTGGGCACGCCCGTCACCGAAGACGACTTCAAGGTCGCGGCGCGCCGGCTGGGCGATATGGGAGTGTTCACCGACGTGGGATATTCCTACTCGTTTACCTCTGCTGGAACCAAGCTGACGTTGCAGGTCGCCGACGTCGCGAAATTCGTTCCCGTGCGCTTCGAGGATTTCGTATGGTTCACGGATGAGGAACTCCTGAAACGCATCAAGGAAAGCGCGCCCCTGTTCGACGGAGAACTGCCGCTGTTCGGTAAATTGGCCGATCAGGTTTCGGACGTGCTGCAGACGATGCTGGTCGAACGATCGATTCCCGGGCACGTCGAATATGTTCGCTCCGGCAAAGGCGATAGCCCGGTCGACACGATCATTTTCCAGGTTTCCAACGTTGTGATCCAGATTCGCAACGTGGAATTCACCGGAGCGGCCCAGGCTGACGTGCCCGCTTTGAAGGCCGCCGCGCAGCGCGTCTTTGACCGCGAATACTCGCGCACGGTGTTAAGCGCGCTGGTGCAGCACCAGCTCCTGCCGGTTTACTATGCGCGCGGATATTTGAAAGCGGCCTTCGGCCCGCCCGAACCTAAGGTGGTCAAACAGCCCTCCGAGAATAACGACGCTGGCATTCACAACCTGACCGTCGTCGACGTGATCTTCGCGGTCACTCCGGGACAACAATACAAGTTGAAAAGTCTGGAATGGTCTGGCAACCAGGCGTTCTCGACCGACGTGCTGCAGAAAATGGTGCACGCGCGGCCCGGCGAACCGGCGAACACCGTCCGTATCGGCGATAACCTGAAAGACATTCAGAAGCTCTACGGATCGCGTGGCTATGTCACTGCAACACTTGCGGTCAAGGCCGACTTTGACGACGCCGCCAGCACCGTCGCCCTCCGCATCGAGGTCAAGGAAGGATTTGTTTACCACATGGGCGAGCTTGCCTTCCGCGGCCTCGACAACAGCCTCACCGCCAAGCTGCGCAACGCCTGGAAAATCCGCCCCGGCGACGTGTACGATGCCACCTACCTTGGCGAATACCTTCCCATCGCGCAAAAACTTCTGCCGTCCGCGCTCGACTGGGACGTCTCTTCGCACGTCACCGCGAATATTGGGGATAAGACTGTCGACGTCGATCTCATTTACACGGCGAAAGCGCCGAAGTGAATATCTGCATTTCTGTCTGTCCGGTTTTTGGAACAATCCGAAAAGATTTTTTTGCCGCCGCGCCCGTCGACTACTCTGGCGGGGCTTCGTCTGAGGTCTCGTAGCGGGACCTCTATGCAGTGCCCGGGCCCTCCCCCATCCGTTCCGGGCATTCAGTGGGGACGCGTGCCAGCGCGTCCCCGCAATTTTTTCGGAGATGCAAGTCTTGTAACTTCTGGCGTGAAGGCGCAATCTTCTAAGCGGGAGCTAGTGCCGCCAGCATTACTCGCGGGACAGGTCCACACGAGAAAGGGAGAATCTGTGATGAATGTTCGGGTCGCGAAAGCTGGGTTTGGACTCTTGAGCCTGCTGCTGGTTATCGGTATGGCGGTTTCTGCTTTTGCCGCGAGCGGCAAAACCTTCACTGGGACTGTCAGTGATTCCATGTGCGGCGCCAAGCATGCGATGCCCGGCGACGATGCCGCTTGCACCCGCGCTTGCGTCTCGAAAGGTTCGAAGTATGCGCTCGTCGTGGGCGACAAGGTCTACACGCTGGACACCAGCAATAAAGCCGCGCTGGCTATGCTCGACAAGCAGGCCGGCGCCAAAGCTACCGTCACCGGAACCGAGAAGGACAACACCATCACCGTGAGTTCGGTCAAAGCCGCTCAGTAGTCCAGACTGTGCCGCCGGCGTCTCGGCCCTTGCCGCTTCCGTCTCGTGACGCCATCAACTTTTTTTGTTCCCGCCGCGAAATTCATCATTCGTTCACAAAGCGTTGTGTTAGATTGTGCATTCTTGCAGCTGATTTTTTCGGAGGACACGCGAATTGGGCAAAGACATGGTTCCGAAGCGGATTTTCTTCACCAAGGGTGTGGGGAAACACCGTGAGCGGTTAACTTCGTTTGAATTGGCCTTGCGCGATGCCGGTATCGCTGCGCAGAATCTGGTGCGCGTCTCTTCCATCTTTCCTCCCAACTGCAAACTCCTGGCGCGCAAAGAAGGCGTGAAATACCTCCATCCCGGAGAAGTCGTGTTCGCCGTGGTCGCCGAGAACTCTACGCGCGAGCCGCATCGCCTGCTGGCCTCTTCCATCGGCGTGGCCATCCCGGCAGATCGCAACACATACGGCTATCTCAGCGAGCATCACTCCTTCGGAGAGACCGAAGATGCCGCCGGGGAATATGCTGAAGAACTCGCCGCTGAAATGCTAGCCACTACGCTCAACGTGGAGTTCGATCCCGATCGTTCCTGGGACGAGAAAAAGCAGATCTACCGCCTCTCCAACAAAATTGTCCGCACGGCCAACGTCACACAATCAGCCGTCGGCGACAAGCGCGGCTTGTGGACCACCGTGATCGCCTCGGCAGTGCTCATCTTCGACTAGCGCGGGCTGCGGAAGAGTTCTGGTTCACGCGGTTTTGGGAAGGGCACGACTTTAAGTCGTGCCGTTAAGCTTGAAAAATGAGCCTGCGCTTGAGCGCCTGGGGTCGGCCTTTGCTAGATGTAAGACGACTAGCGCACCCGGCCGGTGCAGCCAAACTCAAGCCCCTTCACCTTCTCTCCCCACCGGCAGAGAGTTAACACTTTAGTAACTCCTTCATTCTTCCCTCAGTAATCTTTCGTTAACATTGTTCCTGTATCATGGAGTAGAGATAGAAATAGAGATAAAGAGATCCATTCTGTCTTTGGGGACGTGGGGAACACTGTGGACACCGAAACACGCAGGCGCAAGCAAAAGGCGCTGATGCAGCAGATGCTCGAGCGGAAAGTTCGCTCCCGGGCGAAAGAGCTTTACGAATCCCGCGGCCAAGCGGAAGGCCAGGACCTGCAGGATTGGTTTCAGGCAGAGTCGGAAGCGATTGAAAATAGTACGATTGCTTCGCTATACCTGCGCTCCAACGCGGAGAAGCAGAAAGCCCCGCGGGATGCTGCCGGGCAGGAAATTCCTGCCGAGGAGTGCGAAAGCACCGTCTAGCGCCGCAACGATCCTCTAGCTAGACCGCCAGCGAATTCACAAAGACATTTTCGGCGTCAGACTCACTTCCTCGCCGCAGCCTTCGCGGCCTTCCGCGCTCCCTTTTTCGCTTTGTCGAGGCGCTCAATTACGGCCGCAACGATGATCGGCAGGCCGACTGTAGCATCCACGAAAACCTCACCAAACTTTCCGCCCTCTGAGGGAGGCACAAACTTCCCCCACGAGATCGCCTCACTGTAAGGACTGCCCGACAGCCCGCCCCAATAGACTGGCTCGGGACAAATTCTGAGCCCGTAGTGGTAGCGTTTCAGCGGCACATTCTCGCCCAGCCGCCGGTGCCTCAGTTCAATGAATGGCCCAAATTGTTGCGACCAGTTGCGCGGCACTCCGCCGCCGATCGTGAAAATTCCCAGTTTCTTCTGCCGCAGCAGTGTGGCCGCAAAATGCTCCAGATCTTCAAACGGATCGAAGCGGATCTTGTGTCTTCCGGTGGACTCGCGCAGGCGGTTGTTCAATGCCGTATCCAGCCCGAGCTCCGAATCGCTGAATGCCGGCACAAATACCGGAACACCTTTTTCGTAGGCCGACTTCAGAATGCCTCGCTGCCCCTGCGCATTCTGGGCCAGATGTGCGCCGATGGCATGATTCAGCTTGTACGAACACATGACTTCGTTGTGATCCCAGGCTTCCAGCACGGCCGACATGACCTCTTCCACGTCGTCGAGGTTCTGCTCCGGTTCCAGCGTGTCGTAGACGCGGTTGTAGCCCTGCTCGTAGAGTTCTTCGTCCGATACTTCGGGATTCGCCCGAAAATGCGCCCGTCCGGTCGCCTCGACCACGCCGTGCGCCATGAGCGCGCCGGTAGAGACAATCGCGTTCACGATGCCGCGATCGATCAACTCCGTGATGATCAGTCCCTGCTTCGCGACCGTCATGGCGCCGGCCAGCGTCATCACGATGAAGGCGTCGTCGTCGAGCGCCATCGCCTCCAGCACGTCGGCGGCTTCGCCCAACTGGCGTCCGGTGAACGCCGTTTTCGCCATCGCTCGCACCAGGGTATCGATCGAAGTCACCTTGGTCAGATCCAGCGGCTCCAGCGGGATCAGCCGGTCTTCGATCGGATTGTGCAGCTTGCGGTCGACTCCCTCACCGCCCGCGCTGTTCGGTCCATGCGAGTTACTATGATTGCCCTGTTTCACCGCAAGCCTCCAGGCTGAATGCGTTTTCCTCGATTCACTACTCTACAGGAATCGGATGGGCGCGTGCCAAGGCGAGGAAGGCGAGGACATGGGTAGGTCGAGTTTGAGGAAAGGTTCGTATCAGGGCATCGCCTTTAAGGCGTGCCGAATCGAGTTCAAAGCTTGAACCGGCTTTAGCCGCTACGCCTCTGGACAGCGGCTAAAGCCGTTCGGTCAGATTCCGCCGACGGCATCGCTGCACAGGCTGCGGAAAAACTCTGCCTCGAATAGGTTTTGGGAAGGGCACGACTTCAGTCGTGCCGCTAAGTCCTCTAAAATCCGGCCGCGCTTTAGCGCCTGAGGTTGGCTTTCTGCTGCGAAAACGAGTTTTTCAGCAGCCTGTGAAGTAATGCCCTGATACGAACCTTTCTTCAAACTGCACCTTTGCCAGCAAAACGCGGCGGGCACGGGTTCACAGCTCACCGCTCAAGGCTCGTTGCTCACCGCTCGCGTCCTGCTATATTTGAACTCGGGAGGTCGTCACCGCTTGCCCCCTGAGAAATTTCGTGTGGCCCTGATCCAGATGTCCTGCGGACCGGAGCCCGAGCAAAATCTGGAAAAGGCTCTCAGCCGCACTGCGGAAGCTGCCGGACGCGGCGCCAAGGTTATCTGCCTGCCGGAGCTTTTTCAGACGCAATATTTTTGCCAGCGCGAGGATCACGCGCTGTTCGACCTGGCCGAGCCGATTCCCGGACCGAGTTCGGAAAAACTCGCCGCCGCCGCCCGTGGCAACGGCATCGTTCTGATCGCATCGCTGTTTGAAAAGCGCGCCCCCGGCGTCTATCACAACACCGCAGCCATCTTCGACAGCGACGGCTCCCTGCGCGGCTTGTACCGCAAGATGCACATCCCCGACGACCCGCTCTATTACGAGAAGTTTTACTTCACTCCCGGAGACCTTGGTTACCGCGCGCTCGATACCAGTGCCGGCAAGCTGGGCACGCTGGTTTGTTGGGACCAGTGGTATCCGGAGGGCGCGCGCCTGACGGCGCTGCAGGGAGCGCAGGTGCTGTTCTATCCGACGGCCATCGGATGGCATCCGGCGGAAAAGGCCGAGTTCGGCGTGGCCCAGCACGACGCGTGGCGCACCATTCAACGCGCCCACGCCATCGCCAACGGAGTCTATGTGGCAGTCGTGAATCGCGTCGGTTTCGAGACGGGTAACATTCGGGGAAAATCGGCTCCCGGCCAGGGACTCGAATTCTGGGGCGGATCTTTCTTCTGCGATCCTTTCGGCCGCGTGCTCGCCGAAGCCTCTCATGACCGCGAAGAAATTCTGGTCGGCGACGTCGACTTAAAAGCGCTCGAGGACATTCGCCGCAACTGGCCTTTCCTGCGCGACCGCCGCATCGACAGCTATGCGCCTATCTCAAACCGGTTGATTGACTAGAGACAACGTGTCCCGTTCCCTACCCAAGCCTTCAAGCAATACTTCAAGCCCCGCCTCCCGTGGCTATCGCATGCCCGCCGAGTGGGAACCGCATGCCGCGACGTGGCTAGCATGGCCGCACTATCACGGGGATTGGCCCGCTAAATTCGAGCCGATTCCCTGGGTTTATGCCGAGATCATTCGCAGCTTGTCCCAGCGCGAGCGTGTCGAACTGATCGTCAACAGCGCGACGGAGGCTCGCCAGGCGCGAAAAATCCTGGAGCTCGCCGACGCCCTCTCCGATAACATTCGTTTCCATCGCTGGCCCACAAACCGCGTCTGGCTGCGCGATTCCGGCTGCATCTTCCTGAAATGTGGCGCGGGCGTCCCCGCCCGCGAAACCTTGGGAGCGCCTACACTCCATCCGGCAACCCCGCACAGCGGCCACGAATTTACCCGCGCGCTGGACCAGCAAAAGCGGCAAGGGCACGACTTGTCCGGTGCCCTAGAGCAACACAAACGGGAAGGGCACGAGTTTACTCGTGCCGCTAATCGCCAGAAAAAAGGAAGGGCTTTAGCCCCTGAGGGCCCGCTCGCCGCAAAGTTCCGCTTCAACGCGTGGGCCAAATATTCTAACTGGCTCCTCGACGAAAAAATCGGCACACTCATGGCCAAGGCCGCGCACACGCAAGAAATTCGCCCGCTATCGCTCGGAAACCGCATCGTCCTCGAAGGCGGCTCCATCGACGTGAACGGAGCTGGAGCCATCCTCACCACCGAGGAATGCCTGCTCAGCAAAGAGCAGGAGCGCAATCCCTACATGTCCCGCGTCCATTACGAAAAGGCCTTCGCCGATTATCTCGGCGCTCCACACACCATCTGGCTGGGACGCGGCATCTTCGGCGACGATACGCACGGCCACGTCGACGACCTGACGCGCTTCGTCTCCAAAGATACGGTCGTCACCATGGTCGAGCCGAATTCAAAGGATGTGAACCACGCTCCCCTGCGCTCCAACCTGCGCCGCCTGCAAGCCGCGCGCGACCAGGACGGCCACCAGTTGAACATCGTGGAAATCCCTATGCCGCAGCCGGTGGTCTTCGAAGGCCGCCGCCTCCCCGCCAGCTACGCCAATTTCTATATTGCGAATGGCGTCGTGCTCGCGCCCGTTTTCAATCGCGCCAACGATCGCATTGCCCTCAACACGCTGGCGCAGCTTTTCCCTAGCCGCGAAATCGTCCCCATCTATTCCGGGGATTTCATATGGGGCCTCGGCGCTATGCACTGCATGACCCAGCAGCAGCCGACCTAGCCGGCTGCGAAAAAACTCTGTATCGAACATGTTTTGGGAAGGGCACGACTTCAGTCGTGCCTCTAAGTCTTCTAAAATCGACCGCGCTTTAGCGCCTGAGGTTGGCTTTCTGCCGCCAAAATAGAATTTTTCCGCAGCCAGTCTGGGGCAATTCCGGAAGTCGAAATTCCCGCGCATAAAAATGGCGGGCCCTTGCGAGCCCGCCGAAAAAAGAAGGAGAGATTTTTAGAACCCAGGTCCTGACGGAGGAGTCGGGGGCGTACCCGAAGTTCCGTTCGGCGAATTTGGATTGCTCGGTGTCGTCGAATTTGGACTATTTGGATTCGTGGTATTCGGCGTAGTCGTATTCGGACTGGTTGTATTCGGGTTCGTCGTGTTCGGGTTCGTCCCATTGGGACTGGTTTCATTGGGCGTCCCGTTCGGACTCTGGCCGTTCGTGTTCCCGTTAGTTCCGTTGGAATTCGTCGTCCCAGGATTGCTGGTATTCGGATTCGTGGTTCCCGGATTCGTCGTGCCCGGCGCTGTTCCGGTTGGCGGGGTTGACCGCGCCGGTCGGAGGCGCGGTGGATCCCGGGGTGGCGGACTGGCCGCTCCGTCCCGGCGCTGCTCCGCTACCGGACGCTGCTTGCGCGACCATCCAGGTGGCGCATAGCAAAACAACAGAAAGTAAAGTTACGTTCTTCATCGACATGATGGGAAGGCCTCCAGGATTGATCCGCAATCCGGTTTCTCCTCCTGGCTCAGTGTCGGTTCAGAACGAAGGGGAGAGTATCCGGCGGACGCCTTAGAGTCGCGTCTCGGGAGACGTAGTGGCGATCCCAATCGCCGTGAGGAGCAAGTTTGAGCGGGGCGCGATTACTTGCGGTATTGCGTGGGTTCCGGGCCTTTTTCCAGCATCTCGCGGTCCCAGATCCAACCCTGGCGGGTGTAACTGGCCAGCTCGAAATCCTGCGTGAGTTCCAGAGCATCGGTGGGACAGGCGTCCTCGCACAGCCCGCAGAACATGCAGCGGCTCAGATCGTAGGTGAAATTGGTAAGTTCCTTGCGGCGGGTTTTCTCGTTGCGTTCGCTCGAGACGACAATCAGGTGCTCGGGACACGCCAGCGCACACAGGTCGCAGGCAATGCACATGGTCTCGTCGGTATCAGGATTCACATTGAGCCGCGGCGCTCCTCGGTAGCGCTCCGCCACCTGCGGCCGCTCCAGCGGATACTGCTCGGTGTAAATCTCTTTCGGATCCTGATAGCGGAACGTGACCTTCAGCCCTTGCAGCAGATCCACGAGGAAGACTTTGCGCAGCAAGCTTGGCATGCCCATAACGGAGCTAGCATACCATCCAAACCGCCTTCCCCAAAGTGCCATACGCGCTAATTTAGGCATCACCTCCGGTTTGCCCGTGATCCGACAAAATGCGTACGTGCGGCCAAACGACGTGTAGCGCGCGGAGTCGTTCTCAATTGACAGCTGCTGACACCGTCGCAGATACTGCAATCTGCGCGTGTAGGATGCAACGGAACGTCACCGAAGGGCAATGCCCACCTACGATCTCTCATCGTGGAGGCCTATATGCCCAATCTAGAAAACCTCAAAAAGCAAGCCAAGGTCATATTGCGGTGGCATCGCGAACGCCACTATCCCGTCGCCGCGCAAATCCGCGGGCGTTTGCCTCGTTTCCTGAATATGTCCGACTCCGAGATTCTTGCCGCGAGCTTTAAGCTCAGCGATGCGCAAGAAATGATCGCAAGGCAACACGGCTTCGATAGTTGGCAAGCCCTGAAATCTGGACTTTCGACCACGCCGCTCAAGGTGAAATCATCGCCATCCAAAGCAACGATTGTCGGTACAGAGCCGCAACTGTTCGTCACCGATATCAAGAGATCATTGGAATTTTTCCGCGAGAAGTTAGGCTTTTCGATTGTATTCAGTTACGGCGAACCTCCCTACTATGCACAGGTGGGTCGCGACGCGGCGCGCCTCAATCTGAGGTGCGTCGAGCGACCAGTAATCGGGTCGACGGTCCGCGATCGGGAGAAGCTGTTGTCGGTGTGTATGACCGTCGCTACAAGTGACGAGATCAAGCTGCTGTTTCTTGAGTTTCAGTCCGCTGGTGTTGCCTTTTACCAGACGCTGAAAAAGCAGCCTTGGGGCGCCAAAAATTTCGTCGTCAAGGATCCGGATGGGAATCTGCTGCTTTTTGCCGGACCCGCAAACTAACAGCTACCAAGCCGTGTACTGGTCGAGCCGGTATTGTCGGCAAACGGGAAGGTGCCGCTCAGAAACCGGCCAGGAGAGCCAACTTCTGGTACTGTCCGGCTTAAGTTGGCGCTTATGCCCCAAATCCCAGGCTGTCCTGTGGGTTTCATTTCCACAGCCGAGATGTCCGAGAGGCGTCATCCAGAAGACCCGCGTTTCACCAGCGGGACGGGGGAGCTCCCGTGGGTATACAGCCGGCGAACTTCACACTGACTCACCGGCGGCGTTCTGTCATGAAGGTTTTTCCCCCTGTGACCGGAAACTTTTCCAGCACCCAGTCCGTATCCTTAACCAGAGAGGACGCCTATGAAGGCTTATTTGACTAACCTGCCGACGAAAACCTGGGTGCTCCTCGTCGTGCCCGCTCTGGCGATTGCCTATCCCGTTGGCCGTATCGTAGTTTCGGCGGTCGTTCACGAGGTTGTGCCCCAAGTCGTGCGCAGCGTGTTGAGCATGATCTGATCGGTGTCCTTGCCTCCTAGTGTAGAGCGTCAAACGGATCGACACTTATAGGTCGCCGGTTTCCCCTGTGATCCTCTGTGCACTCTGTGGTTAAAGCCCTTGACCACCTCGCAGGACCCCGCGGATCACGCGGATCGAGACGGCAATAGTTAACGATCACTATTTCCGACGCACTACACTAGCGCCGCTTGGACGCTTGCCACGGCCTCGCGATGCCGCATAGTCTGTTACGGGAAAATGCAGCCAACGACGAACCACCAGCAACCAGCGTCGGCTACCGACGAACTCTGGATGGAAGAAGCCCTCCGCTGCGCCCAGCGAGCGCTGGAGATCGGCGAAGTCCCCGTGGGCGCCGTGGTCGTCTGTGGCGGACAGATCATCGGCCGCGGATGGAATCGCAACATTACGGACTCCGATCCCTCCGCCCACGCCGAAATCATCGCGCTGCGCGAGGCGGCCGCGCACGTCGCTAACCACCGTCTGGGAGACTGCGAACTGTTTGTTACAATTGAACCGTGCGCCATGTGCGCCGGCGCGATGGTGCATGCCCGCATTCAGCGCCTCGTATATGGCTCGGACGATCCGAAAGCCGGCGCCGTGCGTTCGGTGATGCAGGTGCTGAATCATCCGCAACTGAACCATAAAGTCGAGGTCCGGAGCGGAGTACTAGCCGGCCGCAGCGCCGAATTGCTGCAAACGTTCTTCAAAAGCCGTCGTTAGTCGTTGGTCGTCAGTCGTTGGCAACCTCGGGCAGCGCGCAATTTCGCGAGCGCAGCCAGTAACTGCTTTAGCTGACGGCTGAAAGCTGATAGCTGACAGCTTGTTTTTGTCGCGGAGAGGTGCGTGAGCGGTTGAAACGATCCGCCTCGAAAGCGGACATACCTTAACGGGTATCGTGGGTTCAAATCCCACCCTCTCCGCCAGATTTTCATCCCTACTGCTCTTGGTTCAAGTCCCTCATCTGAAGTTCGCCAGCCATCTCTGCGAACCCTCGGCGCCCGCTGTGGTCAAAAGCTCTTTCTCGTCGCGAGGGACGCCGTTCTCGGCCCACTGGGAAATCCCGCTCACTTGGCCTAAAATGCTTTCCACCTGTCCTCTGTGGGGAATCTGAGCGTCCAGCATGCCGGCCGCACTCGCTACTAATCTCGACACCACCGCGGAATTTTCCGGCAAAGTTGCCGGACCCTGCGTCTTCGTTCTCTTCGGCGCGGCCGGCGATCTCACCAAGCGCAAGCTAATTCCAGCGCTGTTCAATCTGGTGCGCGCCAAGCTTTTGCCCGACACCTTCGCCGTGGTGGGTGTTTCGGTCGACGATCTCGACGCCGAGGCATTTCGCAAACAGGTTAGCGAATTTCTTCCTACGCACGATGGCGCTGCCTTCGACTGGCTGCGCACCCGCCTCCTCTACGAGCGTGGCGACTTCGCCGATCCCAACACGTTCGCGCACCTCCGCGAGCGCCTAACTGCGATCGACGCCGCATCTCACACGGAAGGAAACTATCTTTTCTATCTCGCCACCGCTCCCAAGTTTTTCGCGCCCATTGTCCGGCAGCTCGGCCAGTCCGAACTCGTGCGCCAACAGAACGGCTGCTGGCGCCGCGTCGTCATCGAGAAGCCTTTCGGGCAGGATCTCGAATCCGCCAAAGCCCTTAACCGTGACGTCAAAAGCGTCCTGCAGGAAAATCAGATCTACCGCATCGATCACTATCTCGGCAAAGAGACCGTGCAGAACATCATGGTCTTCCGCTTCGACAACGCGATTTTTGAGCCCATTTGGAATCGCCGCTACATCGACCACATTCAGATCACCAACGCCGAAACCGTGGGCGTAGAGCGTCGCGGAGCTTACTTCGACAATGCCGGAACCCTGCGTGACATGGTCCCTAACCATGTCATGCAACTGCTGAGCCTCACGACGATGGAGTCTCCGGTCTCGTTTCAGGCCGACGCTGTCCGTAACGAGCAGGCCAAGGTTCTGCATTCGCTGCAGTCGCTCAATTCCGAAGACGTGCTGCAGCGCAGTGTGCGCGGCCAGTATGGCGACGGAGCCCTCGGAGGCGAAAACGTTCCCCGCTATCGCTCCGAGCCGGGAGTGAACCCGGAATCGCGCACCGAAACCTTCGTCGCCCTCAAGCTCAACATCGACAACTGGCGCTGGGCGGGCGTTCCCTTCTACCTGCGCACCGGCAAGCGCCTGGCGCAGCGCCACACCGAAATCGCCATCCAGTTCAAGCGCACGCCCTTTGAATTGTTTCGTAACGCGCCCTTCCACAAGCACACCAACACGCTGGTGATTCAGATCCAACCGGTGGAGGGCATCTCACTCAGCTTCGGCGCAAAAATTCCTGGCCCCGTGTTGCGCGTCGGATCCGTGGATATGAGTTTCGAATATTCGAAATACTTCGGCGCCGACGCCTACACCGGTTACGAAGTCCTGCTCTACGACTGCATGATGGGTGACGCCACGCTGTTCCAGCGCGCCGACATGGTCGAAGCCGGATGGACCGTCATCGATCCCGTGCTCGACGTCTGGAAAGCTCTGCCCCCGCGCAAGTTTCCCAACTACGCTTCCGGCAGCTGGGGCCCGGCCGAGTCCGACCAGTTGCTGCAAGCCGACAACCGTCAATGGAGGACGATCGAGCCATGATTCTCGCCGGAGAAATCGGCGCGACCCGCACTCGCCTCGCCGCCTTCGAAACCGAAGGCAACCGCCTCAAATGCGTGGTGGAAAAAACTTTCATGAGTCAGGAGCATGCGAGCCTCGCGGAGATCCTGCCCCAGTTCACCCGCGCGGAAGGCATCCCGGTGCATAGCGCGTGTTTCGGCGTCGCCGGACCTGTTCGCTCCGGGCGCAGCAAGATTTCCAATCTGCCCTGGATCATCGATTCCCGCGAACTCACCGCGCAACTCAAACTAGCATCCGTCGGTCTGCTCAACGATCTCGAGGCTTACGCCTACGGTATCGACGCGCTCGAATCGAAAGACTTCGTCGCTCTCAGCAACGGCTCCGACGACGCCGAAGGCAACCGCGCCGTCATCTCCGCGAAAACGGGGCTCGGGGTCGCCGGCCTCTACTGGGACGGATTCCGCCACCATCCCTTCGCCTGCGAGGGAGGGCATGCAGACTTCGCCCCGAAAGGCGTGCTGCAGACGGAATTGCTGGTTCATCTTCAAAAGAGATTTGGCCGCGTCAGTTGCGAGCGCATCCTTTCCGGTCCTGGAATCAAGAATATCTACGAATTCCTTCGCGACGCGCACAAGGCCGAAGAGCCCGCATGGTTGCGCGATCAACTTGCCGCCGCGCCCGACCAACCGGCTCTAATCTCGAAACTCGCGCTCGAAGGTAAAGCGGACATCTGCCAGCAGACGCTCTCCATTTTTGTCAGCGTCTTCGGCGCCGAGGCCGGCAACTGCGCACTGCACTACATGTCTACGGGAGGAATTTTCATCGGCGGCACCATCGCAGCCAAAATCGTCGACAAGATGCGTGCCCCAGAATTTATGCAATCCTTCCTCGACAAAGGCCGCATGGAAACCTTGCTCCGCGACATGCCGGTGAAAATCATCCTCAACGATGACTGCGGCCTGCTGGGCGCGGCCCGCTATACGCTGGTGCAGAAAGCGTTCCCCGGCGCGAGTCGCGCCGCCGACTAGCAGCATCTCTTGAATGTTGTGGCTGAATTGTTGTGGCGCGGGCGCCCCCGCCCGCGAAAACGTAACCAGGAAGGCAATTTGCCAGGAAGTGCCACAACCCAAAACCGGATTGTTCAGAGTATTCAAAGATACCGATTCAGAGGAACCGCATGACCCACAATCTGCAGGACACCATTTCCCTTCTCTCCCGCACTCCGGCCGCGCTCAATGCGCTTCTGCGCGATCTGCCCGACACCTGGACGCTCCGCAACGAAGGCGAAAACACTTGGAGCGCCTACGATGTCGTCGGCCACCTGAATCATGGCGAGCGCACCGACTGGCTGCCGCGCGTAAAAAGAATCCTGGAGTTTGGCGAGACCAAGCCTTTCGATCCCTTCGATCGCTGGGCTCAAGAACGCGAAAGCCAGGGCAAGTCCCTGCCCCAGTTGCTGGACGAGTTCGCGAGCCTGCGTGCGGACAATCTGACGGCGCTCCGCGCCCTGAATCTGCAGCCAGCGGACTTCGACCGCCGCGGAGTCCATCCCACTCAAGGCGTCGTCACCATGTCGGATCTGCTGGCCACCTGGGCCGCGCACGACCTGACCCACCTGCACCAGATCTCCCGCGTAATGGCGCATCAGTACCGCGAAGCCGTCGGCCCCTGGGCCCCGTTCCTAGGCGTAATGAAATGCGCCGGCCACAGCGATTAAGTGTGGATGTGTGGCGCGGGCGCCCCCGGAGTGGGGGTGCCCCCCTCTTTTTTTCGGATCAATCTCCGCAAAGTATTGAGTGCATGAGAGTTACTGGATTTAGATCACGCTTGCTCCCGCCAAATCCTTGCATAAAGGGGGTTTAGAGGCAAAATATTGATTTCAAATAACTTCCCTTGTCGACCAGACTCGGCTGGGACGACTATTGCAAGGCCATTCTGAGGGTTCGGATCTGTGGAGCGCAAGGTCAGATGTCACAGGATTTGGCGGGTGGGCTGTGGATATCTATGCGACTGAAATTCGGTGGCACGGAGGGAAGGCTCCCTTTCGAGCGGATGGAGATTGGGGATTAGGTGTGCGAAGCCCTTGATACTATCGTCCGAGGTGCCCACCCTTCTGAAAATCGCGAAGGGTGGGGCAGCCTCTTTCGTAGCGGTGCACAAAGAGAAGTAAGAAAATGTGTGGGCCAGCCCCCAACCTGAAGGGCTAGTCTCGCTTCTTCGCCCCCTGCACAAGTCGGGCGATCTCCGCGTCCCGCAGCGCCACCGCACCGGGCTCGTCCAAGAGTGCCCTAAGCTCGGAGGCCGGCACAATCACCGCAATACCGCTGTTCCCAGGCTTGCTCGCGAGCGGCGTCTCCAAAACGAGCGCATTCTGCTCGCCTTCGCCGTACCCGCCGCTGACGACCCCGAGCAGGCGGTAATCCTGCCCAAACCTAAAGGCACCGCCCCGCACGCCGCTGAAATCGACGAACACTGGTGAGCCGCTGTTGCCGTGGAACGCGTGCACCTCGCCGAGGTATACTCGACCCATCTTCCCCGTCGTCGTCTGAAGGTCTTCGTCCGGCAACATGGCGATGACGCCCTCCCTGATAATGGGCTCAACGTGCTTCAGGCCGGGAACCTGGTAGAAGAAGCCGCTGAAGATAATCTTGAGCCCCTCCGAGACAGACTCCTTCTTGGCCACGTCGTCCGTCACAAATATCGAATCGGGGATCGTGCGGTAGTCGCACTTCGTCGAATCGGGCGCCATCGGGACAATGGCCAAGTCAACCGAGTCTTTCTTCGGAAGAATCCACGGGAAGTTCCCGGGCACCGTGAACTCTTGCGAGGACCCGTCCGTCATATTCATGCGGAGAGTCACAGCCTGAACCGGCATCGGGTTCCTGCCGTCATCCCAACACTCAGCCATGTGTCGGTTGGTGACGAGGTAGCCGAAATTTCGATCTGCCGGCAGCCGGCTGTCCGGAACTTGAATGAAGAACCCGGTGCCTTGAGCCGTGATCGGCTGGTCGCCCCGTAGGCAGTGCATGGTAATAAAGACGACGGTCTTCCTGACCTGCCTCTCGGCCGGCTCGGATGCCGGAGCCGGTGCAGTCGGAGTTGTCTGCGCTAGGGGAGCCGGCGGCCTGTCTTGAGCAGAGACCAAAGTCGGCGCTAATGCAAGAATCAAAAGAGAAAAGACGGCCCGTGACGCATTCATTTTTCGCCCTCCTGACAGTTGAAGAACGGGCGAAAGTTCTATCCTTGCAGAAACGTTGTTCCGTATCGGTCTTCCGAATTTCGTCGTTCCTCTGACAGACCTCAAGCTAGCACGGACTAAAAGCGAACACAAGGCGAACATATTCACAGGGGCCTGGCCCAGGCCGGGTGCCCCATTTCTCGCGCGTTTTTCGCGCGAGAAGTGGGGTTTTTGCCGCGACTTCAGTTACTCCTTTACCCCGTCTTGTCCCGAATCCTTTCCTCCCACCACTTCCAGTCGTTGATCCGAACCAGCCCATCCTCGCCATACGCGTAAGATCGGTAACTACTCCACTTCCAGTCGTCGGGCTTCTCCACCAATCCCCGGGCCACCGGATTCCGGTGCATGTATTTCAGCTTCTCCACCTCTTTCCGTTGACTCCACACATTGAAGTCATAAAACCGGCGCTGCCAGAATTGCCCGGAGACACCTACGGTTGCCCGCCAGCGTCGGGTAAACCCCAGTTTCACGGCCTGCACAACCGTCGAAGGATCGCCGATCTGAGGCTCGGAAATCAGCATGTGAACGTGCTCAGGCATCACCACGTACCCGACTACGCCAAAGCGATACCGCTCGCGCATCACTTCCAGGACATTAAGGAGCAGGTCTCGGGTTGGTTCCGTATCGAGCAGCGGCCTGCGCCGATAGCAGCTCCAGGTGATGAAGTGGAGGCCTCCGGTACCGTAGTAGCGCTTCAAGCCCCAGGGCATGAAGCCAGAGTAGACCGGCGGAGAGCCGCCCGGCGGTGATCGGAGCACGTGCAGCCATTTTTCGAGTTCATAATGGGAAGTCAAAAGCCCCACTTCTCGCGCGAAAAAACCGCGCGAGAAATGGGGCACCCGACTTGAGTGGGTCACCCGCCTGTTCTTCTCTTTTTCAGATCCGGATCACGAACTTGCGGATCGCTTCCAGCGTCGCCTCTGGCTGGTCTCGCTGCGGGGAGTGGCGGCAATTCTCCAGCACAACCACTTCCACCTCGCCCGCAACCTGCCGTCTTATCGCTTCCACCTGCGCCATGGTTCCGTACTGATCGTCCACGCCTTGAATCACCAGCACCGGACAGGCAATCCGCGGCAGGTATTCTTCGATGTTCCAGTTGCGAAACTCCGGATGGAGCCAGATCTCGTTCCATCCCCAGAAAGTTTTCGCCGCATCACGATGATGGCGCGCCAGCTTCTCCGGCAAATTTGTCGTCTCGAATTGCACCTTCGCCCGGGCGATGCTGGCCACACTCAAA
>Ga0187805_10000002_pt1 | contig 100960 bp, 83 predicted proteins | sample NC_wetland_sal_i_6_FD_132965 | JGI IMG/M metagenome (GOLD analysis project Ga0187805, IMG submission 132965) | Wetland sediment microbial communities from Neuse River Estuary, North Carolina, USA - Control_5 | ecosystem: Environmental > Aquatic > Freshwater > Wetlands > Sediment | place: USA...
GCCGGAGCCGATTTTGATTTTCTTAGCCTCCTCGGCGATGCCCTCGACCACCTGATCGTAAACGGATTTTTCAACGTACAACCGTGATCCCGCGCAGCAGCACTGGCCGTGGTTAAAGAAAATGGCGCTGGCGGAGCCTGGGATCGCGGTTTCCAGATCGGCATCTTTGAAGACGACATTGGGAGACTTGCCACCCAGTTCGAGCGACACTTTCTTCAGGTTGCCGGCGGCGGCGTGGACAATCAGCTTGCCGACTTCGGTCGATCCGGTGAAGGCGACCTTGTCGACGTCGGGATGAGCGGCCAGCGCGGCACCCGCAGTCTCGCCGTATCCCGGAACGACGTTGACCACGCCTTCGGGGAAACCGGCTTCCATGATGAGTTCGCCGAGACGAAGCGCGGAAAGCGGCGTCTGCTCGGCAGGCTTCAGCACGACGGTGCAGCCTGTGGCGAGAGCGGGGCCGAGTTTCCAGGCAGCCATGAGCAGCGGGAAATTCCACGGAATGATTTGTCCGACGACTCCAACCGGTTCGCGCAGCGTGTACGCGAGATATTTCGCGCCGGGTGTATAGGGAACGGAGAGTGGAATGGTGTTGCCTTCAATCTTGGTGGTCCATCCCGCCATGTAGCGGAACAGGTCGACGGCGAGGGGAACGTCGGCAGCTTTGGCGATGTTGAGCGGCTTACCGTTGTCGAGGCTTTCGATGTAGCCGAACTCCTCGGTGTGCTGTTCGAGAAGGTCAGCGAGTTTCCAGATGAGGCGCCCACGCTCGGAAGCGGTCATGCGGCGCCAAGGTCCTTGATCGAAGGCGTAGCGAGCGGCTTTTACCGCGAGGTCGATATCGGCGCGATCGCCTTCCGCGACTTGAGCGAGAACTTCGCCGGTGGCGGGATTGTAAGTGGGAAAAGTTTTGCCGGAAGCGGCAGCGACCCACTGGCCGTTGATCAGCATTTTTCGTGGTTTGTCGATGAACTGTGCGACTTGCGGATGGATTTGCGGGGAAACTGCGATGCCCATAGGTCCTCCTAGATCAAACAAACTTGCAAGGCAGAAAATGATGCCGACCGAAAACTAAATGTGGGGTTATCGTAGACCCGCGTGCGGAGAAAAGTAAATGCCGGTTGAAAAAAACTTAGCCGGGATTGGCCGGGTCTTGCGGATGAAGATGGGGCGAAATTATTCTCCGTAGGGAACCCAGATATTTTTTACCTGGATAGCGTGCTCGAGGAACCAGCGCCCCTCCGCTACATCACGATCGAACCAGTCGATGACGCGGCCTTCGTTGGTCCAGACCTGCTTGAGGTTTCCGGTGGACATGGCCTTGGCGGAGGCGACGGTGGCTTCGTCACCATAGCACCAGATGGCGTCGACGCCGTCGTGTTCGGCGAGCGTCTTCAACAACTGCGAAACGTAGCCAGTGACAATGTTCACCGCTCCGCCCGGGAGATCGCTGGTATCGAAAATCTGGTAAAGGTCGCCCGCGATGAGCGGATATTTTTCCGAGGGAACGGCGACGACGGTATTGCCGACGGCAAGCAGTGGCATGACGAGGGAAAGAAATCCCAAGAGTGGGGCCTCTGCAGGGCAAATAACACCGACGGTTCCGATCGGTTCGTTCATGGCGATAGCGATGTTGCGGAACGGCGGATTGTGGACCGCGCCGTCGAACTTGTCGGCCCAAGCCGCGTAGGAGAAGATGCGCTGAATGCCGAGATCGATTTCAGCAGCAGCTTGCTTGTCTCCGACGACGGCGGCGAGGCGATGAACGATTTCATGGCGGCGCAACTCGAGATTCTCGGCGCAATAGTAGAGCACCTGAGCGCGATTGTGCGCGGTGGCTTTGGCCCAGGATTGAGCCTTGGCCGCGGCTTCTACCGCGTTGCGAATATCCTTGCGATTGCCGAACGGGGCTTCGCCTAACAAACGTCCGTCCTGCGCCCGCACCTCGATGCTGTAGCCGGAATCGGGGCGAGCCTGCTTTCCGCCGATATAAAGCTTCACCGTGCGATCGATGGCGGGGACGCTCGACTCAGCAGATTTGGTTTCTGTTGCGGCTGGAGGGGTTGATGCCGGCAATTTAGGCGCGTGCTTAAACCACTTCGGCTCCAGGTATTCGAGCAGACCTTCCCTGCCGCCTTCGCGGCCGTAGCCGCTCTCGCGGTATCCGCCAAAGCCGCAGGCTGCGTCAAACATGTTGGTGCAATTCACCCACACCACGCCGGCCTTGATTTGAGCAGCGACTTGCAGCGCGACGTTGATGTTTTCGCTCCACACGCAAGAGGCGAGACCGTACACCGTGTTGTTGGCCAACTCGACAGCCTCGTGCGGAGTGCGGAAAGTCATAGCAGCGAGGACGGGGCCGAAAATCTCCTGCTGCGCCACGATCGACGTGGGATGCACATTACTCAGAAGGGTGGGAGGGTAATAGAAACCGCGCGCGGGCAGGGCGGTTTGCGGCTGCCAGCAGGTTGCGCCGTCGGCGATGCCCTGCGCTACGAGGCGCTGAATGCGATCGAGTTGAACGCGCGCCACGATGGCGCCAATATCGATTGCCTTGTCGAGCGGCGGCCCCATGCGCAGAGTGCTCATGCGATCGCGAATTTTTGAGATCAGCGTTTCGGCGATGCTTTCCTGCATGAGCAGGCGCGAACCGGCACAACAGACCTGCCCTTGATTGAACCAAATTCCATCGACGAGGCCTTCGACGGCGCTGTCGAGATCGGCATCTTCAAAAATGATGAAGGGGGATTTGCCGCCTAGCTCCAGAGAGAGCCGTTTATGGCTCTGCGCGGTGGCGGCGCGGATGGCGCGTCCAACTTCTGTCGAGCCGGTGAATGCGATCTTGTCAACGTCAGGGTGCTTGACCAGCGCCTCGCCGGTAGAACCATCTCCTGTGACAATGTTGACGACGCCCGCGGGCAGTCCGGCTTCCTGGCAGAGTTCAGCGAACAAGAGCGTGGTGAGAGGAGTGAACTCGGCAGGTTTCAGAACGACAGTGTTTCCGGTGGCAAGAGCAGGCGCAATTTTCCACGCCAGCATTAGCAAAGGAAAATTCCAGGGAATGATCTGGCCGACGACGCCGCAGGGTTCTTGGTCGGGAAATTCCTGATCGAGTAATTGGGCCCATCCCGCGTGGTAATAGAAATGGCGGGCGACGAGGGGGATGTCAATATCGCGGCTCTCGCGAATGGGCTTGCCGTTGTCCATGGTCTCGAGAACGGCGAGCAGGCGCGAATGCTTCTGGACGAGGCGAGTAAGAGCGTAGAGATATCGCGCGCGCAGATGCGGAGTCAAAGCGCGCCATTGGGGAGAAGCGGAACGCGCGGCCTTGACCGCGGCATCGATATCGGCGGCACTGCCGTGTGCGATGCTGGCCAGTTTTTCGCCGTTCGAGGGATCGAACGAGTCGAAGTATTCTCCGGCTGCAGGTGTCTGCCAGGCGCCGTTGATGAATAATTCGAAGCGGCGATGGTGGCGATCGAGCCAGGAGATGGCTTCTTTGGGATCTTCGGGAGCGGGACCGTACTCCATGCTGACGAATTTTTCTGCGATGCTCATGGGTTCAGTTCATTCTTCGACCAACTACGAACTACGCAATCGGGTGACGATACTCAGCGGAATATCGTCCGGTGACGTGGTGCTCGAGTTGCCGCTCGATGTCGCCTAGTAATCCGCTCGCGCCAAAGCGAAACATTTCCGCGCGCATCCACGAATGACCCAGTTCTTCTTTGATGAGGGCGAGCCAGTCGAGGGATTGCTTGGCGGTGCGAATGCCGCCGGCCGGCTTGAATCCGACGCCCATGCCCGTCTGCTGCGCGTATTCGCGGATGGCGCGAAGCATGACTAAGGAAACGGGAAGCGTGGCGTTGGTCGGCTCTTTGCCGGTAGAAGTCTTGATGAAGTCGGCACCCGCCATCATGGCGACGAAACTGGCGCGAGCCACGTTGCGCAGCGTCAGCAAATCGCCGGTGCCGAGAATCACCTTCATGTGCGCGCGACCGCAAGCCTGCTTGAACGCGGCGACTTCGTCGTAGAGAGCCTGCCATCGCCCGCCGAAAACATGAGCGCGCGTGATGACGACATCGATTTCGTCAGCGCCCGCTTCGACTGAGCGGCGAATTTCGGCAACGCGCTCGGCCAGCGGAGAGAGTCCGGCGGGGAATCCGGTGGAAACGGCAGCGACGCGAACGCCGCTGCCTTCGAGAGCATGGCGCGCGGTCTCGACGAAGGTGTGATACACGCAAGCAGCAGCCACCTTGATGTCGAGTTCCTCGATGCCGAGTTTCTGAACGAGCTCTTGCTGCAAGGGATGCTTCGCTTTGGCGCACAGGCGCCGGACTCGGTCGTCGGTGTCGTCGCCGGAAAGCGTGGTCAGGTCCATGCACGAGATGGCACGCAGAAGCCACGCCGCCTGCCAATCCTTCTTCACCGTTCGTCGAGCGACTTGCGACTGGGTCCGCCGCTCCACCGCACTAGTGTTGACGCGGACTTCACCAATCCAATTCAGGTCGAGAGGAGTGCCGGAGTTTGCGAGCAGAGCCTGTCCATTGAGGGACGCGATGGAATTCGTCGGGTACGCGTCGCGGGTCGATACTCTGTCGCGTGAATCACGCGCAAAGGTGGAGTGATCGCGATCGCCCGACATAAGCTATGTCCTTGTCCTTGGCTGTACTCGGTGCGGCGCTGACGTCCCAATCAGGCCGTGAATTGTAATTGTACGGCAGGGAGTGGAGGCAGTGCGAGTTGGCGATCCGAATTTAAGTCGGCGGCGGATAAGAACAGCTGCAAACGGCAGGCAGGGTTTACAATGGCGCTCGATTCCACAAGTCCCAGGCTGGGATTACGCTTCCGAATTTTATGCCTAAGAAAATGGTGTCGTCCGGTGTGAGGAAGAAGCTTGAACGCGCCGCAGCCAAGGGGATGAAGAACGCGTACGCTCCGTATTCGAACTTTCGAGTCGGGGCGGCGATCCTGCTGACCAACGGCAAGATCTTTTCCGGTTGCAATGTGGAGAATGCTTCGTACGGGATGACGAACTGTGCGGAGCGGACCGCAATTTTTTCGGCGGTTGCAGAACTCGGTCCAAAAATTGAAATCGAAGCCGTCGTTGTGACCAACGATCATGGGGTTGCTTGCTCCCCCTGTGGCGCGTGCCGGCAAGTGATCTACGAGTTCGGGCCGGATGCGACCGTATTTTTTCAAGGACCGGCCGGCGCGAAGCAGGCGCACATCACTGAACTTCTTCCGGAAGGATTCCGCCTCAAGTGAGCGAATCGAAGGTTGTTCCGCAAACGTTCCGCGCGATCGACGTCATTCGCAAAAAGCGAGATGGGATGGAACTCTCTGCGGGCGAAATTGAAGGGCTCGTCAACGCCTACACGAATGGAGATGTACCGGACTACCAGGTCTCGGCGTGGCTGATGGCAGTGGTGCTGCGGGGCATGACGCGGGCGGAAACGGCGGCGCTGACGGATGCAATGCTGCATTCGGGTGAGGTGCTGGACTTGTGCTCACTCCCTGCGAGAAAAGTTGACAAGCATTCTACGGGCGGAGTGGGGGATAAGACTTCTCTCGTGCTGGCGCCGCTGGCCGCCGTCGCGGGGGTAGCGGTCCCGATGATCAGCGGTCGCGGCCTCGGGCACACGGGCGGAACGCTGGACAAACTGGAAGCCATTCCGGGATTCAATGTGAATCTTCCGGTGATGGAATTTCGCCGTGTGCTGGAAACGTGCGGCTGCGCGATGATCGGGCAAACCGCTGAGATTGCTCCGGCCGATCGAAAGCTGTACGCGCTACGCGACGTGACAGGCACGGTGGAAAGTCCGTTCCTGATTTGCGCGTCGATCATGAGCAAGAAGCTGGCGGAAGGGATTGACGCTCTTGTGCTCGATGTGAAGACCGGTTCCGGCGCCTTCATGAAGAATGAAAAAGACGCGGCTTTTCTTGCCGAGTTGATGGTGGAAACCGGCGAACGCATGGGCAAGCAAGTGGTCGCTCTGATCACTGACATGGATCAGCCGCTTGGAAATATGATCGGCAACGCGCTGGAGGTAGTTGAAGTCCTGGATGTTTTGCGCGGTGCGGGTCCAGACGATTTGCGCGAACTGTGTCTGGAATTGGGCGCGTGGATGCTGCATGTGGGCGGAGCGGCCAAGACCCTCAGCGAAGGACGAAAACGAAGCGTGGAGTTGATCGCTTCCGGCGCGGCGCTGGAAAGATTCCGGCAGATGGTGGAACTGCAGGGCGGGGATGTGGGAGTGATCGACGATCCCAGGAAATTTTCGCAGGCGCGGCACACGATGCAGGTTATGAGTGCGGAGAATGGCTTTGTAACGTCGATGCAATGCGAGCAAATTGGCACGGCATGTGTGATTCTTGGGGGCGGACGCGAACGCAAAGAAGATTCGGTCGATCCTGCAGTGGGAATTATTCTGCACAAAAAAGTTGGAGATCGAGTGCGCCCCGGAGAGCCGCTGGCGACGATTCACTTCAATTCGGAGACGCGAGGCGAGCGAGCGCGACAAATGATTTCAGAAAGCTACCACATCGCCGAAGCCCGGCCACAAGCGAGGAGACCGCTGGTGCATAGAGTCATCGGAAAGCCCGGGGGGCCAAACTGATGGGAAGATACACAGGAATACTTGGGTTATTGACGATGCTCGCTCTGGCGTATGTGTTTTCGACGAACCGGCGCGCGATCCGGCTGAAGACGGTGGGATGGGGACTCGGGCTGCAAATCGTGTTCGCAATTTTTGTGTTGCGGGTGGATTACGGGCGCCGGATGTTTCAAGCGGCAGGAGACGCGGCCAATCGCGTGCTGGGTTATGCATTCGTGGGTTCTGAATTTGTTTTCGGCCCGCTGGGCAAGCAGGGATCGAGCATCGGTTTCATCTTCGCATTTCAAGTGCTGCCTACGGTCATCTTTATCTGCGCGCTGTTTGCGATTCTGTATCACTACGGGATCATGCAGATCATTATTCGCATCGCGGCGTGGGTGATGACGCGCGTCATGGGGGCCAGCGGTGCGGAGTCGCTCAACGTGGCGGCCAGTATCTTCATGGGACAAACGGAGGCGCCGGTTACGATTCGCCCGTTTCTGCCCGACCTCACGCGCTCCGAGCTGATGACGGTGATGACCAGCGGCATGGCGCACGTTTCCGGATCGATCATGGCGGCGTACTTTGCATTTGGCGCGGAACCACGGCACGTGCTTAGCGCGGTGATCATGACGGCTCCCGGGACGATTCTAATTTCGAAGATGCTGGTACCCGAAACCGAGCAACCGAAAACCGCCGGTCAAGTCGTGATGAGTGAAGACGAAACCGAAAAGGAGGGCCACGAAAATCTGCTGGGCGCGATTGCGCGGGGCACGGGCGACGGCCTGCACATGGCGCTGAACATTGGCGCCATGCTGATCGCCTTTCTGGCGTTGGTGGCTCTGCTGGACGGCATTCTGGGCGGCATTCACCGCCATATCGCATGGTTCCCGGTCAGCTTGGAAAGCATTCTTGGCGTGCTATTCTCGCCGGTAGCGTGGATCATCGGAATTCCGTGGCACGACTGTCCGGCGATTGGCAACCTGCTGGGAACGCGTATGGTGCTGAACGAGCTGGTGGCGTTTTCCATGCTCGGACCGCAGAGAGCCGCGCTCGATCCGCGATCGTTCACGATTGCGACCTTCGCGCTGTGCGGATTCGCAAACCTGAGTTCGATCGGAATTCAAATCGGCGGGATTGGCGCACTGGCTCCGAATAAACGAGGGGAACTGGCGCGACTGGGCGTCCGCGCAATGTTGGCGGGAACGATGGCCAATCTGATGTCGGCTTCCATCGCCGGCATGCTGCTGTGAGATTATTTCTTTTACATTCGAGTGGAAGGATTTTCTATTCATGAAGCGATGCGTATGGATGTCAGCGATTGTTCTCGTGAGTGTGCTATTGCTGGATGCAGGTGCGAATGCGCAAACGCCGCAACGCGTGATTATCGATACGGATCCGGGCGTCGACGACGCGATGGCGATTCTGCTGGCGCTGAATTCTCCGGAATTAAAAGTGGAAGCACTCACGGTGGTGCCCGGAAATGTGGATGGGAAGCAAGGCCTCGAGAACGCGCTAAAGATTGTCTCGCTCGCCAAGCGATGCGATGTGATCGTGGCGGGTGGCGCGCATCATCCGCTCAACCAGAAACTCATCACGGCGCAATACTGGCACGGTCCGAATGGATTGGCGGGAGTCGAACTGCCGGAGTCCAAGTGCAAGCCCGACACGCGATTTGGACCGGATCTCATTATTGAGATGGTGCACAAGCATCCGCACGAGATCACCCTGATTCCGATTGGGCCGCTGACGAACATCGCGCTGGCTGTGTCAAAGGATCCGTCGATCGTTCCGCTGGTGAAACACGTCGTGATCATGGGCGGCTCGATCACCGGAGGGAACGTGAATGGCGCTGCGGAAGCGAATATCTACAACGATCCGGAAGCCGCGTCGATTGTGTTTAACGCGGGATGGATGGTGACGATGATCGGCTCTGACGTGGGCGAGCGCACGCTGTTCACGCGTAAAGATCTGGCGGACTTGCAAGCGCAGCATGGGCCGGAAAGTGATTTCATCGCGAAGCTCGCGGATTTTTATGTGACGCGGTCGGAAAAGAGCGGGTATACCGGAGCGGCGATGTACGACCCGCTCGCGGTGGCCACGGAGATCGATCCGACGCTGGTGACGCTGAAAGACATGCACGTCGATGTGGAAACCAAAGGCGAGTTCACGCGCGGGGAGACCGTCGCCAACCGCATGGGATATGACGAGAAGAATGTGCTGCACGGCGACCATTACGAGATCGATGGCCTGATGCCTCTTCGGCCGAACGCGCGGGTGTGCACGAATTCGGATGCGGACCGCTTTGTGCAGCTATTCATCAGTAGGATCAAGGGGAAATAGAATTCGGCGCCGGCCGAGACGCGCGGTGCGGAAGAATTCTTCGAGAATAGCGCGTTACGTGGTTACCCGTTCGCGCGCGCGACCAACAGAATTGCCAGCCCGTAGAAAACGAACATGAGCACGAGATACATGCGGGCGCGCGAACCTGAGCCGGCAAATTCTTTCCACACTAACAATCCCCAGAGGGCCGCGACCATGGGCGCGGACTGGCCGATCGCGTAAGAGATGGCGAATCCCGTCTTCAAGCCGGCAACGACGTTAAACACTGTGCCGATACCCCATATAAACCCGCCGAAGAGTCCTAGCAAATGTCCGAACGGGGGTCCGCTGAAGAATCCACCAAAGCTCACCGGTTCTCCGACAAGCGGCTTCTTCATAAAATAAATATTCCAGACAAAGCACGAGAGCAGCGCCCCAAGCGTAAGGAACACAACCGAACTGTACGGGCTCAGCGGAGTGCCGCGCGTCGCAGAGTAGGCCACCAGCGGGTTCCACAATCCCATCAGCACGCCCGAAACAACGCAGGTCACGATGCTCTTGCGCGAAACGGTACGGCCTGTGCGGGAAAGGCTGCCATAGGCTTTGCCGTCGAGGACGACGGCGACGAGAGCGCAGGCGACGCCGATCGCCAGGAACAGGGCGTTGCCTTTCGGCTGGAGAGCATAACTCAAAACCACGCCAACGACGAGGGCGATTCCAATCGATATTGGAAAAGCGACGGCCAATCCCGCCATGTCGATGGCAGCAACGAGCAGCAGATTCGCCAGGTTGAAAACGGCTCCGCCGATGAGAGTCGAGATGATATTGGAGGTATCCGCAGACTGCACATTGGCGACGAAGCTGGAGGAATCGTGGCCGGCGCTGCCCATGGTGAACGCGAGGATCAGGGAAATCAGAAAAATGCCGATGGCATAATCCCAATAAAATAATTCGAAGCGATAATTCTTGGCTCCCTTGTAAGTGTTGGCCCAGGAACCCCAGCAGACGGCGCTGGTAATCATCATTAACAGCGCAACAGTGAGGCTTGGCGGCGTGAACATGCGCTCCCCCTTGGGAAACGTGTAACTGTACACGGGTTTGCCGCGAGCGACAAGCCGAGCAGGCTGGGAGTTGGCTCTGCTATGCTTACGCGCGTGCCTCGCATTTTTCTGATCGATACCGATACCGCCTCGGATGATGCGGTCGCTTTAATCATGGCGCTGCGCGCTCCGGACGTGCGCGTGGCCGCGATTACGGTGGTCGCGGGAAATGTGGACGTCACGCAAGCCACACGCAATGCCCTCTATACTGCTGAACTGTGTGGAGTGAAAGTTCCGGTATTTTCAGGCGCAGAGAAGCCGCTCACGCGGGTTTACCAGAACGCGACCTGGTTTCATGGGCGCGACGGGCTGGGAGATCACAACTACTCGCCGCCGCGCAAGTCTGCTGAAGCAGGGCACGCGGTCGACGCGATCATCGAAACGATCGAAGCGCATCCGGGATTAGTTCTGGTGACTCTCGGTCCGCTTACGAACGTGGCGCTGGCCGTTTCGAAGCGGCCGTCGATTGCAGCGCAGGTGAGCCGCTGCGTGGTGATGGGCGGTGCTCCGTCTTGCGAGGGCAATGTGACTCCGGCTGCGGAGTACAATGTGTGGGTCGATCCGGAAGCGGCGAGCATCGTGATGCGCAGCGGGCTACCAGTGGAACTGATCGGCTGGCAACTGTGCCGCGGCGAGGCCGTGCTCAATAATGGCGACATCGAGCAGATTGAAGCGCTCAACACCGAAGTCGGACACTTTGCCATTGAGTGCAACAGTCATGCGCGAACCGCGCTCCAAGTCCAAACTGGCGAAGACGGAATTTGCCTGCCCGATCCGGTGGCCATGTGTCTCGCGCTTGATCCGACGGTGGGAACGGATTGGAGGGAGCATTATGTTGAAGTGGAAACGCAGAGCGACTTGACGCGAGGCATGACGGTCGTCGATCGACTGAACGTTGCCGAGGATGAGCGAAATTCGGATACGTGGCGCGCCGCGATTCACGGCGGGCACAAAGCCAAAGTTTGCTGGCAGATCGACAATCGGAGATGGAAAGAAGCGCTGCGCAGCGCGCTGCGATAAGCGCGTCTATCCGTTCACCTGGGCGTAGGTCGAGCGGCGCAGAAATTCTCCCTGTCCGGCGCGGCCGAAAAATTTGTCGCCCTCCACGACGACTCTGCCGCGGGACAAGACAATGTCGGGCATTCCCGTAACTTGAATTCCTTCGAACATGGAGTAGTCCACGCGCATGTGATGGGTTTTGGCGCTGATGGTGTGCTTGCGCTTGGGATCGAAGATCACGAGGTCCGCATCGCTGCCAACGGCGATGGTGCCTTTGCGCGGGTACAGACCAAATAGTTTTGCAGGAGCGGTCGAGACCAGTTCGACGAAGCGATTGGCGGAGAACCGGCCGCTGGCGACTCCGCCGGAAAAGATCAAGCTCATGCGATGCTCGACGCCGGGACCGCCGTTGGGGATTTTAGTGAAGTCATCGCGGCCTAATTCTTTCTGCTCTTTGAAGCAGAACGGACAATGATCGGTCGAGACGACCTGCAAGTGATCGCGTTTCAGGCCATTCCAGAGTTTTTCCTGATGCCATTTCTCGCGTAGAGGCGGAGTGAAGACATACTTCGCGCCTTCGAATCCGGGAGCGTCGAAGTTTTCGATCGAGAGATAAAGGTATTGTGGGCAGGTTTCGGCATAGACGGGAAGGCCACGGTCGCGGGCCTCACGAACTTTTTCGAGCGCGTCGTTGCAGCTGAGATGGACGATGTAAATGGGGGCGCCGGCCATCTCAGCGAGCGCGATGGCGCGGGCCGTGGCCTCCGCCTCGGCGGTGGTGGGTCGAGTGAGAGCGTGATACTTCGGCGCCTTTTTTCCTTCAGCCAATGCCTGCTGCACGATGACATCGATGGCACTGCCGTTTTCGGCGTGCATGCAGACTAGGCCGCCATTCCTGGATGTAGTCTGAAGCGCCTTTAAGATGCTGCCGTCATCAAGCATGAAGACGCCGGGATAAGCCATGAAGAGTTTGAAACTGGTCACGCCTTCATGGACGAGATCGTTCATCTCGGAGAGTTGGCCGGCGGAAACATCGGTCACGATGCAGTGAAACGCATAATCGCAGACGGCCTTGCTTGCGGCTTTGCTCATCCAAGTATCGAATGCCTGGCGCAAGGGCTGACCTTTGTATTGAATGGCGAAATCGATGAGCGTGGTGGTGCCACCGAAGGCTGCGGCGCGAGTTCCGGTTTCGAAATCGTCGGCACTGGTGGTGCCACCGAAGGGCATGTCGAGATGAGTATGAACGTCGATACCGCCGGGCATCACGAGCTTGCCGGATGCATCCAATATTTTCGAAGCGTTTTGCGTCGGCAGATCGGCGCCGATCGAGGCAATCTTGCCGTTCGAAATCGCGACGTCGGCCAGGTATGTGTCAGCCGCCGTGACGACGGAACCATTGCGGATGATTGTGTCGAAGCTCATTAAGGGCCTCCTCGCCGGAATGAGAAGAAAACTATGCTACACTGCCGCCCTTTAGTTGTTCACGCGAAGTTGCTGTGAAACTCGAAGAAAGGGACCAGCCATGCATTTCGGCATCACGATCAAGCCTGACATTTCGGTGGAACGCATTGTGGGATTGACGCGACAAGCGGAGAATGCGGGATTCGAATATGGCTGGATCTTTGATTCGCACGTGTTATGGAAAGAGCCGTATCCATTGCTCACGCTGATGGCCGCCAATACGGAACGAATGCGACTGGGAACGTGCGTGACAAATCCGGCGACGCGCGATTTGACGGTGACCGCAAGTCTTTTTGCGACGTTGAATCTGATTTCCGGCGGGCGCATGGAGTTGGGCATTGGACGCGGCGACAGCTCGCGGCGAGTGATGGGGAAGAAGCCGGTAAGTTGGTCGCAACTGGAGGCGGCGGTAAAGGAATTTCGCGATCTGACGTCGGGCAAAGAAGTGCAGCATGACGGGCAACCGACCCGGCTCAGTTGGGCGCAAGAGCCTCCGCGCGTGTGGATTGCCGGATATGGGCCGAAGGTTTTGCATATGGCTGGACGAGTTGCCGACGGGATCATTTTGCAATTTGCCGATCCGGCGCTGATCGACTGGTGCATGAGCTTTGTGAAAGAAGGGGCACGATCGGTTGGGAGGGATCCGAGCCGGATTGAGGTGATGGCGGCGGCGCCGGTGTGGGTGTCAGACGATCTGAACGTGGGGCGCGACCGCGTGCGTTGGTTTCCCGCGCTGGTTTCGAACCACGTGATGGATTTGATCCGGCAGTACAAGCCTGAAGATCTTCCGCCCGCATTAACGTCGTATGTGCAGGAACGCGGGCACTATGATTACCAGCATCATTGCGAAGTGGAGAGCGACAACGCGAACTTTGTCTCGGATGAAGTCGTGGATCGTTTTTGCCTGCTGGGACCGGCCGAGGCTCACCGGCGAAAACTGCAAGAACTCGCGAGGGCAGGCGTGACGCAGTTCAACATCTACCTGATGTGCGGCGAGGAAGAGCAGACGCTGGACGTGTACCAGAAAGAAGTTCTGCCGGCGTTCCTGAAGGCGAAGAAGGCTTAGCGCGACGCTATACGGATTCTTGCTGCGAGATGAGCGCGGCTTGTGGCCGCATCATGACGTAATACGTCACGAAGGAAACAAGAAATCCGACGAACCAGGAATAATCGTACAGAGCGCGGACCGAGGAAATCGCGAGTCCGGCGAGCGCAGTGCCAGCGCCAAGAGCCAGCGCAATCAGGGCACGCCAGTTGAACCCGCTGGAATATTCGTAAATCCCATCGCGAAGATAGAGGTCATCGAGCCGCAGTACGCGCCTGCGAATCACGAAATAATCGCAGATCATGATGCCTGCGACCGGGCCAAGAAATGCGGCGTAACCGCCGAGCCATCCGAGAATAAATGTTTTGTAGTCGGAAAGAAGTTTCCAGGGCATCAGGGCGATGCCCATGAAGCAAGTGATGACGCCGCCGGTGCGGAAGCTGATTTTGCGCGGCCACAAGTTGGAGAAATCGTTGGCGGGAGAGACGACGTTGGCTCCGATGTTCACATTCAGCGTGGCCAGTAAAATCGCGACCAGCGAAATCACGACTGCAACCGGAGAATGAAAACGGCTGAGCAGTTGCACCGGATCCCAGATCGCGGTGCCATAGATGACGACTGTGGCCGAGGTGACGACGATTCCGACAAAGGCGTAGAGCGTCATGGTGGTGGGCAGGGCGAGGGCCTGTCCGATGACTTGTTCGCGCTGATGGCGCGCGAAGCGGGTGAAGTCGGGGATGTTCAAAGAAACTGTGGCCCAGAAACCGACGGTACCGTTGAGAGCGGGAATGAGAAATTTTAAAAATTCCGGCAAGGTAGTGAATCGCGACGGCACCGAAAGCATAGGTCCGAAGCCTCCGGCGCGGTGATAGGCCCATCCCAACAGGAGCAGGCCAACTCCGAGCAAAACCGGTGCGCTGATGCCTTGCAGGACCCGGATGTACTCAATCCCTTTGAGAACAACGGCGAGGTTGATGAGCCAGAACAGGAGGAAGCAGATGGCGGCACCGTGAGGGAAATCCTTCCACGCTGGGACGAGGATCGCGAGTAGAGTGCTGATGGCTTCGCCGCCGATCCAGGCCTGGATGCCAAACCACCCGCAGGCCACGAGAGCGCGCAGTACGGCCGCGACGTTTGCGCCGATGACTCCGAACGAGGCACGAGCCAGTACCGGAAATGGGATCCCGTATTTTGCGCCGGGGTGGGAATTCAACAGCATCGGCACGAGGACGATCACATTTCCAATAAAGATCGTCGCCACCGCCTGCTTCCAGTTCATTCCACCTTGTATCAAGCTGGCAGCCAGCATGTAGGTGAGGATGTTGACGGACATGGAGATCCACAGCGCGGCGAAGTTGTACGTTCCCCAATGGCGCTGTGCAGCACTCGCGGGCGCCAGGTCAGGGTTGTACAGGGGGCTGGACTCGATATCGGGACGCAGTGGAGCAGTGTGCGGAGTCGTCATCAAGGTCGGTTGGGATCGTATATTCAATCGGCCGCGGCTGAAGTTGCGCTCTGCGCCGTAATTGGTGCGTAAGTTTCCGGACGGCGGTCGCGGAAAAACTGCCAGACTTTGCGGACTTCGGCAATCATGTCGAGATCGAGGTCGGCCACAACGACTTCATCTTTGTTGCGGCTTCCCTGCGCGATAATCTTGCCGCGCGGATTGCAGAAATAACTCTTGCCGTAGAATTCGCCGATGCTCCAGGGTTTTTCCACGCCCACGCGATTGATGGCTCCGACAAAATAGCCGTTCGCTACGGCATGGGCCGGCTGCTCCAGTTCCCACAAATATTCGGAGAGGCCGGCGACGGTGGCTGAGGGATTGAAAACAATTTCGGCTCCGTTGAGTCCGAGAATGCGCGCGCCTTCGGGGAAATGACGGTCATAGCAGATGTAGACGCCCACGCGGGCGTACTTGGTTTCGAACACCGGATAGCCGAGATCCCCGGGTGTGAAATAAAACTTCTCCCAAAATCCGGGATGGCAGTGTGGAAGGTGATGCTTCCGATACTTGCCGAGATAGCGGCCGTCGGCATCAATGACGGCGGCAGTGTTGAAATAAACGCCGGGCATGTGTTCTTCATAGACGGGAACGACAATGACCATCTTGTGTTTGGCGGCGACTTTCTGCATGAGTTGCACGGTGGGGCCTTCGGGTACGCGCTCCACCATTTCGTACCAGCGCGCATTCTGCTCCGCGCAAAAATAGGGACCGTAGAAAAGCTCCTGCAGGCAGAGGATCTGCGTTCTCTTGCGCGCAGCCTGCTCGATCAATTTCATGTGCTTATCGATCATCGCCTTGCGGATCTGGGGAAGAGGGCGCGTAGTGCTGAGGGCGTTGCTGGCTTGAATCAGGGCGCAGCGGACGGTGCGGGGCATGGGATCCTCCAACGGAACGGCCGAGGAACGAAACTATAGCAGAAAGCGTTCGATGGTCTCATCTGGCGCTCGTTTCGAAGCTGACGTTGACACGCAGGAGGCGGCTGAATAGACTCGCCCTTCTTCAGACTTCAGGAGACGACAACCGATCATGGGAAAGCGGCCTCGAATTGCAGTGGTAGGCAGCGCGAATGTTGACCTCACGACGTTCACCGATCGATTTCCCAAGCCCGGCGAAACCATCTTCGGGCAGAAATTCGATCTAGGGTTTGGCGGGAAGGGAGCCAATCAGGCTGTGGCGGCACGCTTGTCCGGGGCGGAGGTCTTCATGGTGGCGCGAGTGGGAAGCGACCTGTTCGGTCCGGCGACGATCGAAAATTTCCGCAAGCAAGGAATTGATCCTACCTATGTGAAGCAGGTCGAGGGGCTGTCGAGCGGTGTGGCTCCGATCTTTGTGGAGCCGAACGGGCAGAATCGCATTTTCGTGGTGAAGGGAGCGAACGACGCGCTCAAGCCGGCTGACGTCGACGCTGCGGCCGACATGTTGAAGTCCGTAGACTGCATCGTGCTGCAATTCGAGATTCCGGTGGAGACGGTCTATTACACGATCGGATTCGCGCGCAAGCATGGAATCCGCTGCATCCTCAATCCAGCGCCGGCGCATGCCGTGGATATGGCCGCGCTGAAGGATCTGGATTACTTTGTACCGAACGAGAGCGAAGCCGAAACGATCACGGGATCGCCAGTGAAGAACGTGGACGATGCGAAGAGGTGTGCCGAGAAATTGATTGCGGGCGGAATCCGGCGCGTGATCATCACGCTGGGAGCGAATGGATCTTTGCTGGCGAGCCGAGACGGCAGCGAACATGTTGCGCCGTTCACGGTCAAGAGCATCGACAGCACGGGAGCGGGCGATGCGTTCATTGGCAGCTTCGCCGTCTTTCTCGGTGAAGGCATGCCGGAGAAGGAATCAGTACGGCGGGCAAATCTTTACGCCGGATTGTCTACAACAGGAATCGGAACGCAAAAGTCTTTCTACGATCGTGCACGGTTCGATGCGGAATGGGCCGCCCGCGTATGATCCGCAAAGTGGGTTGCACGCTGCGATTTTCAGATTCGAACCGTGCGAAGTCCAAGTCCCGAAAAGAACAAGCGACGCCGATCTTCTATTAGCCGATCCTCCACAAAATGGGTTTTGTAATGAGATCGGCAAAATGGCAGTCCACCTCTCTCCGCCTCTTCCTACGAAAATTCTTGACTAACCGATAAGCCGGGATTTATAAGCCGAGTCTGCGGTCTGGGCGTAGACCCCCCAACATTCGGGGCTGGGGAGGTTCTCTTTTCCTTTTTTGGAGGCCGCTGAAAAGAGGCAAGAGAAATGCCGAGCAACAAGACGCTCTTCGTCGGGTATTGTTGTGCGCTGTTGATGCTGTTGAGTGCGCTGTCTTACGGCCAAGCGACAGGAAGTTTTTCGGGCACGGTTTCCGATAAAGCCGGCGCAGTCATTTCAGGAGCAAATGTAAAGATCACGTCCCAGGCCACCGGGCTGACGCGCGAAGCCAAGACGGACGACTCTGGCCATTATCTCGTCCCGCTACTGCCGGTTTCGTTCTACACAATTCATGTTGACGCGCAGGGCTTCGGTCCGGCGGAACAGAAAGATGTCCGCCTGCAGGTGGACGAACACCGCGAACTCGATTTCACGCTTCAGCCCGCGTCCGTCAGTACCAGCGTTGAAGTGAACGCGACCGAAGTTGCGGTGGAGACGACAACTCCGACGCTCGGGCAGGTCATCACCTCGGAAGAAGTGGCCGAACTGCCTCTGAACGGTCGTGATTTTGTGCAACTGGCGACACTGACACCCGGCACCACGCAGGAAACCAATCCGAGCAGCTTCTTCAATGGCGGCCCGAGCAGCGAAGTGTCTGCTCGCGGAACCTATTCCCTTTCTGTAGGTGGATCGCGCGCGCAAAGCACGGATTGGCTGCTCGACGGCAATGACAACAACGAGCTGACGGCGGGCGGAATCGCAATTCTGCCTTCGATTGATGCTATCCAGGAATTCAAGGTTCTGGAATACAACTACTCCGCGGAGTGGGGAACGCGCGCGGGTCCAACCGTTCTGGTGACGACCAAGTCCGGATCGAACCAGTACCACGGCTCGCTGTTTGAGTTCTTGCGCAATACGAAACTAGACGCCCGCAGCTACTTTGCCGCATTCCGCGAACAATTCAACCTGAACCAGTTCGGCGGATCCTTCGGTGGCCCGATCAAGAAGGACAAGACATTCTTCTTCCTCGACTATCAGGCGAAGCAGCAGCGTCATGGCATTCCGTTTGTAGGCCTGGTGCCAACCGCCGCGATGATGGGGGGCGACTTCAGCAATGATCCGCTAGGCACACCCCGTCCTGGCTTCGTCACGGGCGCACCCGAGCTTAACGCTGACGGCTTCCCGAACCTTGTGAATCCATATTCCGGGACGCCTTTCCAGTGCGATAGTTCAGGTGCACCGCTACCTTCGACGGACGGAACCCAGGCTGCCGGAACTCCGTGCAATAAGATTCCGATCGCCCCAGTTGGGAGCGGTGGGATGGCTGACCCCGTTGGTCTGTCGCTGCTGCAGTTGTATCCGCAGTCCGGTACCCCCAATTTCAGCACCCTGACGAATTACGCTAACGTTCCAGTGCGCAAGTTGAACGAGGGCGAATTCGATATCCGCCTCGACCATAATTTCTCGAACAAGGATTCCTTGTTCGCCCGCTTCAGCTACGATCAGGCCGTTTCATTTGTTCCGGGTGGTTCTCCCGGGTTCGCAGAGCAGAGTCCCTTTGCCAGCACGCAGAACATCACGAACCACGGGCGGAATGCCACGATTTCGGAAACCCACATCCTCAACTCGAATAACATTAACCAAGCCACTTTCGGTTTCAACCGCATCTTCAACCACATCGCGTCCTATGGCTCCGGTACGTGCGCGGCGGCGAAGATCGGTATTCAGGGGGCTGATCTGGGCAGTGCGTGTAGTTCCATCACCGGCTATCCGACCAGCCTGAACCAGTCCACGAAAGACTGCATCAGTTGCAGTCTGAGTTCGATCCAGATGACCACGTACTGGTCGTTGGGCGACCGCGGTTTTTCCCCATTTATCGGCGGTACCAACGTTTACACCTTCAACGACACGTTCGACATGATCCGAGGCAATCACAACGTGCGTGTGGGTGTCGGCATTCGCTTCAACCAGATGAATGTGGAAACGAACGGGTTCGGGGATGGGTACTTTCTGATGTTCGGCAGCTATACGGGAGACTCCGCTGCAGATCTGCTGCTGGGCCAGATTGGCGGCGGCATCCACGACCAGACATTTCTGGGGGCGACCACCGGGCGCCGCTGGAAGATGTTCCGGCCCTTCGTGCAGGACGACTGGCGCGTATCGAAGGATCTGACTGTGAACCTGGGCTTGGCCTGGGCGCTGGTGACTCCGATTTCGGAAGCAAACGGCAAGCAAGCCAACTTCAACTTCCAAACCGGACAATACCTGGTCTCAGGCCCGCTTAGCGGATGCACCGGTTGTATCGCTTCGGGAGGGGGCGTGGGCGTGCAGTTCGACAAAACGGCTTTGGAGCCACGTATCGGTTTCGCGTGGAAGGCGCTGGGCAGTCAAACCACGGTTGTGCGTGCCGGATACGCCATCTATCACGATTCGTCATGGAACCAGGGTTCGCAGGGCTTGTGGCAGAATCCCCCTTATTACGCTGAGACCGACAATTTCAACGGGCTTTGCGCCTTTGGAAGCCTCGGAACACCCGGCTGTGGAATCCAAACCGCGTTTTTGCCCATATTCACCGCGCCTCCGAATCCGGCCAGCTTTACCGGCACGATTCTGTCGCAAAACCTTAACTTCAAGCAGGGCATGGTGCAGCAATTCAATTTGAACGTCGAACATCAGTTGCCCTCGAATGTTGTGCTCACCGCTGGATATTATGGCTCGCGCAGCACTCATATACTCGTGGACGGCGTGAACGAGAACGTCGGCTCGCCGACTGCTTGCGGCGTAATTGCTGGATATACCCTCGGCTGCGGGCCGGGGGGAACGGCCTTTAGCGCCCCGTATGGCCCCTTCACGGTCGTGTCAAACAACAACGACATCGGCCGGGCACGATACGACTCGCTGATCGTCAAAGCAGAAACCAAGAGCGTGCGTCATGGTTTATATGCGCTCGTCGGGTATACCTGGTCGCGGACTTTTGATTCCGGATTCCCCGATGGTCTTGGAACGTTCCCCGGCGCCACTTACTGGCCTCTGCCGGGCAGCCAGAAACTGGACTGGGGTTTGTCGCAACTCAACCTGAACGATCAGTTCACGACGAGCATTATTTATGACTTGCCCTTCGGCAAAGGCAAGCACTTTGGTAGCGATTGGAGCGGGCCGGTGAATGCCGCCCTCGGCAACTGGCAGGTCAATGTCATCGAAAAGGCTGAATCCGGATTTCCACTGTTCGTGGTGAACAGCGATAACGGATCAGGCGTGAACTTCATGTGGAACGGCAACGTGCTGAACCGTCCTGACGAAGTCGGGGATCCGAACAAAGCCGGGCCAGTGGTTGCGAATCCAGGCTGCAGCGCTCCCAGTCAGATTCATACCGTACTGAACTGGTTTAACCCCTGTGCTTTTGTGCCTGCTCCGACCTTCGTAATTGACCCGAATACTCCCCAGCAGCACACAGTCGGCGAACTCGGTACCGCCGCTCGTGCTCCGATCTCGGGGCCCCGGTTTGTGAACACTGACTTTTCGGCCATCAAGAATTTCATGCTGCCCCGCGAGGGCATGAGCCTGCAGTTCCGAGCCGAATTCTTCAATATTTTCAACCATGCTCAGTTCTTCCTGCCGGGGGGCTCAAGCGGAATGCAGGACATCAACTCGCTTTCTACCTTCGGCGTGATCTCTAACACGGTGAACAACCCACGCGTGATTCAATTCGCCCTGGAACTCAAATTCTAGAGTTGGGGTATAACATTCCTTCCGGGCAGACGGGCTTAGCCCGATCTGCCCTTTCATTTTGTTCGGCTGAAATCGTGAGGGGGAATCATGGGACGTGTTATTTGGAAGATGGCGTTGCAATTTAGTTTTGTGGCTCTTTTGTGCGCTGCGGGGAGCGCTCAGAAGATCAAGATCATTGTCGATCAGGATGCTCGCGGGCCGGGTACCAGCGATCAGCAGGCGATTCTCGTCTTCCTGCAATCCGAGAAGTTCGAAGTCCTGGGAATCACAACGGTCAGCGGCGATCAGTGGGTGAAGGAGGAAACGCAGCACGTGCTGCGTCTGCTGGAGATCGCCGGACGCACCGACGTGCCGGTTTATCAGGGCGCGGAATTTCCGCTCATTAATTCCAAGGAAGAGTCCGAGCGTTGGGAAGCTCTGTACGGGAAGTTCGAGTACAAGGGTGCGTGGACGGACAAGTTCAAGGCCAACCGGTCGATCATTTACGAAATGCCGTATCACGATCCGGATGTCGTTCCACCGTTGCCCGAGGGTGAGCCCCATATTGAAGCGCATCACGGAACTGCCGCGGAATTCATTATTCAAATGGTGCACAAGTATCCCGGCGAAGTGGTGCTGTGGGCGGGTGGTCCGTTGACGAATTATGCGCTGGCTCTGAAACTGGATCCGGAAGTGGCAACGCTGGCTAAGGAATTCGTGCTGATGGGCGGTGGGCTTTATGCCGATAAAGGCGCGATCGACAAGGGCGCGATCAATGGGCGCCGGGAATTCAACTGGTGGTTCGATCCCGAGGCAGCGCGTATTGTGCTGCGAGCTCCTTGGAAAAAGATGACGATTACGCCGATCGACATCTCGGTCAAAACTCGTTACACCACGGAGATGAAGGCGCAGATCGCCAGCGCCAACACTCCGGTGACGCAATATCTCGATAAATATTCGCTGCCCGGGTACATGTGGGACGAAATCGCCGGGGTGGCGCTGATCGATCCGTCGATCATTACTGGGCAGAAACAGCTCTACATGGATATCGACATCGATCACGGGGCCAGCTACGGCATGACGCTCTTCTGGGACAGCGGCACAGTGGTGCCCCCGTATGAGCATTTGGCGAACGTGCAGTTCGACATCGATGCGGAGAAGTTTTACAAAATTTATACGGACCTTATGACGCGGCCGATCGGTAAGAAATAGTTCACTGCTGGTCGTCAGGTCATTTCTTAAATTTGTAAAAAGGGGCAATGCTGAAAACGAAAATCCTCGCCGCAGTCGTAATCCTGTCCGCGCTGTGCTGGGCGCAGCCTCGCCGCAAAGTCATCATCAACGAAGATTGCTCCGGACCGGGCGGCAGCAACATGCAGACCTTGTTGATGATGATCCAGTCTCCGCAGGTCGAGGTGCTGGGCATCACCGTGGTCAGCGGAGATCAATGGCGCGATGAAGAAGTCGCGCACACGCTACGGTTGCTTGAGATCATCGGGCGAACGGATATCCCAGTTGTGCCCGGTGCCGAATTTCCTCTGGTGCGGACGCGAGAAGAATCCAAATTCTGGCAGCAACGCTATGGAAAAGTCGCCTACGCGGGCGCCTGGGATGATCGCTGGTGGCACGAACCGTCAGTTGTGCCGCCGCTGCCGGAAGGCGAGCCCACGACAAAGCCCTCCAGCGAAGACGCCGTGAATTTTCTGATCCGCATGGTGCACAAGTATCCGCACGAGATCACGATCTACGAAGGCGGCCCGATGACGAATCTCGCGCTGGCCATCTCACTGGACCCCGGCTTCCCGGAACTGGTGCAGGAACTCATTTTCATGGGCGGGAGCCTCAGCCCGGAAAGCAGTAATGCCGAGTTTCTAAATAATCCGCGGCATGAATTTAATTTCTGGTTCGATCCGGAGGCCGCCGCCATTGTCTTGCGCGCTCCGTGGAAGAAAATTGTCTGTACGCCCACGGACATTTCGGTCAAGACTCACATGACGGCGGAGATGGTCAAGCAAATCGAAGCCAGCGGAACGCCAGCGGCAAAATACATCGCGCGTTTCGCTATGCTGTGGCCCGGAGCCGACATCATGTGGGACGAACTGGCCGCGGCCGCGTGGATCGATCCCAACATCATCACGCGAAGCGAGACCCGCTACATGAGCGTGGATGTGGATCACGGCGCCGGGTACGGAAATACGTTGACATGGGCATTGCGCGAGAGCCCGCAGCCGGCCACGCAGGCGGTGGAAATCCAATTCGATCTGGATGCGAAAGAGTTTTACGACCTGTTCGTGCGCCTGATGACGGCACCCACGCCAACTCATTGATGCGAGGGTAGTGAGTCAGTTTGAACTTCATCGGCTATGTGCGCACAGGAGATCCCTCGTCCCGTTGGCGAAAACGCGGGCCTTCGGGATGACGCCTCTCGAAAATCTCGCGACCCACTGCCGATGCGAGCCGGGTAGTGGCACCGAAAGGGTGAACAGCATACAATAATCAACTACGGCTTTTCGCCTATGTCTCCCATTCCTGACGATCTCACTACCGTAAAAGACGATATGGTGGCCTTCATCGAGGGCCACGGCATGCGCCGTTTCCACGGCTTTGTGGACTATGAAGAGGTGCAGTGCGTGATGTGGGAGATGGGCGAAAATCCCGATGGCTGGAAAGATTTTGTGGAACTGGCCAAAGCGGCCGGGGCTCCGTTTCTGACAATGCATTCCTGGACGCTCGATCGCACCGAACTCGATGAGATGGTGCAGCGCCTGACCAACTCCGAGTTCACTGACGGCGACGATGTTGAGGATGCGCGCTGGCTGCGGGCACACGTCGGCAAAGTGGGATACCTGCAACTGGGCTGGGCATATCAGGGTTCGATGTTCCTGTGTGAAGTGAGCACCGAGTGGTACGAGCGCTACCAGCACCTGCTCGAAGTCTCCGACGAATTCGGCGGGCTCACCATGGATGAGCCCGATCAGGACGACGAAAACTAAGTCGTCCGTACCCGTAGTAAACTCCTTGTCATCCTGAACCAAGCGAAGGACCTGGGCAATCTGCGTGAAGTGTAGAGATCCTTCGCGCAAGAAGACGCGCTCAGGATGACAGTGCCTAACCATGCAGTGGATCCAAAAGCCAACCGATCCTGCGCTGGTCGCTTATCTGACGGGGTGCCTGCGCACGGAATCCGCATTCCGCGGCGTGGCGGGCGCGGCGCACGTTCTCGCTCCGCTGCTGGCACGCCGTGGCATCGCCGATTCCGACTCCGCGCAGCATTTTCTCTCGCCGGGTCTGGCACATCTTCACTCGCCGCAACTAATGGCCGGACTGAGCGCCGCCGTCGACCGCCTGGATGCGGCCATCGAACGCAAGGAATCGATCCTGATCTATGGCGACTACGACGTTGATGGCACGATGGCCGTGATCATCCTGAAAACGGCCATCGAACTTTGCGGCGGCGCAGCCGACTTTCACGTCCCGCATCGTCTTCGTGAAGGCTACGACATGCGCGACGACGTGATTGAGCGGGCGGCGGCGGCCGGTGTTCGACTGATTGTCAGCGTGGACATGGGGATTCGCGCATTTGCTCCTGCGGAGACGGCGCGCCGGCTCGGTGTCGATTTGATCGTGACTGATCATCACTTGCCCGGCCCGGATGGTGTGCCCAAGGCATTCACTGTAGTGAACCCCAATCAGGAAGGCTGCCAGTATCCCTACAAGCAGCTTTGTGGCGCAGGTGTGGCTTTCAAGGTAGCGCAAGGATTGATGGAGCGGCGCCTCGAGGCCAAAGATCGAGACAGGTTTCTGCTCTCGTTCATGAAAGTGGTGGCGATCGCGACGATTGCCGATGCGGTGCCGTTAACGGGAGAGAATCGGGTCTTTGCGTCGTTGGGGCTCGAAGCGCTGCGCAAGGCGGTGAATCTGGGGTTGAAGGCCTTGCTTGAGGTGGCGCAGATTTCGGCGAACCGTCCGCCGACATCCGGGGAAGTCGGCTTCCGCATCGCGCCGCGCATCAATGCGGCCGGCCGCATGGACGTTGCCCGCGACGTGATTGAACTGTTCAGCGTCAAAGATCCGGCGCGCGCCCGGGAACTGGCTGCCAAGCTGGATCAGCTCAATACCGACCGGCAGGAGGAAGAACGAAAAATCCTGCGCGCGGTCGAAGAGCGGTTCACGGGCGATCCCGCGCTGTGCGATGCCTACTGCATTGTCGTGGATGGCGATGGATGGCATCGCGGGGTGATCGGGATAACGGCGACGCGGATCGTCGAGCGCTACAACCGTCCGACAATCGTGATCGCGCGCGAAGGCGACGAAGCTTTTGGTTCGGGACGCTCGATTCGCGCCTTCCATCTGCTGGAAGCGGTCGAATCGTGCGGGAAACTGTTTTCGCGATACGGCGGACATTCGCATGCGTGCGGATTCGCCATGCCGGCCGCGAACGTGCCGGAGTTGCGTACGCGGCTGGATGAGTTTGCGCGCACCAAACTGACTCTGGCGGATTTCGATCCGGTCCTCGATCTGGATGCGGAACTCGGCCTGGCCGATGTAACACCGGAGTTGTTTCAAGCTCTCGAACTTCTCGAACCGTACGGAATGGGGAATCCCGAGCCTGTATTCGCTGCCCGCGGAGTACAGCTCACAGCGCCTCCGCGGATTCTGAAAGAGAAGCACGTCAAGCTGAAGCTGAGAGCGGGGCAGGTCTCGGTGATCTCCGAGGACTCGTCTGAGCTTTCTGCGGCGGCCATTCTGGCGACTCCACGATGCCATCCCGATGGCGCTGCCATCCGCCGCAGCGAGAAGGCGGCAGCCGCGGTCGTGGGTTACGAGAGCTCACTGAGAACTGGGAACCGGGAACTGAGAACCAAGATCGTCTTCGACGCCCTGGGCTGGCACATGGCCGAACGACTGCAGCAGACTCCGCTCCTGGCGGGCGATTCGATCGATATCGCTTTCACGATAGGACACAACGATCATCCCGAATACGGGGGCCTGGAGCTTACGCTGCGCGATTTAAAGACTGCAGTCACCACAGATGGTAATGGCCGTCCCGCCGCGCGATCTCCACGGTGACGCCGAACAGCTTGGCCAGACGCTCAACCTTCAGGATTTCTTCCTTAGGTCCGTCGGCGACGACGCGTCCCTGACTCATCAACACCGCGCGTTGAATCTCCGGCACGATATCTGCTAATTCGTGAGTCACCAGGATGATGGCGGTTCCGGCGCGTGCCAGCGCGCTCATGGCGTGCCGCAAACTTTGCTGGGCGGCGAGATCGAGTGAATTGCAGGGCTCGTCAAACAGCAGCGCCCGTGGCTTGTGGACTAACGCGCGCGCAATCAACACGCGCCGAGCTTCTCCGGACGACATCTCACAAACCGGACGGTCAGCCAGGTGCGATATGTTCAGCCCGGCGAGCGTCGCGTCGGCGAGCTCGCAGTGTTTCGCGGTGACGGCATGATTGGAAAAGATGCTGATGCTGCTGAAGAAGCCGGACAGAACCACATCACGGCCAAGAGCGCTGCCGGTGCAGGAGAGCATCCAGTCGTTCGACACGATGCCCAGCCGGGTCCGGAGCGCGAAAACGTCCCAGGTATCTTCTCCGAGGATGGACATGGAGGATTCGGGGCGCGCTACCGGATAACATTCGCGGGTAATGGTTTTGATGAGCGTGGATTTGCCGCAGCCGTTTGGGCCGAGAATGGCGATGTGCTCGTCGGCTTCGACGCGCAGGCTGAAATCGTCGAGCGCAATCTTTTGCCCGCGCATCACGCGGAGGTTGTGAAAGTCCAGCAGCAGCGGGTTCTGGGAGCGCGTGGTCATGAGGATGGCGCATCTAAGTGTAGACGAGGCTTGAAGCTAAGCAAATGCGGATGAGCCCGTTCAACTTCTCGAATTTTCTTCGCGCACTCTGCGGGTTTTCCTGGGGTTGCTCGCGGGTAGAAGCTTTGGACCGCAGAGGTCGCCGAGAAAGGCCGCAGAGAGCGCAGAGAAAGCCGCTCAGACATGACGCAACACGGGTTGCTCGCAGATAAAGCTTTGGACCGCAGAGGTCTCGGACAACCGCCGCAAAGAGCGCAGAGAAAACCTGCTGGACGCTAGGAATGCTAACGATGCAAAGGTAACCAGCCGGAGTACGAACCTTGCCACCGAACCCGCTTCGATTACACTGAAGCCAGATGCCGCTGAAAGTCTACCGTCTACGGCGCTTGCTCGCTGTGACTGCCATCGCGCTCACCTTGGTCGTCGCAGGGATGTATTTCTATGCGCGTTCGAAGGCGACCAATGCGCTGAAAACCATCCCCGGCAAGATCGGCTACGACATCAAGCAAACTGCGAACGGATTCCAGTTTTCGAAGTCCAACGGGAGTCGTACGTTGTTCACGGTGCAGGCCAGCGACGTCAAGCAATTCAAGCTCAACGGAAATGCCGAGTTGCACAATGTAAACATCGTTCTCTACGGCAAGGATTCGTCGCGCTTCGACCAGATCTACGGAGACGATTTCGCCTACGATCAAAAAACGGGAGACGTGATTGCCCAAGGCGATGTGCAGATCGATCTGGTGTCGAATCCGGTGGGAGAGACCAGTCCCGATCAATCCACGCCGAAGGAGGTCAAGAATCCGATTCATCTGAAGACGCGGAACCTGGTCTTCAATCGGGATACGGGGAACGCCGCCACCGACGAACGCGTGGAATTCCGGACTCCGCAAGCTAGCGGTTCGGCCGTGGGCGTGACCTATGCGGGCAAGAGCAACACTTTGACGCTGGCGTCGCAGATCCACATTGTGCTGTCGGGTAAGGAGCCGGCGGTGCTCGAAGCCGACCATGGCATTATCACCAACGATCCGCGGCAAATCATTTTGGATCATGCCCACCTGGTTCGTGACGACGGAACGGTACGGGCGGACCAGGCCACTTTTTATCTAAGCCCCGAGAACCATGTGCAGCGAGTGCTGGCGGTGGGAGACGTAAACACCGTGGCCCGGCCCGGCGGTGCAAAAGGATCTAAGGGGCGAAACGGTTCGGCTGCAAAGCAGGAAATCCACGGGCGGTCGGATCAGGCTGAGTTCCTGTTGCTGGATGGAGAAGATCTGCTGCAGACGGCGATCCTTACGGGAAATGTGCATATCGAGCAGACGGGAACCGAACCGGTGCAGGGCGAGGCCGGACGCGTGGTCGTCGATTTCGCCGGCCAGAATGAAGTTCAGAAGATCCATGCTCTGGATGGCGCTCACTTGCTGCAGAATGCGGCCAATGTATCCAGTGCGGACGGCAACGCGCATGGAAGCGGCAAGCAGGACTTCGACCTGACGGCTCCGGCCATCGATTTCATCGTGGACCAGGGGCGGGTGTTGAAGCACGCCGTGACGTTGGGCGCGGCGCGGATCACGATTACGGACGCTCAGCCCAGCCCGGACGGATCGACCAGCCCTGCTGGATCGAATAGATCCGGGCAGAAAACCGTGGTCACGGCGGGACAGTTCGATGCCGACTTTACGACGGAGGACCAGCGTACGCGGCTCAGCAGCGTACGCGGCGCGCCCCATGCGCGCATCGTCAATTCAAATGCAGGACAACCGGACCGCGTGAGCACCAGCGATTCCGTGACTGCGACATTCCTGCCACAAGGAGGCATCGACTCGATTACGCAAAAAGGAAACGTCGCCTACTCGGACGGGCAGACGCCGGATAAGCGCATGCAGGCCTGGGCCGATTCCGGACGCTATACCCCGGCGGATCAAATGCTGGCGCTGACGGGAAATCCTCGGGTTGCCAGTGGAGGGATGCAGACCACCGCGAACATGATCAGGATCAATCGCGCCACCAGCGAATCGGTGGCCGACGGGGACGTCAAGACCAGCTACAGCGAACTGAAAGAGCAGCCGGATGGGGCGCTGCTGGCATCGTCGTCGCCGATTCACGTGACCGCTCGTAGTATGACCGCTCACGGCAACGCCGGCATGGCGCTCTACGAGGGCAATGCGCGCCTGTGGCAGGATGCAAACGTCATCGAGGCGCCATCGATCGAGTTTGAGCGAGACCGCAGATTTGTTACCGCGCAGGGGACGATGGCTCGTCCGGTGCAGACTGTTCTTGCTCAGACGGAAAAAGATGGGCAGCAAAAGCCTCTTGATCTGGGGAAAGCAGTGAAGACTTCCACCGGGCGGGCGCAAACCGGGCTGGTTGCGATCACTGCGCTCAAGCTGACCTATGCTGATTCAGAACGAAAAGTGCATTATGAAGGCGGAGTCGTGGCCAAGGGGTCGGATTTCACTGCGTCCTCGAAAACCGCCGATGCTTATCTGCTGCCGCGAAGTCAAACCTCGACAAATCAGTCGGCTACAGGTCCGGGGCGACTGGATCATATGGTCGCCGAAGGGAATGTGAAGGTGCAGCAGCCGAATCGCCGGGCCGAGGGAGAGAAGTTGGTGTACACGTCGTCGGAGGACAAGTTTGTCCTGACCGGGGGACCTCCTAGCATTTTTGATGCCGAACAAGGCAAGATTACCGGGGTTTCGTTGACTTTCTTTAGGCGCGATGATAGGGTGCTCGTAGAAGGCGAAGCAAGTACTCCTGTGGTAACGCAGACGCGAGTGGCACGATAAATGCGTACTCTGGCCACCGAAGAAATCGGCAAATCGTACCGCGGCCGGAGGGTTGTAAACGGCGTCAGCCTGCGGGTCGATCAGGGCGAAGTTGTTGGTTTATTAGGCCCTAACGGCGCAGGGAAGACGACAACATTTTATGCCATCGTAGGCTTGATCCCCCCAGACACTGGCCGCGTGTTGTACGACGGTCAGGACATCACTGACGTCCCCATGTACCTTCGGGCCCGGCAGTATGGCATCAGCTATCTCCCGCAAGAAGCTTCGGTCTTTCGCAAGTTAACAGTTGAGGAAAACATCCTCGCGGTGTTGGAGGCGCAGCCGATTTCGTGGCACGAGCGCCGCGAGAAGATGGAGAAGTTTATTGACGAACTAGGGTTGGAGCACATCCGCCAGAACCGCGGATATGCCCTTTCTGGTGGGGAACGCCGGCGCGTGGAAATTGCCCGCTGCCTGTGCATCAATCCCACCTTCATTTTGCTGGACGAACCGTTTTCGGGGATCGACCCGATTGCCGTGCTCGATTTGCAGAAGATAATTAGCAGTCTGCGGGCCAGCGGCATTGGAGTCCTGATCACCGACCATAACGTGCGTGAAACGCTTACGGTCACCGACCGGGCCTACATTATCGACGACGGCAGAATTTTCCGTCATGGACCGCCGGAGCAACTGGCCGGCGATCCGGAAGTGAGAAGGGTGTACCTGGGAGAGAGTTTCTCCCTGGTGTGACAAGAACGTCGTTGGTCGCTAGTCGTAGGTCGTTGGCAAAAGCAAAAGCCAACACAGCGACGCACGCGAACGACCAACGACGAACGACTAACGACTAACGACATGGTTTTGCTGCAACACAAACTCAGCGTTAAGCTTTCGCAGCGGCAGATCCTTACTCCGGGTCTGGTGCAGATGGTCTCTGTCCTCGCGCTCAACAAGCTTGAGCTCAAGGACATGATCAACGCTGAGATGGTGGAGAATCCGGTTCTCGAGGAACTAGAAGATTCGGTTCCGCTGCTCGATGAAGTCGGCAAGAAGGAAGAAGACCGCGAGCGCGCCGCTGCTGCCACGACCGAAGAGAATCCTATCACCGCGGTCGAAAAGAAAGATCCCTTCGAGGAAATCGATTTCGGATCGTTTTTCCAGGACTATCTCGATCCCGGCTATCGCACCCACAGCGAGATGGAGGACATCGAGCGTCCTTCGTTCGAGAATTTTCTCTCAAAGCCGTCGAATCTTACGGATCACCTGACCTGGCAGCTCGGTTCATTGAGCCTGACTCCTGCCGTGCGGGAAGCCGCCGACTTGATCGTCGGCAACCTCAACGAAGACGGGTATCTAATCGCGAGCGACGACGAGTTGCTGGGAGTTGCTCCGCCGGCCACGCCGGAAGCCGATGCCGAGACCGCAAAGAACATTGTCAGCGAAGCGCAGGCGCTAGGGATTGCAGATGCGGCTGAAGCCGCGGCAACCCATGCGGAAGAGCTGCCGCCCTCCGAAGAGACGGCTGACTCGCTCGAGGTCGCGGCTGATTCCGTCGCCGACCCCGTTATCCCCGATGATTCTTTGTATACGAGCGCAGCGGTTGGGCAAGCGGCCGACCATCAGGCGGAGGCGTCGTTCCTGTCGAACTCGGCAAATGGGGCTGCCGCCGTGGCTCCGGCGCACGAGCCCAAGGCGCCCGCAGCTCCCGTGTACACGCCGAGATTCACCGCTTCCGACTTGCAGGAGGCTCTGCAGGTCGTGCAGCAACTTGATCCTCCGGGAGTGGGTTGCCGTGATTTGCGGGAATGCCTGCTGGCGCAGCTTCGCTTCCACCAGATCCAGCTGGCGCAGCACAAGAACGGGAACGGCACGGCCCAGGTTCTGCAGGATGCCATGGCCGTGGTCGACCAGCACCTGAAAGGCTTGCAGAACAAGCAGCACAAAGAAATCGCCAAAGCTATCGGCCGCCCCGTCGAGGCGGTGCAGACGGCGCTCGATTACATTCGCACTCTCGATCCCCGTCCCGGCCTGCGTTACAACATAGTCCAGGCGCGATTGATCGAACCGGATGTGGCCTTCGTCAAGCATGGAGATGAGTGGCTGGTCATCATGAACGACGATGACCTGCCGCAGCTGCGCCTGAATCCGGCCTACAAGAAGCTGGTCACCCGCGACGGCACGAACGATAAGAACACTCGCGACTACGTGAAAGAGCGCTACAAGAGCGCGATTCAGCTGATCAAGAATATCGAGCAGCGCAAGCAGACCATCACCAAGGTCTGTTACTCGATCGTCGCCCGCCAGCAGGATTTTCTGGAACGCGGCATCGATCAACTCAAGCCTATGATGATCAAGGAGGTGGCCGAAGAAATCGGCGTGCATCCTTCCACGGTGAGCCGTGCAGTGGCCAACAAGTACGCCCACACTCCACAAGGCGTATTCGAGTTGCGGTACTTCTTCAGCGAGAGCGTGCAGGGACCGGAGGGCGGCGGCACATCGCTCCTGATCCTCAAGCGCCGGGTCAAAAAGCTGATCGAAGAAGAAGACCCCAGCCGTCCGTTGACCGACGAGCAGATCACCCGCATCCTGCAATCGCAGGGCATCCAGGTGACCCGCCGCACTGTAGCCAAATACCGCGAAGACATGCGCATCCCGAGCACGCACCAGCGCCGGGTCAAAAAATAGTCGTTGGCCCTTTGTCCGTGGTCGTTGGCCAAATGCCACCACCGACGGCGCGCCAGCAATTAACGACCAACGACCAACAACTAAATGCAGTGCCCGATTTAGCTCATCGATCTGAATTCTTAGGAGGGGCGCTCATGAACGTGGAATACACGGGAAGACAATACGAAGTTACGAACTCCATCCGCAAAGAAGTCGAAACCGGCCTCACGAAAATCCGCAAAATCCTGGGCGACAAATTTGAAACCAAGGTGATCCTCGCCGTCGAGAAGCATCGCCACAAAGCCGAAATCACGATCAGCCCGCGCAACGGCCCGCTGGTCGGCCTGGCGCAAGCCAAGGACATGAGCATCGCCGTGAATGAAGCCCTCGACCATCTCGAAAAGCAGGCCATCAAATACAAGACGCGCTGGCAGGCCAAGAAGCGTTCCGCCCGCAAGAGCGAAGAAGTGAAGAAGTGGAACGGGCACGAAACATCGCCCCAGGAAGAACTGCGAACCGCGGTCGGTCTCTCCGAGAAAACCGCTGTGCCGGTCATGGTGCACAAGTATCCCGCTGTAGCCAAGACCACCGAAGTTCACCTTCTCCGCTCCGACGAATCTGTAGCCATGCGCCCGATGACTCTGGAAGAGGCGATCAAAGAGGCGCACTTCCGCGACCGCGACGTCTTCGTTTTCCGTGATCCGAAAGGCAAGCTGATGGTGCTGCACCGCCGCCGCCGCGACGACAAAATGGAGTTGATCGAAGTTCCGTAGGAATCAAGCCAAGAGGGTGCCCCACCCTTGTCGCGTAGGTTGCGACAGGGTGGGGATTTTGATTTTTTGGGGGGGACTTCCGACACGACTCCCGGCAGATAGGGATCTTTCGACTGCGTTGCCGTTCGCCTAGCGAACCGCAACTTCGCTCAGGATGACAAGGGTGGCCCACCGTATGCCAAAAATCCTGAAGACCCGTTTCGTCATCGCGGTCCATGACCTGCAGAAGTCGGCAGCCTTCTATCGCGACGTGTTGGGGTTTTCTATTCACTCCATCCCTGATCCCGGTTTTCTCTTTTACACTTCGGGTGAGTGCACGATCTGGGCCGGGCTGTGTCCCGATGCGCTGTCTCCTACGGAACTCGGAGATCATTCCTATTTTGCGTACCTTGAGATCGACGGCATCAATCCGTTCTATGACTCCGTTCGAGCCAAGGGTGCGAACATCTGCAAAACCATTCGCGACGAACCATGGGGCATGCGGGAGTTCGGGGTGGTTACGGCCGACGGTCACCGCATCATGTTCGCCTCATGCATCCACTGATCTCAGCCATTCACACGTTTTAATGGCGGACCTCGCGTGCTAGAATTCGCCCCTGGAGCAACCATCATGATCACTCGTACGTTCCCCCTTATAATCGTCAGTTTTCTTCTCTCGAACCTGTCGTACGCTCAGGCACAAACTGCACCTTCCTCTGCAAAGCTCTCCGTGCACTGGGAAGAACTTACTGCCTCCGATTTCCGGGAAGGAATTCACCGCTCGCAGGGAACTTGCCTGCTGCCGTTCGGCATTCTCGAGAAGCACGGACCGCATCTGCCGCTGGGGACTGATCTGCTTGACGTCCGCTACGCCGCGCTGCATGCGGCTGAGCAGGAGTACGCCGTCGTCTTCCCGGAATATTATTTCGGCCAGATCGCCGAAGCGCGTCACGAGCCCGGAACCATGGCGTACAGCCGCAGTCTGCAACTCGCCTTGCTGCAGGAGACCACCGACGAGATGGCCCGCAACGGCTGCAAGAAGATCCTGATCGTCAACGGCCACGGCGGCAACAGCAGCCTGCTTCCATACTTCGCGCAAACGCAGCTCGACAAGCCGCACGACTACGTGGTCTACGTTTTCGATGAACGCACGCCTGAGCACGGAGGGCCGCCAAAAAAGACCAAGATCGATATGCACGCCGGCGAGAGCGAAACGTCCAAGATGATGGTCTCCCGCCCTGACCTGGTTCACATGGATCGCGCCGCCAGCGAATCCGGCGCCGATCAGGCCCGCCAGAAGCTTCCCGAAGGTGTCTACACGGGCATCTGGTGGTACACGCGCTTCCCAAATCACTATTCTGGAGAAGGCGCAGCGGCCACGAAAGAGCTGGGCGAATATCAGATGAAATGGTGGATTGACTCTGTGGTGAAGGCGATTCAAGCGGTGAAGGCCGACGACGTCAGTCCCAAACTGCAAAAGGAATTCTACGAGAAGAGCACGCACCCGCTGGATACGCAGCCGTAAGTAGCGGCAGTCGCGGCGGGCATCTCGCTAGCCGATCCCAATAGCAGTACGACAGCAACCGCTACCTATGAGCTTCCGATCAGCACGCCCGTGATAAACACCAGCACGCCGCCCAGCCCAACCTGCAGCGCCGCCGAAACCCAAGGAGTATCCATATAGCGGCGGCGGATCCAGGTAATCAGGCCCAGTTCGGCGATTACTACGGCTCCCGCGGCCCACAGCGCCATCCGAAAACTACTTATCAGAAACGGAAGGGTGTGTCCGATGCCGCCTAATGTTGTCATCAAGCCGCAGATCACGCCACGCACCCAGGGATGTCCGCGTCCAGTTAGACTGCCGTCATCGGAAAGCGCCTCGGTAAATCCCATACTGATTCCGGCACCCACCGATGCTGCGAGACCGACCACCAGAGCATCGTGGGGCCTTCGGGTAGCGAACGCCGCTGCGAATACGGGAGCAAGCGTGGAGATGGAACCGTCGATTGCACCCGCCAACCCCGGCTGCACGATCTGCAATACGAAGAGGCGACGCTCCGCGACGGCTTCGTCGGCCTTGACGCTGTCGGGAAGTTTTTCCTTGTCGAGTTCCTGAGCGCGTTCCTCGTGTTCGCGCTCTTCCGTGGCCAAGTCGTCCAGCAACAGCCGGATGCTGGCATCTTGTGTGCGGGCGGCTGCTTTTTCATAAAAACGCCGCGTCTCGACTTCCATGGTCGACGCTTCTTTGCGCACTGCTTCAATGCGCAAAGGCCGCACCAGCCACAGCGCCGGACGCTGCACAAAGCCGCGCACATCCTGGCGCCGAATCAGCGGGATGTGCTCGCCGAATTTCTTCTGAAAAAGTTCGAGCAGGCGCCGCCTGTGTCCCGACTCTTCTTCGCGCATGCCGTCAAACATCGACGCGGTCGCGGGATAATCCTGCCGCAGGCCTTCGGCAAAGTCCGAATACACTCGTTCGTCTTCTTCTTCCAAAGTAATGGCCAGGGCCAGCACTTCCCGTTCCGTGAGATCTTCGAACTTTTTCATGACGCAATAGATTACGCGTGCAGCGCGGCGGTGACAATCTCGATCTCCGATTCCTGCCGGGGCCAAGCCGCATTATTCGACAGCAGTATCTCCGTAAGCACTCAGGAAGAGCCGAATGCGGCGTATGGATGCTACTATCCTGTGCATGAGAGCGCATCGTATCTCTGCCCGATCGGGCTCGAAAGGGCGCAGGCCAAATCGTGAGCGAAGGCGGCGGCGCCCCGCGGAACTGGTCATCATCACGGGGATGAGCGGCTCAGGGAAGGCGTCCGTGCTCAAGGCCTTCGAAGATCTCGGCTATTACTGCGTCGACAACCTTCCGGTGCAGTTGATTCCGCAGTTCGCCGAGCTGACGATGCAATCGAGCGAGATTCGGCTGACCGCACTGGTGGTGGACGTTCGGGAAGGTTCTCGACTCGACATGCTGCCGGGGATTTTAAAGTCGGTGCGGAGGATGATTCCGACCAAGGTGGTTTTTCTAGAAGCGTCGGACGCGGTGCTACTGCGGCGTTTCAGCGAAACCCGGAGACCCCACCCTCTGGGCACCGACTCTTCCGTGAAGTCCGCTCTCAAGACGGAGCGCCAACACCTCCGCGCGATCCGGCGGCTATCCGATCTTGTAATCGACACTTCAAAATTCAACGTTCACGAGCTACGCGCCCACATCAAAGAGCGTTTTCATGCGCAGTCGGCGGAGAAGAGCCTTCTGGTTTCCTGCGTGAGCTTCGGATTTCGCGAAGGCGTGCCGGAGGATGCCGACCTGGTGTTTGACGTCCGCTTTCTGCCCAACCCGCATTTCATTCCCGAATTCCGGTCTTTGACCGGACGCGACGCGCGGGTTGCGAAATATATCCGCTCGTTTCCCCAGACGCGGGAGTTCATGAAGCGGATCTCCGACCTGCTGGTGTTTTTGCTTCCGCATTACGTTCACGAAGGCAAAAGCTATTTGACGATCGCAGTGGGTTGCACTGGAGGGCAGCACCGTTCGGTGATGATCGCGGAGGAGTTGGGGAAGAACCTTCGGCGCTCGGGATATCGTGTGAAAATCGTGCACCGGGACAGCCCAAGCTAGTCTCGGATAGAGCGGGGTGCCTGGGATGTGCAGGTGCCGCTTGCGGGCCGAACTCAAGTAGAATATGGCCTTGCACTCGATATCTACTCAAGCGGCGGCAAGCGATTGCGGCCCGGGCCGCGCAGGGGTTCCATGCGCCAACTGATGCGGCTGGTCCGCTATGTGCTCCCCTTTCTGGTGCAACTTCTGCCCGGGATATTCCTGCTGGCTGGAGTCGGATTTCTGGAAGCCTTCCGGTTGATGCTGCTGAAGCCGGTTTTCGATCGCGTGCTGAATCCCGCTTCCGGCTCCGACAACATCTTGCTGTTCACGATCCCGAAACTGGGGACGCCGGTTTATCTGCAATCTTTCGTTCCCGCGCATTTTCACAATGCCTGGACCATTGTGGCGTATGCCCTGGTGGCCTCTACAGTGACGAAGGGAATTTTCGACTACATCGGCACGTACCTGGTGAACCATGCCGGATTCGGCATGATTACGAACCTGCGCAATGACCTGTACAACTCGGTGTTGCGGCGATCGGCGGCGTTCTTTCAGCAGCACACGACGGGCACCCTGATCTCAACCATCATCAACGACATTGAGCGCGTGCAGTTTGCCATGTCGAGCGTGCTCTCCGAATTCCTGCAGCAATTTTTCACCTTCCTGTTTACGGCCGTGCTGGTGATCATCCTGGGCGGCAAACTGGCCTGGGTGCTGCTGCTGTTCGTTCCGGTCATCATATTTTCCGCGGTGCGCATTGGGCGGCGTGTGCGCTCAACCACGCGAACAGGTCAAGATCAACTGGCCGACGTGCAGAACATTTTGCATGAAACGATTACCGGCAACCGTATCGTGAAAGCATTTGGAATGGAGTCGTGGGAAGTCGCGCGATTCCGGAAGGCCGCGCAACGGCTGTTCCGCGCCAATCTCCGTTCGGTGGCGGCGGCTGCCATCAGTTCGCCGTTGATGGATGTACTCGGCTCCATTGCGATCGCGCTGTTGCTGCTGCTCGGGCGCGAACGAATTGTTCATCACGAGCTCGACCTCAGCGCATTCGTCACCTTCGTCGCGGCGGTTCTCAGCATGTACAATCCGGCGCGCAAATTTGCAGTATTCAACAACAGCTTCCAGCAAGCTCTCGGCGCATCGTCGCAGTTATTCAAGTTCATGGACACGCAGGATGTCGTGGGGGAGAAGCCCGGAGCCAAAGCGTTGCCGCGCTTCGCGCAGAGCATTCGATTCGAGAACGTCAGTTTCTCTTATCAGTCCGACGGCAATGATTCGCGGGAAATCCTGCACGGAATCAATCTGGAAGTGCATCGAGGAGAGATTCTCGCAGTGGTCGGATCGAGCGGGGCGGGGAAGAGCACGCTGGTCCATCTACTGCCTCGATTTTTCGATGTCACCGGCGGACGCATTTTGGTCGATGAACACGATGTGCGCGACGTAACCATTTCGTCCTTACGTGCTCAGGTGGGAATCGTGACGCAGGAAACGGTGCTGTTCAATGACTCGGTGCGGAACAACATCGCTTACGGGCAGCCACACGTTCCGCTGAAAGAAGTAGAGGCTGCGGCGCGGGCGGCGCTGGCGCACGATTTTATTATGGCGCTGCCCTCGGGGTACGATACTGTCATCGGAGAGCGCGGCGTGCGGCTTTCCGGAGGCGAGCGGCAGCGGTTGGCAATTGCTCGGGCCTTGCTGAAGAACGCGCCCGTCCTGATACTGGACGAGGCGACGTCGGCGCTGGACAGCGAGTCGGAAGCGCTGGTGCAATCCGCGCTGCACAATCTGATGAGCGGGCGCACGGTGTTCGTGATCGCGCATCGCCTTTCGACTGTGCGCCGTGCCGACCGCATCGTGGTTATCGAAAATGGCACCATTGCCGAGACCGGCGCTCACGAAGAGTTGATGAATCAATCCGGCACGTACCGTCGGCTCTACGAATTACAGTTCGCTAACGCAGATGCACCAAAAGCGGTTGCGGGAAGTTGAGAATCTGGCCACTATGCCCATACGCTCCATGACTGGTTTTGCGCAGGTACGAGGGGAAATCCATCGGGATGGCGGAAGCGAGTCTTCCGCTCCCAATGGCAGTCCATCGAGTGGCCGGTTAGGCTTCGCGCTGGCTCTGAAATCGGTCAACCACCGTTTTCTGGATCTGCACTTCCGTCTTCCTTCCGGCACGGATTCTCTGGAGATGCAACTCCGCCGCTTGCTCAAAGAAAAGATCGCACGAGGGCATGTGGAAGTTTCGTTGAGCCTGGAACGGAGCAGCAACGAATCGTTGTCGCTGAATCGCGAACTGGTGAGCGGCTACATTGGTGCATTTCGCGCCGCCGCCGCTGAATTTTCACTGGCCGCGGTGCCCGATCTGAATGCGATTCTGCGCTTTCCCGGGGCGCTTGAGCCGGCCAATGATGTCGCCGATGAAGACATTGAACCGGCAGTGATGGCCAAAGTCGGAGAAGTGCTGGAGCAGTTGAATCAGATGCGCGAAGAGGAAGGCCGGGGCATCGCTCGCGAACTCCGCCAGCGCATGGAGCATCTGGCGGAGGCGAGCAAGAACGTGCAGCAGCATCGTCGCGCCGTCCTGCACAATTACAGCGAGCGGCTGCAGTCGCGCTTGCAGGAGTTGCTCGGCTCGGCAGTGGACAAGGAACGGGTGCTGCAAGAGGCGGCTCTGCTGGTGGACCGCAGCGACATTCAGGAGGAGATCGTCCGCCTGGACAATCATGTCCAGCATTTTCTCGGCTTGCTCGACGAGGGAGGCGAGATCGGCAAGAAATTAGACTTCTTATTGCAGGAAATGAACCGCGAAGCGAACACGCTGCTTTCGAAAACATCGGGCCTAGCAGGGGAAGCGCTGAAGATTACAGAAGCGGGTTTGGCGATGAAGGCAGAGATCGAAAAATCGCGCGAGCAGGTGCAAAACCTGGAATGAGCGAAAACCGCAAACCGCTGGTCTACATCATCTCGGCGCCGTCCGGCTCGGGGAAATCCACGCTGGCCAACGAGATTCTCAAACTCGTCCCCAATCTTGTTTTTTCGATTTCCTACACGACCCGCGCCTCGCGAGGCAGTGAGCAAAACGGGAAACAGTACCACTTTGTCCCGATGCAAGAGTTTGAGCGGATGGTACGCGATGGGGAATTTCTGGAACACGCGAATGTGCACGGAGACTGCTACGGCACTTCGCGAAAGTTTCTGCGCGAGGCCGGTGCGAGCGGCCAAGACCTTTTTCTGGACATCGATGTGCAGGGCGCGGCCCAGATCAAGAAGAATCTGACGGACGCCATCAGCATTTTCGTGCTGCCTCCCGACCGCCAAACACTGGAATGGCGGCTGCGGAATCGCGGTGAGAATCGAGAAGATGAAATTAAACGCCGCCTGGGAGACGCCCGCCGTGAGATTGAGGAGTACGACAAGTACGACTACGTTTTAATCAACGATCAACTCGTTAAATCGATCCAGAGGCTGGAGGCCATCGTACTCTCCGAGCGCTTACGACGACAGCAGCGGGCTCTTTCGGAGCAAGAGAACGCGATCGTCGAGCGCGCGGAGCGTCTTCGGCTCGCCAATCTGAAGGAGAAGGTTCAGCCGATCCTGGCGTCCTTTCGTACCCCAGCCTCCCCTGCACTCCGCTAGATTTCGCGGTATCATTGATGGGCGCCCCAAAGCGGGCCTAGACCGGAATAATAGATAGCTGCGGGACACACCTGGGAAGTTGTGGTGTTCTGCAATTGCAATGTTCGAATGCTCGGCACTGATTCCACTTCAAAGTCAGTTTCCAAAGGGGGCATGTCGCAATGAAGTTGATCGAAGGCTTCGATAGCAATTACCGGTACATTTTGGTGGCGGCACGGCGGGCACGGCAGTTGCAGTCCGGCGCTCCACCAGTGGTCGACACCAATTCTCGCAAGCCCTGCCGCATCGCCCAGGATGAGATCCGCGCCGGCAAGGTGAAATGGGAAATCCCAGAAACTCGCAGCGCCACGCAGCAGGCCTCTGAAACGCTCGACAAAGCGCTCGGCCAGGACTGAACAAATTGTTGATTTTGCGATTGTGGGCGGTTGAATCCCAATTGCTGCATGGGCGATCAATAGTCACAGTCACCTATCAGCCAGCATGAAGATTGCTCTCGGCGTCACCGGCGGAATTGCGGCGTACAAGGCGGCCGAGATCGTGCGCCTGCTGCAGGACCGCGGCATTCGCGTGCAGGTCGTCATGACCCGCGCCGCTCAGGAATTCGTCAGGCCCCTCACCTTCGCGGCGCTCTCCGGAGAAAAAGTTATTACCAGTATGTTCGCGCCGGGCGAAGAACATGAGCCCAACATCGATTCCGCAATCGAACACATTGCTGTGGCGCAGGGGATCGACGCTCTGGTTGTCGCACCGGCAACCGCGGATGTGCTGGCACATTTTGCGCAGGGAATCGCGACTGACTTCCTGACTACGCTTTATCTGGCGACCAAAGCGCCGGTGGTCGTGGCGCCTGCGATGAACGTGAACATGTGGGAGCATCCCGCGACGCAGGCGAATCTGGAAATTCTGCGGAAGCGCGGCGTGAAGATTGTGGAACCGGGTTCGGGCTACCTGGCGTGCGGGATGGTGGGCGCGGGACGGCTCTCCGACAACGAAGCCATTGTGGCCGCCGTGATGGGAGTTCTGGGTGCGAACCAGGACTTAAGCAGAGAAACCGTGCTCATCACCGCGGGTCCGACGCGCGAAAAAATCGATCCGGTGCGGTATCTTACGAACCGCTCCAGCGGGCGCATGGGATATGCGCTGGCCGAAGCGGCTTTGCGGCGAGGGGCGCGGGTCCTTCTGGTCAGCGGCCCGACCTCTCTGACGCCGCCCGGTGCTGCCGAAGTGACGCAGGTCGAATCGACCGAGCAGATGCGCAACGCTGTTTTGCAACTGCTTCCGCAAGCCAGCATCGTAATCAAAACCGCGGCCGTCTCGGACTATCGTCCCAAGTCTGCCGTGGGACAAAAAATCAAGCGCAAGGGGCCTTTGACGCTGGAACTTGAGGCTACTCCGGACATCCTGAACGAACTGGCGGCGAAGAAGACCTCTCAGCTTGTGGTTGGATTCGCCGCGGAGACCGAAAACGTGCTGGAGAACGCCCGCCAGAAGCTGGTCGCGAAACATCTTGACGCGATCGTAGTCAACGACGTTTCCCGCGAAGGCGTTGGCTTTGATTCGGACCGGAACGCAGTCACGATCATCACGCGTGACGAGCTTGTGGAAGTCGCGGAAGCGACGAAATGGGAGGTCGCGCAGCGGGTTCTCGACCAGGTTGTCAGCTTGCGGAAGCATCGTCAGTCACCAGTCAAAGCGTAACGTTGTTCCAATGTCATCCTAAGCGGAGCGCGTCGCGCGCGCAGTCAAAGGATTGCTACTCACTTCCCGAACCTAACGTATAATTTCCGCAGCTCTTCCTGTGCCGATCATCCAAAATCCCGAACTGCGCCGCGCGCTGGCCGAACGCGTACGTTATTACAACGAGCTTGGCATCTACGATTTCTACCGGCGCGAACCGTCGCAGGCCGTTGTTGTGTCAACCAGCGAAGCAGAGCAAACGCTATTCGTATCCCAGACAGAACTGCGAGAGGAAATGTCCCCACGGAAAGCCGCCGTAGTTGCGAAGAATGTTGAAGAGAATATTGTCCAGGTGCTTACGCCAAGGCCGGAACAGGCTGTCTCGGACCCGATTGCGGCGCTGAAGCTGATTCGCGAAGACCTGGGCGACTGCACGCGTTGCAAGTTGCACAAGCAAGGGCGCAAGCAGATTGTGTTCGGCGTCGGCAATGCGCGCGCTGAGCTGATGTTTGTGGGCGAGGGGCCCGGAGCCGATGAAGACGCGCAAGGTGAACCCTTTGTCGGGCGCGCCGGGCAATTGCTCAACAACATGATCAAGGCGATGGGCCTGCGGCGCGAAGATGTTTACATCGCAAACGTCGTGAAATGCCGCCCGCCCGGCAATCGCACGCCCGAGCGCGATGAATGCGAGACCTGCTCGCCGTTCCTGATGCGACAGATCGCAGTGATCAAGCCAAAGGTCATCGTGGCTCTGGGCGCGGTGTCCGCCAAAAATCTTCTGGCGATCAACGCTCCCATGTCCGAATTGCGCGGCCGCTTTTACGACTTTATGCCCTGCGCGCGCAGCAGCGATCCTTCCTGGCACGGTTCCAAGTTGGCTGTAACCTACCACCCCGCATTTTTGCTGCGCGATCCTCGACAGAAGGGGGAAGCGTGGAAAGATCTGCAGATGGTGATGGCATACCTTGGTCTGAAGCCGCCGAAGAAGGAAGAGTCCGAGCCATCATCCTGAACTCGTCTGGACGGACGATTACGTCCCTCGCACACAAGCGAAGGATGCTGTAGCCGAAGACAATTTTCTCAAGCACGTCACCTGCGGGCTGGCGTGACAAGCGGTAGTTTATCCTTCCATCGATGCCCGAATTTTGCGATGTCGCACTGCCCGTGCCGCTCGACATGGTTTTCACTTACCGTATTCCCGCGGAGAGTGTGCCAGTCGTGGGCGGACGCGTACTGGTTCCGTTTCGCCAGCAGCGTATGACCGGCATCGTCGTGGAATTGCACGATCGCAAGCCTGCGATCGCTACCAAAAATCTGCTGAACGTGCTCGATGCAACGGCAGTGCTGGATGAGACCCTGCTAAGTCTCGGGCGCTGGATTTCGCATTATTACCTTGCTCCGCTCGGAGAAGTGTTCCGCACCATGCTGCCGTTGATGGCCGAGTTCAAGCGTGCGATCGGATACCGCATCACAGAGCAAGGCCACATGGCGCTGCATCTGGCGGGAATGACGGGATCATCCGCGCGTTCGCGGCGTACTCCCGAAGAGCAAGCTGCGGAGTTTCGCGTGCTCGACTATCTGGCTGCTTCGGATGGAGAGCTGATTCGTGCCGGAAGTCTGCGATCGGCCACGCACGCTTCCCGGAAAATTCTGGACGGCATGGTTCGCAAGAAATGGCTGGCTCGCGAAGATATTTCGGCAGCGCAGGACGCCACACGCGCGATCAAGATTGCGCTGCTGAAATCCGCCGAAGGCAAGCTGAATGACAACCAGCGGGCGCTGGTCGAAACGCTCACTGCATCTGGTGGCAAACTCACGGTCGAGGCCCTGCAGTCGCTGGAAGTCCCGCGCAGCACGCTGGGTACGCTGGTCCGACGCGACCTGGTCGAGATCACGGAAGAGCCGGCGAATTTCACCGTTTCGCGCAGCAAGCCGCGCCCGTCGCGCGTGGAATTCGATTTCAATGAAGCGCAGAAATCGGCGCTCTCTCGGCTGCGCGAGAAAGTTGAGTCTCGCAAATTCTCAGGCATGTTACTGCACGGCGTTACTGGCTCGGGAAAGACCGCTGTTTATCTTGCCGGCATGCGTTCGGTTCTCGAGGCCGGACGGTCGGCGATTCTGCTGGTTCCGGAAATTGGGCTGACCCCCGCGGTGGCTGCCGATCTACATCAAATCTTCGGGGATGAGGTTGCTATTCTGCATTCCGCGCTGAGCGATCGCGAACGTGCCGAGCAATGGCATCGCATCAAGCGTGGAGTGGCGCGGATGGTCGTGGGCACGCGCTCGGCGGTGTTCGCTCCGGTTTCGGATCTGGCGTTGATTATCGTGGATGAGGAGCACGACTCCTCCTACAAGCAGGAAGAAACGCCGCGCTACCACGCTCGCGACGTCGCAGTGATGCGTGCCAAAATGTCGGATGCGGCCGTGGTGCTAGGTTCGGCCACACCGTCGCTGGAATCTTACTTCAACGCGACCAAGAACAAATACGCGCTCATCGAACTGCCGGATCGAGTCGAGAAACGTCCGCTGCCTGAAGTTGAGATCGTAAACATGCGCCTGGAGTTTCAGGAAACCGGCCACGAGCAGGTCATCTCGCGCAAGCTTGCCGCCGAGATCAACGATCGTTTCGAACGCCGCGAGCAGGTGATGGTGCTGCTGAACCGGCGCGGATATTCGCCGGTGGTCTTATGCCGCACCTGCGGCAAGAAGCTCGAATGCAATAACTGCGCCATCGCCCTGACCCATCACAAGCGCGAGCACAAGATGGTCTGCCATTATTGCGGATACACCGCGCCCGTGCCGAAGGCTTGCGTTCATTGCGGCAGCGAGTACGTCTACTTTCTTGGCACCGGATCGGAAAAGCTGGAGGAACTGCTACACGGAATGTTTCCGCAGGCGCGCATCGCCCGTCTCGATCGGGACACGGTCCGCGGCCACGAAGATTTCGAGCGCACGCTCAACGCCTTGAATGAAGGCGAACTCGACCTGCTGGTGGGAACGCAAATGATCGCCAAAGGCCACGACATTCACGGTGTGACTCTGGTCGGCGTGGTCGGAGCCGATGTAGCTTTGGGGCTGCCCGACTTCCGCGCGGCTGAACGAACGTTCCAATTGCTCACCCAGGTTGCCGGACGAGCCGGGCGCGGCGAATCTCCTGGCAAAGTCATTTTGCAGACTTTTTTTCCGGACCACTATGCGGTGGAGTATGCCGCCCGCCACGACTTCACCGGCTTCTACGAAAAAGAACTCCGCTTTCGCAGTTGGATGCACTATCCGCCGTACTCCTCGCTCGCGAATGTTCTCGTGCGCAGCGACAGACTCGATGATGCTCTGCAGTGGTCTGGCATCATCGGGAAATGGTTTGATCAGACGCGCCATGAAGGCGTGCGCGTACTCGGTCCGGCGGCCGCTCCTATCATGAGACTGAAGCGCGATTACCGTTTTCACTTTGTCCTGAAGTCGGCAAGCCGCGAAAAGCTGAACACGACACTGCGAGCCATGTTGGCCTATGCGGCGCAGCAGAAAATCCCGCGCACGCAGGTGATCGCGGATGTGGACGCGGTCTGGCTGATGTAGATCTTGAGTGAAAACAGCCTTCACCGGCGTGTCCAGCGGCCAGACCATATACAATGCGAGCCGCAGCAAGACGCATGTGTGAAGCACATTTAAAAACGAACCTGGGGAGAGATGCTTGTCTGATCTGCTGGCGAAGAAGCCGCTCGAACTCTTACTCACGGAAGCCGGCGAGGAGAGCGGAATCACTCTGCGCCGCGTACTCGGCCCCGTTAATCTGGTCAGTCTCGGCATCGGCGCGGTCATCGGCGCCGGAATTTTTGTGGTCACTGGCACGGTCGCGGCCGTCTATACCGGACCGGCCGTCGTGCTTTCTTTTACTCTTGCGGCGATTGGCAGCATCTTCGCGGGCCTCTGTTATGCCGAGTTCGCCTCGCTGATTCCCATCGCCGGATCGGCCTACACCTACGGGTATGCAACGCTCGGCGAAATTTTCGCCTGGATCATTGGCTGGGACCTTATTGTCGAATATGCCTTCGGCTCGGCCTCGGTCGCGGTGGGCTGGAGCGGGAATCTTATTGCTTTGCTGCAGAACTTCGGCATACAACTCCCGCCGCAACTGACGGCCCCTCCCGGAACGTTGCTCGTCCTCTATCACGGACAATGGGCTCGGCTGGCCACGATCGGCGCCGCACTCACCCGCGCGGGAGTGGATGCCAGCCAACTGCCCACAGCTCACGGCATAGTAGATCTGCCCGCCTATCTCGTGATCGCTGTCATGACCGCGATCCTGGTCATCGGAGTTCGCGAATCGGCGAATTTTAATTCACTCATCGTGTTCATCAAGGTTGGCACGGTGATGACGTTCATCGTGATCGCCGCCGCCTATCTGCTGCGCCATCCGCAAGTCGCTGCTGCGAACTGGCATCCTTTCATCCCGCCGAATCAGGGAGAATTCGGAGCCTTTGGATGGTCGGGTGTGGCGCGGGGCGCAGGAATCATTTTCTTCGCCTATATTGGCTTCGATGCTGTCTCGACCGCGGCGCAGGAAGCCCGCAATCCGCAGCGTGACATGCCCATCGGAATTCTCGGCTCGCTCGTCATTTGCACTGCTCTGTATGTGGCTCTGGGCGCCATGCTCACCGGAGTGGTGCATTACAGCGAGCTGAACACCGCCGCGCCGGTGGCCGTGGGAATTCAGGCCACAGGCGTGCGCTGGGGCAGCATTGTGGTCATGCTGGGAACGTTCGCCGGGCTCACGACGACCATGCTTGTAATGCTGCTCGGGCAGTCGCGCGTCTTCTTCTCGATGTCGCGCGATGGCTTGCTTCCGGAATGGGCGGGGCGGGTTCATCCGCGTTTCCGCACGCCCTGGATTTCTTCGATCATCGTGGGATTTTTCGTAGCCATCCTGGCCGGCGTCGTCCCGCTCAGCGTGCTGGTGCAACTCACTTCGATTGGCACGCTGTTGGCTTTCGTGATCGTCTGCGCCGGGGTGTGGATGCTGCGGGTGAGGCGTCCGGATCTCCCGCGTCCTTTCATGACTCCGCTCGTGCCGCTGGTTCCGATCCTTGGCATGGTGATCTCGCTCGGCCTGATGCTCAGCCTGCACTGGACCACGTGGGTCCGCTTGATTGTCTGGCTGCTGCTGGGGCTGCTGATTTACTTCGGGTACGGAAGGAAACACAGCAAGCTGCGCACTATTCCTAGCACTACCAGTTCACTTGAAAAGGCGAGATGGTGAAGGTGAGCGCCAGTATGATCGCGGCCAGCACGGCGAGCGGCCAGCGGCTAGCGGGAATGCCGGGGAAGTCCGGAGCCTGGCGCTGCCGGTAGGTCAGAATATTCATCAGGATGATCAGTCCGGCCCAGAAGCCCCATCCATAATTCAATCTCGCGAGACCGACCAAGGCGATGACCGTGATCCACGAAATCGCGCGGTGGGCGCGCGGAGCCAGCGCGTAGACAATGTGCCCGCCGTCCAGTTGACTGCTGGGCAGCAAATTGAGCGCGGTGGCATACATCCCAACCCAAGCTGCCATGGCGGTGGGATGCAGGTAAATGCGTCCCATCGGCAGATTCGCGATGGCATTGCCGGGAGCCACTATGCGCAGCGCGTCGTGCACGATGCAAAAGATATAAGGAAATCCCAGGCGAAGCTCGGATGGCCCCACCCCCGGCGCCATAGGCTTGGAGAGGCTCATCGCGACGACCAGCGTGATTAACGCGACCACGAATCCGGCAATCGGGCCTGCGATACCGATATCGAACAGCGCGGTACGCGAACGGATGGGCGCCTTGATGCGAATCACGGCTCCCAGCGTGCCGATCAACGTCGGCGCGGGAATAAAAAATGGCAGCGTCGCACGCACTCCGTAATAGCGGCAGAACAGGTAATGTCCCATCTCGTGCGCCAGCAGGATCGTTAACAAGGTTGCAGAGAAGGGAATTCCGAGCAGCAGGCGCGACGGTTGCTGCAGAATCCAGCCAATGCGAAAGAAGGGTAGAACTTCGTCCCCAAAGGCGAAGGGCGGGATGTTATGCAGGAAATTAAACTCCATGCGCGCGCCGACGACCAAGGTTGTGAAGCAGGTGGCCAGCAGCAACAGCGCGTGCAGCCAATAGCGCTCGCGAGGAGGCTGCCACTGCCGCACTTCGAGAGGCAGGGAATACTCGATCGTAGAAGTGGGAATCGGGGAATTAGGTTCCGACATGCAATTCTTGGGCTCGCGACCACGGCGGCCAATTCTTTGATGCTACTACGAGCGGAGAAAATTCGCCTTTGAGGACACGGCAACAAGCCCCTGCCAAAACAGCTTGCGAAGTTCAAACGCTCGCGGAAGCCGCTGAGCCGTCCAGGAAGAGAGGATGCGCCAGAAAACGCGAAATATTGGTTCAGGGATTCTTGCGGACGGGAATCCTAGTCGATTGACTGCAATTCCTTGCCGGGCTTGAAACGCACGGCCCTCCCCGGCGGGATCGACACTTCCGCCCCGGTTCGCGGATTGCGCCCGATGCCGGTCTTGCGCGGACGCACATTGAACACGCCAAACCCGCGCAGTTCGATGCGGTTGCCGCCGGCCAGCGCCTTCTTCATGCTCTCGAAGACGGTTTCCACGGCCAACTCCGCTTTGGTTTTGGTAATGCCGGTTTTGGCCACCACTTCATTGATGATGTCGAGCTTGATCACGCGGCGCTCCCGATTGCAGGGTGATTGTTCAAGTGATTGATGCTAAGGGAGATAAGTGAGATTGTCAACCCGAGCATCTATCCCGTAAACTGTCATGCAACCCAGCCCAAGGATTTGGTAATTGAGTAATCGGGTAATTTCGTAAGTTTTCGTGCGGCCGGTCGATCCGCCGATACCCGAGGCTTTTCAATTACCAACTTACGAAATTTCCCAATTACCTAAATTGTCGAAGGAGCTTCATGCTGAAGAGCGACCGCTGGATCCGCAAGATGTCCCAGGAACACGACATGATCAATCCCTTCTCCGAGAAACAGGTGCGCGAGGGCGTGATCTCCTACGGCCTGTCATCGTACGGCTATGACCTGCGCGTGGCCGATGAATTCAAGATTTTCACCAACGTCAATTCGTCCATCGTCGATCCCAAGCACTTCGACGAACGTTCGTTCGTGACGGTGCAGACCGATATCTGCATCGTGCCTCCCAACTCGTTCGCGCTGGCGCGCTCGGTGGAATACTTCAAGATTCCGCGCAGCGTGCTGACCATCTGCGTCGGCAAAAGCACGTACGCGCGCTGCGGCATCATCGTCAACGTGACGCCGTTCGAGCCCGAGTGGGAAGGCTTCGTCACGCTCGAGATTTCAAACACCACGCCGCTGCCGGCGCGCATCTACGCCAATGAGGGACTCTGTCAGATCCTGTTTTTTGAGTCCGACGAAATCTGCGAAACCAGCTACGCTGACCGCAAGGGCAAATACCAGGCGCAGAAGGGAATTGTCTTGCCGAAGCTGTAGAGAGAATTTGGCAAGTCAGCCGAAATAGGAAGCGGGAGATGAACCACCGGTCCCGCGTGGGAGGTGGATATGCGCAGCAGTCGCCTGGTCGGGAACCCTACCCCTGATTCTCGCCTTCCTTGAACATGTACTTGATGGCGGGTTTGTAGATCATCAGATTAGGGCCGCCGCCGTCGCGGTTCACCTTGATGCAATTCCGGTCATACCACTCGATGATGCCGTGGACTTCCTCGCCGTCGCGCAGAACGATGACCATAGGCGTGCGCGACTGCATTTGCTTCTGATAGTAGAAGTTCTCGGCATTGGTCTGTTCCGGAGGAGTAAGTTTCTTTCCCCCTGCGCCGCCGGCCGCACCCGCACCGCGGTCATTGCGATGATCCGTGCGCTCTCCGCGCTCATGTCGTTGCTCGTGTCGTTCGGGACGCTCGCGGCGTTCCTGCATCTGCATGGGAGCGGGATTGTGGTTGCCGTGGTTTTCGCCGCGGGGCAGCGTGGGCCGGATCAGTTTCCGATTGCCAAAGTTATCCCGCTCGGAGGTTTCACCGGTCGATACCGGATCCATAATGATTTCCTTCATCGTGGCGCTTCCTTAGATACACGCACTCGCGCAACTCCGACGCGCTGGGACCTATGAATGTAATTCAACGAAGGCGTGGAAATTTGAATTAAACGTACCATAGGATGTCGCGGCTGACAATCACACCTTAGTGCTATTCGGGAGGTGACTGGGATGCATCCCTCGTAGAATAACGATTCTCTCTTAATGTGTGCTGGAAAGATCGGCTCCCTGACGCTCTTTGCCGCTTACCGTGACGATTGCTACAAGGCCGGCAACGAGCACTACGGTCCAGGCCAGCACTGGGGGGAAACTGCCGGCGTACCGATTCTCAGCCAAACGAGCCTGAATTACCCCATTGCGCGACGAAAGCAGATTCCCTAGTTGATACGCGAACCCAGGCAGGGTCCCCCGCACGGCCGGGGGCGAGAGCTCATTCAAATGGGCCGGAACGACTCCCCATGCACCCTGCACCATGAACTGCATCAGAAATCCGCCCAGGGCGAGCATGGGCACAGTGCGCGAGTACGCCCACAGCGGAATGACCGGGATCGCCAGCAGCGCGGCAAGCACGATCGCGCGCCGCCGTCCGATCCGCTCCGACCACGTCCCAAAACAAATCCCTCCCAGCAGCGCTCCTAGGTTGTAAACAATCGCAATGAAGCTCACGGTCTTCGGCGTGAATTGCAGATTCCTCTGCAGAAAAGTCGGATACAGGTCCTGCGTACCATGGCTGAAAGAATTGAAAGCAAACATCAGGACAACCACGAAAGCGAAAATCCCCGCGTGCGACCAGACGTCCTTTCCGAAGTGCCGCCCCGCATCACGCGACACGCGGCCGTGCAGCCACGCGGGTGATTCCTGAACCTGGGTGAGGATGTAGATGACCAGCACTGCCGGCATCGCGCCGATCACGAACATCCCTCGCCAGCCGACAATGGGGAATACCAGTCCGTACAAAAGCGCCGCCATGAGATACCCGACTACGTAGCCCTCCTGCAGCAGCCCGGAAAAAAATCCGCGTCCTTCGACCGGCAAGGTTTCGAACGCCAGGGCTGCCCCCACGCCCCATTCGCCTCCCATGGCGATTCCAAACAGGGCGCGCGTAATAAAAAAAATCCGGAGATTAGGCGCAAAGGCCGAGGCCAGTTCGAAAAATGAATAAGCGACGATGTTGACCATCAGCGTCGGACGACGCCCGACCCGGTCTGCCATCATCCCGAACAAAAACGCTCCCACGGGACGCATCGCCAGCGTCCAGAAAACCGCTTCGGCTATAGTCGATACCTTTACATGGAAATGCGCCGCCAGAGCGCTGACGCAGAAAATTAGAATGAAAAAATCAAACGCATCCAGCGACCATCCCAGAAAGCAGGCAACGAACGTATTCCGCTGAACCGTACTCAGCTTGCGAAAGTGCCCAAAGACGTCCATGCCCGATTCGTATGCGACCCGTCTCCTCTGTAAGCCCGTGACCTTTGTGGTGAAGCCTTTTCCAGCAACCGGAAGAGCCCAGCGGATGCTAGCATAAGCTTTCAATCAACAATCAAAAATCATCGATCATTCACCCATGCCCGACCTCGACCTTCCCCAACGCCAGGCCACCGACGCATTGATGCTCACCGGCTTCTGGTACCGCGCCCTGCCTGCCGATCAGGTTCAGCGCAATCAACTGCGCAAGGCAACGCTGCTTGAAATCCCGCTGGTCATCGGGCGCGACCGCGGCGGAAAGCCCTTTGCGTTGCGCGATGCCTGCCCGCATCGCGGCATGCCCCTCAACTGCGGCCGCTTCGATGGCGAGAACCTCGAGTGCGGATATCACGGTTGGCAGTTCGACGTTCACAACGGCCAGTGTCAGGTAATCCCGTCGCTCACCACCGATCAGAAGCTCAAGGTCGATCGCATCTATGCCGGCAGTTATCCGTGCGAAGAGCAGGACGATTTCGTGTGGGTCTACATTCCCGATCCCGGGCCGCCGGGAGCGGGATTTGGGCCGCCGGCAGAGGCTCCGGATGCCGCGCCACAGATTGAAAAGTTTTCCAGCCAATACAAACTTGCATACCTGCAGGCAGAAATGCCGGTGAGCATCGACCACGGCATCATCGGACTGATGGACCCGGCCCACGGACCATTCGTGCATCAGGCGTGGTGGTGGCGCGCCCGCCACAGCATTCACGAAAAGCAAAAAAACTTTGAGCCCATTCCCAACGGATTCCGCATGAGCGCGCACACTCCCAGTTCCAACTCCGCGCCCTATAAGCTGCTGCGTTTTTATGCCGATGCCGACTCGATTACAACGACGATTGACTTCGTGCTGCCCAACATTCGTACCGAGACAATCCGCGCCGGAAAGTACTGGTTCTCCAGCCTGACCACGGTTACGCCCGTCACGCGCAGCCACTGCCGCATCGATGTGGTCGCCGCATGGAATCTGTTTCGCTGGGTGCCGTTCGTTTCCAATCTTTTGAGATTTGTTTTTGCGAAGTTTGTCGAGCAGGACCGCCGTACGATGGAGCTGCAAGCCGAAGGGTTGAAATACAACCCGCACCTCATGCTGATCGACGACGCCGACCGTCCGGCCAAGTGGTATTTCCAGTTGAAGGCAGCGCACCTGGAAGCCAAGCAGACTGGCGCTGCTCTGAAGCACCCAATGTCAGGCCCAGTCACGCTGAAATGGAGAAGTTGAGAACTGAGAACTATTCCTCTACCAGCCAGTCCATCGCTTCTTCCCGCGTTTTGAATGCAGGGATGTCGCGTTGCGAGAAGCTCTTGGCATTCTCGTAGAACACGTGAGGCATGCTCTCCACGCCAACAAACGCCGAGCGCTTCACGTACGGACGATCGAGCGTCAGCACTTCCTTCAAGCGCGTGGCAACCTTTCGGTCTACCTCAGCGTCAGTGAAGTCGCCCAGCGTTAGCATCGTGCCCTTGGCATGCCGGGCGATAATCGCGCGCGCCTGTTCGAGCAGCAGCAGAATCTCTTTTTCTTTGCAGTGGCTGAAATCGATGAGGAAGATGGCTTGACCGTTGTGCTTGACGAACCGCAGCCGGTCTTCGCCAACTCCGCTCACCGTATCATCCGAGTTCATCCGAGCAATCCTTCCACCACGCCGTAAGCCCCGTCCAGCGCGGCATCAAGCGCCGATGCATCCTTGCCTCCGGCTTCAGCCAGGTCCGGACGGCCTCCGCCTTTGCCGCCAACTTTCTGGGCCACGGGCCCGATCACTTTGCCTGCCTGCACGCGCGAAGTCAAGTCTTTGGTGACGCCGACAATGAGCGCCACATTGCCGTTCGAGGCCGATCCCAGCACGACCACGCCCGATCCAATCTTGTCGCGCAGTTGATCGACCAGCGTGCGTAGCTGCGCCCGCTCAAGATTGTCGACACGATGTGCCAGCACCTTGACGCCCTTCACTTCCTTCACCTTCTCACCGATATTCGCCGTCGAAGAGGAGGCCGACTTCATGCGCGCATGATCGAGCTCACGCGCCAGCCGCTTGATCTCCGCATCTTTCTTTGCGAGTTCGAGCTCGAGTGCTTCAGCGGGAGATATCGTCTCGTCGTGACTGGAAATCTCATCCGCCGAGGGTGCCCCATCTTTGCGCGCCTTTTGCGCAAAGGTGGGAACCACGAACGCCGACACCACTCCTTCCAACTCGTGATCCTTGCGAAAATGCGCGAGCGACCCCAAACCCGTAATCGCCTCCACGCGCCGCACGCCGGAAGAAACGCTGCCTTCCTTCAGAATCTTTATCAGCCCAATCTCGCCAGTGGCCGCGGTATGCGTTCCACCGCAAAGCTCGGTCGAAAAGTCGCCAATCTTGACCACGCGCACCTTGTCGCCATACTTCTCGCCAAACAGCGCCATCGCGTGATACTCGTTGACAGCCACATCGATGGGCACATCGGTAATCGTCTCGACCTTCCGGTTGCGCAGCACTTCCTTGTTGATGATGTCTTCAATGTCCTGCAGTTCTTCGTCGGCCACCGCGGTGAAGTGCGAAAAATCAAAACGCAAATGCCCTGGCGCGACCAGTGATCCAGCCTGCTTCACGTGCTTGCCGAGCACTTCGCGCAAGCCGGCGTGCAGCAAATGTGTAGCCGTATGATTCCGCATGGTGGCTTCGCGAACGTCGGTGTTCACGACCGCATCGACCTTATCCCCGACGCGAATTGTTGACTTGGTGACAACCTGATGCGCCCGCACTCCCTGAATCGGGTAATAACATCCCCTCACTTCCGCGACGACGGTGTTGTGATCGTCGGAATAAAACCATCCGCGGTCCCCGACCTGTCCGCCAGCTTCGGCATAGAACGGAGTGCGATCAAGAATGACCTCGCCCTCTCCGCCAGCCTTGAGTTCGCGGACGCCTTGTCCGCCGCGGATAATCGCCAAGACCGTGGCACCACGTAGCTCAGTTTTCTGATACCCAACAAACCGCGACTGAGCCGGGCGTTCCGGATAGATCGGATCCGCGAGCTTCTCTTTTAGCTCTCCGTATACGGGATTAGCAGACTGCTTCGCTGCGCCCTTCCACGAGGCCCTTGAGCGTTCGCGCTCTGAGTCCATGGCGCGCTCAAAGCCTGCCTCGTCAAATATGATGTCCTCGTCGCGGCACGCATCTGCAATGAAATCCTTTGGCAAGCCAAATGTTTCAAACAAGCGGAAGGCCTGTTCACCCGGGTAAGTCGGTCTTTTCTTTATCAACTCTCGAAATTCAGCGATTGTTTCTTTGCTGTACCCCGACTCACCAGTCTCTTCGAGGTAAGTGACTTGGTCCTGTGCGTTATCGTATTGTTCCTGAACTTCCGTGAGCTCCTTAAACAGGCGGCCGAAACCGATCCCCAGCGTGTTCAGGAACCGAGTTTCCTCAGCATGAACGGCCTTCGACAGGCGCTCTGCGTCGTCGTGCAATTCGGGATACGCTCCCCGCATGACATCGCGAACTGCAAATACCATCTGATAGAGGAAGGGAGACATCTGCCCTAGCAACCGTCCGTGCGTGATTGCCCTTCGAATAATCTTGCGCAGCACATAGCCGCGTCCTTCGTTCGACGGCAGCACGCCGTCGGAGATCAGAAAAGTCGCCGCACGGGAATGATCTGCAATGACGCGCAGCGATGCTGCAGATTTAGTGTGCGCTTCCTTGTTCAATTCTTTCTTCAGCGATGCACCAGTCAACTCCGCTGCCCGCTTGATCAGCGGCGTAAACAGATCCGTGTCGTAATTCGAAATCACTCCCTGCAGCACCGACGCCACGCGCTCCAGCCCCATCCCCGTGTCAATTGAAGGCTTAGGCAGAGGATTCAACTTACCGCTGGCATCCCGGTCAAACTGCATGAAGACCAGGTTCCAGATCTCAACATAACGCCCGCAATCGCATGTGAAGGCGCAGTCGGTGTGCCCCTGATCCGAGGCCGCCGGGCCCATGTCGTAATGAATCTCGCTGCACGGACCGCAGGGGCCGGTGTCGCCCATCTGCCAGAAGTTATCCTTCAGGCCCATCTCGTAGATGCGATCCTTGGGCACGCCCTGCCCGACCCACAGGTCATAAGCCTCGGCATCGCGCTCAACGCCGTTCTCGCCCTTGAAAATCGTTACGTACAACTTATCCTTCGCGATGCCAAACCATTCCGGCGAAGTAATCAGCTCCCACGCGTAGGCAATCGCATCTTTCTTGAAGTAATCGCCAAAGGAAAAATTCCCCAGCATCTCGAAAAACGTGTGATGCCGGTTCGTGAAGCCGACATTCTCCAGATCGTTATGTTTCCCGCCTGCCCGGACACACTTCTGCGAAGTCGTCGCCCGCGAGTAATCGCGTTTCTCGAGGCCCAGAAACACGTCTTTGAACTGGTTCATCCCCGCATTGGTAAACAGCAGCGTGGGATCATTGGCGGGAACGAGCGACGATGAGTGCACCTCTTTGTGCCCCGTCCGCACAAAGAAGTCCAGGAATTTTCTGCGAATTTGCGATCCGGTGAGCATGAAAGTTTAATTCTAAATGATAACCACCGGCGATCAGGACACTGCCAATACAAACTGGAGAGGGCACAACGATCACAGATTCAGCTCTGTGTCCGTGTGCCCTCTGTGGCTGAGACTGTCTGTGCGACTTACTTCACCGCGTCCGCCGTTTTTTCCGCACCCTTCTTGGTGTCATGACCCACGGTCTTTGCGCCCTTCTTGATGCCGCTGCCGACCTTCTCGACACCCTTCCCGGTGTCTTTCGTAGCGGTTTTGGCGCCCTTTTCAGTGTCTTTCGCCGCCGTCTCGGTACCCTTTTCCGTGTCCTTGGCAGCGACTTTGGTGGCGTGCCCGGTCTTCTTGGCCGCCGTGTCGGTATCTTTGCCTGCGGTTTTGGCGCCCTTCTCGGTGTCTTTGCCCGCCGTCTTGGTGGCGTCCTTCATCTCGGTGCCGGTCGACTTTTTCGTGCTGCTGGTGTCCTGCCCAAGGGCGAACGGGGCGGCACACAGCAAGGCGACCACAAGAGTAACTGCCCACTTCATCTTCATGGGATTTCTCCTTACTTTTCGGTTAGTGATTACCGGAGGTTTGCAGTATGCAACATTTCGGGAGCCGACTGCAAATCGGAAGTGGCCGTCATGCTCCTGGCGCTTCGTCTTCCAGCGCGGTCAACGTCTCATCATCGACATCCCATTGGCGCAAGATCGTGAATATAGTTTTCGTTCCGAATCCCGCCCGCGCCAGTTGACGGAAGATGCGCGCAGTCTGTTTCTGGTCTTTCGGCTTTTGCAGCCGCTTCTTGTGAAGATAGTCGCGCGCTTGTTTTTCCTCGCTGACTCCCTCGTAAGCCGCACCCACCGCCTTCTCGATCACCGACCCGTGCACTCCGCGCGTCTTCAATTCAGTGATCACCCGCATGCGACCCAGTTTCTGATTGTCGCGCCGCATGGAGGAGTAGTAATCGGCATAGCGCGAATCGTTCAGGTATCCCTGATCCTTCAGGCGGCGGATGACGAGTTCCACCAGCGTCTCTCCGTACTCCGATTCCGGACCTTCGATCCGGGCCCGCATCAGGCGCTTCAGCTCCGCAACCGTCCGCATACGGCGCGCCAACGCGCCCACGGCGTACTCGTACATCTCATCTTCGGAATAAGTTTTTCGCTTGGGACGGGAGAACGGCATGACACACAAAGATAGCGCTACTCGCCGGAATCCACAAAGCCAATGAAAACCGCAGAGGACGGTGAGGGCGCGGACGACTGGAAGGAAAACCGCCGTGTGACAAGTACTCGGAATGCGGCTCCAGATTGCCTCAAGAACTCCGCGTCGTTAGTCCTCCGCGGTCTTCATTTGCCGAAAGGAAAAAGGGGCGCGATTGCTCGCGCCCATCTAAGGAGACAACACAATGAAAAAAGCAAAAAACCTGAAGCTCTTACCTTCCGCCAAATCCCGCAGTCTGCATCGACTGCCGGGAAATGTCGGCGGTCGAGGCGATGCCTTGCATACGCAGCTTGAAGTCGTCGGCGTTCGAGGCGTTCTCGAGCGCGGTTTCGTAGTTGACGAGTCCGGCCTGGAACAGATCCCACAGCGACTGATCAAACGTCTGCATGCCATACTGCGAGGTGCCCGCGGCAATCGCGTCACGAATGGAACGCGTTTTTTCCGGCACCAGCACGCACTCCCGGATGTAAGCGGTATTGATCATGACCTCGACTGCGGGCACGCGCCCTTCGGCATCGCAGCGCCGCACCAGCCGTTGGCTGACGATGGCGCGCAGCACCGCCGCCAGTTGCATACGGATCTGCTTCTGCTCCGGCGGAGGGAAGATCGAAATCACGCGGTTAATGGTTTCCACGGCGTCGAGAGTGTGCAAGGTCGAGAACACCATGTGGCCGGTTTCGGCCGCATGCAGCGCCGTCGAAATCGTTTCCAGGTCGCGCATTTCGCCGACCAGGATCACGTCCGGATCCTGACGAAGAGAAGCGCGCAGCGCCGCTCCAAACGATGGAGTGTCCACCCCGACTTCGCGCTGGTTGACGTAACCTTTCTTATCGCGGTGCAGGAATTCGATTGGGTCTTCGATGGTGACGATATGTTCGGCGCGCGAAGAGTTCACGCGATCGACCATCGCCGCCAGCGTGGTGGACTTACCGGAACCGGTCACGCCCGTGACCAGCACCAGTCCGCGCGGCATATCGCAAATCTGCTCGACCACTTTCGGCAGAAAGAGCTCATCCAAAGCGCGAATCTTGGTAGGAATGACGCGGAGCACCAGTCCTACGTTGCCGCGCTGCTGAAAAATATTCACACGGAAGCGTCCCAGTCCGGCGACCCCGTAGGCCATATCGATTTCCGTGGTTTCTTTGAATTTCTGTTTTTGCCGCGCCGACATCATGCTGAAGGCCATGTTCAACATGTCCTCCGCGGTGATGCGGGGCTGGTCGGTCAGCGGCGCCAGTTCGCCGTCGATGCGCAGGTGGGGATAGTTGCCCACCTTCAGATGTAAGTCCGAAGCCTTGCGTTCTGTCGCAATTCGAAGCAGGTCATCAATATTCATGCGGAATTCTTCCCATGGAAACCTCAAGCCCGAGGCTTCGCAACTGACGCTTTCAGCATGATCGCCCGAATCGTCACCTTCCCCAAGATGACCTAGGTAACAGCTGAAGGCTGCAGCGGGACACGGTCTTAAGTTCGAAGCGTAGCAATTTCTCTCTGAACGTTATAATGTCGCGCAAGCCGCTATCTTCTGCCAGAGAGCTTGACCCTATGGATTTCACTCCCCGTTCGACATCTTGCTCGAGAATCCGCCGATGGGCTGCCGGCATGATCCTTCTGCTGATAGCCGCTTTTTCTTTCGGGCAAAATCCCTCTCCGATGCTGCTGGTGCTGGAAAAGGATGACAAATCCCTCGCCTTCGTCGATCCGGGCAGCCTGAAAGTGATTGCCCGCACGCCTGCCGGCGAAGATCCGCACGAAATTGTCGCCTCCGACGATGGCCGCTACGCCTATATCTCGAATTACGGCGCCTTTCGCAATCCGCAACACACCTTGTCAGTGGTGGATCTTGGAGCGCGCAAGGACCTGCCACCAGTCGACCTCGGAGCGCTAGTCGCGCCCCATGGATTGATCATGCTTAACGGCAATGTCTACTTCACCGCGGAGGGCAGTAAGGCCATCGGACGCTATAGCCCGGCGTCGCAGCGAATCGATTGGGTTCTCGGCCTCGGCCAGAACCGCACTCACATGCTGGTCGTGGCGAAAGATGAATCCCGAATCTTCACCTCCAACGTAAATTCCGACAGCATCAGCATTCTCGACCGCGATAAGAACGGGGATGCTTCCGGCTGGGTTCAAAGCACAATCTCGGTGGGCAAGGGACCGGAAGGCTTTGATGTTTCTCCCGACGGGAAGGAAGTCTGGGCGGCGAATTCGCATGATGGCACGGTCTCGATCATCGATCTCGCCAGCCGCAAAGTGGTGCAGACCATCGATGTCCACACGAAGATGGCGAACCGCCTCGAGTTCACTCCCGATGGAAAGCTCGTGCTTATCTCCGATCTACGATCGGGTGATCTCGTAGTCGTCGACGCCGCTGCCCGCAAAGAACTCAAGCGCGTCAATCTCGGACGCGGCGCAGCGGGAGTGCTGATCGTGCCCGACGGCTCGCGAGCCTACATTGCCGTCAGTTCTGATAATAAAATTGCGGTGTTCGACCTGAAGACGCTCTCGGTCATCGGCGGCATACCAACGGGCAACGGTCCCGATGGCATGGCCTGGGTTGTCAGCAAGTAACTCCAGCCGCAACTCAACTCCAAAAAAGGCGCCCGAACTTCGAGCCGCCCGTGTTCCTGTCGATTCACCGAGAAAATAAGGGTCGAAGGGTGCCCCATCCTTCGTTTCGCGATTTGCGCGAAAAGAGGGTGGGGACTTTGATCCTCGCTTGTCGGCTAGGCGTGAGCCAAGCTTCCATCCCGCTTCGAGTGGGCAGGCACGGGTTTCGGAGTGCCAGGGGACGAACCTTCCGTGTGCCATTTCCTCGCCAATCCTTCCAGTTGGGCCAGAACCTTTTCAATGTCCTTCATGCGGTGGGTAATGCCGTAAGTGACGGCGGGTGGAATCGTCTGCTCGTAGTGCCGGAAAACGAATCCCGCGTCCTCGAGCGTGCGCAGGCGTTCGGTGAGCACGCGCGACGAAATCCCGGGGACATTCTTCTTCAGCACGCCAAATCGCAAGGGACCGTTCGTGCTCAGGGACCACAAAATATGCAGCGTCCAGGGGCGCGTTAGCAACTGCAACATTCCGCCAATGGCGCAGGGCGATGGAGTCTGGGCATAGCATTTCTTGGGCATGCGTAACTAAGTTACTCCAAAGTGCATGCTATGTAAAGAAGTTTCGGTTATTTATTGTAACCATTGACGAGGGGCGACATCCAATCAAGCTGAAGGTGAAAGATGCCCATGAGGCTGCTTCGCGCCGATTCCAGTGCCCGCCGCAACTCGGTGTCTCGCCGTTTGACCGGCCGCTTTGTCGAGACCTGGCAGGCGGAACATCCCGACGGGGAAGTCGTGGAAAGCGACCTGGCCGCAGATCCGTCTTCATGCCGGCAACTCCCGCAGTTCCGTTTCGCAATGATCTGGCTGATGTGATGCTGACTTTACTCATTTCTTAAGGAGACAATCCGTGGCAACCATTACAGCTACACCTGCTCGCACCGAATCGTTCACGCAAGCGTCCGCAACATCGGGCCCCTTGATTCTGCTAGGCCGCGTGCTCTTCGGACTTATCTTCGTCCTGGCAGGACCGAACAACTTCTCCAGCCAAACGATTGCCTATGCCGCGTCGCACGGCGTCCCGCTTGCATCGTTCGTGGTTCCGTTCTCAGGCTTGCTGGCAATCCTCGGCGGGCTTTCGATTCTTCTGGGCTATCGAGCCAAAATCGGAGCATGGTTCATCGCTCTGTTCCTGATCGGGGTTACACCGATGATGCACAACTTCTGGGTGGTTTCCGATCCGATGGCGCACCAGATGCAATTCATCATGTTTATGAAGAATGTATCGATGCTTGGAGGCGCGCTGCTCATCTCCCAACTCGGCGCCGGCCCGTGGAGCCTGGACTCCCGCCAGAAGTAAAAAGCCGCCCGCATGGGGCGGCTGAGGCTGAATGTACGCGGGTCTCAGGCTGCCGTCTGTTCGGGTTCGGGCATTTGGAACGGCTCATCATAGCTGCCGCCGTAGATCGAAGGCACCTTCGATCCCATAGGCCGCAGATAGGTCGCCAGCGCCCCGCGGTGATGGATGCAGTGGTTGTTCAGGAAACCGAGATAAGCCACCGAAGGCATATTGAACACGCCGAAGAAGGTGACCGGCGTACTCAATTGCTCCGCGGTCATCGCTTCCACGCGCGCGATTCCGCGCTTCACATTCTCGTCGTACCATGCCACGACTTCGGCCGTGTTCTCCGGCTTGTGCTCCGGGTTGTCCATGTTGAACTTCATATCGGCAATGCCATCCAGGAACTGAATGTCGCTGTTCGCGATGTGCCACGCCAGTTCCTTCGCCGAGCGCGCGTGGGGATCGGGACGGTAATCCGACTTCGCGTCGGGAATGGCTGCGATCACCTTCTTCGTGATCTCCGCTTCATTCTTGAAGCTTTCGAGCATCGCTGCTCGAAAGCCGAGGGCAAATTCAGGAGTCATTTGGGACATTAGTCTTCTCCTCAAAATGTTTTGTTTCTTCCGGGCTAATGGACCGAAGGGGCGCATGGGATGCGCCCCTCCAACTGGAACGAGTTTGAATTTCGGACGGGCCTGATTATACGCCGACCGGCTGCTTGCTGCGCACCGGAACCGGAGTCAGCCATCCATAGCGGTCGCTCTTTTCGCCGCGCACGATGGCGTAGAACTCCTTCTGCAGCGCCTTGGTGATGGGGCCCATCATGCCCTTGCCCACCTTAATCTTATCCACCGAGCGGATCGGCGTGACTTCGGCGGCAGTTCCGGTAAAGAAGGCTTCATCGGCGATGTAGAGCATTTCGCGCGGAATCATCTGCTCGACGATCGGGATGCTGAGATCGCGGGCGATCTGCAGTACCGAATCGCGCGTGATGCCGGGCAGCACAGAGTTGCCCAGGGGCGCGGTGATCAGCTTGTCGCGATGCACCAGGAAAATGTTCTCGCCCGAGCCCTCGCTGACGAATCCATTCTTGTCAAGCGCGATGCCCTCCACGTAGCCGTTGGCCAGCGCTTCCATCTTGATCAGCTGAGAATTCATGTAGTTTGCGCCGGCCTTGGCCATTGCAGGCAAAGTGTTGGGAGCCAGGCGCGTCCACGAAGAGACGCAGACGTCGCAGCCTTCGCCTTCGTTGCCGCTCAGATATTTTCCCCACGGATAATTGCAGATGTAAACCTCGACCGGGCAGTTCAGCGGATTTACGCCGGCGTCGCCATATCCGCGAAACACCACCGGCCGGATGTAGCACGGCCAAGCGCCGTTGTGGCCGATCGTCTCGACCATGCCTTTGACCAGTTCCTCGCGGGTAAAAGGGATGTCCATGCGATAAACCTTGGCGGAATCCACCAGGCGCTGCATGTGCTCAACCGCGCGGAAGATGGCCGGGCCGCTGGGCAGTTCGTAGCAACGAATGCCTTCGAAGACCGAAGAGCCGTAGTGGACGACGTGCGACATCACGTGAATGTGAGCGTCGTCCCAGTTGATCAGTTTGCCGTTGTGCCAGATTTTCTCGGTCTTCTGGATTGCCATTCCGACTCCTTCGCGGTTAAAAGTGCGCAACGAGGGGGCGAATCATTCCTCCAGCAGGGAAACTGAGGCATAAACCCAACCCACGTTACGCTTCATTATAACCGACGCGACTTGGGCACCCGGGCCGACGGGAAGAGGCCAGACCATGCGATGAACAAGGGCAATGAGTGCTAAGGGGATTTTCATCAACCGGGGAAAGCCCCTGGACCGCTCCTTGACTTGCATTGCAGCAACGAAGAGGATTACACGCAAGGGCAATATGCTCAGACAATTTGCACTCGCAGTTCTTTTGAGTGGGTCGGCACTCGCGCAGACTCACGCTCCTGGGGAGACTTACCTTCAACAGTTAGATGAAATCAGGGGACGACAATGTGAAGTCCCGGAAGGCTTCGGTTGCGGAATACTCTTCGATCTTGATCTCCCCGAGTCCGGCAATATGAATTTCAGCGTGGTCGGTGGAGTTGTCCATCAGATTTCAGTCATCCTCAATGGCTCAATGTACACCGTTGTTTACGATCCTCCCTTAAAACGAGATAACAAGTTTTCCAGCCTGAGGAGGTACGGTCGTATTCCTGCACGAATTGATGGCGACCATTTGACCATCCAGTGGCCGGACAAGACAAAAGCGAAAGGAAGAATCATTCGCCGCGAAAAGATTGAACCCGAAAGACTTTGGCCCGCTTAAATAGACTTCTCATGGTTGAGGAAACAAGGCCATTTCGCTCATCGAGGGGTTAATGAGATGGTCCGCTGCCGAGTAGCATAACGGCTCGGCAGTTTACATGAGGAGGATCATCCATGCACATCGCATCCATCGGCATCGATTTGGGCAAGACCACCTTTCACCTGGTTGCCTTGGGAGAACACAACAAGGTTCTGCTGCGTAAGAAGTTCTCTCGCCCGCAACTGCTGGCCTATACCGCCAACCTGCCCGCGTCATTAAGCTGCTCAGAGATCGAGGTCGCGACCTTCCCGTGAGACGTATTGACGTATCCGGCGATTTCGAAATGCCGGTCCGAAGTCACGTCAATCGTTCCGGTCACAGTCGATGTCCCCTTCAGGTGCTCGCTGACCGTCGGGAGGGAGCCGTGAGACTCTGATAAGTATTCTAATTTCGGGGCAGAAAATACACAGACCCTATTTCAGTGCGTAACTTATTGTAAAAAAACTGTTTAGCGAATACACTCTTGATCTGCCGCTGGCCTCTTGCCGCTTCCCTGTGGAAAAAGACGGCTTTTGCGAGCAACTCTACGGAGGCAGACGATGTCTAAGATCAACCAAATAGGTTCTTATGCGCACGTTTGCCTGGAGTCCCAGCAAAAACGGGGAAGAAGATTTCGGGGGAAGTCTTCCTGGCATGAACGCGGTCGGCGCGATCATTCTTGGATAGAAGGCGGGGCGGTGTGATTCGGGAACTTTCTATGCAGCGGATCGTTGGAGTTTGGTATGAGTACGCAGTGGATTACTGAGGTATTTCTGCTTGCCGAAAATCGTCTTCTGCGCGAAGCCCTGGTGCGGTTGCTCGCGAAGAAAAACGATATCCGGGTGGTCGGAGCGAATCCGTACTCGCCGGCGGTGCACGAAGAGATCATTGCCGTGCAGCCCAGTATCATCGTGCTCGATTCGAGCGGCCTGACCTTTTCCAATTCCAGCCTGATTTCTACTCTGCAAGCGGCGATTCCCGGCGTCCGCGTCGTGATGGTCGACATGGACCCGGATGAGACTACTTTTCTCAAGGCGGTGCGTGAGGGCGTGGTCGGATATGTTTTGAAGGACGCCTCCGCCGTGGAAGTGGCGGCGACGATTCGCGCGGTCGCGACCGGCGAAGCTGTGTGTCCGCCGGTCTTGTCGATGGCGTTATTCCGCGTGGCCGCCCGGCAGGCAATTCCGCTCTCAACTTTCTCCTGGGGTGTGGAACTTGGACTGAGCCGCAGAGAACAGCAACTGGTGGAGTTGCTGCGTGAGCGCCTCACGAACAAAGAAATTGCGGCGCAGCTCAACTTGTCGGAACAAACCGTGAAGAACCACGTGCACAACATACTTCGCAAAGTGGGTGCGAGCGACCGGGTAACCATTGTCGAACGCTGCGAAGTAGAACGGCTCCGCTCCAGTGCAGGAGTTCGCGGGTAGCTTCCCGCACTCCTTTACGAATCTGGCATAATCCCTGGTTTCCTCTCCTCAAAATGGGCGAAATTGCCGCCATTTTCCCCGCTGATTTTGGGGAACCTCGTCCAAATGCTGGGGTCGAAAACCCGCTTGGTTCCAAACCTTGTAGTTACCGCGTGATCATGATCACGGGCGTGCGCGGTGAGAATCACGGCCTGCTTGAGGGCTGCTCATTAAGCTAAATAAGAAGTGTGCCCTACGGCGTTTTGCCGGCCGCGGCAGAACTTCGCAGACTGGGTCTGAAGGGCCCCGGAATGCCACGAAAACTTGGCGCCAAACTGATTCTTTCGCTCACGATCCTCATCGTCGCGATCAGCGGCATTAGCGGTTACCTGAATTTTCGCACCCAGAAAAAACAGTTGGTCGACACCATGATCCTCGGTGCGGACCAACTCGCGCGGGGCATCACCGGTGCTACCTGGCACGCCATGCTCGACGATGACCGCAAGGCCGCGTACGAGATTATGCGCGTGATTGCCGATAAGCAGGGAGTCGACCGCATTCGGATGTTCAACCGGGAAGGCCGGCTTGTGTTCTCAACCGACTCCAGAGAGCAGCCAAGCATGACGAGTTCTTCCAGCGAGGTTTGTGCAAGCTGTCACAGCAAAGACGCCATCCGCAACCGGCCCTCCGAAGACGCGCGCGTGCGCTATGCCAGGTCCCCTGACGGGGTCAAGACCATCAACATGGTGGCACCCATCTACAACGAGCCTTCGTGCAGCAACGCGAGTTGCCATGCGCACAGCGCGTCCACCAAGGTGCTCGGCGTGGTCGACGTTGCGCTGCGCCTCGATCCGGTCCAGAAGCAGACTCGGGCGATCACGTTGCAGACCATCCTATGGACTCTCTTCGAAGTGGGAATCGGAGCCGCGTTCGTCATCCTGTTCACGCGGCGGTTTGTGGCTACGCCGATTCAAGGATTGATCGCCGGCACAAAAGCCGTCAGCGCCATGGAACTCGATCAGCCCCTCGACATCGGCAATGCCCGCGGCACGCAGGAACTCGATGAACTGGTGGATTCGTTCAATCGGATGCGCGAGCGCTTGAAGCTGGCAGTCGCCGAGCTGAACGATATGCAGCAAACGCTGGAGGATAAGGTCGACGAGCGTACGCAGCAGCTGAAAGCGGCTCAGCGAAAGCTGGTTCAGTCGGAGCGGCTGGCCACGCTTGGCCAACTGGCGGCGAGCGTCGCGCATGAAATCAATAATCCGGTTTCCGGCGTGCTCAATCTGTCGATGCTGCTCGAACGCCTGATGGCGAACGGCGCTTATCCGCCGGGGCGGGAAGCAGAATTCCGAAAATATCTGGGCCTGATTTCGACCGAGACGGCGCGCGTCGGCCGCATCGTTTCCGATCTGCTCGCCTTTTCGCGGCGGTCCAAGCCGCAGCGTGCGCCCTCTGATCTCAACAAGCTGGTGCGCACCACCATCGGATTGGCCGACCACAAGCTGAAGCTGATCAGCGCCGAAGTTATTCTGGATTTACAGGAGAGCCTGCCGCTCGTGGAATGCGACGCGTCGCAGATGCAGCAAGTCATTCTGAATCTCGTTCTGAATGGAGCGCAGGCCATGCAGCCGCGAGGGGGCGGGAAGCTTACGATTCGCACCCACCTGATCCCGCAGGAAGAAAGCGTGGAGCTGTGCGTGCAGGATACGGGAGAAGGCATCGCTCCCGAAAATCTTTCCAAGATCTTCGATCCATTTTTCACGACCAAAGCCGAGGGCAAAGGCGTCGGCCTCGGCCTGGCGGTGCTGTACGGCATTGTGAAGGCGCATGAGGGCGAAGTGGAAGTTGTCAGCCAGCGCAACGAGGGCACGACGTTCACCGTTACGCTTCCGCTGAAGTCACGCAGCACCACGGCGGAGGCGCGGGAAGTGCAGGTACAAAGTGTGTGAACGATCTCTGTCTGGTGCCGATCGGCAGCGTTCCCGGAAAAGCGTTGGATTGGATCGAGAACGCGACCGCGGAATGGTTTCCGTTGCCCATTCGGCGCATGCCGGCATTGGCCATTCCGGAAAGTGCGTATGACTCAAAGCGCAAACAGTATCAGTCGGTCGAGATGATGAAGCTCCTGGCTCAATCGGCGCCGCGAGATGCCGCCCGCGTGCTGGGTATCGTCGATGTCGATCTGGCGATTCCCATGTTGAGTTTTCTTTTTGGCCAGGCGCAGTTTGACGGCCCGATTGCGGTGGTTTCACTCTGCCGCCTCCATCAGGAGTTTTATGGATTGCCGGCGCAAGAGAACCTGCTGCGCGAGCGCACCGTGAAGGAAGTGCTGCACGAATTAGGACACACCTTCGGACTGGTCCATTGTTCGGAACCAACCTGTGCCATGAGCCTGGCCACGCACATTGAACTGGTCGACTCGAAGGCGGAACGATATTGCGAGCGTTGCGGAATGCAACTGGTGCAGCGCTTTTCCCGGGAGGGATGAGTATGAAGAAGAATTGGCCGATCCTGGTCGTGGACGACGAAGATGTGATGTGCGAGTCGATGGCGGCGTGGCTGAGCGAAGACGGATACCGCGTCGACACCGCTCCCAACGGGCAGCAAGCCGTCGAACTCGCCCGCGCGTCGGATTACGCGATCTGCTTTGTCGATCTGAAGATGCCCGGCGGCATGGATGGAATTGAGACCATGATGGAGATTCATCGCGTGCGGCCGGACGCGTCGATCATCATCATTACTGCCTACGCCACCGTCGATACTGCGATTCAAGCCATGAAGGAAGGCGCCCAGGAATATATCGTGAAGCCCTGCAATCCGCAGGAGATCTCGATGCTGGTCTCCCGCATCCTGAAATTGAAAAAGCTGCAAAGCGAGAACGCCATCCTGCGCAAAAAGTTGACGCGGCAGTATCGTCATCATGACGTGATCACCAAGAATCCGCGCATGGGAGAGATCCTCGCCCTGACCCAGGAAGTGGCCAGCCTGCGCAGCACGGTTTTGATTCGAGGTGAGAGCGGGACGGGCAAAGAATTGATCGCGCGTGCCGTGCACTTCTCCGGCAATCGCGCCGAAAAGCCGTTCATCGCCGTCAGTTGCGCCGCGCTGACTGAGACATTGCTGGAAAGCGAATTATTCGGCTATGAAAAAGGTTCTTTTACCGGCGCGATGGCGCAGGCCAAGGGAAAATTCGAACTGGCCGATGGCGGCACGATTTTTCTGGATGAAATCGGCGACATTTCTCCCAAGCTGCAGGCCGATCTTTTGCGCGTACTGCAGGAGCGCCGCTTTTACCGCGTGGGCGGCACACAGGAGGTCGAGGTCGATGTTCGCGTCATCGCGGCGACCAACAGGAATCTGGCCGAAGAAGTTCAGCAAGGAAGGTTCCGCGAAGATTTGTTCTATCGCCTCAACGTGATTGAGATTCGCCTCCCACCTCTGCGCGAACGCCGCGAAGACATTCCCTTGCTCGCCGAGCACTTTGTTCAGCGGATCTCTTCGGAGCTGGGAAAAGATGTCAACGGCATTTCGACGGAAGCGCTGAAATTACTCATCGCCTACGATTGGCCGGGGAATGTCCGAGAACTCGAAAACGTGATCGAGCGCGCGATCGTAACTTGTCATAACGGGATGCTCGACGAGCAGGACTTCTCGTGGCTGCAGCGCGCGGGATCCCAACCCCAAAGTTGGGAGGTTCCCGACGTGCCGCTCGGAGAACTGGAGCGGCGGGCAATTGTCGCCGCCCTCGAGCGCAAGCACGGCAACGTCAAAGAAGCTTCCACCGCGCTGGGGATTGATCGTTCGACACTGTATGACAAGCTGAAGCGCTACGAGATCTCGCACTGAACACTCCCGGCGAGCCGGGCGCGTTTACGTTCCGAGAAACGTGTCGGCGAGAACGATCTCCCAGTCTGCTTCAGGGATGACATCCATCAAGTGAGGAAGCATCGTTCCGCCATCGGCCAGAGCGGGTGGAGTATTCGGAGCGCGCAATTGCATTTGCAGGCGTTCCAGTTCACGAGCTATCCAGCCGTTCACTTCCGGTCCGCGCAGCAGATGACGTAGACTCGCAGGATCGCGCAGGTCGAGCCGCGGACGAATCTTCAGATACCAGCCCTCGCGGGGGCTCCCTACGGCAACAACGGTACCTTCGAGTGGCGAGCGCATCTGGATTTCTTTGCCATTCTTCTGAATGCGCCACGCCGTCTGGTTCAGTTCTATTTCATCATTCACCGTTGGCATGACCCAGGAATCGGGATCGCCGATCAGATGGGTCGCAAGTTCGTCGAGGCCCATGGTGACCGTGCCATCCTCTTCCGGTTTCACCCAGGTATGTCCGCGATGATAAAAGCGGTCATCGGGATAGTGCAGGCCGGAAGATTGAGCTCTGCGGGTCGCAGGCAGAACGGCAAACTGCGAATACTTCTCGCAATGCCGGCAATCGAACGCGTTGTCGCACGTTCGCCGGATCACTCTTCCGGCCAGTTCGTGGCGGCAGCGCCGGTCTTTTTCCGGCAGGTCCGCGAAATCGGATTTCCAGCACAAGGCAGCAGCGCGATGCGTTTGGAAATCGCGATTCGTGCGCCATACGGCAGATATGACCGTCATGAAAATCGTCGCCACCACGGCGAAGAAGAGCGATAAGAAAACGATGTGGCCGATTGTCCAGTGAAATCCATCAATTCCCGGAAACATGCGTCTCATCTCCTTTGGGGAACAGCGTCAGGTAGCGATATGACAGTGAATAAAGAATCACGCCGTACGCAATCACTCCCGCGAAGCTGGCGACCTCCTGCCAGCTTGGGATGTAGCTTAAGAATTCGTCGAAGGGCAGAGTCGGAACAGCCAGCGTCTGCACGGTCAGCACGAAGCGGTTCAGCAATACGCCCATGCACGCCATGGCCGCGCCGCACAAGAGCCACCCGCGGTGTGCCGCCATCCTGCGGTAGCTCAGCAAAAAAGCGGGAAGCAGTCCGAACACCACGATCTCCGCAAACAGGATCGGCGTCCCGAACGGCTTGTGAATGTAAAACTGCCAGGGAGCGAACCCCTCCGACGGCGAAGTGATGTTGAGCCAGATCAGAGTGTCTACCGATTTCGCCGCCACATAGATCGCGAGCAACAAGCCCGAGATGAATCCCAGCCGGCGATAGAGTTCCTGCGGCACCAGCTTACGTCCGGTTACTTTCTCGACAGTCGCCACGATCAGCATCAGGAAGCTGGGGCCGGTCGCAATCGCGGACAGGATGAACAGGAAAAACGTGGAAGGCCAGATGAAGATGCCGTTGCGGAAGGCGAACGGACGCCCGCGCAGTACGCCATAGAGGCCGCCCAGCGATCCCTGATGAAAGAACGAGAGCAGCGTCCCAACCCCGGCCAGCACAGGAACCAGCTTGTGCAGTTGATGTTCAAAAACCAGGAAGGACGGAAGCTTGCGCAGTTGGCGGTTGCGCAGCAGGATCGGAATGTATTCCAGGCTAAGCACCAGCAGATAGCACGAGATGCAGAACGTAACTTCCGTCAGCATCGAGTGCGTGTTGGGATGCCAGAACGTGAACCACGCGCGCAGCGGCTGACCAACATCGATCATCAAGATCGCAACCGCGCCGCTGTAGCAGATGAAGCCGACGACCACCGCCGTGTTGAGAATCGGTTTCAGCTCCGCCCGCTTCAGGATATAGACGAGAAATCCGGTGAAGAATGCGCCCGCTCCCAGCGCGATAATTCCGAGATCGAGAAAGATCCACAGGCCGAAGGCGAAGCGGTTATCCATATTCGTCTGGTTCAGTCCGTGGTAAAGGCAGAGGCCAGCGGCATAGACTCCGACCGCGAGCAAGGCTGCCCACGGAGCCAGCCAGAGCAGGAAACGCGAAAGCGAAGTTCGCTCCGCTCCACGCGCAATCCACCGGCTGTCGGTCAAAACGGAGCTAGCCATGTTGCACCTCCGAACTGTGCGCGGAAATTGGTTCGGCCAATGCTCTCACCCATGACTCCTTGGATCGGTAATACAACTTTGGTTCCGTGCCCAGTTTCGCCAGCAAGCGAAATGCTTCAGGCGAGCGAGATTCGATTGAGACCGGATCGTTTGGATCGGCCAGGTTGCCGAAATGAATCGCATTCGTGGGACACGCCTCGACACAAGCGGGAACATATTCCGCCGCATCGATCTCGTGTTTGCCGAGGGCCGCAGCTTTCTCTTTCGCCGCGTGCAAGCGCGCATGGCAGAGATTGCATTTCTCCACCACGCCCCGCATGCGCACGGCGACGCCCGGATTCAGGCTCTTTTCCATGCCCGTGGGCCATGCGGGATCCCACCAGTTGAAGTAGCGTGCGTGATACGGACAGGCCGTCATGCAATACCGGCAGCCCAGGCAGCGTTGCGGCATTTGCATCACGATGCCGGTAGCTTTGTCGACTTCCACCGCCTGCTGCGGGCAAACCTTCACGCAGGGTGTGTCGTGCTCGCAGTGCATGCACATAATAGGGATGAAAGCTTCGCGGCGAACCGAGCCTTCCGCGCCGTTCGATACTTTGCGCACCAGCACTGGAGTGATCCCGGTCCGCGCCGTAGCTTGCGGAAGCGCAGGAACATTATTCTCCGCAGCGCAGGCGATCATGCACGAACCGCAGCCGGTGCAGCGATCCAGATCGATCACCATCCCGTATCGGGCGTTCATACTGTCCTCCTGTCTGGCGCTTCCCGTAAGGACGACTCGTTGTAGAGCTTCGACGCTAATGGAGGTAAAACCGGGGCCGGCCATAACGCTGACCAGTTCTCAGCCGCCCCTAAAACAGGAGCGGCTGGCCATCCCTTCAATTCGCAGCGGATGCCTCCGGGCGGCGACGCTTCGCCGACCCAGACCGCTCCTTTCCACAGTTGCGCCTCGAGCTTTTGTGCCGAGGCAAATTTCGCAACTGGCGTTATCTCGTCTCCGTGCACGTTTCCTTTCAGCGCGCGGAAAATGTTGTAGCAGCGGGTGTGGATGATCTTCTCGGCTGGAATCAAAGAAGGCTCGACGGTGGCGAGGAACTGTGCGGCGCTTTGCACTTCAGACGCCGGTTTGACGAGGCTGGGTGCGACCGCATACGTCTCGACTGCTAAGGCAGGAGCGGTGGGAACATCCGTCAATTCTTCCAGGAATCCGGGCACGGGAAGCAGCCAGTCCGCCTTGGTCGAGCCGCCATCCCATGCCGCGAAGCGGAAGACCTCAGCGTCAGTTTGATGAATGAAATCCCAGGGCACGGAAGCATCGATCAGGACTGCACGCGCGCTGGAAATCGCGTCTCCGGCGGCAATGTGATCGACAGCGTCTTTCGATCGGCGCACGATTCCGCCCAGCGTCCCGACTGCGCCGAGGAGCAGGTTCAAAGCCGCTATCGACGGATTGTCATCAGCCGCAATCGCTACCGCAGGGGTGCGCCCGACGATCGTTCGAGCCAATTCGCGGATGGCATCGGCGGTCATCCCCGTTTGCATCGCAGCTTCGTCTACCGAAACTGCCGGAATGGGGCCGCGCGCTGGAACCAGTTTTTGCTCGAGCAGCGCAGCCGCCAATCCCGCGGCCAAAGTGGACTCCGAGCCTTGACGGATCGAAATCCATTGCCAGGAGCGAGCAGCCGTTCGGGAAAGCGTCGAATCTATCTGGATCAGACGCAATTGCGGATCGCTTCTACCGGCGGCCCGCTCCGCCCAAAGACGAGTGAAGCGGCCGGGAGCGCCCCAGCCATCCAGCATCGGCGCGCCGAAGCTGATCACGGTTTCCGCGTTTTCCAGGTCGTAGCCCAAGGCGGAAGCAGGAACTCCACTCCATGATGCGTAGGGTTTCAACGCGCGCGTCTCCGGACCTTCGACGACGCGATAGCTGCCGTTTTGTTTTTGCGCGAATGTTTCCAATACAGACGAAGCGGCGCGCCCGGGGTAACCGTCAATAATTACAATCGGCCCTTCTGCGCGCGCCTTAGCGAAAGCGCGTTGCGCCTCGCTCCAAGATGAATTACTTCCACGATGACGAACCGTGCGCAAACGCTGCGGATGCCAGTTCAATTGATGCGCCGCAAAGCCGAGCGGGCAGAGCGCTCCCCGCGTGACCGGATGGGTGCTCAATCCCGCGACTCCAACCGGCCAGCCTGCTGCCATGCGCACGCGCAGCCCGCATCCGTTCGGACACAGCGTGCACGAAGATTGCTTCATCTCCACCGGAACGCGCGCCGGTTGCGGGATCCATGGCCAGTTCTGGCTCCAGATCGAGGTATCATCCAACAGCTTCCAGGGAACCGGAGTAACGATGAGGCCTGCCGCGGCTCCCGCGCTCCACACCAGCAGATCTCGACGTGTGACCTTCATGCTGCTCCCTTCATTCGTGGCAACCCAAGCAACCCACTTCAACGTTGCGGCGGCGATGGCAATCTTCGCAGTCACTCATCTTCATGCCTTCGTGAGGCGCACGCCGCAGCCGCGAAATCGAGTGTCCCCAGATGTCGCGGCTGTATCCGCTGATGCGGTTTACCTGGTACACGCGCACCTGGTCTGACTCGCCGTAAGAGGAGTGACACTCCGTGCAAGCCAGCCCGGCACGTTTCACGTGGATCGCGTGCGAGAACCACACATTCGCCGGCTGCTGCGAATAGACCAGCCACGGAGTTTCGTGCCCAGTCTTGATATAGCTGTCGACAAGTGTTGCCTCGGCTTGGCTGTCGCTGATGCGATCGGAGTGGCAGCCTGCACATTTCTCCATGGGAGGAAGTCCGGCGAAGGTTCCGTCCTCGCGAATGGTGTGACACTCGGCGCAGTCGGCGATGCCGGATTTTTCCGCGTGCGTCTTGTGCAGGAAATCAAGCGGCTGATGTTTCTGCACGTACAGCACCCGGGGAAACACAATCCAGCCGGCGAACAACGCGACCGCCAGACCGAACCCGAAGAAAAAAGTTTTGCGCGCCATGCTCAATCTCCCACCGTCCAATCGGTCCGCGAGAAGAAGCACTGGAACAGTCGTACCAGGTATTCGCGCGACAAAAATTGTGCGACCCCGCGCACCGGAGAGCCGCCATCACAGCCCGGAGCGTGAGTTTCGTGGATCTCGTTCGACAATCGCTCGCGCTCGGCCGCTTGCCAGGCCTCGGCCTGCGGCCCTGAGATCAGGCCCGCACGCGTGCGGCCAGGAATTTCCCAGCCTTCAAACAGCCACCCTGCGCCGTACGGGTCCGCCGTCAATCGCGAGGGATCGCTGCGCAGGCGGGTATTCACTTTCTGAATCATTAACGGATTCGGAAAACTCATCGGCCACTCCACTCCATGAACCGCGAGCGCGAGGGCGGGGCAATGGGTTCCGCGTGAAGAAACGAATGTGACCGCATCCACAGCTCCAGTCACATCAGCCACGAATCCGTCGATGCCGACATGGCAAAGGCCGGATTCCTCGGCATCCAGCCAGAAATGATTGGAGGTGTAGAGCAGATTGGCCGGCGGTTTCGTGGCGTGAGGTTGCGCCAGATGCAGGTACGAATCGCAGTAGCGATAGGTGTTGCTGGTGCAATTCGACAATTGCGAATCGCTGAAGGGCACCAGTTTCGGAATGGGCGAAACGCCACAGAATTGCACGCGGATCTCTTCCAGGTGCGGGCAGCGATCTTTTCGCGTGCCGTTCTTGGCCGCTAATTCACAGTCGACGTAGTGCGGCGACGTGCAGCGGCCACCCTCCGTTGCCCCAGGCCCGTCGAGGATCAGCTTGCGCACCGGGGCGGCGTGGCAATAACGAGCTCGACCTTCTTTGAGAAACGGGCAAGACATAACCTACTCCTGCGATTTCTTGTTCGTGGTTTCGGATTTGGACGGTTCGACTTTCTCTCCGCCATCCGCCATCGTCAGTCCAAACTCCGGAACGGTGAAGCTGTGCGAGCTGCCATGCAACAGCGCCTTCAGGTCCGAGTCGATGTTGCGCAAATCCACATGTGCCGGAGCTTTCACTTTGCGAGCCAGCAGATCCCAGCCCACCGACAAAAAGACGACGAGCAGTGCGACCAGCGTGACCAACCCTAACGCGAAGTTCGTAATATTGAGCCACATAGTCCAATTCTCTCCAGCCATATGAGTGAACCTCCTCGCCGATTGGAAACGTCGGCCACTTTTACAAGTGCAAGTGGAAGGCCATCATGTGAAATCAATCGCTTGAAAGGAATTTCGCGTCGCGCGCGTTGGGATTCCCAACATGCGGCGTAGGCATTCCCAACAACACGCTCGAAAATGCAATTGCCAAAACCCGCGCCGAGGCTTTGCGATCAAAAACTTCGTGTGCGTTCGAGTAGCAACTCCGATTTGTGAGCGGCCTCTCGCACAACTGTGAGCATGATCACAAGCTTCTTGCTTCTTCCTCGATACAAAGACGTTAGGGGCAGCATTTCGCTGATGCGACCCTCATCTATGTGTGTGTTTCGCGAGTTCTAGCAGATTCGAATTAGTGCTCACTCATTAGTGCATCACTAGAATGGGCCCGCCCATGAATCAGAAGTGGAACGGACAGTTCTCCTGCTTCGATCTTGTCGCCAAAACCGACGCGCTTTCGCGCAGCGTGGTCGAGGTGCGCGGCATTGAAATTGGCGGCAACGACTTTGTAGTCATGGCGGGTCCGTGCGCCGTCGAATCCGAAAGTCAGCTGCTGCAAACCGCGGAAGCTGTCGCCGAAGCCGGAGCGCGCATCCTGCGCGGCGGAGCTTACAAGCCCCGTTCGTCGCCGTACTCGTTTCAAGGTTTAGGTGTAGAAGGCCTGAAAATTCTGCGTAAAGCCCGCGAGGCGACCGGACTCGCCATCGTCACCGAAGTCATGAGCGAACAGGATGTCGAACTGATCGCCGAATACGCGGACATCATGCAAGTCGGCACACGCAGCATGGAGAACTACGCCCTGCTCGAAGCGCTGGGCGAGTGCGGGCGTCCGGTCCTGCTGAAGCGCGGTATGACGGCAACGCTGGAAGATTTGCTGCGGTCGGCGCAGGTGATTGCGGTGGCCGGCAATCCCGAAATTATTTTGTGCGAGCGCGGAATCCGCACCTTCGAGACAGCGACGCGCAACACGCTCGATATCGCCGCCGTTCCCGTGCTGAAAACTGTGTCACATCTTCCCGTGATCGTCGATCCCAGCCATGCCGCCGGAGTTCGCAGCCTGGTGCCTGCACTCTCGCGCGCTGCAGCGGTTGTGGGCGCGGACGGATTGATTGTGGAAGTGCATCCTTCGCCCGATGAGGCGCTGAGCGATGGCATTCAATCGCTGACCTTCGGCGAGTTCCGTCGCATGATGGCCGACCTGCAGCCGTACCTCGATCTCGTGCAGTCCGATCGGCAGTTGCGTCCGCAACTCCTCGCAATAGGAGGAGCGGATTAGTGCTATCTCGGTCCATACTGGCCTGCGTTCTGCTTGCGATTGCATTACGGCCGGCGAAGCCCGCGCCCAGCGCGGCCGCCGGTGACCTTCCTCCGATTCTGTACACCGTCGCAAGTTCCTACGAACCGCTGGCGTGGATGCACGGCGCCGACCGCTTCCCCTCCGGAGCCACGATCATAGTGCGCGACGAAAATCGCGAGCGCGCTCTCGTCCTGGATTTTGCAGCCTCGGCAGATCCCGCCGTCTCCTTCGAGGGCCAGCGCGTCTTGTTCGCCGGGAAAGTGCATTCTCAGGATCATTGGCAAATCTGGGAGCTCGCGCTGGAGAGCGGCACAGTCCACCCGATTACATCCGGAGCCGACGACTGCGTTCGGCCTTTTTACCTGCCGGAAGATCGCATTGTTTATGCGTGCAGAGTGCAAGGCCGATTCGCCATTGAACGATTGGATCTGAGCGGAAAAAATCCTCTGCTGCTGACGTATGGCCCGGCAAACTTTCTGCCGACAGATGTTCTGCGCGACGGTCGCATTCTATTCGAGGCGGGATTCCCGCTTGGTTCAGAAAATGTCCCCGAGATCTACACCGTCTATTCCGACGGAAGCGGCGTCGAATCGTACCGCTGCGATCACGGGCAGGCGCGGCATTCCGCCCGGCAAGTCCATTCTGGAGATGTGATCTTTGCATCGTCTCACGGATTGGCTCGCTTCACTTCCGCCCGTGCGCACAGCGTTCCGTTGGATGCGCCTGCGGGACAATATGCGGGAGATATCGCCGAGACCGCTTCCGGCGATTGGCTGGCGGCATGGCGTCCGAATGCAGCAGCGCAGTTTCGGCTGATGCGCTGGACTCCCGGCTCTGCCGATTTCAAGCCTGCGCTCGAGCCGGTAAGTGCGAATGTAATTCAGCCAGTGCTGTTGGCTTCGCGCGCAATTGTCAATCGACATCCGTCAGGATTGCATGATTGGCCGAACGCGAACCTGCTCTGCCTGAACGCCTATACCTCGAAGTACAAGTTTGTGCCGGGATCCATCCATTCTGTGCGGATCTACGTGCGAGACGACGGCGGCAACTCGAAGTTGCTGGGAACTGCGCCGGTGGAGCGAGACGGTTCATTCTTCGTTCAAGTCCCTGCCGACCAAGCGATCCAAATCCAACTGCTCGACGCCGCCGGAAAAACGCTGCAGCGCGAAGCCGGATTTTTCTGGATGCGCCGCGGTGAGCAGCGCGGCTGCGTGGGCTGCCATGCCGGACCGGAGACTTCGCCGGAGAACGCTGTACCGATCATCCTTCTGAAATCCACCACCCCCGCCGACCTGACTGGCGCCTCTCCGCAATCTGCCGCAGGAGGACATTAGTGTGAAAACCCGCATTCTCTTTCTATTGCTGCTGTCCTCTTCATTGCTGGCGCAAACATTGTTGGCGCAGGGGCCGCCAGCGAGCGCCCCCAGCACGATTCGCTTCGAGGACGCCACGAAGAAATCGCGAATTGACTTCACCCACAATTTTGGCGCGCAGAAACTTGGTTCTCTGCTCGAGAGCACGGGAGGCGGATGCGTCTGGTTCGACTACAACAACGATGGACTGCCAGATTTGTACGTGGTGAGCGGGAAGCCTCTCGAAGAGGGCATGCATCCTTATCCTCTGAAGCAGCCTCCGGCCGTTCCGCCCCACAATCATCTTTACCGGAACAACGGCGACGGCACCTTCACCGATGTCACCGACCAAGCCGGAGTCGCAGCCAATGTCTACGGAATGGCCGCCATCGCCGCAGACTATGACAATGACGGCTTCGTCGATTTGTTTGTTACCGGATACGGAAAAGCGGTTCTTTATCACAACAACGGGGATGGCACGTTCACCGATGTCACGGCGAAAGCCGGCATCCATGTCGATGGATGGTCGATCAGTTCCGCGTGGCTCGATTACGATCGCGACGGCTGCGTCGACCTGTTCGTCGGACGCTACGTAAAGTTCGATCCCAAGTATCGTAATTACTACGCTGCGGATAATTATCCAGGACCGCTCGACTACGCCGCCGACACCAACCGCCTTTACCACAACAATTGCAACGGAACGTTCACCGATGTGACCGACAAATCGGGCATCGGCGCTTACAAAGGGCGGACTATGGGCGTCACGGCGGCTGACTACGACGGAGACGGCTATCCCGACATCTACGTCGCCAACGACAAGACGGAAAATTTTCTGTTCCACAACAAGCGCGACGGCACGTTTGAGGAAATTGCCGGCGAGATGGGCGTCGCCTACGGACAGAATGGCGAGAACACTTCTGCCATGGGCCCCGTGTTTGCCGATGTGGACGGCGATGGTCGCCTCGATCTCTGGGTCACCGATTCAAAATACAACCGGCTCATGCGCAATGCGGGAGCGAGCGGATTCGAGGACATCGGCCCGGCTTCCGGCATTTCCCAAGCCACGGCTCAGTACACCAGCTGGGGCAGCGGTGTTTACGACTTCGATAACGACGGCTGGCTCGATATCCTGATTTTTCACGGCGGGCTCATTCATCTTGTGCCGCAAGAGCAGTCGCTGTTTCGCGGCTTGGGAAATGGCAAGTTTGCCGACGTATCGGGCGATGCCGGGTCTGTCCTCGATGTTAAGACGGTTTCTCGCGGCGCCTGCTTCGCCGACTACGACAACGATGGCAAGATCGACGCCTTCGTCGTGAACCTGGGCGCGCCCGCCACCTTGCTGCATAACGTCACGCAGAACGCCAATCATTGGCTCACGGTGAAATTGAAAGGCAAGAAAAGCAATCGCGACGGCATCGGTGCGCGCTTGGAACTGCTCGCCGGCGGCCGTAAACAGATCGCCGAACGCTTCGCCGGATCGGGATATCTCTCGCAAGATGACGGCCGCATTCATTTTGGTTTAGGCGCGGCGGCCAAAGTAGACAAGCTGACGATTCGCTGGCCCAGCGGGCAGGAGCAAGTCCTCGAGAACCAGACTGTCGATCGCATCCTCTCCGTGGAGGAGCCCTAGATGCCGGCTGCCGCCCAATCCCAGTCTAGCTTTCGCCTGATAGCGAGAGCCGCCGGTGTCGTCGCCGTCGCGCTGCTGGCCATTGCGGCCCAGCCTGCTCCAAAACAAGCCGCGACACTTCCGAAGGAACGCTATCTCTCTCCGATCGAAATGGCGTTTTCCAAAGACGGCCACGAGCTTTACGTAGTCTGCCAGGACAGCGACGAAGTTCGCGTCGTGGATATCGCGTCGGGCAAAGTGTCGCGCAAAATTCCCGTCGGTCACGTTCCGCGCGGAATCGGGCTCTCGCCCGATGGCCGCCGGCTCTATGTGACCAATGCCTGGTCCGACACAGTTTCTGTCATCGATTCGGCGTCGTGGGAAGTCGTCGAAACTCTTCCCACCGGATTCGAACCGGCCGGTGTGGCCGTCGATGCGAAAGGGGATTTCTTATACGTCGCCAATCGCCTCAGCAGCGACATCTCGGTCATCGATCTCAAGAGCGGAGTCGAGATCAAGCGTCTTCTCGCCGGACGCGGCGCCAGCTATCTCACCTTATCCCCGGACGGAAAGATCTATGGCACGCATATCTATCCGAATCCCGGAGCATTCCGCACGCAGCCCGCTTCAGAAATCACGGTCATCGATACAGCCAGTCAAACCGTGGTCGAACGCAAGCTGCTGCGCAACGTCGCCGGGATGTTCCATATCGCGTTTTCGTCGGACGGTAAGCTGGGAGTGGTCGCGCAACTGCGGCCGAAAAATCTGATCCCTCTGGCCCATGTCGAGCACGGCTGGGCATTCGGCGATTCGCTCACGCTGATTGGCAGTGACGTTGGCGGAACCGTGCAAGTCCCGCTCGACGAACTCGACCGCTATTACGCGCTGCCTTGGGGCGTGACCATCGCGCCCGACAAATCGAAAATCTTTCTGACGACCGCTGGATCAGAAAGCGTCACGGTGGTCGATGTCCCACGTCTGCTGAAGACGATCCGTACTCGGCGCGAAAGTTTCGTCAACGATCTGTCTGCATCGGCAGAGTACGTGTCGGCGAGAATCCCGGTCGGCCACAATCCCCGAGGGCTGGTTCTTTCGCCCGATGGCGAACGCCTCTATGTTGCCAACCGTCTCGACGACAGCATCACGGTCATCGATACGCAAACGAACACGGTCGCGAACACGATCGACCTCGGCGGGCCGAAGAATGTTGATGCGCTTCGCCGCGGCGAGCGCCTTTTCTACACCGCCGATTTCGCCTTTCAAGGCCAGTTTGGTTGCTCGAATTGCCATCTCGACGCCACCATCGACGGCCTGCAATGGGATCTGGAACCGGACGGTTTCGGCAAAGACATCGTCGACAATCGCTCGCTCGAAAACCTGGCTGGAACCGAGCCCTTTAAGTGGAACGGCGGCAATCCTGACATGCCCACGGAATGCGGGCCGCGCACGGAGAAATTCTTTTTCCGCTCGCAGAGTTTTACCGAGCAGCAACTCACCGATCTGGTCACCTTCGTCTATTCGCTTCCGTATCGCCCCAACCGCTATCGCTTGGCCAATGGCGAACTGACGCCAGCCCAAGAGCGGGGTCAGGCAATTTTCGAACGCACGAAATCCAAGAACGGCCTGCCCATCGCCGAGGCCAATCAGTGCACTTATTGCCACAGCGGGCCGAAATACACAAATCAGAAACAAATCGACGTTGGCTCCGGCAAGTTGACCGATCGTTCTCCGATTATTGACGTGCCGCAACTTCCGAATGTCGCCTACTCCGCGCCCTATCTGCATGACGGCTCGGCGCGCTCCCTGGAAGAAATATGGACCGTGTTCAACCCGAAAGACACGCACGGCGTGACCAACGATCTTACGAAGGACGAATTGAACGACTTGGTTGAGTACCTGAAAACGTTATGAAACTCAGGCTGTGGTTCGCAGCTCTGGCATTCGGTCTCGCTTCCCTGGCCGCCGCCCAGGACATGCCGATGTTCCGCTGGGTAAACTTCATGACGGCGGATGGCCTTCCGGATAATCACGTCTTCTGCGTTCTGGTGGACGGAAAGCGCATATGGGCGGGAACCGAAAACGGCCTCGGCCTGTATGAGAACGGCGCGTGGAGAGTCTTTCGCCCCGCCGATGGGCTCGCGCATCAGGCCGTGCTTTCGCTCGCTCTGGATCATCGCACCGGCGATCTCTGGGCAGGAACCATGGGCGGGCTCAGCCGTATTTCCGCCGGGCGCATCGACACCTACACCCAGCTGAACTCCGGCCTGAGCAACGACATTGTCTATGGCGTCGGCGTGCAGGGAGACTTTGTCTGGACGGCAACCGCCGCCGGCGCGAGTCGCCTTAACACTCGCACCGGGCAGTGGGACCTGTTCAATGAACGCAACACGCCGATGTATGAAATCTGGACCTACTCGGTGAGTCCAGCCGCAGACAAGGTCTATTACGCGGTGTGGGGCGGCGGTGTGCTCGAATACGATCAGCCGTCCGGGCGCTGGAAAGATTACAACGATCCCGATGGCGAGACCGAACTCGTGTTGATGAAAGATCAGGGACTCATCCACGAGGTCACGACCTCGGTCAGTTATGTCGATAAGATCCTGTGGGTGGCAACCTATTTCGGTGCAAGCCGCTATGACGGCCGCTACTGGCACAACTTCCTGCAGAAAGACAGCGGCCTGCCCAGCAATTTTCTGAATCAGGTCAAGGCCATCGACGCCAATCGTGCCTGGTTTTCGACCGATAAAGGTCTGGCCTATTACGACGGCACAAACTGGGCCGTGTACACTCCCGCGCTCGATACCCACAAGCCGGAGATGCTGGTGCGCGATGCTGCAGGGTCCGTCCACAACATTGCGGTCCAGAGCGCTCCGGCGCACAACTACGTCCTCGGCGTGGATTTCCAAGGTGACGACCTGTGGGTCGCGACTGCCAAAGGATTAAGTCACGGAATTCGGCTGGATCGTTCTTCATCAACAGCCAAAGTTTTAAAGCAAACAGCAAGCGGCAAGAAGCGGTAAGCAGAAATTAACAGGAGCCATTATGAATCTTCAGGAATTACTCGCAGAAGTGGAAACCGCTCCCGTTGTGAAACGGGCTATGACCAATCATTCCACGCTGAATGAGGCCTACGACTATGGAAGCGCATTCTCGCGCGGAATGCGCATCGATCTGAATGGGGTGACCATTCTGTTGATCTCGGGAACAGCCAGCATTGACGAGCACGGACGCACGGTTCACCCCGGCGATTTCCGCGCCCAACTCAAGCGCACATTCGAAAACATCAGCAAACTGCTGGCGGCCGAGGGAGCCACGTGGCACGACATCGTGCGCACGACGTGTTACCTGCGCGATATCGAGCGCGACTACCAGGTTTTTAACGATGAGCGGACCACTTTCTACAAGCAGCAAGGACTCGATCCCTTGCCCGCGTCCACCGGCATCCAGGCGATTCTCTGCCGTCCCGATCTGCTGATCGAGATTGAAGCGATTGCCATGTTCCGAAGGGAATCAAGTGGGGAGTAGACCCATGCGTCTCACGTTCATCGCGATCATTGCCGCCGTGCTCGCTTGCCCGGCCTTTGCGCAAAACTCCGAGCCCTGCGCGTGCGGCAAGAATCCTCCGGGATCACCCGCGCCTCGATCGCTCACCCCTTATACCGGCGCGCCCGAAGACTTGCGCCCGTTCTCGAAGTTTACGATTCCTTATCACGAGTTCTATCAGGATCTCATCGAGTACAACGGTGCGGCTCGGGATGTTCCTGATCCCGACCTGAAAGATCTGAGCGAGATTCGCATCGGATTTCTGGCCCCGCTCTACGATCATCCGGATCAGGAACTCGGCAACCATATGCTCAACGGCGCGCGTTTGGCCCTCGACGAGGCCAATGCCGCCGGCGGTTATGGTGGCAAGCCTTTTCGGCTGATCACTCACAACGATTACGATAACTGGCAGAACAGCAGCGCGTCGGTGGCCGGCGTAGCGCGAGATTCCGCCATCTGGGGCGCAGCTTCGAACGACGCCGTTCGCATGATTTATGACGACAAGGTCTGGGCCATGTTCGGTTCCGTCAGTTCGGAATCGACGCACATCGCGCTGCGCCTCACGCTCAAGGCGGAGACGCCGCTCGTGAACAGCGCGTCGACAGATCCCACCATTCCCGAGACTGCGGTTCCCTGGTATTTCACCGTGATTCAAGACGACCGCCTGCAGGGCTATACGCTGGCGCGGCACATCTATAGCGAGTTAGGTTTCAAGCGCGTTGCAATTCTGCGAGTGAACGACCGCTACGGGCGCTTCGGCGTCTTGAAATTCCGCGATGCCTCGCGCCGTCTCGGACATCCGGTGGTGATCGAGCAGAAGTACATGCCAGGCGATACCGACTTTCGCCGTGAGTTACTGGTAATCGAGGATTCGCGCGTGGATGCGATCGTGCTCTGGGCCGATCTCGCTCCGGCCGCCATGATCCTGCGACAGATGCAGGAATTGGGTATGCATCAGCGCGTCTTTGGCAGCCATCGCACCATCGGAGATGATTTGGTCAAATTGGCCGGCACCGCAGCCGAAGGATTCGAGGCAGTGTTTCCCTACGATCCCAGCCGCACCGACAAGCGCTGGACGGAATTCACTCAACGCTATGAGGCGCGCTATCACGAAAAGCCGGATCAATTTGCCGCTCTGGCCTACGACCAGATGCAAATCCTGCTCAACGCGATTTGCCGCGCCGGCCTCAATAAGGGCCGGATTCGCGACGCCTTGACTGGACTGACCAGCTATCACGGCGTGACCGGCGACATGGTATTCGATCCCAATTGCAAGAACATTGCCCCGATGTTTCTTGCCCGCGTGCATAACGGCCAAATCGACTATCGCCGCATCACCATGGAGAAGCCTTACGCTCGCGTAGGAGAAAACGGAGTCTCCTATAATGGACCGCCGACTCCGAGCCAAAGCGCAGACCCCATGCAGATTGCCGTCTTCGGTCCTCATGCCGATGAAGCGGTGCGCGCACCCGAAGTGCTCCAGCTGCTCAGCGCGTTGAACTCTGTCGGCAAACATATCTCGCTGGTTGCGATTCCATCCGAGAGTTCCTGGGGCAAAGCGTCGAGTGACCTTGTCAAAGCCGTTTATGACGACCACGTGCTCGCCTTAATCGCGCTCGACCGCGCCTCCAGTCACTTGGCGGAACAGATTGCGGTGAAAGCATTCGTGCCGGTGCTCGCGATTTCCTCCGACCGCATGCTTACGTCCACAAATATTCCATGGATTTTTCGCATGCACCAAGGCACACCTGTGCAGGAAGCCGTGAATTGCCTTTCGGCTGCGATCGCCCGTTCGGGGCCTAACCGCGCCGACATTCGCAAATTACTCGCTTCCGGAGAGCCTCTCGCCGGAGTCCGGTTTGATCCCACCGGGGAAGGTCAATAGCGAACCCTCCTAGCGTCGTGCGTCAAGCAGGTCGACATTTATAAGTCGCCGGTTTCCCCTGTGATCCTCCGTGCCCTCTGTGGCTAAAGCCCTTGACCTCCTCGCCGGACACCACGGATCACACGGATCGAGGCGGGATATTAACGATCACTATCTCCGAGCACTACACTAGCGGCTAGAGCACCGTTTTCGGGCTCCTCTCGATCCCTCCAAAACCCGCGTCCAGCAGGCTAAGTCACGGATTCGACTGCATAAAAACAGGGATACCAAGAAACCAATAATCATATAAACTGCTGAAGCCCTGCGGATCAGGGCTGCGCCATGGAACTCGCTGGACCGCCGAAAAAATTAGCTGGCCGTTACGAGGTCAGGGAGATCCTCGGCCAGGGTGGCATGGGTCTCGTCTACCGCGCCTACGACACCGTCGTCCGCCGCGAAGTCGCCGTCAAAACCATTCTCGACATCCCCGATCCCGCCTCTCTCCAACTGTTTTACAAAGAGTGCGATGTGCTCGCTTCCATGAGCCATCCCAACATTGTCGAGATCTTTGACATCGGAGAATTCGAAGACGAAGGCAAGAAGAAACCGTACTTTGTGATGCCGCTTTTGCCCGGCACGACCCTCGATCATTTTGTTCGCAAGGCCAGCCATCGTCTCACGGTCGAGCGCACGGTTGAAATCATCTCCCAGACCTGCCGCGGCCTTCAGGCCGCTCACGAGCGCGGCCTGGTGCATCGCGACTTGAAGCCGAGCAACATCTTTGTGATGGAAGATGATTCCGTCAAAATCATCGACTTCGGCGTGGCCCACATGGCCGACACGCACACTACGCGAGCGCAAAAAGGCACTTTGCTCTACATGTCTCCCGAGCAGATTCAGTTGAAGCCTCTTTCCGCGGCGTCGGATATTTTTTCCTTGAGCGTCGTCTGCTATGAAGCGCTGACGGGAAGGCATCCCTTCCAGCGCGCGCGCGCCGACGAAGTTGTCGAAGCCATTCTGAACCAGACTCCGCCGCCCGCCTCCGAAGTCAATTCCGCCGTATCTCAATCCCTCAGCCGCGTGGTTCACAAGGGAATGGCGAAGCAGGCCTGGCACCGCTTCTCGAACGCGCGCGAGTTGGGCGACACGTTAGGCAAGGCGCTGCGCAACGAGAACATCGAGTTCTTCGATCCTGAGCGCACGCGTCCGCGCCTGCAGCGAGCGACCAAGGCGTTGGCTGATGGCGATCTTCAATTCGCCGGCGAGATTCTCGGCGAACTCGAAGCCGAAGGCCACATGGACGCGGAAATCGGTTCGCTCCGTCGCCAACTCGATAGCGCCGTACACCGCAAGACGCTGACCCAGTTGCTCGACGCGGCCCGCGCTCGCTTTGAAGAAGAGGAAGACCCGCTGGCTCTGCAAAAGCTGCAGGAGGCATTGCAGATTGAGCCCGACAATGCCACGGCGCTCGCACTCAAGAGCAAAATCGAAAATCGCCGCAGCGAGCGCCAGATCGAAAACTGGTATCGCCTGGCGCGGCAGCATATCGAGAATCACTCGTACCCGCACGCCCGCGAAGCGCTGCAAAACGTATTGCAATTGCGTCCCAAAGAAAGTCGAGCCTTGCAGTTGTTGGCGGAAGTCGACCGCCAGGAGCAGGACTACAAGAAACTCCGCCAGGAAAAAGAACAGATCCATCGCGCTGCAATGGACGCATGGGAGAAGGGCGATGTAAGCAGCGCGCTGGCCAAATTAGGCGTCGTCCTCGAGCTCGACCGCAAAGCTCCGGATTCCGTGAATCGTGAGAGTGGAGCGCATTACCAGAGCTTCTACAACGAGGTGCGCTCCGAGCACGATGCGATGAACACCGCCTACGCGGAAGCGCGCAAGCTGCTTGCCGATCGCAATTTCGCCAAGGCGCTGACGACCTGCCAGACGTATCTCGCCAAATACCCGACCAACGCGATCTTTCAGGCTTTGCGCTACGACATTGAAGAGCAGCAGCGGCAGGAATTATCGGCGTTGATCGCGCAAGTCGACCGCCAGGTCGAGGCCGAACCCGATCTCGACAAGCGAGTCAGCATCCTGCGCGAAGCCCTGGAGCAGCATCCCGGCGAATCGCACTTCGAGCGCGCTCTGCGCCTGGTACAGGACAAGCGCGACCTGGTGAATTCGATCGTTGCCCGCGCCCACCTGCACGAAGAGCAGGCAGCATTTAGCGATGCGCTGAATGATTGGGAGATTCTGCGGACCATCTACACCCAATATCCGGGACTCAAGTTCGAAGTCGAACGCTTGCAGAAACGTCGCGACCAGCAAGCCCGCATTGAATCCAAAACGCGCCTGATTGAGCAGATCGATTCTTGCCTGCATTCCAGTGATTTCGGACGCGCCTTCGAACTGTTGCAAGAAGCAGCCAAAGAGTTTCCCCATGACGAGGAATTGCAGGAACTCGAAAAACACGCACAGCAGGGAGTGGCACGCAAGACCGAAGCGCAGCGCCTGATGGCGGAAGGCCAGGAACTATGCGGGCAGCAAAAGACCAGCGAAGGCATTCCGCTGTTGCGCCAGGCTTACGAACTCGACGAGAACGACACGATCGCACGCGCAGTGTTAGCAAACGCGCTGGTCGAAGAGGCGCAAGCCCTGGTCGAAAAGGATTGGCGCGAGTCGGAAAAATTAGCCAAAGAAGCGTTTGATCTGAATCCTTCGCATCCCATGGCGAAAACGCTGCGTACCCTGATTCTCGACCAGAAGCGGGAAACCTTCGTAGGCGAATGTGTCTCGCAGGCGCGCAAGCTGCAGACTTCCGGCGATCTGACCTCCGCTCTCTCGCGCGTGGAAGAAGGATTGTCGTCGTACCCGCGGGAGATGCGGTTGATCCAGATTCGCGACGCGGTCCAGCGCGATCTGCACGTGCAGCGCCGCCAGACGCGCCGCCGCGATCTGGAGGAGTTACGTCGCTTAGAGAGCGAAGCCGATTCGGCGACCAATGTCGAGGCAAAGCAAACTCTTGGCGCAAAGGCGCGCGCGCTGGCCGACAAGTATCTCGAAGACGAAGAAGTGCTTTCCAGCGCGAATGGACTCCTGCAAAAGCTGAATCTGCCGGCAGTGACAGGCAAGGGAAGCAGCCCGGCTGCGACGTCGGCAGCAACCTTGTCTTTTGCGGCTACGCCGACCATCGAAACGCCGCAGAGCCAAATCCCGCAGAAGCCGGCGGAAAGTGCTCCGGCTCCCGCAGCCCAATCCGCTGCGCCCAAATCTGAAGCGCCCAAGTCCCCCGCGCCCGCACCAGTTCCCGGGAAGGCTATCGCGAAGCCGGCGCTTCCGAGGCCTGCGCAAAAAATACAGAAGCATGCGTCAGCTCTCCGGCCAGGTGCAATCAACAGCAAAATCGTAGCTGCCGCCGGTTCGGTCTTCTTGGTCTTGCTTGTATCTTTCTTTGTGCTGCGCGGACACAAACACCCCACAGAGCCCGTGGTTCAGCAGGCTACGACTGTCCAGCCAACCGCTCCTGTTCCTCGGCCCGAACCTGCGCTGTCGGCTATCAAGCTCTCGTCAGATGCCCCCGCAGGCCAGATTTCGATCGACGATCAACCACCTGTCGATTTGCAGAATGCACAATGGGGACTCGACAAGCTGCCGGCGGGCGACCACACAATGAAATTTGAAAGTCCTGCGGGCAGCTTCGAAGTTTCGCTTTCATCCACTGCGGGTGCCTTGCCTGCTGTGAAAACGCCGATTACCGCCAAAGGCGTTCTCGCCGTGTTCGTCAGCAGCATGGGCGATCGCATGCATGTGTACGCCAGCGATTCTGCGGCGAAACTGAGCGTAGACGCGCAATCTCCTGTCGACATTCCAGCGGATGGCGTCGATCTTCCGTCTGTAACGGCTGGTGCTCACGAATTAACCATCAGCCGCTCCGGCGAAGAATACAAGCTTTCGATCGACGTGGCGGCAACCCCTTCGCTGAATGCTTTTGTCGAGTCCGGGCAGGATGTGGGATCGCTGGTGGTTGTCACTGGGCAGGACAAGACGAAAGTGTTCCTGAACGGCAAAGCGCTCGAGCAGCAGACTCAAGGCGGCCAACTGCGCATCGCGAATCTTGAGCCTAAGGAATACGCAGTGCGCGTGGCCAAGCCCGGCTTCCAGGACGTGGCCGAGCAGAAAATTCGTATCCGTAAAGGGCAACAGGGAAGGCTGGTATTCGGGCTTCTCCCGGTGCCGCATATGGCGTCGCTCGTCATCGAGAGTGGACCCGCAGGGGCGGCTGTGCTCGTGGACCAGGTGACTGCCGGAACCGTAGCGCAGGATGGCACGCTGAATTTGTCGGCGATTGCCCCCGGCGAACATGTCATCGAACTGCGCAAAGATCGCTTCAAGCCCCGTCAGATCAAGAAGCATTTTGTAGCGGGAACACCCGTGACTCTGACCAGCACCGATACTGTACTCGAAGTCGCGCCGGGCGAGGTGAAGATCACGTTCTCTCCCGCCGATGCGCAGATCAGTTTGACGAAGCAGGGCGAATCGCCCGTCAAGGTTGCCAACGGCAACGCCGTGAGCCTACCCGCCGGAACCTATACTCTTTCCGCCCGCATGAGTGACGGTTTTGTACGTACAGCAGCGCTAGATGTCGCGGCCGGACAGTCCCGCACTTTCGATCTTTCGCTGGCTCCCAGCGGGATGTCGAAGTGGGACGATCTGGCAGCCTGGAAACAGGAGAAGAGCGTTTTCGTCCGCAAGGGCGGCGAGTATGTCCTCTACGGTGTCTCGCCCACGTCCGGAATCTTCGTCTTTTCCGCCATGTTGACGAAAGGTCATCGGCTGCAATGGGTCCTGAACTACACCGATCCCAGCAATTACGATCTCTTTCAGGTGGACGACAATAATTTTTATCGTATGGACGTGCGCAACGGGCAGAAAGTGAGCGAGGCGAAAATTCCGCACAAAGGCGAGAAAAGAAGTTTTCGCACGTTCCAGATTCGCGTCGCGCCGGGGGAAATCGTTCACCAGATCAAACAGGGAGATGTCTGGTTTGTGATCGATCGATTTACGCAGCCGGGCACGAATCTTGCGCAGGGCAAGTTCGGTTTTTATCTGCCGGGCGGCGATCAGGTTTCGCTGTCGAACTTCGCCCATTATCTCGACCTGAATCTGCATTAGAGCACCCACGACTCCGCGCGCTTTCCTTTTTCTCTTGCAGAAACCTCGTACAATTTGAAGATTCGTGATTCCTGCGCCCCATATTGGCGCTGAATGTCTTTCGAAGATGCCAGAGCCAGCGATTCCTGTTTGCCGACGAGTACGCGTGATCGACTCCCACACGGGAGGCGAGCCAACGCGCGTGGTAGTTAGCGGCGCGCCTGATCTCGGAGAAGGGTCGTTGAGCGAGAGATTGCAGCGCTTCCGGCGCGAACATGACAGCTTCCGCTCCGCGGTCGTGAGCGAGCCTCGCGGCTCCGTCGTAATGGTCGGTGCACTGTTGTGTGAACCGGCGGACCCTGCCTGTGCCGCTGGCGTAATTTTCTTCAACAACGTGGGTTATCTCGGAATGTGTGGCCATGGCACGATTGGCCTCATTGCAACTTTGTCTTTTATGAAGCGCATTGCACCCGGAGAACACAAAATCGAAACTCCTGTGGGAACGGTGAGCGCGGTCTTGCATTCCAACGGGGAGGTGACGGTCAACAATGTAGCGAGCTATCGTTTGGCCGCGAATGTCGCGGTCGATGTGCCGCAATTTGGCAAGGTGTTCGGCGATGTAGCTTGGGGAGGCAATTGGTTTTTTCTGGTGCGCGATCATGCCTTGGAGATCTCGCTGCTGAACGTTGAGAAATTGACCGCGTTCACCTGGGCCATCCGCCTGGCTCTTCATCAACAGGGAATTACTGGAGCTGGGCAACAGGAGATCGATCACGTCGAACTCTTTGCCCCATCGCGTCTGCCCTCAGTCGATAGCAAGAATTTTGTTCTGTGTCCCGGCAAAGCGTACGACCGTTCTCCCTGCGGGACCGGCACCAGCGCCAAACTCGCGTGCCTTTATGCTGACGGCAGATTACGCGAAGGACAAATCTGGAAGCAGGAAAGCATCGTCGGCAGCGTCTTTGAAGGCCGGGTCTCGGTACGCGATGGGAAGATCTATCCGAGCATCAAAGGTTCGGCATTCGTAAACGCCGAGTCGGAACTCGTGTTGGATCCGCTGGATCCCTTCTGTATGGGAATTCCAACATAAAGAAACCGCCGCGACACCAACAGGTATATTGATTCATTCCAGTCAGCAGGATTTCTTGACTTGGATTCACGCGAACTCATTCAGCACTTCGAAAAGTTGTTCGGCCAGAGCCCAAGGATCTTCCGCGCTCCGGGCCGCGTGAATCTCATCGGCGAACACACCGACTATAACGATGGTTTTGTGATGCCTGCCGCTGTGGGCTTTTCAACCTATGTAGCCATCGCGGAGCGTCCCGATCGAAAACTGCTGATTCATTCGCAGGAGTTTCCTGAACATTTCGAGTGCGATCTGGATCGCTTGCCCGAGAGCCGAACGCGCCAATGGTGTGACTACGTGCTCGGCGTCGCCCGGGTTCTTCACCAGCGAGGCTATAGCCTTCCTGGCGCAAACCTGCTGGTGCACGGGAATGTCCCGATTGGAGCGGGCTTGAGTTCTTCCGCCGCAATCGAAGTCGCTTCCGCACTTGCCCTGATCGGCGTAGGAAAATTCGCGATCGCTTTGCCGGAAATCGCCAAGCTGTGCCGGCAAGCCGAAAACGAATTTGTGGGCGCGCGGGTAGGCATCATGGATCAATTCGTTGCCTGCATGGCGAAAAAAGGGCAGGCTTTGCTCCTCGACTGCCGCTCGCTCGATTTCCAGTTTGTGCCCATCCCTCCCGGCGTCCGTCTCGTGGTTTGCAACACCATGGTCAAGCACGATCTGGCGACCGGTGCTTACAACTCTCGCCGCGAGGAGTGCGAGCTGGCAGTTCGCTATTTCGCCGCCAAGAATCCTGAGTTTCGAGCGCTGCGTGACGTCTCCATAGAAATGCTGGAACAATACGCGGACGATCTTCCCGCGGTGATTCGCAAGCGGTGCACCCACGTTGTGCGTGAGAATCAGCGGACGATCGACTTGTCGCATGCACTCGTCGCCGGCGACTGGCCGCGAGTGGGACAGTTGATGAGAGAGTCCCATGACAGCCTCCGCGATCTCTACGAGGTGAGTTGCCGCGAGCTCGACATCATGGTCGACGCGGCGGAGGGTCTGCCTGGCTTTGTCGGCGGCCGCATGACCGGAGGCGGTTTCGGAGGTTGCACCATCAACCTGGTTCGCGAGAGCGATGCCGAGGAATTTGCCGCCAAAGTTGCAGAGCTCTACCGCAAGGCAACCGACATCGTGCCGCAAACATACTTGTGCTCTGCCAGCGACGGAGCCGGCGAGGTCAGCTGGAAGTAGTCTGATCGCCGGGGTCTGGCGTCCACGATTGCAATTTCACCAGCCAGTTCGCGGGTTCGGGAAGGATCGCGAACTTGGGTAAGGCTCCCCGCACCATCGCCACTTCGTCACAGCAGTGAAACCGCGGACAGGCGTGGCAATCTTTGTAGATCTTGTCGGGAAGATCTTCGCGTTGCGCCACGGAAAAGCCTTGACCGGAAAAGAAATTCGGCTTGCGGGTGAAAAGGCAAATGCAATCGACGCGATGCCGCTTCGCCTCCGCGAGCAGCGCTTTCACTAAGCGTCCACCCCCGCCTTTGCCCTGCGCCCATGGCGCAACCGTGATCGAACGAATCTCCGCTAGATGCGTTCCGTAGAGATGTAGCGCTCCGCAACCGATGATGCGGCCTTCATCTTCGAGGACCACGAAGTCCCGCACGTTCTCGCAGATTTCCGGCAATGTGCGCGGCAGCAGCGTGCCGTCCCCGGAATACGCCGAGATCAATCCGTGAATGTGTTCTGCGTCGGGCAGAATGGCTTTACGCGTGCGCATGGACCTCCTCGCGAAGCGACTCGATTTGTTTTCTGGCGATGGCAATGGCTTGGCGAACTCGGTTCGGAGCGGTGCCGCCGGGCACATCATGAATGGCGAGCACGGAAGCGAGCGAAAGCGATTCGTAGAAATCGTCGCCGAACGCGGGACTCAGCGAGCGCAGATCGTCGAGCGCAAGATCCTGCAACTCGCAGGTGCGCTCTAAGCACATCTGCACCGCTTTGCCGATCCGCTCGTGTGCCAGCCGCGACGGGACTCCGCGACTCACCAGGTACGTTGCCGCCGCCCATGCATTGATGAAACCGGATTGCGCGGCCTGCTGCATGCGCTCGCGCTCGAATTCCACTGCCTTCATCCATCCGGTTGTGAGAGGCAACATTTGCAGAAGCGCGTCCGTCGCATGGAAAAGTGGCTCCTGCGTCTCCTGCAAATCTTTGTTGTAGGCCAGCGGCAGGCCCTTGACGGTCGTCATGAGCGCAACAGCGTTGCCCACAATACGCCCGCTCTTGCCCCGCACGAGTTCGAGCAGGTCCGGATTCTTCTTCTGCGGCATCGCGCTACTGCCCGTGGAATAAGCCTCTGGCAGAATGACGAATCCATATTCCTGCGAAGAGAACAGGATCATCTCTTCCGCCCAACGGCTAAGGTGTGTGGCCATCAGTGACAAGACATTTACGAACTCGATCACGAAATCACGATCGCTGGTGGCATCGATGCTGTTTGCCGTCGGCCCATCGAAGCCCAAACCATCCGCCATAGATGCCCGATCAAGCGGCAGAGGCGCTCCCGCAACAGCCCCCGATCCTAACGGGCACACATTCGCACGCTTGCGGCAATCCGCAAGTCGGTCGGCGTCGCGCAAAAACATCTCTACGTACGCCAGCAGCCAGTGTCCGACGAGCACCGGTTCCGCTCTCTGCAGATGCGTATACGACGGCATCGCCGTATCGGCTGCGGTTTCGGCGCGATCCGCGAACACAGTGCAAAGCGCGCCAAGTTCCGAACGCAATTGATCGATGGCCGCCCGCACGTACAAACGCAGATCGGTTGCAATCTGCTCGTTGCGGCTGCGGCCGCCGTGCAGTTTGTATCCCGTATCGCCGATCAAAGCAGCCAGATGCTTTTCGACAAAGTGATGCACATCTTCCGCTTCTTGATCTTCGAGAAATGCCGGCGACGAAGTTGCCCGCTCCGCAATCTGCTCCAATCCCCGCAGAATGCTGATCAGTTCATCCGCCGAGAGAACGCCAGCATTCTTCAATGCACGCGCATGCGCGCCGCTGGCCGCAATTTCGTAGCTCAGCAACCGGCGATCAAATTCGAACGACCGCTGCCATCGCTCGAAATCCGGGTCCAGCGGCTGCCGGAATCTTCCCGACCACATCTTCATCACGCGATCTCCATGCGTGTACGCGCGCGCGACCGCGACGGTAGCCCGAGGATGCGGATGAATCCTTCCGCATCCTTCTGGTCATAACTGTCGCCCATCGTGAACGAGGAAAGATCGGTGCGATAGAGCGAGTACTCCGATTCCCGGCTGGCCACAGAGACGTTGCCTTTGTAAAGCGCAAGCCTGACCTTGCCCGTCATCTGCGTCTGTGTCTTGTCGACAAAAGCGTCGAGGGCCTCGCGCAGCGGCGCGAACCACAGGCCGAAGTAAACCAACTCCGCATACTTCAGGCCGATGTGCTGCTTGAAATGCGCGACGTCGCGCTCCAGGCAAAGCGCTTCTAGTTCGCGGTGCGCCGTGATCAAGAGAGTGCCGCCCGGAGTTTCATAGCAGCCCCGCGACTTGATTCCCACGAAACGATTCTCTACCAGATCCACACGGCCGATAGCATTGCGAGCGCCGATTTCGTTCAGTAATTCCACCAGCGACACCGGATCCATTTCCATCCCGTTCACCGAAGTTGGAATTCCCTGTACGAAGCCGATGCTGACTTGCTCCTCTTGATCGGGCGCATCCTGGGGCGACCGCGTAATCTGCCACGTGGTCGGCAAAGGCGCGTTCCCCGCCTCTTCCAACTCGCCCCCTTCATGGCTGATGTGCCACAAATTGCGATCGCGGCTGTGAATCTTCTCGCGACTCGCCGCCACCGGAATGCCGTGTTGCTCGGCATAGTCCAGGCAATCTTCCCGCGACTTCAACGTCCATTCGCGCCACGGCGCAATGATCTTCAGTTCTGGAGCCAGCGCCTGATAGGTCAATTCAAACCGCACTTGATCATTGCCTTTTCCCGTGCATCCATGAGCGACCGCTGTTGCTCCCTCGCGCAGCGCCACTTCCACCTGGTGCTTCGCAATGACGGGACGCGCGAGCGAAGTGCCGAGCAGATACTTGTGCTCGTAAACCGCCCCAGCTTTCAGCGCCGGGAAAACGTACCCCGTCAGAAATTCTTCGCGCAGGTCTTCGACAATCACCTTGCTCGCGCCGGTCGCGTAGGCCTTCTCCACGACGGCCTCAATGTCATCTCCCTGCCCTACGTCCCCCACCATCGCGATCACGTCGTAAGAATAGTTTTCCTTCAGCCAGGGAATAATGATGGAAGTATCGAGTCCACCGGAATACGCCAGAACAACTTTTTCAGGCATGAGCGCTCCTCACGGGCAGGCGCACCGCGCCGCCCAGTAATAAATAAAGAATGGATTTCTGAACGTGCAGACGATTTTCCGCCTGCTCGAAGACAACGGAATTCTCCGAATCCATCACCTCATCGGTGACTTCTTCACCGCGATGCGCGGGCAAGCAATGCATGAACACCGCATGCGGCGCGGCTTCTGCCATCAGTTCGCGATTGACCTGATAGGGCGGAAAGATCTCCGCGCGCTGCGCGGCTTCGTGTTCTTGCCCCATGCTGGCCCAGGCGTCGGTGTAGACCGCATCGACGCCTGCGACCGCTGCATGAGGTTCCGTGAGAAATTCGAGTTGCGCACCCGTCGCCTTCGCAATTTTCTTCGCCTCGGCAACAATCTGCGGATCGCACGCGTGAGACTTCGGCGTTGCAACCCGCATCGACGATCCCAGGCACGCGCAAGTCAGCAGCAGCGAATGCGCCACATTGTTCCCGTCGCCGACATACGCCAAAGAAATCTTCCGCACATCGCCAAACCGTTCCTGCAGCGTGAAGTAATCCGCCAGCGCCTGGCAGGGATGCTCCACATCGCTGAGAGCGTTGATCACTGGCACAGAGGCGTAGCGTGCCATATTTTCAATCGTCTCCTGTGAGAACGTGCGCAGCATGATGACGTCGACCCAGCGCTCGAGATTGTGCGCGATGTCGCTCAGTTTCTCACGTGCGTCGAGACGGCTCTGCGATTGATCGACAAACATCGCTGTTCCGCCCAGGCTGACCATTCCCGATTCAAACGTGAGCCGCGTCCGGAGCGACGGTTTCTCAAAAAACATCACCATTTGCTTCCCAGCCAACGAGCGCTGGAAAACCGAAGGCCGCGACTTCATCAGTTCCGCCAGGTGCAGCACCGCCTGCACTCCCTGCGGTCCGAGGTCGCGGGTCGAGACCAGGTCCGGACACCAGAATGTGCTCGGAAATGTTTCCGGCGCGACCGGTGTCTTACTCTGCAATTGCGTATTCAACATTAGCTCCTCGTTCGGCATTCGCTTCGAAATCGAAATCACGCCGCTCACGCGCACGTGACTTCGGTTCCACAATTCAATTTCGTCAGATAAAACTGCGGCAGGGCATCGGCTTCGGCCGCCGGCAATATGCGCACCCGCCCGACGCCCTGCTTTAGTGCCTGCGTGCAGGCCGCGAGCTTGGGCAACATGCCTCCGCTGACGACCGATCCGGCCGCCAGATCCTGCGCCTGCTTGGTGTTGAGCCAGGGAATGACCGAACCCGCCGCATCTTTCACTCCCGGCACATCGGTGAGGAAAATCAGTGCGTTCGCGTGGCAAGCGGCGGCACAAGCCGCAGCCATCTCGTCGGCGTTCACGTTGTAATACTCGCCGTCTGCGCCCAGCGCCAGCGATGCCAGCACCGGAATGCCGCCTTGCTGCCACAAGGCCTCGATCCAGCAGGGCTCGGCAAAACAAATCTCGCCGACGAATCCCAGATCGTTTCCGCGAACATGTTTCCGCCGCGCGCGGAACGTCATGCCATCTCCCCCGCAGAATCCCACCGCTGGCATGCCCGCGGCTTGGATCGCCGCCACGACTTTTTTATTGACCATGCCGCCGAGCACCATCAGAGCCACATCGCGGGTTTCCGCGTCGGTCACACGCAGTCCGCCGACAAACTCGCTTTGCTTGCCGAGTTGCTTCAGAACGCGAGTCAGCGCGCTCCCGCCGCCGTGGACGACGGCCACGCGGTGCCCGTCCTGCGCCAGTTCCGCAATCGCCTTCGCGCACTTGCGCAGGATAGCGGCGTCTTCCAGCGCGGCTCCTCCGATTTTGATCACGATCGTCACTGCAATCCTTCTCCCTCGCCCCATCCGTACATCAGGTTCATGTTCTGCACTGCCTGCCCCGCCGCGCCCTTCAGTAGATTGTCGATGCACGAGATCAGGACCAGCCGCCGTCCGTCTTCCGCCAGGCAAAATCCAAGATCGCAATAATTCGTGTGCAGCGAAAACTGCACTTGCGGAAGTTTCGGCGGCTGAAAAATTCTCACCCACTGCTTTCCCGAATAAAATGTCCGGAAGCACGATTCGACTTCACCAGCCGTCATTTCGCGCTTGAGGTGTACGTAAATCGTCGACAGAATTCCCCGTGGAATCGGAAGCAGGTGCGGGGTGAACATCAACTCGCACGCACCCAACGCCAACTGCTCCACCATCTCGCCCATATGCCGGTGATTGAAGACCGAATAGGCAGACAAATTGTCGGCGACTGATACAAAATGCGTCTTCGCCGTCGGTTCTTTTCCCGCGCCCGAAACTCCCGACTTCGAATCGGAGATGATTCCGCGTGTCCGGTCCACAACAGCGGCCTTCAACAGCGGAGCCAGCGCCAGAATTACGGATGTGGCGTAGCATCCGGGATTCGCCACAAGATTCGCGCCGGCGATGCGGTCGCGGTTCAACTCCGGCAGTCCGTACACGGCCCGTTCGGTCAGTTGCGACGCCGTGAGCGCGTCCGAGTCCTGAAAGTTATAGATCGCGCGATGCTGCTTTTCTTTCAGCCGCCATGCGCCGCTCAAATCGATGACTCGAATCCCCTGCGCAATCGCTTCCGGCACCAACGAGCGCGAGACTTCATGCGGGGTCGCGAAAAACAGCAACTCAATCCCCTGCTCTTTCAACGCAGGCCACGCCAGCGACTGCAGCGGATATCCTCCGTTTCCGGAAAGCACAGGAAAAATGTCCGCCAGATCCGCGGCGCTCCCGTTGTCCGATGCGCGACGAAGCAGAGCCGGCTTCTCCAGTCGTGGATGGCGCAATAGAAGTCGCGTCAGTTCCAGCCCTGAATATCCGGTCGCGCCCAGCACCGCAGTTTTGAGTTTTGCCGCCATTACCCCAGCATCTCCTCAATCCGTCCCGCCAGCGCCCGCGCCTCATCTTTGTCTGGACAGACGATCAGGATCGTGTCATCTCCGGCAATCGTGCCCACCACTTCACTCCAGTCGGTTTCATCCAGCGCCGCAGCTACCGGTTGCGCGCTGCCCACGATCGTCTTGATGACGAGCAGATTCTGCGCGGAACGGATGTCCAGTACGAATTCGCGCACCAATCGCGACACCGGTGGCAGCGCCACTCCGATTCCGCCTTCGCCCTGCGGCAGCGCATACCCGTGCGCGGTCTTGCTGAGATTCAGGTCGCGAATATCGCGGGAGAGCGTCGCTTGCCCCACCTTGAATCCTCGCCGCCGCAAATGCCGCTGCAGGTCCTCCTGGCTGGCAATGCTGCCATGCTTCAGCACATCCAGAACCGCCCGTTGTCGCAAGGTTTTATTCATAATGAATAAATATGCATACAAATGAATAAATATCTCTGTATCTTAAGGGACGGTGCGCAAATGTCAAGCAGAAATCTGTGGGTAGTGGCTCAGTTTGCCAGTTGTCCCCAGGGGTCCTCGGCGATCTCTGCGAATCCTCAGCGGCCTCTGCGGTTAAGCTTTTTTCTTGCCGCACGGGAGGGCCGAAAATACCCGGCGATCCAGAAAGAGAAATCGGCGCAGCCCGTCCAGGCTTGGTAGACTACTTCGCGCTGATGGCATCCACGCGCGGAGACGCAATGAACTCGAAACCGGGCCTGCTGGCGGAACTCATTGCCGAGTTTCTCGGTACGTTCGTCCTGATCCTGCTCGGCAACGGGGTTGTGGCCATGGTCGTTCTATTCCCCTCAAAAAATCCCGGGGAAACCATCCATGGCGGCTTCACCAACATCACCCTCGGATGGGGACTGGGTGTGACCATGGGAATTTATATTGCCGGGAAAGTTTCGGGTGCTCACCTGAACCCTGCCGTAACTCTGGCGCTCGCGGTCTTCCGCAAGTTCTCCTGGAGCAAGGTCCTGCCTTACTCCATTGCCCAGACTGCCGGAGCCTTCGCGGCTGCGGCTCTCGTCTTCTGGAATTACCGCCCAGCGTTCCATCAGGTCGATCCGCAACTGGAGCGCACAGCCGGCGTGTTCACCACGTTTCCCGCTTTTCCTGGCCTGCCTCAGGCCGGATTTCTCGATCAGTTGATTGGTACCGGATTGCTCGTTCTTCTTATATTCGCGATCGTCGATGAGTACAACGCGCCGCCGGGAGCCAATCTCGCGCCGGCCATGATCGGTCTGGTCGTGGTCGCCATTGGCATCAGCTTTGGCGGCATGCACGGATATGCCATCAACCCGGCCCGCGATTTCGGTCCACGGCTCTTTACCGCAATCGCCGGTTTCCGCAACAATGGGCTGACCGACGGTAGTCACGTCTGGTGGATTCCGGTCGTCGCGCCGCTGATTGGCGGAGTGATCGGAGCCGCTCTATACGATTTCGGAATTCGGCGCTTCTTACGTTCCGCATAAAGCCGCAGCGGTATTCCGTGTGGTCTCTGGAAGGATTTGAAAGGTGCCATGAAATATGTTCTAGCTCTCGATCAGGGTACAACCAGTTCCCGAGCGCTTCTGTTTGATCGCGATGGAACTGTGCGGGCAACCGCGCGGCGGGAGTTTGATCAGATTTTTCCTCAGCCCGGCTGGGTCGAACACGATCCCGAGCAGATCGCTTCTTCTCAAATCGCCGTTGCGCTCGACGCGCTTGCGCAGGCCGGAGCCCAAACCGGCGACGTGGTTGCGATCGGCATTGCCAATCAGCGCGAGACCGCAATTCTCTGGAATCGTGATACGGGAAAACCCATTCACCATGCCATCGTCTGGCAAGATCGCCGCACCGCCGATTTTTGCGAGCGCCTTCGCAACGATGGCCGCGGTCCGCTCATTCAGCAACGTACCGGCTTGCTCATCGATTCCTATTTCTCAGCCAGCAAGATCGCATGGCTCTTGGAAAATGTTTCTGGCGCTCGCGCCCTCGCCGAATCAGGCAAGCTTGCCTTCGGTACCGTCGATACCTGGCTGATCTGGAAGCTGACGCAGGGCCGCGGTCATGCCACTGATGCCAGCAACGCTTCGCGCACTATGCTCTTCAATATCCACACCGGCGATTGGGATCAGGAACTCCTCGACTTGTTCAGAATCCCGCTCTCGATCATGCCGGAGGTGCGCTCGTCTAGTGAGATTTACGCTGAGGTCGGTGGTGTCGCGGGACTGAACGGAATTCCAATCGCGGGAGTCGCCGGCGACCAGCAAGCTGCGCTCTTTGGCCAGCGCTGCACCAGCCCCGGTATGACAAAAAACACCTATGGCACCGGATGTTTCATGCTGCAGAATACGGGCGTTCGTGCGGTGCCGTCGACAAATCGGCTCGTCACAACGGTCGCATGGAGGATCGGCAACATGACCGAGTACGCCCTCGAGGGCAGCGTTTTCGTGGGCGGCGCGGTGGTGCAATGGCTGCGCGATGGCCTCGGGCTCATTCGCAAATCCGAAGAAGTGGAAGCGCTGGCGAAATCCGTTCCCGACAACGGCGGCGTGTATTTCGTTCCCGCATTCGTTGGCCTGGGCGCTCCCCACTGGGATTCCTATGCCCGCGGTTCGATCTTCGGGCTGAGTCGCGGCACTACCGCGGGCCATCTGGCACGTGCTGCGGTGGAAAGTATCGCGTATCAGGTTGCCGATTTGCTCGACGCGATGCGCCGCGATTGCGGCCATGCAGTGCGTGAGTTGCGGGTGGACGGAGGCGCCGCCGCCAACAACAGCCTCATGCAATTTCAAGCGGACATTCTGCAGGTTCCCGTCGTGCGCCCCGCGGTCACCGAGACGACGGCTTTGGGAGCCGCATCTTTGGCGGGCTTAGCCGTAGGCTTCTGGTCGCGCGACCAGAATTCGTCTGAAGTAAAGAAGGATCGCCGATTCGAGCCGCAGATGCCGGAGTCCCAAGCGCGGGCGCTCCGCGACCGCTGGAATGAAGCCGTCTCGCGCTCCAGAAACTGGGAGCCCGTAGCTCCCACTCCATAGCGC
>Ga0187805_10000003_pt1 | contig 99460 bp, 91 predicted proteins | sample NC_wetland_sal_i_6_FD_132965 | JGI IMG/M metagenome (GOLD analysis project Ga0187805, IMG submission 132965) | Wetland sediment microbial communities from Neuse River Estuary, North Carolina, USA - Control_5 | ecosystem: Environmental > Aquatic > Freshwater > Wetlands > Sediment | place: USA...
GTGTCCTCTGTGGTGGAAGCTTTTGGCAGTTGCTCCACGACCGCATCCAGCAGATCGTCAACTCCACGCCCGTGCTCGGCGGAAACCGGAAACATCTGCTTCACGCCCAGGCGATGAAAATCATTGATGAGCGAGGACTGCTTTTCGGAATCGACTTTGTTGACCGCGAGAAACAGCGGCCGGTTGGCTTTGCGCAGCAGACGAACGAGCTCGAGATCCGGTCCAGCGAGTTCCGTGCGCCCATCGACAACCATGATGATGGCCGCCGCCTCGTCAAGCGCGACCCGTGCCTGCCGGAAAATCTCCGCCGGGATCAGATCTTTTTCTTCCGGCAGAATGCCGCCGGTATCGACAATCCGCAACCGCCGCCCCTCCCACTCCGCTTCTCCATAGAGACGGTCGCGAGTGATGCCGGGCTCATCGCCGACAATGGCCCGCCGCGAACCCACGATGCGGTTGAACAGCGTGGACTTGCCCACGTTGGGGCGTCCGACGATAGCGATGGTCGGAATGCCCGCGGCCGTCGTGGCGAGGGTGTTAGTCGAGTTGTAGGTAGGCTGCGTCAAAGTCGATGCTCATGGCGATAGCCGCCCTCGGCTGTCGGGTCGGGTCGAACCCCGACTGCGTTGGACGATGCGATTGCCTCGGAATCGCTATTATAGAGACTTCCGTGGCCCCGTCTTCTCAATCCCCGGCGTCAGCCTCCCCGAGCCGTCCCGCGCCCAGCGGCACAGACGCTTCGCTGCACCAGTTCTTCGCGCCGGGAGGAGTGCTTTCGCGGACGCATCCGGCCTATGAATTTCGCCGCGGACAGCTGCAGATGGCCCAGGCCGTCGAGCAAGCGCTGGAAGAGAAACGCCAACTGATCGTCGAGGCGGGAACCGGCACCGGCAAGACGCTGGCCTATCTCGTGCCCGTGATTCGTTCCGGTAAGCGCGTCATCATCTCGACCGGAACGAAAAATCTGCAGGAACAGCTCTTTTACAAAGACGTGCCTTTTCTAGAGCAGGCTCTCTACGGAAACGCGGACTCGCGTCTCTCCGTCTGCTACATGAAGGGCCGCAACAATTATCTCTGCCGAAAAAAGCTCTACGACCTCACCGATCAGCCGGTGCTCAGCGGCCTCGACGAGATTGAGCAATACCGCGCCATCTCCGCCTGGGAGAAGAACACGGCCACCGGCGACCGCACCGAACTGGCCGAGCTGCCCGAGGCCAGCCTGCTCTGGCACAAGCTTGATGCGCGCGCCGATACCTGCACCGGGCAGAAGTGCAGCGAGTTTGAACGCTGCTTCATCACCGAGATGCGGCGCCGCGCGATGGAAAGCGACATCATCATCGTCAACCATCACCTGTTCTTCGCCGATCTTGCCATCAAACTGCAGGCTGACGGCGCGCCCGATGCGGGAATCCTGCCTGAAGCCGCTGCCGTGATTTTTGACGAGGCCCACGAGCTGGAAGATGTTGCCGGAAATTATTTCGGCATCTCGGTGAGCAATTTGCGGATCGATGAACTCGCCCGCGATATTGAGCGCTCGATGGAGAACAACAAAATGCTCTCGGCGTCGATCTCCGGCGCGCTCGGAAGCCTGCGCGACCGCTCGCAACTGTTCTTCTCGCTCTTGCCCACCGGCGACGGTCGGTTTGCCTTCGAGACGCGCCGCGAATTCCTTGAAGAAAACGGGGACGAGTTCGTCGCGCTGAATCAGGCGCTGACCAGGCTGGCTGGCGAACTTGAGGCCTTGCCGCAAAAACCGGAAGAGATTTTCAACTTTGTCCGCCGAGCGCAGGAGATTCAAGTCCAGCTTGGTTACGCCATGGAATCCGAAGATCGGAATACTGTTTTCTGGATCGAGCGGCGGGGCGGAAGAATGAACCGGGAGGGGCACGGCTTCATCCGTGCCGATAGAGGATCTGAAAGGGAACGGGCTTCAGTCCCTGAGGTTCGTGGCCGCCAGCATGTTTTCTTGCAGGCCACGCCCATCGATGTCGGCCCCATCCTGCGCGAGTGCCTTTGGTCGAAGCTGGATTGCGCCGTGCTCACTTCCGCCACTCTCGCCGTCGGAGGTGGGTTCGAATACATTCGCAAGCGGCTGGGCTTCGAGCACGCGCGCGAGTCGGTGCTGCCTTCGCACTTCGACTATGCAAGCCAGGCCTTGATGTATGTGCCGCCCGACCTGCCCGACCCGCGCACGCCGCAATTCACGGCCAAAGCGTCTGAACGTATTCGCAAGCTGCTTGCAATCACGCGCGGCCGCGCTTTCGTTCTCTTCACCAGCTACGCGCAGATGAACGACATCCACCAGCGACTCCTCGGCGAAGTCGAGTTCCCGCTGCTGCGCCAGGGCGACGCCCCGAAAAGTGCTCTGCTCGAAGAATTTCGACTGACGCCAAACGCCGTGCTGTTTGCGACGTCTTCGTTCTGGCAAGGTGTGGACGTGCAAGGCGAGCAACTGAGCTGCGTGATTATCGACCGCCTGCCCTTCGCCGTTCCCAGCGATCCAGTCGTCGCGGCCCGGGTGAAGGCCATCGACGCCGAGGGCGGCAATGCGTTCTTTCAGTATCAGGTCCCGGCCGCAGTCATCACGCTGAAACAAGGCTTCGGACGCCTGATCCGCTCCCTGCACGACCGCGGCCTGCTGGTGCTGCTCGATAATCGCATCCTCAAGAAGCAGTACGGGCGCGTCTTCGTCGATAGTCTGCCGAATTACAAGAGGACGACGGACATGCGGATCGTCGAAGATTTCTTCGGCATCGGCAAGTAAGCTCGGCATGACTCCACCGTGCGCAGGCGGTTTTACAAATACTCGCGTTCCGCGGTGCGGATGGCTTTGTAGCGGGCAAAGGTTTTCTTCTCGTCCTGGAGCCCAAGAGCAGAGCGCAACGAGCTTCCCCGAAACGTATGCGCCAGCATCTTCGGAAGGGACCGAAGCACGAACCACGGGTCGTGGCGAAACACAGCGGGTACGTGGCGTGTCTTCATCCAACGTTCCGCCTTCCAGCGCAAGAACTCAACCTCCTCGGGAGGCAAGTGACGGGTGCGCACGACGGCCGTGGTCCCGTCATATTCCTCCATGCGCTCGTTTTGGATCAATCCCTGGTCGCGAAAGTCCTTGGTCATGGGCGTGCGCGGATAGGGCGTGGGGTGCTGAATATAGGGCCAGTCGACATAGCGCCGCGCGAATTCAAGGTTGGCCTCGATGGATTCCCTGGTGTCGTCGGGACTCCCCACGATCAGGCCGCCGACCACATACATGTCATTGCGATGCAAATGGTCGATCGCCTTCAACGTCGCATTGCCCGCGCTGTTGCCGTTGCTGCGCGCCGTATTCTTCGCCGTGGCGCGAAGAAAATCCAGATCGCCTTCCAGAATGTTCTCGATTCCCAGAAAGACATAGCGAAACCCGGCGCGCTTCATCAGCGGGGCCAGGGTCTCGCCGTGGTTGGCGATCGACGAAGTCATAGCCTGCAAGAAGTAGTCGATGCCATTGAGCCCGGCGGCAATGATTGCCTCGCATAACGCCTCGAAACGCCGCACATTGAGCATGATGTTGTCGTCCACCAGAAAAATACTGCGGGCGCCATGATCGCGAGCATCGCGAATGTCAGCGATCACACGGTCGAAGGAATAGGTGAAGAAGTTCCGCCCGCGCATCTCGATGATCGAGCAGAAGCTGCAATCGTAGGTGCAGCCCCGCGAAGTTTCGATGACGTCCACCTGCCGCCCCAGAAATGTGTAGCCCGCAAGCACGCGCGCATCCCGCTTGGGGAGAAGGATTTCTCCATCCTCAAGCCGGTGCGGGGAACGAGCCTGGGTGTGCACCCAGCCATTGCCGTTCGGAAACGATAAGCCGCCGATGTCCTCGAAGCCCGTGCCCCGCTCGATCGCACGCAGCAATTCGCGGAACGTGACTTCGCCCTCGCCTCGAACCACGTAATCGACGTCCAGCGGTTCGTAAGCTTCCGCAGCCAGGCTGGGATCGTATCCACCTACAACGATTTTCGCCTCCGGCTTGAGCGCGCGCACCAGTTCGATGATGCGTCCGGCAGTGCGCCGTTGGAAGGTCATGATCGACAAGCCGACGACTTGAGGATCCAGTTCTTGAACCAGGCGGGTAACGGTTTCGCGGACCCGCCCCTGCACGAGAATCAGGTCGGCCACGGCCACATGGTGATGTGTGTCAACATTGCCGGCAATCGAGGAAAGCCCGCCATTGGGCATACGGATCGCGAGCGAGGGCATGTGCTCGAACGAATCCGGCATGGAGAACAATAGGACGTTCATCCCAACTGTCCTTGGTCTTTACGAATCGGCCGGGCCCGACAAATGGCAAAGAGGATTGTGTGGAGCGGGCACTCCTGCCCGCTTGCCTGCAGCACCACAAACCAGCGGGCAAGAGTGCCCGCTCCACACGAACATGCCAAGATTGTAGCCGATTGGCCGCTCCCATGCAGAACCTGGGCGCCTGGACGCGGGAGATTCAATCGAGCTTAATCCTGCTCGGCGGTTTCTCCCGCGCGCGGCACTACCTGCACCACGATTCCTGACGCCTGCTCCTTGCTGTGATACACGCGCTCGGTTGCCTTCACGAAATCGGAAGACTTGGCGTCAGGAATGTTCACAAAAGTCTGCGGATTGCGATCGGTCAACGGGAACCACGAACTTTGCACCTGTACCATGATCCGGTGCCCGCGCCGGAACGTATGATTCACGTCCTGCATGGTGAAGTGAATCTCTTCCGTCTTGCCGGGCGCGAAGGCTTCAGGTTTTTCGAAACTGCGGCGGAATTTTCCCCGGAAGGGCTCTCCGCGCACCAGTTGCTGATATCCGCCCATGGCGAACGGCGGCGCCGGCACATCTTTTTTTCTGGGCTTGTCCCGATCTTCCGGTCGGGGCGCGTCCTGCTTGCTGTCGGGATAATCGGCCGGATAAACGTCAATCAGCTTCACATCGAAATCTGAATCCGTGCCGCTGGTGGAAACGAAAAGCCGCGGCGAAATCGGGCCCGCGATGGTCACGTCTTCTTGCAGCACCGGCGTTTCATACACCAGCACATCGGTGCGGCTGTCGGCAAAGCGCTGGTCCGAGAGCATGTATTCCTGAGGAACGTTCAGCGCCGCGTAGTTCACAAAGGGCACAGGCTTGGCCGGATCGCTCACGTACTCATCGAAAGCGGATCCCTCGGCCGATGGCGCTTCGAACGATAGTCCGCCGTCGGCATGGAAGTAGAGGGTCTTGCTCTCGGCGTTTTTCGGAGGCCAGGCCGAGTATTGCCGCCACACATTTGTTCCCGTCTCGAAGACGTAAGCCTTGGGCAGCTTCGCGTTGCCATTGCCTTTCAGATATTGTTCGAAAAACGGAAACAGGATGTTCTTTCGGTAATACTCGGCGGTGTTCGAGGCAAAGCTGACTCGTCCCAAATGCTCTCCGTCATAACGCGCCCACCCGCCATGCACCCACGGCCCGACCACGAGCGCGTTGAAGATTCCCGGATTCTTTTCGTCGATCGAATGAAACGTCGTGAATGGCCCTTGCAGATCTTCGGCGTCGAACCATCCGCCCACGGTGAGCATCGCGCAGTGAATGTTCTTCATATGCGGGGCCAGGTTGCGCGCCTTCCAATAATCATCGTAAGTATCGTGCTTGACCTGGTCATCCCACAGTGCGCTCTTGCCGTCGAGATATTTCCGCAGGTTCGCCAGCGGTCCGGCATTCAGATAAAACTCGTACGCGTTCTTGGTTCCCCAGTCGAATGGCACAGAGGTCTTCGCCGGCAATTGCGGATTTTCCTGCGGCTTGAACTGGCTGTAGAAACCAAAATTCGCCGCCAGCATAAACGCGCCGCCATGGTAAGCATCGTCGCCCATAAACAGATCGGTCATCGGAGCCTGCGGCGACGCGGCCTTCAACGCCGGATGCGAATCGATGATGCTGGCCGAGGTGAAGAATCCGGGATACGAAATTCCCCAGATCCCCGCGTTGCCGTTATTGTTGGGCACGTTCTTGAGCAGCCAGTCGATGGTGTCGTACAGATCGCTGCTATCGTCGACATCCTGCTTCGATTTCTTATCGTCGATATGCGGCCGCATCTCGACGAACGTTCCCTCCGACATATACCGCCCGCGCACATCCTGAAACACGAAAATGTATCCCGCTTTGTCGAAGTCCGGCGAGGGCCCGAGTTGCGTCCGGTATAAGTCCACACCGTACGGAGCAACGCTATAAGGAGTACGGTCGATCAGAAACGGGTAGGCATGGGAGCTGTCTTTCGGCACATACACGGATGTGAACAGGTGGACGCCGTCGCGCATCGGGATTCTGTATTCATACTTGGTGTAATGCTCCTTGACGTCGTACTCCGGCGCCTCGGGCCGGTTCTGCGCGAAAGCTCCGGTCGCCAGTATTGCGACACACATCCACATCGAAAATTTGCGAAGGATCATGCCTGCTCCTTGAAGAGTAAGTGCGTTTAGGCAAACTACATTCCGCCGGGAATTGGAGTCAAGCGCGAGACTCCGCGCCCCCGCTCAAGCGGTACAATAGTCTTTTGGGCAGAGAGCGTCGCCGGCCCTGTATTCACACCCGGCGGCGGGGGGAGCATGTTCGAAGTCACAGTTGAAGACACGTTTGCCGCAGGCCATTACCTGCGCAATTACAAGGGCAAGTGCGAGAATCCGCACGGCCATAATTACAAGATCCGAGTCACGCTGGCGGGCGCCGAGCTCGACAAGGCAGGACTACTGCTCGATTTCAAGGACCTGCGCGAGGTCATGAAACACGTCATCGAGCGCCTCGACCATCAGATGATCAACGAGATCGAACCTTTCACCGTGATTAATCCGTCCGCCGAAAATCTGGCTAAGTATTTCTACGACGAGTCGAATACCCGTCTTCAGGCTGTGACTAAAGGGCGAGTGCGCGTGAAAGATGTGACCGTCTTCGAGACCGATACGACAACTGCCAAGTACAGCGAGTGACAATATGTAGGGACAGCTACCTCGGCTGTCCAATCGAGCGAAGCTCGACCTCTGTTTCCATGCAGATCACCGAAATCTACAAATCGTTGCAGGGGGAATCAACTTACGCGGGGCTGCCTTGCGTCTTCGTGCGGCTCACCGGATGCAACCTGCGTTGCACCTGGTGCGACAGCGAGTACACATTTCACGGTGGTCGCAAGATGACGATGGAGCAAGTTCTCGATGAAGTCTCGCGCCTGAGTCCCGGCGGGGGCCTGGTCGAGATCACCGGCGGCGAGCCGATGCTGCAGGAACGCGAAGTCGTTCCTCTGATGCAGGAAATGCTTCAGCGGCATTACCAAATTCTGCTGGAAACCAGCGGAGAGCGGCCGCTGGGAAATGTTCCGGCTGCGGTCATCAAGATTGTCGATGTTAAGTGTCCAGACTCGGGCGAGGGTGGGACCTTCCGCCTGGAGAATCTCGACGCCCTTAGCCGGCATGATGAAATAAAGTTCGTTGTGGCCAGCCGCGCCGATTACGAATTCGCCCGCGACTTTGTCCAGCGCCATAATCTTGGCGGACGCGTGAATGCGGTCCTGTTTTCCCCTGCATTCCGCAAAGATGCCACCGGCGCGCGCGACAGTTCGCACTGCCTGCTCGATCCTCAGCAACTGGCCGATTGGATCATCACCGAAAACGTCCCGGTCAGGCTGGGTTTGCAGTTGCACAAGCTCATCTGGGATCCCGCGATGAAGGGAGTGTAGAAGAAGAATGCTGATTGTTGATTTTTGATTGAAAGCCCGCACTATCGGCAGCCCTTGAGCCTTCGAACCCACAATCAACACTTAACACTCAACACTCAACAATCAACAATGACCCTTACGTCCAAATCCCGCGCCGTGGTCCTCCTCAGTGGAGGCATGGACTCCGCCGTCTGCGCCGCTCTCGCCGTCCGCGACTCCGACGCCTCCGCCGTCCACATCAGCTACGGACAGCGTACCCAGGAGCGCGAGCGGCAATCGTTTCTAGCCATCTGCCAGCGCCTCAAGATTTACGATAAGCTCATGGTCCGCAACGAAGCTCTGGGCCTGATTGGCGGATCTGCGCTGACCGACGATTCCATTGCCGTTCCCGACGCGGAAAATGTTGGCCACATCATCCCTGTCACCTACGTGCCGTTTCGCAACGCGCATTTCCTGGCTGTGGCTGTCAGTTGGGCCGAGGTTCTAGGCGCCGAGAAGGTATACATTGGCGCGGTCGAGCCCGACAGTTCCGGATATCCCGACTGCCGTCCCGCCTATTACCAGGCGTTCAATGAGGTGGTCAAGGCAGGTACGAAAGAGGGCAGGATCGAAATCGTGACTCCCCTGATCGCCATGCGGAAAGCCGAGATTGTGCGCCTTGGCCTTGAATTGGGTGCACCATTCGATTTAACTTGGTCATGTTACAGCCGGGAGGATCAGGCTTGCGGGGTGTGCGACAGCTGCGATCTGCGCTTGCGCGCCTTTGCGGCTGCCGGAGCGCGCGATCCAATTCCTTACGCGGTCCGGTAGGCTGTTGTTTGGTGAATGCCTAAAACGTATGGAGCACCGGCTCCTGTTTCACCAGCAGCGTTTACATCTTGATTTGTTGCCGGGAGGCAAAATGAAAAAGCACTTGGCAATCATTGTCGTTGCAGTTCTAGCGCTCGGACTATGCGTACCTCACGTCCTCGCGCAGGCTTCTGGGACCGTAAAGGGCGTTTGCAAAGACGCTCAGGGAAATCCCATCGCCGATGGAGTGGTCGTTTACAACAATACGGACAACGGGCAAAAGTACGTCCTGAAGACCAACAAAAAGGGCGAGTACTTTTCTCTGGGACTCACCCCGGGCAAATACAATGTCGTCCTTTACAAGAATGCGGATGACCAGAAGGCAGGCAAGGAGCTGTTTCACACGAACGGGTTTCCGGTAGCGCTCGACGAGAACACGCTCGATTTCGATCTCAAGAAACAGTCGGAAGAACAAGCCAAAGGGGTAGGCCTCACTCCAGAACAAGTGAAGCAGATGCAGGAGCAGCAGGCCAAGCAGCAGAAGGAAACTAACACGGTCAAATCGCTGAATGAAAAGCTGAACGCCGCCAAAACCGCGGCCGATGCCGGCGATTACGATACCGCCATCGCTTCCCTCACCGAGGCCAACCAGGTCGATCCTTCCCGCGATCTGATCTGGTTCAAGTTGGGTGACTATTATCGGATGTCGGCGACCAAGCAGACCGATCCCGCCGAAAAACAAAAGCGTCTGGGATCAGCGATTGACGCCTATCAAAAGGCAATCCAGTTGAGGCAGGCGACGCCTGACAAAGATGCTGCCAAGCAGGCCAGCAGTCTGGCTGCCTACTACAACAACATGGCGGAGGCCTATGCCAAATCGAACAAGATCGACGATGCGGTAAAGACCTATGCGCTGGCCGCGCAAACCGAGCCGTCTGCCGCCGCCCAGTATTACTTCAACACGGGCGCCGTGCTCACCAACGCCGGAAAAGTCGACGATGCAGTTGCCGCGTTCGACAAGGTCATCGCCGCCGATCCCAACCGTGCCGATGCCTACTATTGGAAGGGCGTCAACATGATCGGCAAAGCTACGCTGGCGAAGGATGGCAAGATGGAGGCGCCTCCCGGAACCGCAGAGGCATTCCAAAAGTACCTCGAGCTGCAGCCCACCGGAACGTATGCTGACCCGGCCAAGCAGATGCTGGCCAGCATCGGCGCATCCGTCGAAGCCAGCTACGGCGCCAAAAAGAAGCCGACAAAGAAGTAGAACGTCAATCTAGTCAAGTACTTAGAAGTAGGTGGGCGGCTCATCGAGCCGCCCGTTCTATTTCAGCCCACCGGTTACCAAGGGCTATGCACTTGCTGGCCATCGTACAACTCCCTTCTTCGCGGTACAGTGAATTCAGCGATCTCTTCCCTTCTGTGGTGCGTGCGATTCCTGCAAGTGAGGACGAATGGCAGCACCGACCATTGCTCCAATTTCTGTCGAACTCGAAGGCTTCTCCAGCGGCGATCGGATCGCGACTCCGGCGCTGCTCGGCGCGATGTTGCGCGCGGCCGAGAAAATCAGCGATCTGATTTTTTCGCCCGGACGCCCGCCGCAAGTTCAGGTTTACGGCCAGATGATCCCGGTGCAGGTGCCGGGACTCACCTTCCTCACAGCTGACGATACGCGCCGCATCGCGGCCGATCTCATCGGCGATAACAAGCAGGCCATTACCACCCTGCGGGAGCACGGAGCCTGCGACGTCTCCTACGGTTTGCCCGGCCTGGCTCGCTTCCGCGTCAACATTTTCATCCAGCGCGGCAGTTGCGCTGTGGTGATGCGCGTCATTCCAACCAACATTCCGGATTTCACATCGCTGCGTATACCACAGCAGTTGTCCGAGATTACGAAGTTGAGAGATGGTATTGTCCTGGTGACCGGGCCGGCCGGCTCGGGAAAGTCCTCCACTCTGGCGGTGTTGCTCGACAGCATCAATCGCGAGAAGTATTACCACATCATCACGGTCGAAGATCCGATCGAGTTTCTGCACAACCACAAGTGTTCCACGATTCACCAGCGCGAGTTGCATAGCGACACGCCCAGCTTTGCGCACGCCTTGCGGTCTGCGATGCGGCAGGCTCCCAAGGTAATTCTGGTGGGCGAGATGCACGACCGCGAGACCATCGAAATTGTTTTCGAGGCAGCCGAAACCGGGCATCTGGTCTTGTCCAGCCTCAATACGATGGACGCCTCGAAAACCGTGGAGCGTATCGTCACTTCCTTCGCTCCCGTCGAACAGCAATCGATCCGCGAACGCTTCGCCAAATCGTTCCGTTACATTGTCTGCCAGCGCTTGCTGTCGAAGGCCGATCGCAGCGGACGGGTTGCCGCTTTCGAGATCCTCAAGGCCAATGCTCGTACCCGCGAGTGCGTAGAAAAAGGTGAACGCGAAAATAACAGCCTGCTCGATGCCATAAAGGCCGGAGCCTCCGAAGGGATGCAGCACTTCGACGGCGAAATCGCTCAGTTGGTGCAGGATCGAGTGGTCGATCTGGAAACCGGGCTTTCTTTCGCCAGTAATCCTGCGATGCTGGGTCAGGCGCTGGCGCGATAGCAGAATCCTAGGCTCAATATCCCCGTTCTGTCGGAAAAGCCGGGCCCGGGCAAGACCCTCACACGAATTTCCCGTGATCTTCTATCATCGTCTCCATGGCAGGCGCGGAGATTACTTCGAAAGTCCTAAGCTTTGAAGATGCCCGGCGCGCGGTGGAAGGCCAGGCGGCGCTGGTTCAGGCGCGGCAGACGGAGATCGTGAACCTAGTCGACGCGGCCGGGCGCGTGCTCGCGGACCCCGTGCTCGCCGACCGCGACCTCCCTCCGTTTCCCCGCTCCACGCGGGATGGCTACGCTGTTCGCTCTGCAGACCTGCACGAAGTTCACACCACGCTGGATGTCATCGGCGAAGTCAGGGCCGGTGAGAAGCCCGAGAAGATTCCCACCAGCATCGGCAAGGGGCAAGCAGTGTCCATCATGACCGGAGCCCCGGTTCCCGCCGGCGGCGATGCCGTCGTCATGGTCGAGCACACGTCGCAACGAGGCCGACAAGTCGAAGTGGCGCGAAGTGTTGTTTCGGGAGAAAACATCGTTCCCCGGGGCGCCGAAGCCGGTTACGGCGCATCGCTGGTTGAGCAGGGCTTGCGCCTGACGGAGGCGACGATCGCTCTGGCGGCTTCGGTAGGCAAATCAAAGCTGCAGGTATACAGACGTCCGCAAGTCGCCGTCCTGACCACGGGCGACGAAATTGTAGATGTCGATGCTGCGCCCGGGCCAACGCAGATTCGCAATTCCAACAGCTACTCGCTGGCGGTGCAGACTCGGCGCGCTGGCGGCGACCCTGTCCTGCTCCCCATCGCTCCCGACGAACCGCTCGGCCTGCGCCGCTTGATCGAGCAGGGCCTCGCCTCCAATCTGTTGCTCATGACCGGTGGAGTCTCCATGGGCCGCTACGACTTGGTCGAGCAAGTCCTGACCGAATTGCACGCCGAATTCTTCTTCACCGGAGCAAAAATCCAGCCCGGCGGGCCAGTAGTCTTTGGCAAATGCGGAGAAGGCAAAAGTGGGGAAGCCAAGTGTGGCGCGGGCGCTCTCGCCCGCGAAAAGCCAGCCACGTATTTCTTCGGACTCCCGGGCAATCCAGTCTCCACCATGGTGACCTTCGAACTCTTCGCCCGCCCCATGCTCGAAGCGCTAGCCGGCATGTCCCCGCGCAAGCTGGTTTTTGTCTATGCGAAGTTGAAATCCGAAATCCGCGTCAAGCCTGGCCTCAAGCGTTTCCTTCCCGCCATCGTGTCAGGCGAATTCGAACAATCTGAAGTCGCGCTCGTGCCCTGGCAGGGATCGGGCGACGTCGCGGCCACCGCTCGCGCAAATTGCTATATCGTCATCCCCCCCGACCGCGAAAACATTTCCCCTGGCGAATTCGTCGCGGTGATGATGCGGTGATCCGGCAGAAATATGGGAGGCAGGAATGTGGGGACGGCCATCCTCGGCCGTCCAGGATCGCAGTTCCGTAGGGTTACTCCATGTAAGATAGCGAGATAGCCCTGAAGGCGTCCGATGGCCAAAAAACTCTCCCACTACGACCGTGCCGGCCGCGCCCGCATGGTAGATGTCGCCGGCAAATCTGCAACCAAAAGGGAAGCCGAAGCGAGCGGCTTCGTCGCCGTCAGCCCCGAAGTCCTGGAGTCTCTCCCATCCAATCCAAAGGGCGACCCACTGGAAGTCGCGCGCATTGCCGGCATCATGGCGGCCAAACGCACCTCCGAACTCATCCCGATGTGCCATCCGCTGGCGCTCTCGCTCGTTGATGTCGAGGTGCGCGTGTGCGAGAATGGCCTCGCCATCACCTCCAGAGTGGCTACGACGGGCCAAACGGGCGTTGAAATGGAAGCCTTGGTCGCCGTCAGTGTGGCTGCGCTGACGGTGTACGACATGCTCAAGGCTGCCGACAAAGGCATCGAGATTCGCCAGATCGTGCTGCAGCGCAAAAGCGGAGGCAAGAGCGGAAAATACCGGCGCCGCAATGATGGCGCGAAACGAATTCATGGCTGATAACGTCAAGCTTCTGTTGGTCGACGACAATCCGATGGTGCTCGGCATGCTCCAGCAGGCCTTGTCGCCGCTCGCGCACGTGACAACTGCGACCGATGCCGCCGACGCACTGCTCAAGGCCGTGGATGACGTTCCGGATCTCCTTCTGTGCGATTACCGCATGCCCGGCATGGATGGCCGCCAGCTTGTCGAAAAGCTGAAAAGCCGTCCGGCCACCGCGAATTTCTCCACTGTGCTCATGGCGAGCAAAGCCGATATTGCCGAGCGCCTTTCGCCGCAAGATGCGGCCGACGATTATCTGGAGAAGCCGTTCTACCTGAAGGAGGCCATACGCCGCGTGAAGCGTATGATCGACCGCATCGCGCTCGAAAAAATGGCCAAGACTGCCCCTTCCGACGGCGTTGTGCGGGGAAGTCTGTCGCAGATGAACGTCATTGATCTCATGCAGTCGCTCGAAATGGGCCGCAAAAGCTGCCAGCTTTCGCTCAGCAACGAGGGCGACAAGTGCGAGGTATTTTTCGTCGAAGGCCAGGTAAAGCACGCCACGTACGGATCACTCGTAGGCGATGAAGCTGTCTTCAAAGTGCTGCGCTGGACGGGAGGAAATTTCCAGCTCGATTTCGAAGGCAAAACCGACAAGGAAACTGCGCAGCTCAATACTCAGGGACTTCTGATGGAAGGCCTGCGTCTGCTCGATGAATCGCAGCGCGATGGCGGCGGCGAACCGGAACCTGCCGCGCCGCCCGCTGAGGAAACTGCTCCCGTCGCTAAACCTGCTTCTTACGGCGGCGCCGGTCGCGGCCGGGAAGAAGAGGAAGACGTTCTTCTCGATGGCTGAGCCCAATCGAACCTTCACCGCGGCCGTGGTAACGGTCAGCGACTCCTGTTCCCGCGGCGAGCGCCAGGATCAGTCAGGGCCGGCGGTCGCTCAACTTCTCGAAAAGTTTCATTTCTCGATCGCCGCGCGAGAAGTCGTGCCTGACGACTCCATCCAGATTCAGAACCTGCTGATCCGAATGGCGCGCGAAGTGCAACTCATCGTGACCACGGGCGGAACCGGAATTGCTCTGCGTGACGTGACGCCCGAAGCGACGCGCGCAGTCTGCGACCGCCTGCTCGGCGGCGTTGCTGAACGAATGCGCGCCGAAGGCATGAAAAAGACTCCGTTCGCCGCGTTAAGCCGCGGAGTCTGCGGAGTCCGCGGCAAAGCGTTGATCCTGAATCTGCCGGGAAGCCCCAACGGCGCAGTCGAATCGCTGGAAGCGGTAGCCAATCTGCTCCCGCACGCACTAGACCTCCTAAGCGGCAAGACAGACCACAAGTAAAATTTAATCCGTTGTAAATGTCACCACGAACCATGTGGGGACAGCCGCCCTCGGCTGTCCAGCCGCGACGGTTGGTGTCGCGGCAGCGCCTTCCGCTCAAATCTATTCGCGCCCTCTCTTTCCCGGTCCCACAATCGCCCGCCCCGGATAAACTCCCTCCACCATTTTCCCGTCATCAATCAAAGTGGTTCCACCGACAATCAGAAAATGCACGCCAACACTAGGTTCCATCGGCTTCTCGAACGTCGACCGGTCCGCAATCGTCTGCGGATCGAACACCACAAGATCCGCGTCCGCTCCCTCCTGCACGCGTCCCTTGCGCCGCGCCTCCGGAGTCGATCGCTCCAGCATCTGCGCGGGCATCAGCGTCATCTTCCGCAAAGCTTCCATCAGAGTCAGCGTCTTCTTCTCGCGAGCGTACTGCGCCAGCACGCGCGAATATGTCCCTGCATTTCGCGGATGGCCTTCCGCCCCATCGCTGGCAATCATAATCAGCGGATTCGGAATAATCGCATCCACAATTTCCTGCGTATTCGCGAACACGAGCACCCACTGCTGCGTGTTGGAGTTGTGTAGTTCCTCGAAGCGCTCCCTGGTGAGGTGTTCACCCGTGTCCGGCAGAACGAGATTGCCGTAGTCGATGCCCAACTTTTCACGCCAACCCGGATTAAACAGTGCCGAATTGATGGCGGTCATACCAGCGATATACGGATAGGCCTCGGTGGTCACGTCGAGCCCGCGCGCCCGCGCCCCTTCAATCAGCGACAAGCACTCGAGCGAATCGCGCAGGCAAGTGCTGTTGATGTGGACGATGTGCAGCGGTGCTCCGGTGATGGCGGCTGCGCCAATCACCTCTTCCACCGATTGGATCGCCGAACCGGGGTCGATGCGCCCCGCGCTGCGCATGTGCGTGTAGACCGGCAGTTTGCGCTCGGCGGCCACGCGGAACATGTCGATCACCTCAAGTCGGGATGCCCCAGGAGTGTATTCAATGCCCATGCCGACTCCGAGCGCACCCGCGTCGAGTTCATCACGCAGCCGTTGTTGTATGCGCTCGATCTGCTCGGGGGGCGCGGGCTGATCGGTCGCAGGTCCGCTCTTTGGAAGAATGGTTCCATCGGGCAGCGGAGCCCCGAAGATCAGCGCGCGCGCCGCTACATGGCTCGCTGTCGTTCCGTAATGGATGAGCGAATGCCCCTCCTTCGCTTTCAGAAATCGCGCGACGTCGGGCGCCCCGATTTCCATTTCCAGAGCCGTGGTCACGCCGTCGAACGCCTTCACGCGTTCGCTCGTCAAGCCCTGTCCGTGCTGATGCAAATCGATAAAGCCGGGAGCGACCACGAGCCCGGCAGCGTGAATCACACGGCGCCCGCTCAGCGGGGACCGGGAGATGCTAGCGATCTTTCCATCGCGAATCCCCACATTGCGAACCGCGTCGAGCCCTGTCTCAGGATCCATCACGCGCCCGTCCTCGACCACGATGTCGTACTGTTGGGCGAAGAGCAAAGTGCTGGCGAATAGAAAAAGCAGACAGAAGAGATTGCGCATCGGATGAGTCTCCCAAAGCAAGCGATCATAGCAGGGATAGATCATGCGAACAGATGGGTAATGTGACGAGATAATCAGATGGAGAGGTGAAACATGTGGGGACAGCCGCCCTCGGCTGTCCAGCCGCGACGGGACTCGTCGCGGCGGCGCACTCCCCCGCCAAATTCCTTTTCGATTCACGTACACTAACTGCTTCGCTTGAAAAAACTCACACACATCCTGGCGCGATACACGGCGTGGATTCTGGGCCTGATGAAGGTCCTCGGCATCTGGGGAGTCTTCGTCATTACGTTTGCCGACAGTGCCCTGCTCGGCATGCCGGTCGATTTCATCGTGGCCACCTACGTCTATCAGGATCGCAAACGCATGCTCCTCTTCATTTGCATGGCGTCGCTGGGTTCGGCGTTGGGCAGCATTCCGCTGTACATCATCGGCTACATCGGCGGCGAAAGAGTCCTGCGCAAGCGCATTTCGGAAGAACGCTTCCTCAAAATTCACCGCTCGTTTGAGCAGCACGAATTCTGGGCTCTGATGTTTCCCGGCATGCTCCCGCCGCCGATGCCGTTCAAAATTTTCGTGCTGGGCGCGGCGGTGTTTGAAATGAAATTCCGCGACTTCCTCATCGCCATCTTTGCCGGAAGGTTCGTCCGATTTCTGGTGTTATCACTGCTCGTACTGTGGTTCGGACCGCAGATTGTGGCGCTTTTCGGGGACGTATTCAAGCGGCACTGGATCTGGGTCATAACCCTGGCCATCGGAGGCGTCAGCTTGTGGCTGGTGCTGCGCCGCTGGCGCAGTGCGCGCGCCGTGGAGACGCGAGGCGAGATCTAAATGAAAACGGCCGCGACGACTGTCGCGGCCGAGAAACCGAAACTCGAACCAGCTATACCGTTGCTCCCCGCTGTTCCGACCGGTGCAGTTTCCCCGCAACCGCGCTTAACAACACGGGCACTCCGAACATCACGGCCGTGAATAGCATGTCTCCCACAACAGCGTGCCGGAAGAAAGGCACGCCGGCCGCGTAGCAGGTCATCAGTCCTGCAAACGTCCGCGGATACATCTCCCACGCAGCCCACACCGCAAAATTGCTGATCGCGAAAAACGATACTGACCCCGTCAGCGCCGTCCCAAGAATGCGCAGCGGCCCCACGTTCTCTTTCAGCGTAGTGCCCAGCCACAGCATTGCAGCGTACCAGACCCAAGTTACGAAATGATCCCAGCTGAACGGATAACGGTAGACTAGCGTGGTCAAAAGCACGTCTGACGCAGCCAGCAGCGCCAGCGGCACCCAAACTTGCCGGCGCGGTCCGCGCGCGCCGAAAAACAGCAGCGCCGCTCCCACCGGAGTAAAGGCCATCGGGTGAGGCATAAACCGAAACGCTACCGCGAAGAGCAAAAAGGTATAAGCCAGCATAATCACCTCGGAACTGAATTCTTATTCTGTGCGCTCGACACGCTGCCGTCAAGCGCCGTCCTCGACGCTGAACGCTGTGCCTGCGATTTCCAGCGCTCCCAATCCGTCTGCGAGCCTACCGCTCGCCGGGTTCAGGCACGACAATGGGTCCCCTTCCCGTGTCGTAGACGTCGCCCACGATTCGCAAATTCTTGTCCAGCTTTATCGCCGCGCCGAGCACGCGCCGTCCACGATCTCCGCCAATCGCTCTTGGCACTCCCACAAAGCGCAAATCCTGAAAGCGGACGATGTATCCCTGTTCCGTTCCTTCCAGAATCTCCGTCTCCGTGATCGGATACTGTGCCCAGTCCAAATACACTCGCCCGAGATGAGAATTCTTTGCCGCCAGAGTCACCGGAGTTTCTTCCGGCTTGTAGCGAATCTGCATCCCGCCTTCGGGATCCACCTCCGGCCCCAGCGAGTCGACGGGCGCGAGCGCAAAGAAATTCGGAGTCTCTACGACTCCATACCATTGAAACGGATTGGCCCATGTCGGATAGGCTGAGACTCGCAGCGGATCCGCTCCACTGTACGTGCGCGCTTCGAGCGCGTTGACGGCGCGTCGGTGCTCATAATCGCGCACTCCCCAGAGCAGGACGATGCCGATCAACGCTAGAGTTGCCGCAAGTCTTCCGCGCGGTCCGCGCTGCCGAACGCCAATTTCCTTGTCAATCAACGAAAACAGCAACGGTGCGACAAGCCCCAGCCCCAGCATTGCTAGCATGACCGGCTCGACAATGAACACGATGTCCCACGAATACCATTTCTCCGAAAATGGCCAGAACGGCCGCACGCCGTAGTTGTTCGTGAAGTCGAGCAAAATGTGGCTGAGCCCGGCCAGGCATGCGTAAAGAAAAAGAATTCCCCAGCGCGGCGGCAGGGTCGGATCCTTCGTCCGACGCCCGCGCAGCCGCCACCCCAGATAGACGAACCCCAAGACCAGCAGCGCATCTAGAGGTACGCCGAGAAATGAATGGGTGAATCCACGATGATGCGCGAAGCCGAAAGCCGGACCGCGTATGCGCCCCAGCACGTCAAGATCGGGCGCCTCAGCCGCGAGCGTCAGCGTGAGAGTCGCGAGCGCAGTCTTGCGATTGAGTCCGGCGCGCCCCATGCACGCGCCGGTTAGAAAATGAGTGACCGGTTCCAAGGATGAAAGTTTATATTAATTCGCTGATCCGCCTTTTTTGGGGACAGCCGCCTTAGCCTGCCCTGAGCGAAGTCGAAGGGGCTGTCCGCCAGCCGCAGGCTGGCGTTTTGTCACGCCGGTGCTAACACCGTCAAAGCATCGGGCACAATCGTAAACTCCGCCGGCAAACTTCCCAGCAACTCTCCATCGGCCTCGACGTAGATCTTGCTCGTGGCCCCGGCCGCCGCGGATGTCGTCGAATAATCGCACGATGCCTTCGTGCTGTAAGCCCGATCTATCCCCGGAACGCTCCAGGCACGCCGCAGCATACTCCCCGTCACATAAGCCAGATAAGCGAGGCGGCTGCTTGTCCGGCAGAAAACGAGCCGGATGTCGTCGCGATCGAGCGACGCCCCCGGCGCCAAATGCTGGACCACTCCTCCAAAATTCCGGATGCGCACCGCCAGCAGTTCGGTGACGTCCGCCGTTTTCAGCGCGCTCGAACCAGTTTCGGTGTACTGCAGTCGAAACCGCGTCATGGGATAGGTGAACCACATGTGCCATGCCTTCGCGTAATAGGCAGCCATGCCCATCCGCTGTTTCACCCCGCTGTGCAGTTTGTAGAAAAGATGCGCGTCCACTCCCACTCCAGCAGCCACGGTGAAATAGCAGGTTGTCGGAAGTCCACCCAGGTTGGCGCAAGTAACGCGTCCCAGCGCGATGCGCCGCGTCGCGCCGTGGAGAACTGCTTTCGCCGCCGCCGGCACGCTCATGGGCAGGCCCAGATCGTGGGCCAACGCATTGGCGGTCCCCATCGGCAGAACTCCAATAGCGACCGGAGAATGTGCCATCACCTGAATCATGTTGTGAATCGTGCCATCCCCGCCACAGGCGAAAATCGTGTCGCACCCAGCGGCCATGGCTCTCCGCGCCTCATCCCCGGCGTGCTCGCGCGAGTCGGTTGGAAAAAGGTTTGCCTCAATCCCCCCGCCGCGCAAAATCTCGAGCGCGGATTCGAGCTCCCGCCGCCGTTTCCGGCTGCCGCCTGAGTCCGGGTTGTAGAGCAGTGCCGCCTTGCGCATACCTGGCCGAAGTTGGATTCTACCTGACCGCCTCAACGGCTCCCGCGTCGAGTCCCGCAGTTGTCCCGACGTCGGTGTTCCCGCCTATAATTTCTTGCGATGCCTGCTCCGAAAGATATCGAAAAAAGGATCGAAGCTCTCCGCGAGAAAATTCGCCATCACGAATATCTCTACTTCGTCCTCGACACTCCCGAAATCAGCGATCAAGAATTCGACAAGCTCACCAAGCAGCTGAAAGACCTTGAGGCCGAGCATCCTGAACTCATCACGCCCGATTCTCCCACCCAGCGTGTCGGCGGCAAGCCGCGCGAGGGATTCGTCAAGGTCCGCCACTCCTCTCCCATGCTGTCGCTCGACAACACTTATAGCGAGGAAGAGCTGCGCGCCTGGGAGCGCCGGGTGCACGAGCTCAGCGGCCGCCGCGACGTCGACTACGTCTGCGAGCTGAAGCTAGATGGCATGTCGCTCGCTTTAACTTACGAGGATGGCAAGCTGGCCCGCGGCGTGACTCGCGGTGACGGCACCACCGGCGAGGATGTTACCCTCAACGTTCGCACGGTGCATTCCGTTCCGCTCGCCATCAATAAAGACAGACTGAAGAAGGCGGGAATCCCGGCCGATTTCGAAACGCGCGGCGAGTTGTTGATGCCCACTGCCGCATTCAAAAAACTGAATGAGGAGCGTGAGCGCCAGGGCTTGGCCACCTTTGCCAATCCCCGCAATTTCACCGCCGGGACGGTTCGCCAGCTTGACTCCAGCATCACCGCCCAGCGCCGCCTCGATTTCTTTCCCTACATTCTTCTTTCCAACGGCCGCACTTACTTCGACCGCCATTGGGAAACGCTCGAGGCGCTGGCGAAAGCAGGTTTTAAAGTTAACCTGCATCGCAAACTCGTTCACTCGATGGATGAGGTCTGGGCTTTCATCCAGGAGTGGGAAGCGAAGCGCGACTCGCTTCCCTACGAGATCGACGGCATCGTCGTAAAGGTCGATCGCACCGCCCTGCAGGATGAACTCGGCTTCACCGGCAAAGCTCCGCGCTGGGCCATCGCCTACAAATACGCCGCCCGCGCCGGCATCACCAAGCTGGAAGACATTCGCGTGCAGGTTGGCCGCACCGGAAAACTTACGCCCGTGGCGATGCTTGCTCCGGTCGCGATCGGCGGCACGACCGTCCGCAACGCCACGCTGCACAACATGGACGAAATCAAGCGACTCGGTGTGAAGATCGGCGACTATGTGCAAGTCGAGCGCGGCGGTGATGTGATCCCCAAGGTCGCGAAGGTGATCGAAGACAAAGATCATCCTCGCGGCACAAAAGAATTCGTCATGCCCGAGAAGTGCCCGGTCTGCGGTACCAAAGTTGTCCGCACCGAGGGTGAGGTCGATTACCGCTGCGTCAACGCCAACTGCCCGGCCAAGCTCCTCGGAACCATCCTGCACTTCGCGTCACGCGGCGTGATGAACATCGACGGCATGGGTGAATCGCTCGTCACGCAGTTGATCGATCGCGGCCTGGTCAAAAACGTGGCCGACATTTACGACCTCACCAAAAAAGATCTGCTCAGCCTGGAACGCTTCGCCGACAAGTCAGCGCAGAACATCCTCGATGAGATCGAAAATTCCAAGCAGTTGCCGCTCGAGCGGGTGATCTACGGACTCGGCATCCGCATGGTGGGCGAGCGCACCGCGCAATTTCTTGCCGAGCACTTCGGATCCATGGAAGCCCTCGCCAACGCCAGCGTCGAAGAGTTGCAAGACGTGAACGAAGTAGGCCCGCGCATCGCCGAGAGCATCGTCGAGTTCTTCAGCAATCCGGCGAACAAGAAATTGGTGGATCGCATAGGCAAGGCTGGCCTAGCCTTCAAAGGAAAAAAGAAAGAGCGCGGCACGAAGCTGGCAGGAAAGACTTTCGTGCTCACGGGCACGCTCGCGAAATACACGCGCGACGAGGCCAAAAAGATGATTGAAGACGCCGGCGGCAAAGTGACCGGCTCAGTCAGTAAGAAAACAGATTACGTAGTAGCGGGTACCGACGCGGGCTCGAAGCTCGACAAGGCCAAAGAACTGGGCGTAGCGGTAATCGACGAGAAAGAAATGGAGAAGCTTGCAGGCTAGTGAAAGTAGCGTTCCAAACTGTACTGTCATCCTGAGGACCGCGGCGTTTGCGGTCTGAAGGAACTCTGCAACCTGCCGACAAGTTCATTGATCCTTCCCGGCAAAATGCGCCGCTCAGGATGACAATGGGGCTTCCCTACTTCATCGCCTCCCGCATCTTCCGCCACGTAACCTCCAGCGTCTCCGGCAGCACCCGCGTCTCTCCCACCACGGACACAAAATTCGCATCCGCCACCCAGCGCGGCAGGGCATGCATATGGATATGTCCGGCGATCCCCGCTCCGGCGGCCTTGCCGATGTTCATCCCCAGATTGATTCCGTCGGGATGGTACAGCTCCCGCAGCACCGACTCCATCCGCTGCGACAGCGCCATCATCTCGTTGGCCGCCTCGCCCGGCAGTTTCCGCAATTCGTCTAAATGTGCGTACGGCACGATCATTACATGCCCCGGCGTATATGGATAAGTATTCAAAATGACGTAGCAGTGTGTGCCGCGGTAAACGATCCGCGCCTTCGCGTCGTCTTTCTCTTTCGGCGCTTCGCAGAACACGCATCCCGCAGTTTTTTCCGTGCCCGAAACATACGCATACCGCCACGGCGTCCACAGATAATCCATAGCAAGGCAGGGTAGCAGAAGGAGATGTGGAACGAAACTTGGTTCGCGCGATGCAAGCAGCGCAGCCCCAACAGGGAACCAAAGCAGCGGCGTCATCCCGAACCCCGGCGCAGTTCAGCCGGGGGACGGATCTCCCGCGCAACATCACTCTTCGGCAGCCATCCGCACGCGAGATCCTTCGCTCCGCCTGAAAAACGGCTGCGCTCAGGATGACTCTGGCTCGGAATCACTGCACCGCCTTCCGCCGATTGAAACACTGCTGTAACACGCGTCAGATTTGCGTTTGACACTGTTCTCTCACGATTGTTATAGTCGAAGAGTTCCCATTGGACGCGGGTTCTTTGTTAAACGTCCGACAGCTGGGATTGTCCAAGCTCACTCGCCAGGGTGAGCCCACTACAACCTAACGACTCGTCCAGCAGTCCGCAGAGCAGGCCCCGCATCCGATCATCAGAGAGGCATAACCTTGTTCGACGACACCACCGCCCCCAATTCCGATTCCACTTCCACCGTCATGACTGAAGCCGAACCGACGACTGCCGAGCAACACCAGCCCGAGGTCGCCGCGACCGAGCAAGCCGAAACGCAATCGTCGGCCAGCGCCTCGTCAGACGATAAGCCCGACGATAAGCCCGCTGCCGCCGAGGATTTCGCCTCCGCGCTCGAGACCTTCACCACCGAAGCCGAAGAAGCCGTGAGTGAAGATCGCGTCATCAGGGGCACCGTGCTCAAGTTGACGGGCACGCACGTTGTGGTCGATATCGGCGCGAAATCGGAAGGCATGCTGCCGCTGGCGGAGGTGCTCGATCACGAGGGCAATCCCAAGTTCAAGCCCGGCGACGAAATCGACGTAATGCGCGTCAAGGGTGAGGCCGAGGAAGGCTACATCAGCCTCTCGCACCAGAAGGCGCAGCGCATCCACGCCTGGGAAGAAATCGAGAAGTCCTACAACGAGAAGAAGCCCATCAAGGCGGTCGTGATCGACCGCATCAAGGGCGGCCTTACCGTCGACATTCACGGAGCGCACGCGTTCCTGCCCGGGTCGCAAGTCGATCTGCGCCCCATCCGCAATCTCGATGGCATGAAGGGCCAGACCATCGAAGTCGCCGTGATCAAGCTCAACAAGAAGCGCGGCAACATCGTCGTCTCGCGTAAGGAATTGCTCGAAGGCGAGCAGAATGAAAAGCGCTCGAAGACGTTGGAGCATCTGGAAGAAGGCTCGGTCCTGACCGGAGTCGTCAAGAATCTCACCGAGTACGGAGCGTTCGTCGATCTCGGCGGCCTCGATGGGCTCTTGCACATCACCGACATGTCCTGGGGACGCCTCACTCACCCCAAAGATCTGGTCAATGTCGGCGATCAGATTCAAGTCAAAGTCCTGAAGTACGACAAAGAAAAGCAGCGCGTCTCGCTCGGATTCAAACAGCTCACACCCGATCCGTGGCTCGATGCTGAGCATCGCTATCCCGAGGGCGCACACGTCGGTGGACGCGTCATCAGCGTGACCGACTACGGAGCCTTCGTTGAACTCGAGCAGGGAATTGAAGGCCTCGTTCACGTCAGCGAAATGACGTGGTCGAAGCGCATGAAGCATCCGTCAAAGCTGGTGAATGTTGGCGATCAGGTGGAATGCGTGGTTCTCAATGTGAATCCCACCGAGCGCCGCATTTCGCTCGGCATGCGGCAACTGGCGGCCAATCCATGGGATTCGCTCCACGAGAAGTTCCCGGTCGGTATGACCGTCGAAGGACGTGTCCGCAATCTGACCGACTTCGGCGCCTTCATTGAAATCGAAGACGGCATCGACGGCCTGGTCCACGTCAGCAACCTGAGCTGGACCAAACGCGTAAAGCATCCTTCGGAAGTGCTCAAGAAGGGCGATCGCGTGAAGGCGGTCGTTCTCGCGATCGAGCCCGACAAGCGCCGCCTGTCGCTGGGCGTGAAGCAACTGCAGCCCGATGTCTGGGAATCTTTCTTCGCATCGCATCACGTCGGGGACGTGGTCCACGGCAAGGTTCTGCGCGTAGCTGCATTCGGCGCGTTCGTCGAGATCGCGGAAGGCGTCGAAGGTCTCTGCCACAAGTCCGAAGCGACCGACGAAAATGGCCAGCCGTTGCATCTGGGGCCGGGTCTGGAGCACGACTTCAAGATCATCAAGATGAATCCGGAAGAAAAGAAAGTCGGTCTCAGCATCCGCGCGGTAGGCGAAGAAGCCTCCCGCTCGGAGGTCGAGGCCTACAAGCAGCCGGTTTCGAGCACCAGTTCCACCATCGGCGAGCTGATCTCCTGGAAGCGCGCCAGCAACGAAAATAATTAATCTGTCATCCTGAGCGAAGTAGCAGCTTCGCGAACGCGAAGCTGCTACGCAGTCGAAGGATCCCTACCCGATCGCCGGTGCCAGGTGTCAGCCATCCCAGGCGCCAACCGCCGCCGCGGGGCGTCATCCTGAGCGAGCCGTTTTTCAGGCGAAGCAAAGGATCTCCCGAAGCAGGAGGCAACTCGCCCCGAGCCAGTCTCTGGAAGAGCGCCGGAATCTTTCTCAGTTGATGTTTCCCTTCGTGTAACTTCGTGCCCTTCGTGGTTAAAGGTTTAGGTTTTGGACGCTCCGCGCCCGCGTGTTCTAGAATCCTAAGTTTGCCCTAACTCATCTCTTCTTACAGAGGACGACCTTGCCCGACACCATCTACGACGTAGCCATCATCGGCAGCGGCCCTGCCGGATACACCGCTGCTATTCGCGCCGGCCAGTACGGTCTGAAAACCGCCCTCATCGAAAAAGACGGATTCCTTGGCGGTACCTGCCTCCACGTCGGTTGCATCCCGACCAAAGCTTTGCTTTTCAATGCCGAACTCTGGGATCACCTCAAAGAAGCCAAAGAATTCGGCATCGAAGGCGTCGACGCCCGCAAGCTGAACTGGGCCGCCATTCAGGACCGCAAAAACAAAATCGTGACCAAGCACACCAAGGGCCTCGAGTTCCTGATGAAGAAGAATAAAGTCGAGACCCTCAAAGGCTACGGCAAACTCACCGGCCCCGCGCAAAACGGGATCCACACCGTTGAGATCACGAATGACGGCAAGACCACGCAGATCAAAGCGAAGAACGTAATCTTGGCGACCGGTTCCGAAGCCCGTATGCTCCCCGGCCTCGATGTCAACGACCGTGTCCTGACCAACATCGAAATCCTGAGTCTGAAAGAGCTTCCCAAGTCGATCGTGATCGTAGGCGCCGGGGCAGTAGGGGTTGAATTCGCCTCGATCTACCGTTCCTTCGATTGCGAAGTCACCATCGTCGAAATGCTGCCGCGTCTAGTCCCCGTAGAAGACGAAGAAGTGTCCAAAGAACTGGCTCGGGTCTACCGCAAGCGCGGCATCAACTTCCACACCAGCGCGAAGGTCGACAAAGTCGAGAAGACGAAAGCGGGCGTCGCCGTCACCATCACGGTCGATGGCAAGCAGCAGAAGATCGATGCGGAAAAGATTCTGATCGCCGTCGGCCGCAAGCCGCGCACGCAAAACATCGGCCTCGAGCGCACCAAAATCAAGCCCGACCGCGAATTCATCAAGACCGATTCCTGGATGCAGACCACCGAGCCCGGCGTCTACGCCGTCGGTGACATCGTCCTCGGAACCCCTCAGCTCGCCCACGTCGGAGCCATGGAAGCCCTGGTCGCCATTGCGAAAATTGCCGGAAAGCCCGGCAAGCCGATTAATCCCGAACACATTCCGGGCGCCACGTACTGCCATCCCGAAATCGGCAGCGTAGGCCTAACCGAAACCAAGGCCCGCGAAGCTGGATACAATGTGAAAATCGGCAAGTTCCCCTTCACCGCGAACTCCCGTGCCAGCATCGTAGGCCAGCACGAAGGCTTCATCAAAATTGTCTCCGACGCCGACTACGGCGAGATCCTAGGCGTCCACATCATCGGCCCTCAAGCGACCGAGTTGATCGCGGAAGCAGTAGCCGCCATGGAATTAGAAGCCACAGTAGAAGATTTAATGTGGACGATCCACGCGCACCCAACGCTGGCAGAAGCGATGCTTGATGCGTCAAACAGCGTATATGGAATGGCCATCAACGCATGACTTCACCACGGAGACACGGAGAAAGACATAAACCCTGTCATCCTGAGCGCGTTCTTTGCGCGAAGGACCTATGCAACTCCTCTGTGTCCTCCGTGCCCTCTGTGGTGAAATCTTTTGATCTTGATCCGCGCAAATCCGCGGCGATAAGAATTTGATCTCCCTGATCCAACTCGGCACCGTCGACTACGCCACGGGCCTGCGCCTGCAGCAAGAGCTACTCGCGCTCCGCAAAGAAGAAAAAATCGGCGACGTCCTCCTCCTGCTCGAACACAAGCCAGTGATTACCCTAGGCCGCAACGCAAAAGCCGCGAACGTTGTGGCCTCTCCGGAACTCCTGCAAAAGCGTGGCGTGGAACTCTTCGAATGCGACCGCGGCGGCGACGTCACCTTCCACGGCCCCGGCCAAATCGTCGGCTATCCCATCTTCGACCTCCGCGGATTCCCCACGCCCGACGGCAAGCGCAAAACCTTAGGCGTAATCGAATTCGTTCGCCGCCTTGAAGACGTCCTCATGCGCACCTGTGCCGATTTCGCCATCGCGACAAAGCGAGTCCCGGGTCTAACAGGAGTCTGGACGGACCCCCAAAGTGGCACAGCCCATGTAGGGGCGGACGCAGAAGCCTGCCCTGAGCGAAGTCGAAAGGTCCGCCCAGTCGAGCAAAGATCGACAGCCGCAGCCGAAAGCGGCACACATTCAGCAGACAAGCGCGACCGGGAAGGGCACGACTTCAGTCGTGCCAACAATGCGTCAAACAACGAAGCGGCTTTAGCCGCTGAGGGACGTTCTCCAAGTCACGCCCGCGAAGCCAAACTAGCCGCTATCGGCGTCCACATCTCGCGCTCCGTAACCTCCCACGGCTTCGCGCTCAACGTGAACACCGACCTCAGCTACTTCGACCTGATCATCCCCTGCGGCATCACGTCAAAGCCCGTAACGTCGATGCAGCAGCAACTCAAACACGAGCTAGACCTCAACGCCGTAGCCGAATCCATCTCCCGCAACTTCGGCGTAGTTTTCCAAAGCCAGATCCTCTGGGTCGATAGCCTCGACGCCCTCCTCGGCCACACCGTCGGCGTCCCAATGAAGCCGCCCACGGAGCTTCGCCAGATCCACAAAGGAGACGACACAACCTGGGCGTGATGTTGTGTGGCGCGGGCGCCCCCGCCCGCGTGCCCTAGCCCTTTCCCCCGCTCTCGCGATACCATCAATACATCGCGCCCTAAGCGCCGCCTGACATGGGGAACAACAAGAAGAAGTCCAAAGCAAGCCACAACGGCAACCGTCCGCGCAACGGATCAAAAGCAACCACAGCTCATGTGGGAACGGCTCATGTGGCGACGGCCGCCCTCGGCCGTCGGGTCGAGCAAAGCTCGACAGGCTCTCCCAGCCAGCATCTCCGCACCTACAGCATCCCCGACTTCCGCCTCGAGCATCCGAATTTCACGGTCCGCCAGGCCATAGAAAAAGACAAACACGGCCAGGAGCAAGTCCGCTACGAAGTCGAAGGCGACCTCAGCGCCCCGGTCCCGCCCATCCGCGACTCCAAGTATCTCGACAAGCAGCAAGCCATCGAGATCTACCGCTACATGCTGCTCAACCGCAAGATGGAGATCGCTCTAGAAAATCTCTACAAGCAAGGCAAGGTCGTCGGCGGAGTCTACTTCGGACTCGGCCAGGAAGCCTGCTCCTGCGCCTCCGCCTACGCGCTCGACAAGGACGACTGGTTCGCCCCCATGATCCGCAATCAGGGATCGCTCCTGGTCCGCGGTTTCGGCGCGAGTGTCACCATGATGCAGTACATGGCCAAAGCCGATTCGCCCACCAAAGGCCGCGACGGCACCAGCCACTTCGGCGACATCGAAAAGCGCAACATGGTCTCGCCCATCTCCATGCTTGGCGACCTCATCCCCGTGCTTTCGGGCGTGGCTCTCGGCGCACGCCTGCAAGGCCGTAACCTCGCCGTCATGACCTACATCGGCGATGGAGGCCAGTCCACGGGCGTTACCTACGAAGGCATCAACTTCGCCGCCGTGCAGAATCTAGGTCTGGTGCTCATCGTCGAGAGTAATCTCTGGGCCTACTCCACGCCGTCGGAAATGCAGTATCGCTGCAAAGATCTCGCCGAGCGCGCCATCGGATACGGCATCCCCGCTGTGATCGTCGACGGCACCGACGCCTGCCAGGTCTACGACGCCGCCCACGAAGCCATCGAGCGAGCCCACGCAGGCGAAGGCCCGACAATGATCGAAGCCAAGATGATGCGCATGAAAGGTCACGCCATCCACGACGCCGCCAGCTACGTCCCCAAATCAATGTTCGACTTCTGGAAGAAGCGCGACCCGCTGGCAAGATTTGAAAATTATCTGTTGAAAGACAAGAAGTGGCTAACCCCGAAAGAAAACGAAGCCCTGATCAAAGAAGTAGAAGAAGTAATCGAAGCCGAACGCGAAACCGCGGTGAACTCCCCGATGCCCACTCCAGAATCCGCCGAAGGCGGCGTCTTCTGTGAAGAAGGCTGCCACGAAATCAAACCAAAATACGGCATGCCAAAAGTAAAGAAGGGAACCGGGGCATACAAAGAAACCGAAGCCGCCGTGCATTTGAAATAGAAGTATCCGTGTTCATCCGTGTGAATCCGTGGCAAATGAAGTTTGACTGAACCTATGCAGCTAACTTATCTCGAAGCCATCCGCCAGGGAATCTGGGAAGAAATGGACCGCGACCCAACCGTCTTCTGCCTCGGTGAAGACATTGGCATCTACGGCGGCGCCTTCAAAGTCACCGACGGTTTCATCGACCGCTTCGGCCCCGAGCGCGTCATCGACACGCCTATCGCCGAATCCGCCATCGTGGGCGCGGCCTTCGGAGCGTCTCTAACCGGCATGCGCCCCGTCGCCGAATTTCAGTTCATGGACTTCATCGGCTGTGCCTTCAACCAGATCAGCAACATGGTGGCGAAGACGCACTACCTCTGGGGCGCGCCCGCGCCCTTAGTCCTACGCGGACCCAGCGGCGGATACGTCCACGGTGGTCCCTTCCACTCGCAAAATCCCGAGATGTGGTTCGTCCACAATCCCGGCCTGAAAGTTATTTGCCCGGCCACGCCCTACGACGCCAAGGGCCTGATCAAAGCCGCCATCCGCGACAACAATCCCTGCATCTTCTTCGAGCACAAATATCTCTATCGCCGGATCAAAGAAGAAGTCCCCGCGGACGATTACCTAGTCCCGATTGGAAAGGCGCGAGTAGCAAGGGAAGGCAAGGACCTGAGCATCATCACCTACGCCGCCATGGTCCACACCGCGCTCGAAGCGGCCGAGATTTTAAGCAAAGAAAATATCGATCTCGAAATCCTCGACCTGCGCTCGCTCGTTCCCATCGATCGCGAAGCCATCGCCCAAACGGTGAAGAAGACGAACAAGGTAATTATCCTCCACGAGCACTCCCGCACCGGAGGCCTCGCCGGAGAAATCGCCGCCATTATCAACGAAGAAGCCTTCGACGACCTCGATGGTCCCATCGTCCGCATCGCCGGCCTCGATTCCGCAATCCCGTTCTCCCCGCCGCAAGAGCATCACTACCTGCCCAAGGTGGAAGATGTAGTCCGCGAATCCCGCCGCCTGAAAGCATACTGACGCACGCGCGCACGCATCGTTCTCCCATTGTGATTCCGAGCGGAGCATAACAATGAGCGCGGCGAATCGTTTTGCGCAGTCGAGGGACCTTGTGTTCGCCCGCCCTAGCAAGCTCTGCCGCCAAAACTAGCATCCTGCCCCGCCCATCTGCCACAATACTCCCGGAGGCCTCATGGGCAAATTCCTTTTCGGCATCATCCTCACGCTCCTCATTCTGGTTCTCGGTGTACTCGGCATCGCCATGCTCGGTTTCTTCCCCACTCCTGCGAATGTGGAACCACCTCATCTCGAGCGCCACCTAGCCATGTCAGCCGTTGACGCATCTATGGACCGACATGCGCCCCGCGTCAGCAACCCGCTCACTCCCACCGATCAGAATCTCGAAGACGGCATGAAGCTCTACACCATGAATTGTGCGCTCTGCCATGGAGGCCTCGACCGCAAGCCCTCCACGCTGTCAACCTCGTTCTACCCGCCGCCGCCGAATTTCATTTCTGATCCGCCCGACGATCCCGAGTGGCACATCTTCTACACTATTCGCACCGGCGTCCGTTACACCGGCATGCCCGCCTGGGACAAAACCCTCGCACCGCAGGATATGTGGAAGATCACGATGTTCCTCTCTCACATGGATAAACTTCCACCCACCGTCCAGGACTACTGGAAAGCCAATTTCAATGTCGTTCCCGCCGCTGGAGACGAAAAGAAAGATGACGAGAAGAAAGAAGGCAAGGAAAAGCACGACCATCACTAACGAGTCGCGACGTTAGGCAGGATCCGGGATATCTGGAGAAATAAATCCTTCGTGATACTTAGTGTCCTTAGTGGTTAAAGATTTTCGCCAAGAGGCCGATGATCGAACGCTGCGACCTGCACCCGCTCCCGCCAAACCGCTATAATATCCGTTTGCGCCCAACCCTCTTTTGAGGTCCGTGGGCCTATGGAAGGAACTCATGCCAACTGACATCATCATGCCCCAGATGGGCGAATCCATCGTCGAAGGCACCATCACCAAATGGCTCAAGAAGCCCGGCGACAAGGTCCAGCGCGACGAGCCTCTCTTCGAAATCTCCACCGACAAAGTCGATGCCGAAATCCCCGCCCCCGCCTCCGGCGTTCTGCAGGAAATCAAAGTCTCCGAAGGCACTACGGTCGGAATCAACACCGTCGTAGGCACCATCGCGGTCGATGGCGAAGCCGCGACAAAGCCGGCAAAAGCCGCGCCAGCAGCCGAAAGTAGCGCCGGCGTCCCGACGGAGATCGCGGGGGCGTCTCGCCCGCGCACGCAGGCGCCGGAACCGCCGCAGCCCGCCGCCAAGCCCGCTGCCCCCACCGCTCACGAAGAAGAGGAAGAAGAAGAAGCCCGCTCCTCCCCGCTAGTCCGCAAGATCGCCCGCGAGCACGGTGTCAGCCTCTCGCAAGTCACCGGCACCGGTCTAGGCGGCCGCATCACGAAACAAGACATCATGCAGTTCATCGAAACGGGTTCTAATGTAGGGACGGACGCATTCGTCCGTCCCGCCGAGCGCAGCGAGGCGCCTCCAGTCCCCGCACCCGCCGCTCCGGCGCCACGCCCGGCAACTCCCGCTCCCTATCCCGGCGATCTCGTCCCCATGTCGAACATGCGCAAGCTGATCGCCAAGCACATGATCGAGTCCCGCCGCACCAGCGCGCACGTCCACTGCATGTACGAAGTGGATTTCACCCGCATCGTCAACCTGCGCGCCAAGCTCAAGAACGGATTCGAGCAGCGTCACGGCGCCCGCCTCACCTTCATGCCGTTCTTCGTCCGCGCCGCTGTCATGGCTCTGCAGCAGTGGCCCATCATCAACGCCAACATCGACGGCGACAACATCCGCTATCACCGCTACATCAACATGGGAATTGCCGTGGCTCTCGATTGGGGGCTCATCGTCCCCGTCCTCAAGAACGCAGGAGACCTCAACTTCCTCGGCCTCCAGCGCGGCATCACTGACCTGGGCGAACGCGCTCGCACCAAAAAGCTCAAGCCGGAAGACGTCGAAGGATCCACCTTCACTATCACCAATCCCGGCCAGTTCGGCGCCGTCTTCGGACTTCCCATCATCAATCAGCCGAACTCCGCGATCATGGGCGTCGGCGGCATTACCAAGCAGCCCATGGTCATCACCGACAAAGACGGCAACGACTCCATCGCCATCCGCTCGGTAGTCCATCTCACTCTCGGCTACGATCACCGCCTGATCGACGGCGCAGTAGCCGACCAGTTCATGGCCCAAGTAAAGAAGAACTTGGAAACATGGACCGAAGAAGTTGGCTGAAGGCACGAGAAGCGAAGGGTGGGACGGACGAAAGGTGCCCCACCCTTGTCGCGTCCTTTGCGAAGGGGTGGGGAATTTGACTTTAGGTTTTGACTTTTCTTGATCGCAACTACGGGATACCAACAGCGGAAGGCGCCGGCGCCCCATTCTTTGCCCATGCGGACGCGTTCATGCACAGTACCACGCCATCAATTATCTGAGAAATTCCATTTTTGAATTGTTCCGGCTGCAGAATTTCTCGCGACGCAATCGCATCCGTCATGCTGATCGCGTTCCCCGGTAGCGTCAGCGGCCCCGTCAGTGTCCCGCCCGCTGTCGATAAGTAACTCCCCGATCCCATCCCAGTCACGCTCTGGTCCACGTAGCCCTTCGTTGCAATATCCGTGGAGTTCGTGGGCGCTGGCACATTCGGAGAACTCGCAAATGTCTTCGTTCCGCTGATCGTCTCCGCCCCATTCAGATGCACCACCGCCGAATCATCCGCCTTCGTCGCCAGCTCCGAATTTACGTACTCGATCGATACCGGCTGCCCCGCCAATCCCGATCCCGGAGTCGTCCGCACCGTCGCCAGATTCGCCGGAGACGTCGTCGGCACCATCCAGTACTCTGTTTTCACTTGCCCTGGGCCAAGCTGGTACACCACGGTGTAATACACTCCCGCCGGCGTCGCTCCCGCGTTCGGAACCAACGCCACGCTCAGCGTCCCGTTTGCTCCCAGCGCCACGCTGGTCTCCCCCGCGGCCACCGCCGTCCCGCTAGCTGACACGAATGCCGGCCACGTGATGATCACGCTCCCGCCCGCCGCCGTCCCGTCCGCCATGTACACCGTATCGACAATCGTCGTCGTACCGGCTCCACTCTGCGGAGCTCCCGCCGCCGATATCCATAGCCCCGACGCCGCCACGATCGCTACCGCCCAATAAAAAAGCCGCCCCATAGGGCGGCGGCCCGAGTCCAACATTTCGTTCCTCCAGATTCTCTCTGCGAATTCTTAGGCTGTGTGGAGCGGGCACTCTTGCCCGCTGCTTTTTACTCTTGATTTCCCCTGTGCCCCTCTGTGCCCTCTGTGGTCAAGCTTTTGTTTCCGCGTTCAAAAAATTCTCCACGCTCTGTACATACACTTCCGCAAAATCCGCCACTGGACGTTTCCCCTGAATCATCTCCATCGCATCCTCCAGCGTCCATCCCGTCGATCCCAGCACCGCCAGCGTCATCATCGGTGCCCGATGCACTCCCGCCGCGCAATGGATGTACAACTTTCCATCCTTCTCCAGCGCCGCCTCCGCAAACTCCACCCCACGCCGAAACAGCTCCGCCGGCTTCTCCTCAAAATCGTCGTCCGTCGGATTCCACAGCACCTCAATGCCGTGCTTCTCCGCCAGCGGTGTGTCGTCGAATTCGATCTGCATGTCGATGATGTGCGTGATCCCCGCCCTCGCCACCGCCGCCATATTCTCCGCCGACCAGATCCCCCCGCCCACCGCGATCCGATCCGTCAACCACGTGATATCCATTCCCGTCCTTTGAACGCTCTCCAATTCTACGTGATCGATGTGGGGACAGCCGCCTTCGCCTGCCGCGAATAGGTTTTGGGAAGGGCACGACTTCAGTCGTGCCGTTAAGTCCTCTAAAATCGGCCGCGCTTTAGCGCCTGAGGTTGGCGTTCTGCTGCCAAAACGAGTTTTTCAGCAGCCCGTTTAGCCGCCGAGGTGAATGGAGGGGGGAAGGACTTTTCAGTAGACTTCAGCCAACCCGGCAGCCCATGTGGGGACGGCCGCCTTCGGCCGCTCGGCGGCGCAGAAGTTCCGCGCCGCAGCCCTTTCCACTCCTACACCCCAACCTTCTCCGGTTCCGCGCTCTTCTCTTCGTCCTTCCCCTCTTCCTTCTGCCCAGACACGTTCGCCGGAATCACCACCGTATCCTCCGCGTCATACTGATCCGCCGCCACCGGCGTCATCGGAATATTCAGCGTGCGAAACAAGGTCTTCGCCAGGCTCTCCTCTTCCTCCGTCGTTTCCGTCCCTTCGGGCGGAGGCCCGATCTTCGCCACCTCGAACAGGAACCTCACCGGCGATACCTGCCCCTTCTCGCCTTCCTCAATCACCGCCTCCGCCATCGCCGTCGCGTGCGATTCCACCAGCATCGCGACGTCCTTCCAAGTCGCCACCGGATTTAATTCTTTCTTTTTATTTCTTCGCGTCGACGCACGGTTCTTCTTCTTCGCATCCTTCTTCGCCCCCGCCTTGCCCTTCGCCTTTTTCTTGATCATTGCCCGACCCTGAAATGAATTTTTCAACTTATTGCCAAAAACAGAAGGCGCGCTCTCGGGCGCGCCCTCTACAGGAGACTTCCTTTGTCTCACTCTCTATATCTAGAATAACAAATCGCAAAGGGTATTTGTAACATGGTTTTCAACTTTTTATTTCCCATCTTCACAACCACTTAGCAAAAAATCATCTTCTTTACCCCCTTGACAGGTTTTTTCCACACGCGGTGTAAGTGCATCCAGTAAGTCGACTCTCACCAGGATATCGCTCAGTTGATCGAGTGACTCCAAAAGTTTGCGATGGACCGTCATCCGTGTACACCCCAGCAGTCTCGCCGCGTCCTCCTGCCGATACTCCTGCAATACAATTCTCCCCAGTACTTGCCGCCCGAAGTCGTCCAGATGCTCCAGGCATCTCTCCATATCGTGCACGAAGATTACCCGGTCCTCAAACGTTGCCATCTGATACTTTGTGATCCGGCTGCGGAAAAATTCCCGCCCCACCAGCGACGGCAGCCTTCCCGTTTCGATCGAGTAACGCATGTATCGTCGCAACATGGCCACCGTCCTAGCCCGGTAGATCCTCCGTTTCCGCTGTTGTTCGTACAATGCCCAAGCGGCATTTTCCATTTCCTCCGCGGACTGCCCCAGGTCAGCCACAGCGCCTTCCCCGGAAACGGTCAACGCTTCCCGCTGCCGCAACTCAACGTCGTCCAAGCTTTCCCCTGTATTCCTCCGTGCCCCCTGTGGTGAATACAAGCTTTCCCCTGTGTTCCTCCGTGCCCCCTGTGGTAGATCCAAGAGGTCCTCCGTATTCCTGCGTGGTGATCCCTCCGGCCCGCCCGCCGGACGCTCCGCCTCAGCCGCGATCCACGCCACGGCGCTCATGCCACACCTTCCATGGCCTCAAGATCGCCCATCCCGTCTTTCTGCTGAACGACCGCGTCATACCCCTCTACCACGGTCCGTCTCCCTACCGGAAGTTTGGGCCGTCTGTGTCTTGTCGGAATCGGCAAGTCCGCGATCTTCGGCTGACATTTCTCGCAGTACACGCCCGCTCCTCCTTCCCGCACCCATAACCCGCCACAGTGTTCGCAATACTTCAGCTCCACCCGCGTCTCGTTTTCTCGGTCTCTGCGATTGCCATTCATCACTTCCTCCAGGATTTAAAAAATATGATTTCGTTTCCCCATCCCAACCGGGGCCGGACTGGGGATGCTGCCTACTCTGAAAATGCCTTATGCGCCCCAAAACACCAAAGCCCTGCGTCGATTTCCGCGGGATGCGGGAACCATACGCAGGGCTCGTTTCTCTTACGATGACCTGCTTCAGATATTTACTTTTTAGGAGTTCCTAAAAGCCTGCCCAGGGATCTTTGCCGCTCACCTCCTCAAATCATGCCACCTCGTCGTCTACCCCCGCACTCGACCGCTGTCGGAAGTATCCTTCTTCGTAGCCCGACTTCAATACCCGTCCGTTTTGCATCACCACGCTCACCTTTCCTGTGAAGCGCAGCGACAGAAGTAACCGCTCCATGGACGCCGACAACACTTCCGCCGACTTTACCTTTCTTCGGAATTCTCCGAAGTTCCTCTCTTCGTTGATGTTATCCGTCGTATCCATCATATTCTCGTCCCTGGAGCATATTGGCCCCTAAGATGCCGCGATCCTATAGCTGTGGATTTTCTCAGTCAAGGTTACATTGACCAAACTCGCCTGTGGAAAACTTTTCCACGACTAACTCGCCCCTCTTGAGGCTGTTACGAAACTGCATCGAACACACACGATGGGACAAAATGACTTCCAGCCGCGCAGCGGCGGGATGTGAAAGTCCGGCACGGAAGTGCGGGTGGCCGGAAGTGGCACAACCCGAGTCCGCTTTAGCGGACGGCAGTAGTTTCATAACGGCCTCCTCCTGCCCTCCACTTTTCTGCGCTCTTAATCGCTGAAACAGCGCCGCTACCTTGACTTGCCCTGACCCCCGCAACCCGCATCCCGCGTCGCAAGCCGGATGTTATACTCCGGCTAATGAAGTTCCAGGCCCTGCAAGACAACCTCCGCAAAATCCTCTGGGAACGGATCGATAGCGGCGAACTTACCGGACTCCGACTCGCCCAGCAAACCGGATTCAAACAGGCCCACATCTCCAACTTCCTCAATCGCAAGCGCGGTCTCAGCCTCGAGGGTATGGACAAAGTCCTCTCCGTTCAACATCTCTCCGTCCTCGACTTGCTCGATCCCGCCGAAGTCAACAAACGCGCCTCCATCGTCGCCCCCAGCCCCGACGAGTTCGAAAACGTCCTGCTCGCCGACCCATCCACTGCCATTCACCCTCTCATCACCGCCGATCGCGTCCTCGAACTCCTCAAATTCAAGAAGTCCTTCCTCCGCAAGCTCAAGCCCGAACCCGAAGGCGATCGTTCCGACTGGACCCGCTTCGTCCTCATCAAACTCGATCCCCGCGACGCCGCCAGCATGTTTCCCCGCCTCTCGCCCGGATCCACGTTGCTCCTCGACCGCCATTACAACTCACTTAAGCCTTACCGCAAAGGCGAGTTCAATATGTACGCTGTTCTGAAAAACGATACTTGCGTGGTCCGCTATGTCGAAGTGGCCGGAAATCATTTACTCTTACGTCCCCACAATCAGTCCTGTCCCATCGAAGTCATCGCCGTGCCCCCAGGCAAATCCGCCCCCGACTACCTGATCGGCCGCGTCTGCCAAATAGGCATGGAATCCTGATCCTCAGTCATACCCAGGGAAGGTCTATTATCGGGAACGCAGATTTGTCATCCCGAGCGCAGTCGAGGGACCTTGAGTTGCGCTTCACCCCGTCAAAATCGCGAAGAGAATCTTTCTCCGCGTTCTCTGCGAGCCCTCAGCGCACTCTGCGGTTAAAGATTTTCCACCGCGGCGACAAGGCGAAGCGCCCCCTTGTCATCCCGAGCGCAGTCGAGAGACCTTGTGTCTCTGGCTCGATCTCGAACCCCACAACCGCAGCATCAACCACACCGAAGCCACAAACAAAAGCGGCGAAGAATAAAATCCCGGCGCCGGACGCGCAAACCTCACCGTCTCCACTGTCTGTCCGGCAATCGTTCCCAACGTATGCCCCAAGGCATTCAAAAACTGAATCCCCGCATACACCCACGCCAGCGGACGCATCCATCCCAGCCCACGCGCCGCCAGCGGCGTCAGCGCGAAACACAACAGAACCGCCACCATCAATCCCACCAGCCACTCGCGGAATTGAAAGTTCGGCATCGGAAACCATCCCCATCGTTCCCGCAGCGCCGTGACCGTCGGATTGTAGACGCCAAGAAATCCAGTCGCCGCTTCGTCGAATACGTGCAGCGCAAATGCAACCGTCAGCGCAAACCATGCCCACCCAAATCCTCGCGACGCATCCTTTTCCATACGCCCGCCGTTATCGTTTCACTTCGCTCATCAGCGCCAATATATTTTCTTCGCTGTCGCGAAAAAACGTCATCCACAGATCGTGGTCCGGCATGCGCACGATCATGTGCGGCTCATCTTCAAAGCGCACGCCCTTTTCCTTGAGCCGCGCATGGGCCGCCCGTATGTCGGGAACCGCGAAATACAGAATCGAGCTGGCATGATCAAATTCCGCCTTCGCCGGACGCTCCAGCATCAGCCGCACTCCTCCGCAATCGAAAAACGCCAGCCCCGGAGGCGCCTTGAACAGCAGCTTCAGTCCCAGCACGTTTTCATAAAAATTCGCCGCCCGTTCCACATCGCCCGCGCGAATCTGAATCTGCCCGATGCCCGAAATACCAATCTCAGTCGTACTCATATTGATCTCTCCCACTTCGTGTAGGGGCGGACGCATTCGTCCGCCCCGGCGGCGGAAGCCGCTGTGCCATAGTATGCAATGTACGGACGGCATCGGTCTTAATCGGAATGCAGGGGACTGCCACCGTCCCTCCGGTCCCATGCAGTCGCCCGCCACTGTGGAAATCCTCCCGCAATTTCTTCCCCAAAAGGCCTAAATCCTTCTCTCTCGTATGGAAAGCTGAGGTTACTATAGGCACATGTACTATCAGGTCCCGCTGACGGATACTTTAAGAGTCTTATAAAAACGAGTCTCTGTTCCGGGTTTATAAGGCGAGTTGGCAGTTTCGGTGAAGTCCTCCCCGTTGGGCCATCTGTACATTTTTGAGCAAGAGGAACGCTTGTCGCGCACGCGCATCATCGTAGCCGTTTCCGGCCTCTTGTGGCTGGTTCACGTCGGTGTGGCTCTTTTGCTGGGATCGAAAGATCCCGGTCCCACGTTATCCGACGCGATTCAGCTCATCCTGGCCGGCTTGCTGATCTGTGCCATCGCCGACGCGGCCCGGCGTTCCGAAGGGATGGCGCGCGCTTTCTGGCATCTCGCTTTGACTGCCTACGCATTCTTCGCTTTCGCGCAGGGTCTGAGCGTTTACAACGATATTGCCGCCGTCCCCATAATCGGGGGCGTCACCAAGCTCCTGTTCTCTTTCTGGTTCGCGCCGCTTGCCATGGCGCTCTTTCTCGATCCCGAGCATGAGACCGGACGTCTCGACGCGCTCATGGCTCTGGATTTCGTCCAGGGTGTGCTGGTCTGCGTCGCCGCGTACCTGTATTTCTTCTACCTGCCCAAGGCGGAGAATCCTTCGGAACTCGCGCATTCAGTCTGGGCTCCATACTTCGGCGGCTACGGCCTGGTGGCCTCGGCTTTCATATTGCGCGGGATCGTCACCCGCTCACGCGATGCCCGCGTCCTGTTTGGCCGCATGGGAGCTTTTCTCGCTCTCTCCGGTTTCGTCGACGGCCTCTACTACTACGGCCCGGGACGCAACCTCAAAACTGGAGCATGGTTCGATCTTCTGTGGAGCGCGCTCCTGATCATCCCTATGCTCATCGCCGTGACCTGGAAGCAGGCCGAGGCTCCGGAACTTCCCGCCGAGCCGCTGCGCCGCGAAAAGAGCACCTACACCGATACCTTCTTCCTGCTTTATCCGCTGCTGGTCCTGTTCATGTCGCTGCGCATCGCGCGCGAACGCCTGGCGCTGGCCGCCGCTGTTGTTATGCTCTCGTTCGTCTGCTCGAGCGCGCGTCTTCTGGTTACGCAGAACCGCCTGCTGCTCGCCAAAGACGCGCTACGCCGCGAAGCCTCCCGCGACAGCCTGACCAGCCTGTGGAACCGCAAAGCCATCATGGGAATTCTCGAACGCGAACTTCTGCGCGCCGAGCGCGATCGCCAGCCCGTCGGCCTCATCATGATCGATGTCGACCACTTCAAGAACATCAACGACAGCCGCGGACACGCCGCCGGCGACACCGTTCTTCGCATCATCGCCAGCAGCATCGCCGCCGTAGTCCGCCCCTACGATTCCGTCGGCCGCTACGGCGGGGAAGAATTCCTGGTCGTCGCTCCCAATTGCGGCATCGGCGAAACCTGGGAATTAGCCGAGCGCGTCCGCGTCCACGTGGCCTCCTGCAACATCAACGTCGCCGGATCGAACGTGAACGTCAGCCTCAGCCTCGGAGTCGCGACCGGCGAGGCTGCCGGCGATGTCGAAAAAATCTTGTCTGCCGCCGACGCCGCTCTCTATCTCGCCAAGAATGCGGGACGCAACCGCGTCGAACCCAGCCTCGGCCGCGCCGCCAGCGCCGGCAACTCTGCCACTCCCAACCGCGACTTCTGGCTCTGACTCCACGGTCATGCTGAGCGAAGAACGAGTTTGCGAAGCGAACTCGTTCGCAGTCGAAGCATCCCTACCAGAGTCCTCGAATTTCCCGGCTCGTGATCACCGTCACGCCCGAATAATTTCCTGCCTCACCGTGCGCCTGCGGTGTATGTTTTCTGTGACTCTACGGGGAGGACATCCATGAGCCGCAAGAGGCTCCGTCTGGCTTCGCTCCTGATCTGCGTTGTCTGCTCTCTTTCCGTGCTCGCGCAAGAATTGCCCAAGCTCGCTCGTCCCGAGGATGCCGGATTCTCTTCCGAGCGCCTTTCCCGCATCACGCAATTTTTTCAGAGCGAAGTCGATAAAGGAGCAATCCCCGGCGCCGTCTTGCTGGTCAGCCGCAACGGCAAAATCGTTTACCGGCAAGCCGTCGGATATCAGGATCGCGAAAACAAAATCGCGATGAAGCCCGACACCATCTTCCGTATCTTCTCCATGACCAAGCCCATCGCCACCGTTGCCGTCATGATGCTGGCCGAAGAAGGCAAGATCGACGTCATGGCGCCCGTCGCACGATATCTGCCCGAATTCAAGGACGTGAAAGTTGGCGTCGAGAAGCCCGACCCCGCTACCGGCAAGTCCACTCTCACTCTCGTACCGCCCGTGCGCCCCATGACGGTGCAGGATCTACTGCGCCACACCTCCGGCCTGGTCTATGGCCCGTTCGGAAACTCGCTCGTTCATCAGGCCTACAATCAGGCCAACTTGTTTGATCCCGGCCAGACGCTGGCCGAGTTCGTCACGAAACTCTCCAAGCTCCCGCTGGCCCATCAGCCGGGCAGCACCTGGGAATACGGCATGTCCACCGATGTGCTGGGCCGCATCGTCGAAGTAGTTTCCGGTATGCCCTTCGATCGTTTCCTCGACGAGCGCATCACCAAGCCGCTTCGCATGCCCGACACCGCTTTCTATCTGAATCCGGCACAGATGGCTCGCACCGCCGAGGCGCAAGTGGATTCTGCCACCGGCAAGCGTCCGGAAGTCGGCGAAGTCTCCGACCTCACCCGCGAAAAGGTGAAGTGGTTTTCCGGTGGTGGCGGCATGGTTTCGACCGCCTCCGACTATGCGCGCTTTTGTCAGATGCTGGTCAATGGCGGCGAGCTTGACGGCGTGCGCCTGCTCTCGCCCAAAACTTTGGCGGTCATGACCTCCGACCAGGTGCCTCCCGACGCCGCGCGTGTCGGCATGTTGCAGGCCACCCAGGATCTCAGCCCGATCCCGGAACTGGGACAAAGCTTCGGCCTCGGCTTTGCTGTTCGCACCGCGCCCGGTCACACGGCAGTCTCCGGTTCCGTGGGAGATTATTTCTGGGCTGGCGCTCTCGGCACGTACTTCTGGGTCGATCCGCAGGAAAAGCTGTACGCGATCATGATGCTGCAAATGCCCTTCGTCGAGGCCGGACCGTACCGGCGCGCCTTCCGCGAAACCGTCTACGGCGCCCTGCTGCACTGAGGCAAGTGACTGAGATGGTGTGGCGCGGGCACTCCTGCCCGCGAAGGTTTGGCTCGGACCCTAGCGCCAGGCAAGAGACGCCGGCAGTCGCTCAGTTCGCCCGTACAGCCCCCAGCGTTTTTCGGCGATCTCTGCGAATCCTCTGCGTGCTCTGCGGTTCAGATGTTTTCCACCCGCGGAGAACGGCAAGAATTCCGCACGGATCAGGGACGTTTGCCGATGTGATGCTCCGCGCTTCGCCCCATGCGATTCCGGTATAAGATCATCAGTAATGGCGTGGGGGCGAACATGCCACATCATTTCGAATTCGATTTCCAGCACAAAATCCTGCTGACCGTCATGGAAGGCGAAATCGAGGGCGCAGAGATTCAGACCATCGATCAAGACATGCGCGCTCGCGTCGTGCGCATGCAACCGGTCGCGGGCATCAGCGATCTCACCGGCGTCACGAATTTTAATGTGCCGGGAGAAATCATGCGGTTGGCCGCGCTGCAGCCTCCGCCCTTTCCGTCGCAAACCCCGCGCTTCATCGTGGCCCAGACTGATTTCTTGTATGGCATGTCGCGCATGTATGAACTGGTGGCCGATCGCGCGCAGGGCAAACTGCAAGTGGTCCGCACCCGCGAAGAAGCTTTGTCGGCCTTGGGAATATCAAACCCGAAATTCGAGCCGATCGACTAGAAGTTTCACCCTGTTCGGGTTTCGTAACAAGATCCATCAGCCCCCGGCTCCGCTGAAACAAAGTACTAAAATGCGGCCGACGTATTCACCCCTCTCGAATACGCTGATAAACGCGCACCGGGCTGGCGAAGCGGTTCGGTGCGCGTTTCTCCTTTCATCGTGATTTAGTTCTTGCCCAAGGAGATCTCCCATGGCGGTCAGAAAAATCAATCTGGCGCTTCCCGATTCGCGCAAAAATGTGGCGCTGCGCAATGATCCCACCCGGGTCGATCCCAAAAAGCTGAAGCTGGGCAAGCAACTCGCGCGGCATGATCCGCGCACGCTGCTGCTGGCGTCGTACGTCACGCCGGCGCTGCCTGCTCCACCAGTTCAGCTCGATCTGACACCAAAAATAAATTCCTGGGGAATGATGGAGAACGATCAACTCGGCGACTACACCTGCGCGGCGGCCGGACATCTCATCATGGAGTGGACCACGAATTCCGGCAAGAAAATGGTCACGCCCACTGACAAGCAGATCGTCGCTGCCTACTCGGCCATCACCGGCTACAATCCCGCGACCGGCGCCAACGACAACGGCGCGGTCGAAATCGACGTCCTCAACTACTGGCGGCAGAGTGGCATTGCTGCCCACAAGATCGGCGCCTACGTCGCGCTCGAACCCTCGAATCACATTCACATCATGGATTCGGTCTACATCTTCGAAGGCTGCTACATCGGTTTGCAGTTGCCCGTCAGCGCGCAGGCGCAAGTGAAGAATCATCAGCCGTGGTCCGTGCCGCCGGGAGGTCCGACCGGCGACGGCAAGCCCGGTTCCTGGGGAGGACACGCCGTTCCTGTGGTGGCGTATGACGCGCGCGGCGTCACCGTCGTCACCTGGGGCGCGCTGCAGGTTATGACCTGGTCGTTCTGGGAAGCCTATTGCGATGAGGCGTACGCCATCATCAGCACCGATTACTTGAACGACAAGCAAGAGAGCCCCGCGGGATTCAACATGCAACAGTTGCAGGCCGACCTGGCCGACTTGAAATAACCGCGTCGTCCGATTTTTTCGAGAGGCGTCATCCCGAAGGCCCGCGTTTTCACCAGCGGGGCGAGGGATCTCCCGTGGGCACACAGCCGACGAAGTTCAAACTGACTCACGACCGAATTGCACTCCGCGCCCGTTCAGCGGCCCCACTCGCATGCCTGCCGCTCTGCTATCATCGCTAGCGGAGTCATCCAGCGTCGTCATGGGCATCAGAACCATCCTTCCATTGCACCTTCGCCGTACGCACGGCTATCGCCTGCAGGACGAAGACGAAGAAGACGACGCCATCCCCGTCATTTCAGGTAGAGGAGAGGGCATCATGGACGAAGTTCCGGCCACCGGCTCGGGCCACGCCCGCCGCAATGAAGACATCGCACTCGATCTGATGAAGTTTGTCGCCATGACTACCGGCTACGGCCGCACTTCCAGCAGCGGCGGAGTAGGCTTCACCGGCGGAGGCACCGCCGCCAAGCCGGAAGATTACGCCGAGAAACTGCTCGAACTCTACGGCCGGTGCCTGGGGGCAGTCAGTGGCAAGAAGTAAGTAGCCCGTAGCGGTCATCAAGGGACTGCGATCCATAGGGTTGTCATCCCGAGATCGTCATCCTGTGATCGGTCACCCTGAGGGCCGCGTTTTCTGCGGCCCCAAGGATCCCTACCCTCATATCAGCTGCCGGCCTAATCCCCAGATTTTCGGGCGCGTAATAAAAAATCGGGCCAACAAAAAAAAACCGCGTCCATCCGGACGCGGTTTGGTTCTTCGGCCGAGCGGGAGGCGCTCGCGGCCACGCTAACTCTTAACGGCGCTTCTTGCCCTTTTTCTTGGCAGGCTTCTTCGCCGCTTTCTTGGCCTTTTTCTTAGCCGGCTTTTTGGCAGCCTTCTTCTTGGCCGGTTTCTTTTTTGCCGCCGGCTTTTTCTTGGCCGCTTTTTTCTTCGCGGGAGCTTTTCTGGCTCCGCCACCACCACCGGCGGGTGCGGGTTTGGGAGCGGGAGGCGCTGGTACCGGCTCGGGTTCTATCGATTCGGAGACCGGCATGCCGGGCTCTTCTTCCTCTTCTTCTTCCTCTTCAAAGTCTTCTTCGAGCGACTCGCTGTAGGCGCCGCTGTCGCCGAATTCTTCGTCTTCGTCACGTCCGTAGAGCGTGGGATCGTCGAACGTCATTGCTCCTCCTGATTTCAGTTGCGGCCGTGCGGCTGGCCGCCTCGGCTGCGGGCACGAGAGAGATTAAAAAGACCACCGGAACTTCTGCTGTGACGGCGCCGGATTATAGCACGAGCCTCCGTGTTGTCTGCAAGGACTCCAATTACAGGTGTGGCGCTGCTTGAAAGATTTGTATCAGGGCATGCCTTCACAGGCTGCGGAAAAACTCTGCCTCGAATAGGTTTTGGGAAGGGCATGCCTTCAGGCATGCCGAAGCGCGAGCAGATGACCGGCTTTAGCCGCTGCCAGCGCGGCCTAAGCCCCCAGCGGCTGAAAGCCGCTCGTATTTCCCGATGTTGCGGTATCGCTGCAGCGATGCCCTGATACAAATCTTTCCAAACTGCACACTACCCAATTACACGTAGTGATCCATTTCGATCTCAGGGCGGGGAAAATTCGGCTTGCGCCAACCACTAGGTTTCGACGTTTTCTTCCGCCGTCCCGCAATGCTCCCAATAGGTGAAGGGCTGACCGTTGAGATGGCTCATCCGGGCGATGCTCCATACCCGATTGAAGCGGGTTTCATGCTGGCCTTCGAAGACGTCTTTATAGCGGATGAATCCCGTAAAATGCACAAAGGATTTGAGTTCGCGGATCTCATCGATCTCCTCCGGGGTGAAGGGATGGAGAACGTCTTGCGCCGCCACCACCGGATTCTGTGCCCCGATGACGCGGGGAATCGGCATGGGCCGGCCATTGACGGCGCTGCGATCGGGATCGCGCGAGGGGCTGACATAGACCGACACGTGCGAATCGACCACGAAGGCATCGGTCGAGCCTTCATGCTCAATCGTATAGCTGGCGGGCGAAGGCGCTCCGAAGTTTAAGTAAAAGGGCTGCAGTTCGACGCGCAGGCGGGCGCGCTCCTTGCATATGATGCGTTCGATGCTCTCCTTGGCGGCTGCGGCGCTCGCACTCGACGCGCTGGCGGTTTCTTTCACCGCGGCCAGTTGCTCAGACATTACTTTGAGCTGCCCATCGAGCACCCGGCTTTGATACTCCATCTCCTGCGTATGGCTGCCGCTGGCCTTGGCAATCCTACGCAGGGAGAATGTCTGCCAGAGCAGTGCGAAAAACTGCAGCACTGCGACCGCGGCTAAAGTTCCGGCGAACCACGTCATCTTGATTTCGAGATCGGAAGGCAAGCTGGCCGCGCGCAGGGCGGACTGATCATCGGGAACGATGGAGATTGCCGGCGACAGGGTCGCAGCAGCATCGGTTTTCCTGGTGGGAGCCGTTGGGCTATTGGGGTGTAGGGCAGCGTTTTTGGCGGTTGGGCCGCTGCTGGCGGGCTTCGCCGCTTGTGGAGCAAATCCCCAGGCGAGCACCGCAGCCAAGACCAGCAACTTCATAGTCCGCAAAGTTTAACACCTGGCATTTTCTTCGCTGCCCCCACTAAAGTGCCGGAGAAGAAAAGGCGAATATGAGTGGGGGGAAACGGAAAAGCCATAGATCAACGGCAGGTTTAAAACTGCGCGCCCACCAGAGGCGGGAAAACAAAAAAGCCCTCAAGCTGGAATACCTGAGGGCCCATGCATGCAGAAAACATCGCGGAAAGAAATTACTTCAGCGACTTCACGTATTCCGCAACGGCCTTGGCGTCGTCCCCTGCAACTCCGCTGATGGCTTTCTTGTGCGGAGCCTTCTTGGCATCCTCGCCCTTGGTTAGCAGATCGGTGATCTGATCGACACTCAACGCGGTGCCCTTTAGTGCCGGGCCGATCTTGCCTTGCCCTTCGGGGCCGTGGCAAGCAGCGCACTTCGCCTTGTAAGTGGCCGCTCCGTCTGCTGCGAAGGCAGGCAGGGCGATCGAAATGGACAACGCAACCACGACCAACAGAACAATCAACTTGGTAATCCTCATGAGGTTCCTCCTAAGAGTAATGAAATAAAAATTTAAATCAGGGCCGAGCAACAACCCGAAATTGTACGATTGCGGGCATAAGCCGGAATGTGATTGCGCGCACATGAGTTTGGAGATTGCGCGCGTGAGGGGCAAGTGAAATTTGTTCACGTGGGAAACTCAAGATCCCCACCCCTTCGACTACGCCCAAGGCAGGCTCGCTCGCGCAAAACGCGAGAAGAGTGGCCCCGTTATCATTTATTTCTCAAACTGGGGCGCCTTCCTTGAATGTCAGGCTCTTTGGCTCGCGCGTTTCAACGCGCGCTCGAGCGTTTGGTCAAGGGCGGCCTTGGTTTTTTCGTATTCCTGCTGGCTGATGCGGCCTTGTTTGTGTTCGACTTCGAGGTCGAAAAGCTCGTCCTTTAACGCGTGGAGCAGCGCAGACGGAGACGAGCGTGGAGCGCCAGACCTGACGGGGTCTTCAGCCGGTCGGGATTCCTGGCTGGCACGAGAGTCGCGCACCGGGGCGACGACATATTCGTCATCCAGCGCGAAAGAAGCTGTGGCACGAGCCGTGCGGCCGGATTGCTGGCGGAAGGCTACGAAGACTCCACCAGCGGCGAGGGTCAAGCCCAGGCCGATGAGCATGGGCAGTTGGTAGCGCTGCAGCGGATTAGGAGCATCGATCGGCGGGCCAAGTCCGCCACCGGGGCGGCTTTCGGGTTGCGCGGAGCCCGTCGCGCTGGGCTCGCCGGCGTTCTGCTGGCGATCCTGCAGAGTGCCTTCTCCGGAAATCTTGAAGGCCAGCGGCTGGCCGACGCCGGCGCTGGAGGCGACCTGCACGTTGGCATCGGGCTGCTGGGGATCGTTCATGGACTGGAACTTGGTGCCGGTCGCGGCTGAAAACTGCATCGACTTGGGAAGAATGGCGACGAAATGTTGCAGCGGGTAAATGCTCTTGGGATCGATGTTGGCGCTGCCGGTGTAGGCGACCTGGTACGCGACCTCGAACTGCGTGGTGCCGGGACGAAGCGGGAAGAGAAAAGAGTAACGAGTTTTCTTGTCGTCCACGGGGACAGGCGCGGAATTGATAGGCTGACCGTTGGCGGTCATGGCGGAGCTTTGCACGATCTGAGCTCCCTCTGGAACGTAGAACTCGAGATTGCGTTCGTTCATCTGAGTGCGCGGAGGTTTGGAATTATTCTGCACGGCGAAGGCGCGCATAATCTCGAGCTGTCCCTGCTCGACTTGCACACGCATGATGTCGGCGACGACCTCGATGCCTTCAACTTTTTTGCCGACGTCATAGACTTCGACTTCGACGGACGTGGTTCCCGGAGGCGCCATGCGGTGATAGGTGACATCCTGATGGATGACGCGAATCAGGTGCGGGCCCTGGGCATCGAGTTTGAAACTGAAATTTCCCTTGGCGTCGGACTTGGTGCGTCCGGCTTCTTCCATGCCCTGGCCGAGGCTGAGGAGGACGACATCGTCTCCGGCGGAGGGCTTGCCGGTGGTGGCGTTTTTGACGGTGCCCGTAAGGGTCTGGGCCGAGGCGGAGAGCGCGAGCAGGAGAACGGCGAGGATCGTGTAGAGGGTGCTTACTGAAAACTCCTTGCGGGTGCAGGCGAGCACGGGGTCCTTCGACTGCGTGAATGCTCCGCTTTGCGGAGCATTCACTTCGCTCAGGATGACAGAGTTTGGCCGCGGCGCAGAGGCTTCGCTCAGGATGACAGATGTTTTCGTTGGGATCATGATCTCGCTTTTCTTGGCGCGGGTGCGGCGCCGGATTCCAGACGGGAGATTTCGGCCAGGAGTGTGGCCGCTTCCTCCTGCAACGACGCCTTAAGCGACCGATAGTCCACGTCCGGAACTTTGCCGGCAATGTATTCGAAGTTGAGGTCGCGGAGATTTTCGTAGACGGCGTCTTTGCGCTCGCGCAGGTACGAGGCGCGAGTTTTTTCCGGACCGAGATAGACGGGACCGGGAATGTGGAAGATGTAGAGCACGGAGGCTACGGTGATGACAGCGCAGCAGGCAAATACGAGCATCATAAGTCAGTCTCCTTGCGCGCCTGCTCGCGGAATCGATCGAACTCCGCGCCCGTGGCGGGACGCAGTCCGTCCGCAATGGCCGGGGTGGGGCGCTTCTTCCAGGCACGGACAATCAGGATGACGGTGGTCAAGCCAACAAAGAGCGCCGCGAAGGGCATGATCCAGGCGGTGCGATCGAAGCCGGTGGTCGTGGGCGCCGCGAGCACCGTGGGGCCGTATTTCTGTACGAAAGATTGTTCGACCAGGCTGTCGCTGTCGCCGCGCGTGACGGCGACCATGAGCTCGTTGCGCATGCCGTCGGAATCGGGGCAGCCGACGTGATTGCACTCCAGCAGGATCTGGTTGCAGCCGCAGATGCACATCATCTGATGGCCGATTTCGTTGAAGCGGGTGGAGGGATCGGCGGCGCCGGAAAAGGCGAAGACGGCGAGGGAGAGCAAGGCGCATTCGAGAGCGCGGCGGGGAATCGAGTTGGATTTTATTTTCATGAGTAAATCGGACAGCCGATGGCGGCTGTCCCCACAAAAACCTCTCCCTAGAAAAATCTTTCTACTTACAGCAGACGAATGCGTCTACCCGTACATTTAATCGCCGGTCGCGACAGGCGCGGCGTGTTCGATCAGCCTGGCTGCCGTGACGCGGGATACCGCTGGGGCGTTCGGAACCAGAGCCAGGACGGTGCCGCCGAGGATGATCCAGACGCCGAGCCAGATCCACATGACCAGCGGGTTCAGGTGCGCTCGGATGATGGGCTGTCCATTTTCGTTTTGTCCCTCGTAGACCAGATAGAGGTCCTCTTTGAGGGTTGAGCGGATGTCCGGTTTCGTGGACGCCTGCTGGCTTGCCTTGTAGAACAGGCGCTGCGGCGTGAGCGTGTCGATCATCTTGCCATTCTGGTACACGTCCATGATCGCCCACTCGCTGGAATAATTCGGATTGTCATCCTGTGTGTAGGATCGGCAGACAAGATCGTAACTTCCGATTCGCATGTGGTCGCCGTAAGCCAGGCCTTTTTCGGATTCCTTGTCCTGATTGAACGCGGAGCCGGCGAGGCCGATGATGACGACTACGACGCCGAAGTGGACGATGTAGCCTCCGTAGCGGCGGGTGTTGCGGTGGGTGAGCTGGACCATCGAGGCGAATATGCCTTGGCCGGATTTTTCCGAGATGACGCGGCCGCCGCGGTAGAACTCGCTGGCCACGGTAAGCGTCACGAGAACGCAGAGGCCGATGGCCATCAGCGAATAGAAATAAGAAACATCCTGCCAGGGGCGAAGTCCGAAGGGAGATCCCCAGCTGGAAGGAGTGATCATCAGGAAAACCATCACCGCAACGGAGCCAATGGCTGGCCACAGGAAATTGCGCTTGAGACTTTCCAAGGATGTTTTGCGCCAGGCGAGCAACGGGCCGATCGCGGTGAGGATCAGGAGCAGGAGCGCAACAGGAATGGCGACGCGGTTATAGAACGGCGCGCCGACCGTGACTTTGTTGCCTTGCACGAGTTCGGAAATCTTGGGGAACCACGTTCCCCACAGCACGGTGAAGCAGAGCAGAACGAAGAGAAGATTGTTGAACAAGAAACTCGATTCGCGGGAGACCAGCGATTCGAGTTTGTGCTCGCTGCGCAGGTGGCTCTGGTTCTTGAGAAAGAAGAAAAGGAAAACCGCGAAGCTGATGGAAAGAAACCAGGCAAACCAGCTTCCGATGGATGACTGCGCGAAGGCGTGAACAGAACTGATGATGCCGCTGCGGGTGAGGAATGTGCCGAGAATGGCGAGCCAGAACGTGGCGAAGACCAGCCACATGTTCCACACCTTCAGCATGCCGCGTTTTTCCTGCATCATGACGGAGTGCAGGAAAGCGGTGCCGACCAGCCAGGGCATCAACGAGGCGTTCTCAACGGGATCCCATCCCCAGTAGCCGCCCCATCCGAGGACGGCATAGGCCCAGTGGGCGCCGAGAAAAATTCCGCAGGTTAAGAATCCCCAGGTCACCATGGTCCAGCGGCGCGTGATGTGGATCCATTTCTCGCCGGGATACTTCATGATGAGCGCGCCGAGGGCGAAGGCGAACGGCACGGTGAAGCCGACGTATCCGAGATAGAGCATGGGCGGATGGATGACCATCTCGGGATATTGCAGAAGCGGGTTGAGGCCGCTGCCGTCGGGGCGGAGCGGGCCTTCGAGTATGCCAAAAGGATTCGCGGCGATATTAACGAGAGCCAGGAAGAAAACCTGAACGCCGGCTAGGACTACCGATGCGTAAGCGAAGAGGCGAGGATCAGTCTTATAGCGAAGGCGGAGAACGAAGCCGTATCCGGCCAGCAGGAGCGACCAGAAAAGCAGAGAGCCTTCCTGGCCGGACCACAGCGTTGCGAACTTGTAAGGAGCGGGGAGATCGCGATTGCTGTGATGAAAAATATAGGCGATGGTGAAGTCGTCGCGAAAGGCGGAGACGACAAGAGCAATGGCGGCGAGCAGGACCGCTCCGAATATCACGATGCCGGCGCGGCGGGCGGTTTCCCCCAGGCGTTCCCACGCGGAATCTCCCGGAAAGAATAAAGACACCAGGCCGATTCCAAACGAGTAGACGCTCAAAGCCAAAGCCAGGAGCAAGGCAAAACTACCAATGTACGCCATGTAAGGGAACCCCAAGGTATTTTTTCAGAAACGGGGGTTTGAGGCAAACGGGGAAGAGGCCAAAGGTGGGAAGCGGAGGAAATTAGACGCGTGGCGCGGACGTTCCCGCCCACGGACGGCGGCCGGGGCTCGGCCGCCAAGGTGGTGCTGGGGAGCGTTAGGCGGTCTGTTGTTGGCGATAGCGCTGACGGACTTCGCGTTCAGCGGTGAGCCAATCCTCAGTTTCGTGACCGGGTTCGAATCCGCGGCGCTCAGACATGAGGTAGGCGAGACGGCGGATCTCGTCATCGAGTTTGATGGGAACAATGCTGGCCCGGGCTTCCGTTTTTACAATGGTTGGCTTTCTGGATGGCTTCGTGGGTTCGGGTTGAGTGATTGCTGGGGCATTTTTCTCCGCCGTGGTCAGGTCAGCCGATGTGGCTTCCACGGAAGGAATGCCGACTTCACCGTTTGTCTTCTTGGGAAATTTCGATTTGGCCATAGTTGCGTACTCCTTGCAAGCTCCTAAGTTCAGGAATGATTGGATTGGTTGATGAAGGAACAACATGTGAATTGCCCCTACTCTTAAATCGGTTACAGGTGAAAGAGTTTTCGATGTGCTTTTACTATAGCGCTTCTGGGCCTGTGGATGGGAGCAAGTCGCACAAATAATTTCGATACGCGCGCACGGAAATTCCAAAATGAAACGCGAATTTTGCGGACACGGAGTGGGTGGGGCAAGCGTGGGAATGAGGGCAAAGACCGACTAAGGGATGCCCTCATCGCGCAAGTGAGAGTGGGTTGAGTATTGTAACCATTACACTCCTTGACGCTTCACGGCGCGGTACCCGGATGATCTGAATTCCTTTAGGCCCTGCCGTTTGAAGCACGGTTCAGCAGCCTTTTTAGGTTGGCTCGTTTTTTCTTCCTATGTGCGGAATGGTATGCCTGCCACTCCACGCAGCGCACGTTCGTCGCCTGCGCCCGCTTTTCATAGCACCGCCGATTGCCGACTCCGAAGCAGATACAGACCATCGTCCAAGTGCTGGAAACAGTTGTGGAAGTGGCGCTATACTTGCCTGCAGCGCATCCTATTTGTTTTCAGTACGATAACCTGCGTACGTTGGTTCATATACAAACGTAATCTATGCATTGTGCTTCCCTTCTGACACCATAGGTCACAGCCCGAGGTACCGTTGACGAGAGGTCTGGTTTGGTCCTGCCCCTTTGATACCTATACACAGAAATGAAGTAGTGAGAAGTTGTAATGAGAAGTACATCCGGCCAGGGAGTGAGGTAGGGAAAATGAAAAAGGAAAAGATCGAACGCTATACCTTGTGGGTGTTGGCGGTCGGCATGTTATTGGCTGTTAGCTTCAAGGTCGCGGAGTCTGTTGTACACGACTATCACGATTTACAGCGGGAAATTCATGAGCCACAAGCGACACAGGCGGACAACCATGGCGCGGGCCAATAGTCCTTGCACTGGACCCTTTCTCCGGTCCTGGCGGTTTTGTGTTCACCTCACCTCCATATCAAGGTTTGTTGTTTGACCACTTCTTCTCCGGGAATGCCTGGCGGCAAGCTCAGCAATAATCGAATCGCAAGAGTGCCCCTCAATCACCTGCTTCTAGAACAGCTCCCACGCACGAGCTACGCTTGCGTGCGTTCGCGCCGCGCGGGCGGGGGGCGGTCAAAGTCAAAATTGGGGTTTCTGGATCGTGGGTGGGGGGGAGGGAGCATTTTGCCGTCGCCTTATACCACCCCATCAAACGGTAGGAGGGGTAGTAGGGCCTGCGAGCCTTTATCACACTGAGCGAGGCGATGGCTCAGGCTGAGGCGGCAGCAAATCAAAACCACGAAGGACACGAAGTCACAAGAAGGAACCCTCGACAATGAATTCCTTCGTGCTCCTTAGTGCCCTTCGTGGTTAAAGGTTTTTCCGTCGGCCCACAAACTACGTGGGCCTCAGGATGACACGGCCAATGAGACTCTGCGGGTAGCTCAGGGCGCGACGTCCTTCACGTGCGTCGCGATGTACCACTTGTTCCCGAACGCGTCCTTCACGCCGGCGTTGCGGTCGCCGTAGGGTTGGTCGGTTGGCTCCTGGAACGAGGTTGCGCCTGCCGCCAGAGCCTGCCGGTACACAGCGTCCATGTTGGGCACGTACAGGTAGAACATCGCCGGCATGGGCTCATACTTTCCGGGGGCTTCGCCCATCTCGACCACCGAGTCGCCCACCCGAACCACGGCATGGTGTATCACTCCGTCCGGAGAGGCGAACTTGGCGACTTCCTCAGCTCCAAAGGCGCGCTTCAGGAAGCTGATCAACGGCTCCGCCCGCAATGGAAGCAGGTACGGATTCACGGTGTGCAGTCCCTTGGGAACGTAGCTTTCGCCTTTGGCTGTGGCGATATACCAGAAGTTCCCCGCAGGGTCCTTCACGCTGGCCGAGCGCTCGCCGTAGTCCTGATCGCGAATTTCATTGATCAGCGTCGCCCCGGCCGCCAGCGCCTTCTTTGTGACCGCGTCGGCGTCCTTAACGTAAACATGCAAAGCATTTGGCTGCAGCGTGGCGGGGAACTTATGCCCCGGTGTGCCGCCGCCCATCATCACGATGGAATCTCCAATGCGCAACTCGCCATGTACGCCGCCGATCGGAGTGTTCACCCGCAGCATCTCCTCAGCACTGAACACGTCCCGGGCGAAATCCAGAAGTGCATTGCCGTCCTCGGCCACCAGGTAGGGCGTCACCATGCGGAATCCGGGACGAACTGGGTCAACTCCCTTGCCACCTCTCGGCACATGCCCGCCTTCGGGCCCCCTAGTCATGCCCTTCATGCGCCGGCGCATCTCCTCGGCCGACATCTCCTCTTTGACGGTGTACACGCCCCACGAATACCCAAAGGGATCTAGCAGCAGCGCATCGCGGTGTCCGTAGAACTGGTCTTGAGCCGGACGAACGACCTTCATCCCAGCCGCCACCGCATGTTCCGCAAAGGCATCGACATCATCGACTCGAACCGACATTGAAATCGGCGAGCTTCCCAGCGTCTCGGCGCTGAAGCGGCCTCCCTCGGGCCATTCGCCGGTAATATCGATGGTTGAATCGCCGATCATGATCTCGGCGTGCGGGATGCGTCCGCCAACCTCGAAACGGAAAGTTTCTTTCGCTCCCAAAGCGCGCTGGTAGAACTCAATCGCTTTGGCAGGATCTCGGAAAGCTAATCTGGGTGATGCAGTCGTGCGAACGGCTGCGACGGGTTCGGCAACGGTAGACATACGTTTTTTCCCTTCCAGTTCGGATTTCAATCGTGCCTTGAAACTCGCACTCGGCAGATTGCGCATTTCCGCCGCGATGCGAACTAACGGCTCGATCTCCGACCCCGCTTTGCCGACTCTTCCATCATTCCGCGCCAGCATTGCCTCGACAGCCTGGTTGAGCTGCTCGATCTTTTTCTGTTCGCCACTTCCCGGATTTAGAGAGCGCTTAGGCATCGGCACCCTCCATGCGCGCGCGTAAGTTGCTCAACGCGCGAAACTGTAACTGCTTAACCGCACCTTCCGTCTTGCGAATTTCCCTCGCGACTTCCTTGATGCTTTTCTGTTCCACAAATCTCAGCACGACCACATTCTTCTGCTCGGCGGGCAACGTATCAACCAGCTTGAACAGCGTAGCCCGCCGCTCGACTTCTTCGATCTCTGCCGGGCTCACTTGCGCCGCGTCGATCTTTTCATCGTCGGAGATCTCCCGGCCCGATCGCTGCCAGCGATCCGAAATCAAGTTCGCCGCAATCCGGAACAGCCAGGCCGCAAACGGAATGCCTCGCCACTCAAATCGCTTCAAATTAGCCAGCGCCTGATGAAATACCTCGGCGGTCACATCCTCCGCTTCGGCGCGATCCCGCACTCTCCGCACCACGTAGGCATACACGCGCTCGAAGTTGACCTCATACAAGTCGGCAAAGCGGGCGGGATCCTGCTGTGCAGCTTCGATCTGAAGCCGCTCGTCCGCTTCTTTTTTCAGAGCCTTCAACGATTTCTCCGCGGTCTTGCCTTACACAGGATAAATCCCCCGGATGGAGAAAAAGGTTACGGCAAGGAAAATAGAAATGCTACATTTTCATGAGCCCCAGGCCGCCGGAGTGCATCCAAATCCGCATCCTGATGTGACGGAGAGTCCCACATGGAAGCAGTCACAGGAGTTTTCGCTACCCGATCCGCTGCCGAGCGTGCCCTGCGTGATGTGCACAACACCGGCATTCCGTCCGACAAAATCACCCTTCTGACGCCTGGAACCGAGGACCAGGTCGAGAAGGAGATTCACTCCGTTCCGACCGACGCGACCGAGCAGCCCGGCATGGGAACCGCCATGGGCGCGCTGCTGGGCGGAGGAATTGGCCTCACCGGAGGCTCTGCCCTGATGGCGCTGGTCCCGGGAGTCGGCCCCATCACCGCCGTTGGCCTTTTAGGCGCCGGAGTTCTCGGGGCTGCAGGCGCAACGATCGGAGCGACCGCCGGAGGGAAAGTGGAGAGAGATAGCTACAAGGGACTGCCCGAAGACGAAATATTCGTGTATGAAGACGCTCTCCGCAAAGGCCGCAGCGTCGTTGTTGCTTTGGCTGAGAACGACGGCCAGGCCTCGCTGGTTCGCGACTTGCTGCACCGGGACGGCGCGGAATCCGTGGACGCGGCCCGCGAGCAGTGGTGGATGGGCTTGCGCAGCGACGAGCACGCGCACTATGAAACCTCTGGCAGAGATTTTACCGATGACGAAAAGTTCTACCGCTTGGGCTTTGAAGCCGCTCTGCATGCGCGCACCCGCTGCATGGAGTTCGATCAGGTCTCGGGTGAGATGAATGCCGCTCTCGAAGACGTGCAGCGCCAGTTCCCGGGAGCGCAAGTGGAAGAACCGTTCACCCGCGGCTATCAGCGCGGCCGAGAGCACTATCAACGGCTCTGCGATGAAAACAAAGCCGCCTGACAAAAAGGGGTACGGACGCTCACAAAAATCCCCTGTGAACCCCAGTGCCCCCTGTGGTGAAAAGTCTTTCTAGGCCGGACGGTAATACAGTTCCTCCAGCGCCTTCTGCACGCGTTCCGAAAGCGCCGCCAGATCCTTCATCGTCAACCCGGCAGTCGAGATCGGCGCGCCCACCCGCATCTCCAGCGGACGGCACTTGATGTGGTAAGTATTCATCGGCAGCAGTTCGTAAGTCCCAACCAGCGCCACGGGCACAATGTCCACCTGCGCCTTAATCGCCAGAAAGAATGCCCCGGGCAGAAATGGCTTGATCTCGCCGTCCGGCGTGCGTCCGCCCTCGGGAAAAATCACCAAGGGCAGGCCGTCTTTGAGCCCTTTCAGAGCCGCCCGGATGCTGCTGATCGAGTGCGACGGATTCTGCTGATCGATGCAGACCTGCCCTGAGCGCTTCAATTGCCAGCCCACCACCGGATACGACAGCAACTCCTTCTTGAAGGCGATACGGAACTGGAACGGCAGATTCACGTACAGCACGGGAATATCGAGCGCCGAGGCATGATTCGCGGCATAGACGTGCGGTTTGGATCTGTCGATCTTATCGAGCCCCGTCACCTTCACGGGCGAATAGATCGTCTTCATGATCAGCGACGACCAGGTTGCCGAAAACCAGTGCAGCCTTCGACCGTTGCGGTCGAACATCCCGCCCGGCAACGCCACCAAGCCCATCACCAGCGTGTAGAGCCAGATCAGCGGATCGAAGATCAGGTACGAGCGCAAGCGGCTCAGCCAGCCGTATTTGACGCCAGCGATGGCATGCGGGCTCAGGCGGGGCTGCGCGATTTCGACCGCGAGGGGGCCTTCACTTTCAACTTGACCGCTCTCCACCGGCTCGGCTGATGACTTCAATTCCTGCACACTTCCATTCTAAGAGAAAAAGACGGCGGAGGTTGCACGTCAGATGCGCAATCCCAGCAGGTGCATCGCTTCTCCCACAAGATAAATAGATCCCGTCACCACCACGACGGCTGGCCCCGTGGCAATCGCCAGACCAGTTTCGAGAGCCATTTTCACGTCCGGGATCGTCTCGACTTCCGTTCCCGTGCGGCTGGCCGATTCGCGAATTTCTTCTGCGGAAGCCGCCCGCGGATTCTCCGGACGCGTCGCAATCACCCGCACCGCCAGCGGGAACAAAATTTCTGTCATCTCTGAGATTGCCTTGTCGCGCATCGCCCCGAAAACGAAAATCAGCGGACGGTCGTCATAGCGCTCCGAAAGGGCGGAGCGCAGGGCCCATGCTCCTGCTGGATTATGCGCCACATCAAGGATCAGTTCGGGCGAGCCGGCACGCGCAGGAATCACCTGGAATCTCCCCGGCCAACGAGTTTCTCGAATTCCGCGCTCGATCGACTCAGGCGTAATCCCTGCAAATCCTTTCTTGCCCAGTTCTTCCGCCGCCGCAATGGCCAGCGCCACATTGCGCAGCTGATGCCGTCCCACGAGGGGAGTCTCGACAAGAATCTCGGTCCCCATGACCTGCAGGGGATATCGGTAGAGATGATTTTCAACCCTGTGTTCCTCTGTGCCCCCTGTGGTGAAAGCCCTCCCGCGAGTCGGTAAAAGATAATCCCCGCTCCCCGGCGACACCGGAGGCACATACTGCACCGCGCTCACACCGACCGCGTCCAAATCCAGAATCGTATTCCCGATCACGTCATTCGCTTCCGGCTGCTGCGGCAACGTCACCACCACGCCACCACGGCGAATGATCCCAACTTTCTCCCGCGCAATCTCTCCCACGGTGTTCCCCAGAAACTTCTGATGGTCGAGCGAAATATCGGTAATCACGCTGACCACTGGCTCGACCACGTTGGTCGCGTCCAGCCGCCCGCCCATGCCCACCTCGAGCACAGCCACATCGACCCGTTCCCGCGCAAAGTGAGCAAACGCAATCCCCGTCATCATTTCGAAAAAGCTGGGATGCCACGGTAGTTCTCCCCGCTCGACCAGAGGGCCGGCGATCCCATCAATCTCACCGTGCAACGCGGCGAATTCGTCGTCGCCAATCTCTTTCGCGTTTATCCTAATGCGTTCGTTAATTCGCACCAGATGCGGCGACGTATAAAGCCCCGTCTTCAGCCCGGACGCGCGCAAAATCGAAGCCAAGGTCGCCGCCGTCGAACCTTTCCCGTTCGTTCCCGCAATCAGAATGCTGGGGAACTCCCGCTCGGGATGGTTCATCTCCCGCAGCAGCACGCGCATGTGCTCCAGGTCGAACTTGTGCGAAGGCGTATTCGCCAACTCGTGACCTAAAGCAAACATGCTCGCCACCGCGGTTTCGTAGGACATGCAAAAGCTGCTAGCTTCTAGCTGCTAGCTCCTCTGATTTCAGATTATCAAAATTGACGTGGGATTCAGGCCTGTAGGCCCGTGGATCGATTCCGGAACGCCGGGGCGTCGGCACTTGAGGCTTGGCTAGAAGCTAACCGCTAGGAGCTAGAAGCTGGCGTCATAAAATCCAGCGCCCGAGCAATATAAGGCTTCAGCTGTTTGCGGGGGACCACCGCGTCCAGCATTCCGTGTTGCAGCAGAAACTCGCTGCGTTGAAAACCGGGCGGCAGCTTCTGCCGGATCGTCTGTTCGATCACCCGCGGTCCGGCAAAGCCGATCAGCGCCCCTGGTTCCGCGATGTTCAAGTCGCCCAGCATGGCAAACGACGCAGTCACGCCGCCGGTGGTGGGATCGGTTAACAGGGAAATGTAGGGAACCTTGGCCTTGTCCAGCTTCGCCAGCGCCGAAGAAATCTTGGCCAACTGCATCAGGCTGATCACGCCTTCCATCATCCGGGCGCCGCCCGACGCTGAAACAATGATCAGCGGCGTGCGCGAATCCCCCGCGCGCTCCACCGCCCGCGTAATCGCCTCGCCCACCACCGCTCCCATGCTGCCGCCGATAAACGAATATTCCATCACGCTGGCAATCACGGGCCGCCCCATCAGCTTGCCGTGGGCGTTGATCACCGCATCCTTCAGCCCTGTGTCCTTCTGCGCCTGCTTCAGCCGCGAGGAATAAGGCTTCAAATCCACAAACTTCAGAGGGTCTGTCGAAGAAATATTCGCGTCGAAAATCTCGTACTGGTTCTCGTCGAGCAACTGTGCTAGCCGCGTCCGCGCATCGATCCGAAAGTGCTTATCGCACTTCGGGCAGACATTCATGTTCTCTTCCAGATCTTTCTTCCAGATGATCTGCCGGCAGCTCTCACACTTCACCCACAACCCTTCGGTCTTGACACGCTTCTCTCCCGAAGTGTCCAGTTCCCCGGTTTCTCGTTTGAACCAAGCCATAAGAAGAATTTGGTAATTGTCTAATTTAGTAATTGGGTAATTTGAAATACTCAGCGCCGGTTTTCAATTACTCAATGACTCAATTTTTCAATTTCTCAATCTCAGTACTCGATTCCTCTCTGCGCCATCACGCCCTTCTCATATGCGTGCTTGACCTGGCGCATCTCTGTTACTGTGTCGGCCGCCTCGACAATTGTGGGGTGTGCGTTCCGCCCCGTCAAGATCACATGCACCATTTCCGGCTTCTTCTTCAAACTTTCCACCACTTTCGCCGGGTCGAGCATCCCGTAGCTGATGGCATAGTTGATCTCATCCAGCACCACCAGGTCCCACTCGCCCGACTGAATCGCCCGATCAGCCTCCGCCCAAGCTTCCTCGACCATCCGAACATCTTCGGGATCCGGTCTTTCCGTTCCCACCTTCACAAAGCCGCGGCCCATCTGTTTCATCACAAACTTGTCGCCGAAGGCCTGCACCGCGTCCAGTTCGCCGTAATGCCAAGACCCTTTCAGAAACTGCAGCATCAGCACCCGCATTCCCTGACCCACGGCCCGCAGGGCTGTGCCCATGGCTGCTGTGGTCTTGCCCTTGCCGGGTCCGGTGTTCACGATGATAAGGCCGCGCCGAATATCCGCCATCAACGAATCTCGAACCTCCGATTCTACTAGAACATACCCGCCGAATTGAGCGCCGCGGCTGATTCATTTTGAGACGAACGCCATTGTCGGCTCCAAGAATTCCTAAGCTCTTTACCGATCTGCTGCCTTCATAGGTTCCGGTGACACATCTTTCCTGAGTTTGTGGCATGCTGGGTGAAGTTTGTTTGGGGAATCTTCGTAGGGGCGAACTTTTCCACGGAACTCGTGCATCCAATTCTGCGTAGTTCTGTCAGGTGGATTTCTGTCCCCTCGCAAGCCGCGGAGGTCTCATCGTGATCTACAAATGTGTTTTGTTATTGTGCACCCTCCTTGCATCCCCCCCACTCTTTGCGGCTCAGCATGTCGCGGTTCGTTCTAAGTCCTCGATAGACGCTAGCGATCAGGAGACGATTCGCCAGATTATCGAGATGGAGCGCCAGGCGAAAGAAGCGAGCCTTCATCGCGATCCCGAATTCCCGGAACGCACTCTCGCCGACGACTACGTCGCCATTACTCCGCTGGGACAAGTCACCACCAAAAAAGACTCAGTCTCTGCCCGCAAGAGCGGCCAACTTCGCTATGACACGATCGACATCACCGACATGGTCGTACGGCTTTACGGTGATACCGCCATCGTCACCGCCCGCGCCGATGTCAAAGGTCATCAGCTCGGAGAAGATTTCAGCGGTCCTTATCGCTACACGCGGGTCTGGGTTCGCCGTTCCGGCCGCTGGCAAGCAGTAAGCTACCAGGCGACGGTTACGCAGTAATGTCGCCTCAGCTTATGCTCTACCGTTTTTGTGGGGACAGCCGCCCTCGGCTGTCCCGCCGTGAAGCGGCGTCATTCATTAGGCCCCCACCCAAGTGGCGGGAAAGAGGAAACGGAAGGACCCGAGTCCCGTAGGGACGACGTACCCACCTGTTTCATGAACCACTCGATCGCCGCTGTCAATGCCCGCTATGGTATGGGTGCCCCTTCAAAATCGTGAACGCCCGGTACACCTGCTCCAGCAGGATCACACGCGCCAGTTCATGCGCGAGAGTCATCTTCCCGAGAGAGACGACATGCTGCGCCGCTGATCTCGCCTCCGCTCCGAACCCGTCCGCCCCGCCAAGGGCGAACACCAAAGGCAGCGGATTGCGCTCCTGATAATCTCCCAGAAATTTCGCGAATTGTTCTGACGAAAATTCCTTGCCGCGCGAATCCAGCAGAACCAGCGTCGATTTCGTTCTCGCGGATGGGCCAAACTTCGCCAGCAAGTCCGCCTCATCGCGCAGCGTAATCCCCTGGACCGGCGAGTAGCGCGAGATCCTTTTCAGATATTCTTCCGTGAGCGCCGCAATCGCCAGTTCTTTCGTCTTTCCGATCCATGCAATCTTCAGCTTCACGAGGTTGGCCCGTCACTTCTTCCCCGACGCAAATACCACCGACGCCCCAAACGCGATCTTCTCTCCATCCCAGTACCGCGCGACCGCTTGATGCACCTCGGCATGAATCTGCGGCCACTGATCCGCGGGTACTCGCTCCAGCATCGGACGAAACGGCACCGCGACCGCCCGATTCTGTTCCCAAACTTCTTCCGCCGGTCCAGGCCAAGCCCAGGGCAGCGTCTTCGTTTCTTCCTCCACCTCGCTGAATCCGGCGCTCCGCAGTACTGCTGACAAGCTTCCGGGCTCGGCAAAACGAAACGGATTCGGTCCTTCCGGCTCCAGCAACGGACCGCCCACATGCCGGTGCACCACGCCCATCATGCTCTGCCAGTACGGTTGGTCAAACGGACCCCACGCCAGAAAGCAAGCTCGCGCACCCGGCCTCAACACGCGCCACAGTTCACGCAACGCTCCCTCGGGATCACGAAAAAACATCACGCCGAATCGCGACGTAGCCAGATCAAAGCTGTTATCGGGAAAGGGCAGCGAATGAGCATCCGCCTGCCGAGCCCTGAAGTTGTCCAGCCCGCGCGCCCGCGCCCGCTTCTCCGCGATTTCCAGCAGGTCCGCGCTCAAGTCGAGCGCCGTGACGTGTCCCTGCGGCCCAACCCGCGCGGCCAGGCTGATCGCAGGCTCGCCCGTGCCGCTGGCCAAGTCCAAAACCTGCATCCCTGGCGATGGCTTCGCGTATTCCACCAGCGCGTCGGTGACCGGCTGCCCCATCGCCGCCGACTTTGCCTTCCACTTCTCTGATGCGACCAGCCGATATTGCGATCCCCAACTGGGCTCGGCCTCGGGCTTGGAGGACATAGGAGTTTCTTAAGTCAGGAGTTCCCGCAGCAAAACTTTCAGGCTCTCACTTTTCTCTTCTTCTTCGCGCCAGCGGACTTGCCTGTGCTGGCGCTCTTGCGCGCGCGCGTAGCTGTCTTGAGATCAGCCGGTTTCAGATGCTTGGCCGACTTCCACAGCCGCTCCAGATCGTAGAACTTCCGCGCCCGCTCCGAAAACACGTGCACCACGAAATCCACGTAGTCAATCAGCACCCACTCCGCCTGGTTGTAGCCCTCGACGTTGTTTGCACGGATTCCCGCGGCCTTCAGCCGCAATTCCACCTCATCGGCAATGGCTTGCACTTGCCGCGGGTTCGTCCCGCTGCACAGCACAAAATAATCGGTGAACGCTCCCGACCCTTTTTCCATCTCCAGGATGCTGAGTTCTTCGGCCTTTTTTTCCAAGCAGGCTTGAATCGCGGCGGCAACTTGCTTTTTGAGTTCGCTCTTCTTCATTCGGTCGCTAGTCGTGGATCAGTCGTTCGCTCCATAAGATTGTAACTGAGCTTTGCTGTCGGCTCTGCGTGGTGAGCGCTACTTGCCCGCGGTTTTCGCTTCGGCGGCCGCGAGTTGGCGCAATTTGGCCATGGTGGCTGCGGAAGGATCTTTCCGTTTCCCGCTTTTGTTCCGCCTTTTCGTCTTGGTCACATAATGGTTCTGAGCCATGCCATTCTCCTCATCTTCTTCTTTTATTGGGGATATCCGAAGCGCGCCAGGCGTTTGCTAACCCGTGATTCGCGCGCTATCCATTGTAACCGACCGCAAAAATGTAGCCACGGACGCATTCGTCCGTGGTTGCGCGCAAAGCGCGCAATGAAGTCCCTTGAAGTGGGCAATGGCGCCAAGGTTCCCGGCAAGCCATAAGGCCCGCCGCCCTCATCGGTAGAGTCCCATCTTCTTGATATATTCCGCCACGGCCGGCTCTACAAGCCGTCCCAAAGGTTTCCCCGCCGCCACAGCCTGCCGAATCGACGTCGCCGATGCCGGCTGTTGCAGGTCCCCCAGCAGATGAATCGTCGCCCCCGGCAGCACCAAGTCTCCCGTCGCCGCCTGTTTGTGAAACGGCTTGGTGACCTCCGCCCGCGGACGCAGGCTTTCCGGCAGCGCGTTCGCCACATCCGCCAGCGAGTATCCCGGACGTCCCGCCACGATGAACTCGCACTCCCGAAACAGGGCCTCCGCCTGATTCCAGCTCGCGATCTCCGCGAACGCATCCATCCCGATCAACAGAAACAACCGGTCGCTCCTCTTAAATGTCTGCTTCAACCGGCGCACGGTATCGATCGTATAGTTCGGCTTACCCGGCTTGCGGCTCGTGTTGCTTTCTTCCGGCGCCTCCAGTAAAGATGGAACGAATGCTTTCTCTTCCGCGGTGGCCAATGCCAACATCGCGTACCGGTGGGCAAATGGTGCCAGCGGCCGCTGCTGTTTATGCGGAGGCAGGTTCGCCGGAACAAAACAAACTCGATGCAGCTTGCACCTCTCCAGCGCGGCTCGCGCCACCGCCAAGTGTCCGCGATGCACCGGATCAAACGTTCCGCCAAATAATCCAATATTCATGCCCGCTCTTCGTCCCGCATAGGCTCCAGATTCAACGCCGAACTTGCAACCCAAATCATACCCTCCGCCTGCCGCAGTCCGCACCCACAGTGTCCGGTTGGCCGCTGGCGCGCAGGAGAATGGACAACTCAATTTGCTCCGTCCGTCTTTCAGAAATGAACTCCTGTAATGTTCTCCTTCTTCACTTCTCGAATTAGGATAACGGACATGCGAGTAACTCTCCCCCTACTCCGCATCCCGCCCGCTCGTGCGCCCATTTTGCGTTATGGAGTGGCCGTACTCAGCACAGCGCTTGCGCTGATCCCCACGGTTCTGCTCGCCGACGTTTCTGAAAGCCGCCTCGCTCTGTTCGGTGTCGCCGTCATGATCAGCGCCTGGTACGGCGGATGGAAGCCCGGCATCGTCGCGACCTCATTCGCCCTGACCGTGATTGCCTATTTTTCCCTGGTCGGAAAGCATTCGCCCGATCAATTGCGCACCGCGATCCTTCGCATGTCGTTGTTCTTTTTCATCGCCATGCTCGTCTGCTGGCTCAATGAGGCTTTGCGCGTCGCCCAGGAGAGCCTCCGGCGTTCCGAGGCCAACTTCCGATCGCTGGTCACCAACGCTCCCTACGGGATTTGCAGCTGTGATTCCAGCGGAAAAATCCTAGACGCCAATCCCGCGTTCCTCGCTCTGCTCGGCCTGACCTCGGTCAACGACTTGCTTGGTCAGCACATCTACAGCCTTTATTCCGATACCGATCAGTGGTTCGATTTGGCCGACTATCTCCGGTCGTCGGCCCCTTTCAAAGGCCTCACGGCGGAATGGAAGCGCAAAGGCGGCAGCACCGTCGTCCGCATCTCGGGCCGCTCGGTGTCCAACGGGCGCAATGAAGGGAAGGTATTCGAACTGTTTGCCGAAGATGTCACCGAACGGCGCGCCCTTGAGCAGCAACTGCGCCAGTCGCAAAAAATGGAAGCCGTTGGCCGCCTCGCCGGAGGCATCGCTCACGACTTCAACAACCTGCTCATGGTGATCTCGGGCTACTCCGAGTTTCTCCTCGAACGTCTCGGCGCCGAACCTCATCTGCGCGGCCCGGCCCAGGAGATCGCCAGTGCCGCCGAACGCGCTTCCTCACTGACTCGCCAGTTGCTCGCCTTCAGCCGCAAGCAGATGCTCGCCCCGCGCATCATCAATCTCAACCACATTGCCACCGAGAATCTGAAGATGCTCACCCGCATGATCGGGGAAGATATCGACCTCGTGCTCGTCCCCAGCCAGAATCTCTGGTCGGTGCGCGCTGACGCCGGCCAGATCGAGCAGGTCATCATGAACCTCGCCGTGAATGCCCGCGACGCCATGCCCTCCGGCGGCAAGCTCACCATCGAAACTTCCAACGTCACTCTCGACGAAGAGTATGCCCGCCTCAAAACTCCTCTTCGCCCCGGCGATTACGTCATGGTCGCCATCAGCGACACCGGCGCCGGCATGGACGCCGAAACTCAGTCTCACATTTTTGAGCCTTTCTTCACTACCAAGGGACCCAAGGGCACCGGCCTTGGTCTTTCCACCGTCTACGGCATCGTGAAGCAAAGCGGCGGATATGTCTGGGTCTACAGCGAGATAGGACGAGGCACTACCTTCAAAATTTATCTGCCGCGCGTAGCGGGCACTGGAGAGACCGCGGTACAAGTTCCTGCGCAGATTCAATCGCAGCGAGTGGAACCCGGCACGGAAACAATTCTGCTTGTCGAAGACGAAGCCAACCTGCGCTACCTGGCCCGCCAGTATCTCGAAAAACAGGGATACAAGGTGATCGAGGCCGCCGACGGCGCCGTCGCTATGCAGATCGCTGTCGCCCATGAGGGGGTGATCCATCTCCTGCTCACCGACGTCATCATGCCCGGCATGAATGGACGCGAATTGGCCCAGCGCATTTCAGAAATTCGCCCTAACGTGAAAGTTCTCTACATGTCCGGTTACACCGAAAATGTGATCGGACACAACGGCACGCTGGACGCCGGCGTGCGCCTGCTCCAGAAGCCCTTCAACCTTCGCGACCTCAAAAACAAGGTGCGCGAAGTGCTCGATGCAACTCCAACTCCCCCGGAGGTCGTTATGCCTACGCAGTCTATCGCTACCGAAGCCGCCCTGCGTGCGCGGGAGGTTCCACCCGCCCGCGCGCAACGTTTCCAGCTCCACTTGCCTCTGCGCTATCGCCGTCTCGGCGAAAAGGATTGGCATGTCGGCACTACCGAAAACATCAGCCGCTCTGGATTGCTCTTCCAGAGCGACGATATCCTCCAGCCCAGCGTGCAACTGGAAATCAATCTGGTGCTGCCCACCGAAATTGCGGGTCTATCGGGAACAGAAGTGGTCTGCCGCGGAGAAGTCGTCCGCACCATCGAGCCGCAAGGGAGCACCTTGAGCCCTGCTCTAGCAGCCCGCATTCTGCAATATCACTTCCAGCACGGCCCGCTCCCCAGGGCGTAAGATGTGGATCGGGTTTTGTGGGTAAGTAAAGTCTGGGAAAAGGCGGCCTGACAAGGCCGCCTTTTGCTTGCGTAGCGTGTTAGGTAGCGCCGGGGCCCCGCCCTCGCATTGTCGCGAAGCGCCAAAGCCTCAGATTTTTGTAGGGACAGCCGTCCTCGGCTGTCCAGCCCCGAAGGGGCGCAAGAATGCAGCCCACGGCGCAAGCCGTGGGTGGGAAAGTGGGGAAAGGGTCCCAAGCCCCGAAGGGGCGTAAGAAGAGCTAGAAACCACACCTACGGCCGAACCTGCTTACAAATTCTCCTGCGCGGTCGCTTTCAGTTCTCGCTCCCGCAGTTCCTCAACTTCCTCAGCCATCGCGTACTTCAAAGCCTCGATCCCCTTGCCAGTGACTGCGGAAATCTCATACAACTTCAACTTCTTTTTCTTGCAATACTTTTTCAGCGCAGCCAGCTTGTCCTTATTCACCGCATCGATCTTCGATGCGACCATGATCATCGGCTTCTCTTCCAAGTGCGCCCCGAAGCTGGCTAACTCTCCCAGGATTACTTCCACATCCTTGGTGACGTCTTCCCGTCCGCTTGAATCCGACACGTCGACCAGATGCACCAGCAGCCGCGTGCGCTCGATGTGCCGCAGAAACTGCGTGCCCAGCCCCGCCCCGGCATGAGCTCCCTCAATCAACCCTGGAATGTCGGCGACCACGAAACTGATTTCATTTTTCGCATCGCCGACCGCGACGACGCCAAGATTCGGCTCCAGCGTCGTGAACGGATAATCGGCAATCTTCGGCCGCGCCGAAGAAATTCGCGAGATCAACGTGGACTTCCCCACATTCGGATATCCCACCAGCCCGACATCGGCCAGTAGTTTCAGCTCGAGCCGGTACGTGTGTTCTTCGCCGGGCCGTCCTGCCTCGTGCTCGCGCGGCGCCTGGTGCACCGACGTCGCAAAGCGCGCATTCCCGCGCCCGCCACGCCCGCCGCGGGCAATCATAAATTTCTGGTCCGCCTGCGTAAACTCGAAAGCCTTTTCCCCGGTCTCGTCGTCGTACACAATCGTGCCGACCGGAACCTTGAGCAGCACGTCGCCGCCATCGCGGCCGGTCTTGTTGGCGCCTTCGCCGTGCCGTCCGCGCTGGGCTTTGTGCTCGGGATTGAAACGAAAATGCACCAGCGTGTTGTGCCGTTCGCTGGATTCCATGATGACATCGCCGCCCTTGCCGCCATCTCCGCCCGACGGCCCTCCCCGCGGCACAAACTTCTCCCGCCGGAAGGCCATGCAGCCGTTGCCCCCGTCGCCCGCCTTGACCCGAATTCTTGCCTCATCAATAAACATCGCGAGGGCACCACCAACAAAAAAGCCCCGTCCGAAGGCGAGGCCCTGTGCTAAAGCTGTGTGGCGCGGGCACTCCTGCCCGCGAAATCTAACCAGGATCCGAAAGCTTATTTCGCGAAAACTTACTTTGCGAAACCTACTTCGCTTGCACGGGTTCAACCATCACGAACTTGCCCATTTGTCCCTTGTCCATGAACTTGATGCGGCCCGAGATCTTCGCAAAGAGAGTGTCGTCCTTGCCCCGACCCACGTTCAGTCCGGGTTTCACCCGTGTTCCGCGCTGCCGCACGATAATGGTCCCGCCAGGCACGATTTGCCCGCCGAAAGCTTTGAAACCCAACCGCTGCGCGTTCGAATCGCGCCCGTTTCGTGAAGTACCCTGTCCTTTTTTATGTGCCATAAAATCTCTCCGTAGCGCCGGCCCTTCGACTTCGTGCAGAGAAGGCTGCCGGTTGTCGCGAGGGCGACGAGCCCTCGCAGTTCTGAACTATTTCTTCTTGCCGGCTTTCTTAGCAGCTTTCTTTGGCGCGGCCTTCTTTTTAGCTGCAGCCTTCTTCGCCGCCGGCTCCGCTTCGTGCTCTTCGGTTGCGGCCGCCTTCACTTTCTTCGGCCTCGCCTCTTTCTTCGGCAGATCCGGAGCCTTGAAGCTCTGCCCGCCAAAAGCAATCTCCGCGATCCGCACTGAAGTGAACGCCTGCCGGTGCCCGCGCAGCTTTTTGTATTGCTTCTTTCGCTTGTAATGGAAGACCAGGATTTTTGCGCCACGGCCCTCGCCAACGACTTCGCCGACGACGCGGGCATCCGACTGGTTGCCGATCTGGCCTTCTTCACCGGAAACCGCGACCACCGGGAACTCCACCTGCCCGTCAGTGCCGGTTCCGACCTTCTCCACCCGAATCACATCGCCCGGCGCCACCCGGTACTGCTTCCCACCGGCGCGGATAACCGCGTACATACGTCTGCCTCCGTCAAAAATGTCGTTGAAATCCAGCCCCGCAATCGGAACGGAACCCAAGCGCACACCGGCGCTCAAAGGGATTGCTGATTTCCTGTGCTTGCTGTGTTTCCGCCCCGGCGCTTCAGCAGCCAAAGCAGGCGTCCCCAGAACGGGTCGGCGAGTACAGTCAAACTCCGTTATTTTATCGTGCGTTGTGGAAATCGGTCAAACAAAATGCCTTTTGGACCGGTTTTGGTAGATAGAGAGTAAAAGCTTCAACCACGAAGGGCACGAAGTATCACGAAGGAAAGGCACTTCATTGCTGGAATTCCTTCGTGTGACTTCGTGTCCTTAGTGGTTCAAGGTTTTGTTGTTTTGAGCTTCCTGTGCGAGAATTCCGCCGGATTCTGGAGGAACTCATGTTGAAGCGTCTACTTACCGTTTCGTTTTGTCTGCTAGCACTCGCACTGTCCGCCTCCCCGCAAACCAAGAAGTCCGCCATGAAGAAAGCGCCCGCCGGGCCGCTTCCCGACGCCGCCCTCATGCAGAAGGTCTGGGACGGCTGGCAGACCCTCGACCCGGCGAACGTCGCCCAGTACTACGCCAGCGGCCCGCACGTTTTCTTCGATATCGCCCCGCTGAAATACAACAGCTGGGACGAATACGAGAAGAACGTGAAAGGCGTGCTCGCCGGCTACAAGAGCGCGAAGTTCACCGTCGACGGCCCCGAGATTCATCCGCACGGCGATCTCGTCTGGGCCACTGCCATCGTCAAGAACGAAATGACTACGAAGGCCGGAAAGGTCGAGATGGGAGCCTTCCGCTGGACGGTCATTTGGGGAAACGAAGACGGCAAGTGGCTGATCGTCCACGAGCACGTCTCGGCACCGCTCCAATAAAAAGTGAGGCCACGGATTGCCACGGAAGTTCACGGATAAAGGAAAAGAATTTGTTCGATCCGTGAAGATCCGTGGCCAACGATTCTTAGTACGACCTCCAGAAGAAATACACCGTCATTCCCGTGCCCACCAGCACGACGAATCTCCGGATCCACACCTGCGGCATCTTCATCGCATAGTGCGCGCCCAAATATCCTCCCGCGATCCCACCCGCGATCATGACGATTCCGTGCCTCCAGTAGACGGCGCGCGCCACAATGAACGTGACCACCGCGACTCCGTTGATCACAAATCCCATCACGCTTTTCAGCGCGTTCATGGCGTGGACATCAGTCATACCCAGCACCGCCAGCATCGCCAGCATGACAATTCCCATGCCCCCGCCGAAGTAGCCTCCATAAACAGCGACCGCCAGTTGGAACAAGGTCGCTCCGGCGAGCGCTGCACGGGTCGCTTCATGCTCTACCACGGAGACTCGCCCGCCAGCCAGCTTCTTGCCAAACGCAAAAAGCAGTGTCGCTCCCAGCGTGAGCCAGGGCAGCACCCGCATAAAAGTTTGTGCCGGAGTCTTCAATAACAATAGCGCTCCGATCAATCCTCCGAGGAGGCTAGCGGCCAGCAGAGGAACTATCACTTTTCTGGGAACGTCCAGCCGCTTGCGATACGCTCCGCCGCTGGCCGCAGCCGCGGTCCACAGCGCAATAGTATTCGTGGCATTCGCCGGGATCGGAGGCACCCCCGTAAACAGCAGCGCCGGGAACGCAATGAAACTCCCGCCTCCCGCGACGGAGTTCAGAGCTCCTCCCAGCGCTCCCGCAAAGAACAGAAATATGATGGTCAGTAGAGTCAAGCAGTTAGGTGTACCAGAAATGAAGCGGCATCGCCAACGAAGAGCATCGGCCACGGATCTTCACCGATTGGCGCGGATCAGCAGGGCTCGGCAAGAAAAAGAAAAGTTTCGATCCGTAAATCCGGTGCGAATCCGTGGCCAAGGTGTCAGTTTGCCGTTACCTCGGTCATCTCCGGTAATGCAAGAATCCTTGCCGAAACATCCATCCCGCTTCAGGGTTAATATCAAGAAAAGGTGGGGAGACCATCTCATGCGTAACCAATGTGCGTTGCTTGTGACCGCCCTGCTGTGCAGCGTCGCCTGGGGACAAGCTCAGAATCCGCCGTCCAGTGCAGCGCAGCCTTCCAGCCAGCAATCCATGCCCGGCATGGATATGTCCGGCGGCATGCATCACGACATGTCGAACATGCCCAAGGACGATGACAATTCCGACGGCGAAGCCAGCGCCCACGTCATGCACTCCATGGAAGGCCACATGGACATGGGCCCGCACATGAAGATGACCGCGTTGCGCCAGCCCAAACCGGGCGACGCTGCCCGCGCCCAGAAAGTAGCCGAGCAAGCGCGCGAGGCGTCAGAAAAATACAAGGACTACCACGTCGCGCTCGCCGATGGCTTCAAGATCTTTCATCCTGAAATCCCGCAGAAGATGTATCACTTCACCAACTACGGTTACGCTTTCGAGGCGCGCTTCCACTTTAACCCCGAGCATCCCACGTCGTTGCTTTACGAAAAGCACGGTGACGACTACAAGCTGATTGGCGTGATGTACACCGCGCCCAAGCGCTTCACCGAGGATCAACTGGACGAACGCATTCCGCTCAGCGTCGCACAATGGCACGAGCACACAAATTTCTGCATGCCTCCCGCCGGAAAGCGAGACGAGTTGCGCGGACCGCATCCGCAGTTTGGCTTGCGAGGATCGATCACCACGCAGGAAGCCTGCGACGCTGCCGGAGGCACGTTCCATCCCGTCATCTTCAACTGGATGGTGCACGTCTATCCCTTCGAGAAAGATCAAGCGAGTATCTGGTCGGTAGAACGCCAGCACGGCGACGCCGACTAAGCTAGCTCTCGTAGCGCTGGCGTCCCGCCCGCTGCCCTGGCCATCTCCTCTGCACTTTTCATCACAAAACACCACCCGCATGTTCCCTTTTTCTTCTACTGAATCCCAGCAAGATTTTGCTACCCCTTCGAGACGCTCATCGTCCAATCAACAACGCTGGCTTCCCCCCGAGACGGGAACTTTAAGCGCAGCGCATACGTAACATCTGAGAATCGAAAGCCAAGCGCAGGTGACGCCGGCTGAAGTAGATCGGAAGATTCTTGCGGGGTCTGGGGATTCTCTCACACTCGGTTTGGCGGCCCAGGTGAGAAAACCCCCAAGCGGAGGCTCAAGCTTGGGGCTTGTGCCCGTAACCCCGGCGGCAAAATTGTAGGCCATTCGCGGGGAAACTCAAGTATTTTCTCGCACTGGTCGCGAACCGGGCCGCCCCAACCGCTTCCCGACGTGACTTCGGGAAAGAAAAAGGAGCAGCGATGAAGTTCGCGACGGTTTCAAAAACTCTGACCATGGGCGTGGCTCTTTTCTTGGCTACCAGCGCTTTCGCCGCAACCAAGGCCAATCTCAGCTTGCCCCATGCCACCAACGTCAATGGAACGACGCTCTCTCCCGGCGACTACAAGCTGGAGTGGGACGGGACCGGTCCCGACGTCGAAGTCAGCATCCTTCAGGGCAAGAAGGTGATCGCCAAGGTTCCGGCAAAGCTGGTGGATGTAAGCACTCCGTACCAGAACGATGCCGCGGTTGTGAAGCAAAATGGCGATGGTAGCGCGTCCTTGGCCGAAGCCCGCTTTCAGGGCAAAAAATTCAAGCTGGATATCGGCGAAGCCGACGACGGCATGCAGGCAGGTTCGAGTAAGTAGAGCGTCTGAAAAATCTGGATGGAAAATACCAAGGGAGCGCGAAAGCGCTCCCTGTTACTTCACAGCTAAGAATCGGGTTTGGTAACCTAGTTCATCGTTATTGAGTCACGCTCGCTCCGGCCTTAGTCTCACACCCTCGGACTACATCAAGGGAGGATTCGCATTTCGAGCAGGGCGGGAGCTGGGATTCGGAGCGCCAGTCTGGCAAAAAGGATTCTCCGAGGAGCGCATTCTCACTGTGGAAGCCTTCCAGCAGGTCGCAGGCTACGTTCGGAACAATCCTGTGGCTCGGCATCTAGTCCACGAAGCTGCAGACTTCCCCTACTCATCGGCTTACCGAGGATTTCAACTCGATCCAGCACCACAGGGGCTAAAGCCCGTCGCTTCTGTCGCCAATTGCAGCATCGCTAAAGCGATGCCCTGATACGAACCTCGCCGGTAGGAACCTGTTCATGCGAACCGCGAAGGAGCCGTTAACCCGCTAATCACAAACAAAGCAAAGAGAGCGCCCAGGCGCTCCCTTTTTTCGAAACCTACGTTCCAACCTCATCTGGCAACTGGCCGCGAGCGGCCGGCAGCTAGTACTTCGGTACCTTCGGATCCACGCGATCCGACCACGCTGTGATTCCGCCCGCTAGGTTGTGCACCTTGTTAAATCCGGCCTGCTGCAAAAATGCGACAGCCTTCGCGCTGCGTCCGCCCATCTTGCAGTGCACGACGATCTCGCGGCTCGAATCCAATTCGTTCACGCGCTTCGGCAAATCGTTCAGCGGGATCAGATATCCCCCGATATTGCAGATCTGATATTCGTGCGGCTCGCGCACATCGAGCACGAACAGATCTTGTTTCGCATCCAGACGCCGCTTGAGTTCTTCAACTTGAATTTCTGGAACGCCGCTGCTCACAGGTTTTTCCTCTCCTCGAATGCCGCAAAATTCGTTGTAGTCGATCAGCTTCGTCACTGTCGGATGCGTGCCGCACACCGGGCAATCCGGATTTTTGCGCAGCTTCAACTCTCGGAACTTCATGCCCAGCGCGTCAATCAGCAGCAGGCGTCCGATCAGCGGTTCGCCCGCTCCCAGGATCAGCTTGATCACTTCCGTCGCCTGCATCACCCCCACAAGCCCCGGCAGAATGCCCAGCACGCCGCCCTCGGCGCACGACGGGACCAAGCCCGGCGGTGGCGGCTCCGGGTACAGGCAGCGATAGCACGGACCCTCTTCGGTCGCGAACACGCTGGCCTGGCCTTCGAAACGGAAAATCGATCCGTATACATTCGGCTTGCCCGTCAGCACGCAGGCATCGTTCACCAGGTAACGCGTGGGAAAGTTGTCCGTGCCGTCGGCGATGATGTCGAATTCGCGAAACAATTCCAGCGCGTTCGCGCTGCTTAAACGCGTATCGAATGTCCGCAGGTTGAGATACGGATTGATCCCCTTGAGTTTGTCGGCAGCCGAATCCAGTTTCTTGCGCCCCACGTCGGCCGTCGAATGAATGATCTGCCGCTGCAGGTTGGTGTAATCCACGACATCGAAGTCGACCAGTCCTAGCGTGCCCACGCCTGCGGCCGCCAGATATAAGGCCAGCGGCGATCCCAGTCCTCCCGTGCCGATGCACAGCACGCGAGCGGCCTTCAGCTTCTGCTGGCCTTCCATGCCGACCTCGGGCATGATCAAATGCCGCGAGTAGCGCAGGATCTCGTCTTTATTCAGTGTCACCGGAATTTCAGTGGTGGTCGTAGCCATAGAGTCCTCGGTTGAAGCTCGTTTCCTTCGTGTACCTTCGTGCCCTTAGTGGTTCAAGAATTTCGTTCGCCAATGCCCAGAATAATTCAGGAAGCGTGCGTTCAGAACGAACAACAGGAAGGGCAACAACAGCGCATTGGAGTCGCAGGTCTCAAAATTCCAAATCCCCAGTCAGGCGAGGCCTCCGGCGATGGACGGCACAATCGAAATGTTATCACCGTCTTTGAGCGCGGTCGCTTCTTTCTGCAGGTAGCGGATGTCTTCGTCATTGACATAGAGATTGACGAAAGCCCGCAGCTTGCCCTCTTCGGTGTAAAGGTGCTTGCGCAGGTCAGGATGCTGGACGACCAAAGCGTTCATCGCCTCGCCCACGGTCGACCCTTGAACGTCAACCGAAGCCTGTTTGCCAACATATTGCCGCAACGGCGTAGGAATGAGAATCTTGCTCATAGGATTACTGTAAGAGATGCGGCAGGCCCAGGGCAAGATTCAGAACGCAAGGCTCCTAGCGCCGCGCCGGGCGATGAGCGCCTGCTGCTAACATGGCTCCGTGCCTCAATTGCTCGAAGTGCGCGAACTGAATATTGGCTTCCCGAACAAGCGAAGCCTGGCGACCGCCGAAGCCGCAGCCTCGAACTCGCTGCGGGCGGTCCGCGATCTAAGCTTCTCGATTGGCGCTGGTGAAGTGCTGGGTCTGGTCGGAGAATCCGGGTCAGGCAAGTCGATCACTTCGCTCGCGATCTTGCGACTCTTGCCGCCTGAGGCTCGGATCTCCGGCGACATCCTGTATGCAGAGAATGGTGCTGAAGCGCGCAATCTCGCGGCGCTCGACTCCGACAGCATGCGCCAGCTGCGCGGCTCGCGCATCGCCATGATCTTCCAGGAGCCGATGACGGCCCTGAATCCTGTCATGCGCGTGGGCGATCAGATCGCCGAGGCGGTGCTTGCGCACAACTCCGTTTCGAAGAAGGAAGCCTGGCAGCGCGCCGTCGATGCGATGAACGATGTTGCAATTCCCGATGCCGCGCGCCGCGCCCGCGACTATCCTCACCAGCTCTCGGGTGGAATGCGGCAGCGCATCATGATCGCCATGGCCATCGTGAACCGTCCGCAGTTGCTGATCGCGGACGAACCCACGACCGCCCTCGACGTCACCATTCAAGCCCAGATCCTCGAACTGCTCGCCGACCTGCGCAAGAAATTTGGCTTAGCCATGCTCTTCATCTCGCACGATCTGGCCGTGGTTTCGCAGGTCGCCGACCGCGTCGCCGTGATGTACGCGGGCACCCTGGTGGAGATGGGTGGCAAGCGCGACATCTTTCAGGCCGCGGCGCATCCGTATACTCGCGGTCTGCTGCATGCGGTGCCCGACCTGAAGACTGATCGCGCGCGGCCGCTGGAGACGATTGAGGGAACGGTTCCCGCGCTGCAGAACCTGCCTTCCGGATGCGCCTTCGAGCCGCGATGCGAATTCCGCATTGACGAGTGCGCCAAAGCGCTGCCGCCGCTGATCGAAGTTACCGCCGGACACTGGGCGCGCTGCCCGGTGGTGAATCCTGCAAGAACGTAGGACAGGCGATGGATTCGAAGGAGATTGCGGCTGTGGCCCAAAATGACGGATAAGCATCCTTTCGCCATATTTGGTGGTCCAGTCTATAATCGGCTGCTTGTCCGGTGAAATCTGTGCGCATATTGCTGCTAAGCGACATTCACGCCAACCTGGAAGCCCTTGATGCCTGCCTGGCCGCGGCCCCGTCGTTCGACGTGATCGTGAACTTGGGCGACATCGTTGGTTATGGGGCGAGCCCGAACGAAGTTACCAACCGCTCGCGGGAGCTGGGCAAGGTCTTCGTGCGCGGCAATCATGACAAAGCCGCGACCGGCGTGATGGATCTTGAGGACTTCAATCCCATGGCTGCGGCGGCGGCGCTGTGGACGCGCAACCAGCTGACGCCTGAAAACCTGGAGTGGCTGCGGGCTTTGCCGCATGGACCGGTCTCGCTCCCCGATTTTCCCGCCGTGCAACTGGTGCATGGCTCGCCGAACGATGAGGACGAATACGTGGTATCGCTGGGCGATGCGCTGGCGCCGCTGATTACGCTGACCATGCCTCTGACTTTCTTCGGGCACACGCACCTGCAGGGCGGATTCTTTGCCAACGGATCTTCGGCGGACGGATTCCGTCCGGAATACAAGACCGTGGGGCAGGCGGAATCGGTTCCGCTGCAACTCAAAGGCACGGCCCGTTACCTGATCAATCCAGGCTCGGTGGGGCAACCGCGCGACGGAGATTGGCGAGCCGCGTTCGCCCTGTTCGATACCGACGCGCAGATCGTCTACTTTCATCGTACGCCCTACAACCTGAAAGAGGCGCAGGACCGCATCTTTGAGGCGAAGCTTCCGCCGCGACTGGCGACGCGTCTGGCCGCGGGGCGGTAATCCGAGGCTGCGGATCAAAACTTGTAACCACTAAGGACACGAAGGTTCACGAAGGAGAGCTTAGTTTGCTTTACCCTTCGTGTAACTTCGTGCCCTTCGTGGTTATAGGCGCGTCCTGATACGAATCTTCTCAAACTGAACCACTAGCAAAAAAATCCGAGGTATGGACGTTTTTTACGTCGCGAACATTCGGTCCCATTTTTTGAAAAGCGCGGCTGGTTGGGTACCCCCTCCCCCCTAGCCGCTCCAAAAGCCTTGACTGGCGCGGGGTCTGTAAAAACGGCTTTGCAAAATCCTGAGCTGTAAGGGGTTAGCTCTCAAAATCTTGATTGCAAATCAGTTAGGGCCAGCTTTCCGTCCTTCCCTCTATCCTTCGAACCGCATGACAGATCGCTCACGCTTGATCATGATCTGCTTTCCTGAAAATGCGAGCAAGGTCAGATATCACATCGATACGGACAGGGCTGTGGATTTCTTAATCCTGTCGAGCAATTGTTAAACTCTGGCATGCCTTCTCATTCTCCACTGCACAGCGGCACAAAACATCTATTCGAGACACGAGAAAATCCTCCCGAGCGCTACCTGGTTGCGCATAGCGATGGCGGGGCGCGGGGGAATCCCGGGCCGGCGGGCTACGGGGTCGTGATCAAGGACGAATCCGGGCGCAAGGTGGCGGCTCTCAGCGAATATCTTGGGCATCAGACGAACAACTTCGCGGAATATCAGGGACTGATTGCGGCCCTAGAGTACGCGCTCGCGCATGGTCCGAAGGCGCTGAAGCTGATCAGCGATTCGGAGTTGCTGGTGCGGCAGATCAAGGGCATTTACAAGGTGAAGAACCCGACCTTGCAGGATCTGCATGCGCGGGCCAAGGAATTGATCGCGAAGCTGGAATGGTTTTCGATCGGGCACGCGTTGCGGGAAAACAATCAGGAGGCGGACCGGCTGGCGAATGACGCGATGGATAAAGGCATGGGACGGGGCGCGCGGCCGAGTTCTCCCGCGCAAAATGTGGCGCAGCCGCTGCCGGCGCAGGAATTTGAGGGAGTGGTCCGCGATGGAAGAGTGGAGTTAGTAAACGGTGGCCTGCCCGAGGGGACGCGGGTGCAGGTGCGGGTGAAGAAGTGATGGGCGTGGAATGAGTGGAGTCGAAACGTGTTATGACATCGCCCACGGGATTTCGCGTCAATTGGCCAGTCCCGGAGTTACCCCTTGTAAACGACAAACACCCACAAAAAAGCCGCGCAGGCTGACGCCAAGACCACGAAGACGACGATGACTGCCGCCACAACCTCGAAGATTTTGAAGCCCCACTAGAGATGGGCCACCTTGGTCGCCAGGCTCGAACTTGATCTGGGCAATATCGCCCAGGGGATTCTCACTCCGATTCTCGTTTTCCTTTTGCCTTCCCACGTTCATCAATTTGTTCGGCAGAAACCAAGGTTATCTGACCCGGGATCTAGAGTTGGGACCAAGATCGCAGATGAGAACCGAACAAAGCTCGGGGAATTGATCGGGACTGTGGGGGCGAGGTTATTGTACGAGTACGATTTCGGAGACGGCTGGCAGCACGAGCTTCTTCTCGAAGAAGTCTTGCTTGGAGACGAAACGATTCAGCAAACATGCGTGGCGGGTAAACGATGTTGTGCGCCCGAAGACTGTGTCTCCCGCCCGGGATCTGCTGTGAGAGCGAAATAAACAGGCAGCTCCAGAGCAGCGTAGTGCGCCTTTTTGCTATGCTCACCAAAGCGAGAATCTTTCGGACGAGCAGGCATTTGAGATACCTGGATTCAAGAACAGCCTCAAGGAGCGCCAGCCTCGCCGTTGCAGTCAAGGTCTTTGGCGGCCAGAGAGAGGCTTTATCAGTCCCGCGGGCTCGGTTTGTCTCAGGCGCGCGAGGCAGCCAATGATTTCGCCCGTCCGCTACGTAGTGCTGGCCGTCGCCGCCGTCCCTTTTATTTATTATTGGATTGCGCTGTTTAGCATATGGAGATTTTTTCGCCGCTCCGCACCTCGGGGCGCACCTACTCATGGCTATGCGCCACCGGTAAGTATTTTGAAACCGATTCGTGGGCTTGACCCTGGTGCCTACGAAAACTTCGCCAGCTTCTGCAGGCAAGACTATCCCAACTACGAAATCGTTTTCTGCGTGGGTGAAGAGGATGATCCCGCGGTCCCCATCCTGCAAGCGCTAGCGCACGATTTTCCGGAACGTTCCATTCGGGTCTTATTCGGCTCGGGCGGAACGGGGTCGAATGACAAAGTGATAAAGTTGGCGCGCCTGGTCAGCGAAGCGCAGCATGAAGTTGTGGTAATCAGCGACAGTGATGTCCGAGTAACGCCCGACTACTTGCGCAAAGTGGTGGCTCCCTTGGCCGACTCCAAGGTCGGAGCGGTGACCTGTTTTTATGTGGCGGCGGAAGACAAAAATTTCACCGACAGCCTGCAGTCGACCGGCATGTTTTCCGACTTCTACGTGGGCATCATAGTAGCCTGGCAACTCGAGGGAGTGAAATTTGCCCTCGGGCCAACCATCGCCACCACTCGCGAGCGGCTGGCCGGGTTCGGTGGTTACGAGGCGATCAAGAACCGTCCCGCGGACGATCTGCTAGTGGGCCGGCTGATCGCCGAGCAGGGCTACGACGTTGAGCTTCTTGCCTACACGATTTTGACTGTGGCGGATTACGGCTCCCTAGGCGATCTGTTTCACAAGCGGCTGCGCTGGATCGTGGTCATGCGCCACTTGCGGCCTTGGGGACACTTCGGGCTGCTTTTCACTTTGGGCTTGCCTTGGTGCCTGGTGGCGATTGCGACCCGGCCCACCCTCGGATTCGCGCTAGGATATCTCGGCGCCTATCTTGCAATGCGATTTGCAATGACCTTGATGGTTGGCTGGGGCCTCAAGCAAGATGCGCTTTGGAAAAAGTTAACCTTGATTCCCGTGTGGGACGCGCTGGCTTTTTGCATCTGGCTGACCAGTTTTTCGCGCAACAGTATTCGCTGGCGCAACGTCGACTATTACATTCTCGATGGCAAACTGGTACCCGTGGCGCCTCGCGATCCGGCGCCCACCGTTTAGAATTTCGGGCAACTCTTCAGCGTCTCACTTTCGTCTTCAATCCGGCACGAATCCGCTGCCCGGAACCATCATTTCCGCCGTTTCTTCCCGCGGACCCTCCCACGATCTCAAGCACTGGCTCGTGATCGCTTTGCGCCCGACGCTGGTTCGAAGGCTGTCGCCAGTTGATTCGCGGCAGCATCACAGCCGTATCCACGCGATCGCGATGTTTCAATGCCACATTCATCAGCGAATCCAACAGAGAGTCGGAAAGCAAATGCGGCTCCAGGCCAAGTTCAATCAGTTTTGAGTGTTTGGCATTGTAATAATGCTCTTCCTTCTCGACTCGCGGATCGGATAGGTGCTCGACCGTAACCGTCAGGCCCAGTTTTTCTCCCGCGTTCTGGACCATTCGTGCCAGATCCAGAACTGAAAATTGTTCCGTGAACTGGTTGAACACGCGGCACTCGCCTTGAGCCGCCGGATTCAAACATGAAATCTCGACGCAGCGCACCGTGTCGCGAATATCCAGAAACCCGCGGGTTTGCCCTCCCTTGCCGTATACGGTGAGCGGGTATCCGATGGCGGCCTGAACGCAGAAACGGTTGAGGACGGTCCCAAAAACCTCATCGTAGTCGAAGCGATTAATGAGGGCTTCATCCAGGGCCACTTCGTCCGTCAGGGTGCCGTACACGACGCCCTGGTTGAGGTCCGTGGCGCGCAATCCCCACGTCTTGCAGGCGAACATAATGTTGTGACTGTCATGCACTTTGGAAAGGTGGTAAAACGATCCGGGCTGCTTGGGGTAGGGCACTGTATCTTTTCTGCCGTTGTGCTCGATGGTGATGTAACCCTCTTCAATATCAATATTGGGAGTGCCGTACTCGCCCATGGTGCCGAGTTTGATGAGGTGACACTCGGGCTGAAACTCGCGCAGAGCGAATAGCAGATTGAGCGTTCCTACGACGTTATTTACCTGCGTGAAAACCGCATGTTTGCGGTCAATCATGGAGTAGGGAGCGGCGCGTTGTTCAGCGAAGTGGACCACCGCTTCCGGTTCAAAACTCTTGATCACCGCGGAGAGAAAGTCGTAGTCGGTTACGTCGCCAACGAAAGACTCGATCGTGTTTCCCGTGAGTCTTTGCCAAACCCGCAAGCGATCCGAAAGCGGCCGGATGGGCGTTAGAGTCTGAACTCCGAGTTCGTGGTCCCATTGTCGTCGCGCAAAGTTGTCGACAATCGCAACCTCATGTCCCTTCATCGACAGGTACAAAGCCGTTGCCCACCCACAGTAGCCATCCCCTCCCAACACTGCAATTCTCATACTCTTCTCAACCTTTCCTGAAAATGATGACAGAACTCAGCCTGCTTCGGAAAACGTTGCAAATTGTCTTAGCCTGCGCCCAGCGCGCTCGTGACCGCCCCTTCGGAAGCGGCGATGGGATGATTCGTGAGAAGTACTTTCCCGCCGCTGCCCAATACCAGATTCAGATTCTCGGCGCCCACCAGCGATTCCAGTTGAGGAACCACGCCATCCCTCGCAACGATATAGGAACGCTCGTGCTTGAGCCAGAGATCCTTGAATTGCGTATCGTCGATAAATACATCAGGCGCGCCGGGCGCGTACGCTCCGTACTCCAGATTAAAGAACCGGCCGTTCCGCAGCAGCGCGGTGCGATTGGTGTAGAAAAAGACGGAAGAGAAAAAGTAATAGTGGCGATCGATGATCAACGTTCCCGGCGGCGATTTCATGATTGCCTCAGCCAGCGGCCGCGAAGACATAAAGGGATCGAAGACCGCCATGGCAAGGCGAGCCGCATGAAAAAACAGAATCATCATCAGAGCGGCTGCCAGAAAGGCACGCTGGCCGGCGAATTTCCAGATTGCCAAAGCTCCCAGACAGAAAGCCACGGCTGCCAGCAGTAGAGGCGGGCGCAGATAGGCGAAGGATGCCAGAGTGAGATCCTGCATGTGGCCTAACGACAGCTTATAAGCGCCGGGATGCTGGCTGAGTGCTTGCGAAATGTCTTCCGGAGTGGGCATGTGGCGGGTGAGAAAAAATAAAGTCAATGTCGCGACCCCGGCACACGCTGCCACTAGCGCGAGGACACGAGTGCCGCGCTTGATCCAAGCGCCTCCGGCCGCCATGGCTGATCCTAAAAGAAGTGCAAGCGCTGGATAGCAGGGCATCGAATAATATTCCTGGGTCGTGGAGAAGGTGAAAAAGACCAGCACAAATCCCGCCAGACACACCGCCATAAGCCGCGTACGTCCCGCGCGATCGACGGGCTTGAAAGACAGCTTTGCAATAGCTGGGAAATAAACACTCCAGGGAAATAGCCAAATGAAATGGAACAGCCAGAAGTAAAGGCGCGGAACCGTATTGTAGTCCCGAGGATACCGTAAATTCAGGAAGCGCAGTAATTGCTCGTTGATAAAGAAAAACCACAGAAACCCATGATATTGCCCGGGTCCGCTATGAAGTGTGAAAGCGAAGTAAGGTGGATTATGCAAGGTCGCGAGAATGTGCCAGGGCGCAGCGATGAGCAGAATAATCAGCAATCCGCTGAACGGACGTAACCGGCGCCATGTGGCGGCAGAGAAGAGCTGATGAGTAATAGAAAGGTAGATCACCCCAGCCGCCAGCGGAAACAGCACTCCGATCAGGCTTTTGAGCAGGAGTCCCAGCCCCAGGCTCGCGGCTAACAGGAACGCCCAAAACCGCGGATGCGGCTCGGCTTCGTCCAATACGCGAAGAATGGCCCACGCCGCGAGCGCGACCGAGAACGTCAGCATGACGTCAGGAATCAGCACTCGCGTGAACAAAAACAATCCAATGCATGTAGCCATGCATAGACCGGCGTAGAATCCTGCTCGCCTGCCAAACGCCCAAGTGCCAAATGCAGCCGTCAACCAGCAAAGTCCCATGGCCGACAACGCAATGGGAATGCGCGCCGCCCAGTCGTGCGCCCCGAAAATCACGTAGCTCGCAGCCATGGCCCAGTACACAAACGGAGCCTTCTCCAGGTACACGACGCCGTCCAGCCGCGCCGTCACCCAGTCGCCCGAGGTCAGCATATTTCGGGAAATCTGGGCCTGCACCGCATCCACGTCATCCATCAGCGATGGAGGCGAGATAATGCAGCCTAAGTAGACAGCTCCGGCGACGAGTAGAACGCCTAAGTATAGGTACCGGTTTTTACTGGTATCGAAACGATCGTTTCCGGGCGAGCCGCTACTTGAATGTTCCACCTTTTCATCCACAGAAACAGCACCATCAGGCCCCATAAGTGATATCCGACATTGATTTGTCTCTCCAGGTGTTGGCGGATATACGTCTCGATGACGTCCCGCCGAAATAAACCCGCATAATCGGAAGTACCGTCCAGCAAAACATCCGTCATCAGCGATCGCAGTGGTCCGCGAAGCCAATCGTGCGCCGGTATGTCGAATCCGACTTTCTTCCGCCGAAGAACGGCAGCGGGCAGCTTGCCGCGCATCAATTCCTTCAAAATAACCTTTTGCTCCGAACCCCGAATCTTCAATGAGGCCGGCAAGGAGGCAGCGAATTCGACAATCCGATGATCAAGAAAAGGTGGTCGCACTTCCAGCGAATGGGCCATGCTCATGCGATCAGATTTGTTCAGAATGTCGTCGGGAAGAAAATATTTCTGATCGAACCACAAGAATCGCGCCAGATCGTCTGGGCTTGAAGATCGGCTGCGCAGTTCAGATAGAACATTGTTCAGAGCGCTTGGAAGTTCCGTGCACAGCAGATCTGCTTTCTGCGCGTCGCTGAAAGTCCCATTCCAGTATACGTGCGCGCGCTCGGGAGCCATCTGGCAGCCTTCGAGAAATCTCTTCAGCTGATATTCGAAACTGATCTTCTCGTCTGAGACCGGCCAGGCCCGCAGTCCATAAAGCGCGAGATGGATAGCTGTTTGAGGTAACCGGCGCGCCAGAGCGGCCACGCGGTTCGCGCGATGCGTCAGGTAGCCTCCAAACAGTTCGTCCGCTCCTTCGCCACTCAGACTGACCGTGACTCTGTTTTTGCTCAGCTTCGAAAGGAACCAGACGGGGAGCGCTCCTGCGTCCGCCGAAGGTTCATCCGAGTAATACGCGAACTCCTCGATCACCTCCCGCAGGTTTGTCTCCGGATTCAGGTCCAACTCTTCGTGCTCGGTCTGATATCGCCGTGCGACCTGACGGATGTAGGCGGTTTCGTCGAAGCTTCGTCCTTGAAATGAGATCGAGAAAGTCTTCAGAGGCGCGCCGCTTTCAGCGGCATAGTGCAAGATGGTGGAAGAATCGATACCTCCGCTCAGCCACATGCCGAGCGGAACGTCAGAGATCAAATGCTCGCGCACGGATTGTCGTAGCAGGCCGTCCAATTCCTCACGGGCAGATTCCGGAGTCCAATCGCGACGAACCCCAAATGGCAACTGCCAGTAGGATTCGGAGAAGACTTCGCCGTCGCGCCACTCCAGCCAGTATCCTGGAGGAAGTTTTTCCACGCCTTCGACCAGCGTCCAGGGGCAGGGAACATAGTTCAACGACAGATAGCAATCGAGGCCTTCCAAACTAAGACGTCGGTCAATTTCAGGATGGATCAGAATCGCTTTGAGTTCCGAGCCGAAGAATAAGTCGTCTTCGCGCCGCGCCAGATAGAGCGGTTTGATCCCCATGCGGTCTCGGGCGAGCACCAGGCGTTTGGTCGATTTCGTCCACAACGCGATGGCGAACATGCCTCGCAGGCGCGCGAAACAATCCGTATCCCACTCCAGAAAAGCTCGCAGAACGGTTTCTGTGTCGCAGTGAGAATGAAAGGTATGGCCGAGTTGCTGCAGTTCGAGGCGCAGTTCCTGGTGATTGTAGATTTCGCCATTGAACACGATGGCGACATCCTTATCGTCAGACAGGATAGGTTGGTCGCCGGAAGCAAGGTCGATAATCTTGAGACGTGTAGCGCCCAGAGAGCAAAGGCTGGACTGGAATGTGCCTTGCTGGTCCGGCCCACGATGAATCAACGCGGCGGTGGCGCGCTCAATGCGGCCAGACTCAGGCAGCCAACTTTTGTGAGTGAACCCAACTATTCCACACAAGCGCGTGACCCTCTATTGCTACAGAATGAGCTTCCGAATTCTAGCAAACCGGCCCGCGGAGGTTGGAACTTCCGGAGCTATGGAACGGCAAAATCTGCTAGCCATAAAACGGTGAATCAAACGATCCACCTCCGATGTTAAGGGTATTCTCAGCGGTTGCAATTTAGTTAATTTTTTCGTCGAACGCTGGACTTCGTGCCGAGTAGCGAGTTGCGATCCCTCACCCCCGACCCACAATCACCAGTGCGACTCCAGCGCAAACCAGAAGCACACCCGCCCACCGCCTTGGAGTGACCTGCTCGTTGAGAAAAAACTTCCCTCCCAGCGCGCCCGCTCCGTAGCTGAGGGCCGTGACCGGAACCACCAAACTGACGTTTTCTTTGGATAGCACCGCGAGTAACGAGAAGAATGCCGTTGCCATCAGCGCCACACCGGCCCACATCCACGGAACTCGCAGAATGCGCGGAATCAAGCCCAGCAAAGCAGAGGGGCGAAAGTCCTTTACCTCACCCACCGCTTTCATGGCGCGGGCTACGCATAATTCTCCGCCTGTACCGGCTCCGATAATCAGCAAATAGAGAATGAGGGCTATCATTTACCCTCGATCCGTTGTGCGCGGAGAAGTGTGTCCCACCACGAGGACGCCGCAGCAGATCAGTATTACCCCCATCCAACGCATAGGGGTGACCACTTCGCGCAGGAGGAAGTGACCCAGCAAGGCGACCATGCCGTACGCCGCGGCGGATGCGGGTTGAACGTAACTGTAATCCGCCCAGGAGAGCACCAGCATGTAAGCCACAAAAAAAGTCAGCAGAGAGCCAATGCCGAGCCAAATCGGGCCCGAAGTGAGCACGTGAGAAACCAAGCCAATCGCGCCAAGGGCTCCTCCCGCGCTCGACGCACCCATCTGTCTCATCCCCTTGCCGAGAAACACATTACCCAGCGGTCCAAAAATTACCATCAAAAAGATAAGGAAATATGTTTTGAAATGCAGGTCGGCAGAGGTCTTCATGTGCGGCAGAGACCCTCCGTCCGCTTGGCATACATGTCCCCCCGCCAGAACTCGATTCTTCGACGCATCGATACGCTTTTCTCCCGGAGATTAGTCAACAAAAGATCAGCTCACAAAAGTGTACAGATGATCATGTTACGCGATTTCGGACTGCACTCGCATCTGAGACTCTCTACCCAGTCCAGCTTCGCGGCGCGCCGCGGGCACCGTTCCGGGCAGAACCCACCCCATCGGGGTGCCAACAATAGCCGTCTTGACAATAGTCGTTATAACGAATAAGATAGATTCCGGTGACAAAAACCCTCGAACCCGGCAAAAGCGCCCGGCGCGACTGTCCCGAAGAAGCGGCATTTCTGGAGCTCGTGCGCACCACCGACCTGCTGTCCCGGGGGCTGGTTCGGATTTTCAAGGCTGAAGACCTCTCCCCCACGCAGTACAACGTGCTCCGCATCCTGCGCGGCGCGCCCGCAGGACTCGCTTGCGGCGAAATCGCCAACCGGATGATTACCCGTGACCCGGACGTCACCCGCCTGCTCGACCGGCTGGAAAAGCGCGAGCTGATCTCGCGCTGCCGCGAAACCAAAGACCGGCGAACCGTAATGGCCCGCATCACTCCTCAGGGCCTGAAACTCCTCGGCCGCCTGGACGAGCCGGTGCAGGCTGCCCATCGCAAGCAGTTAGGCCACCTCGGGCGCGAGCGCCTGCGGGCCCTGGTGGAACTGCTGAGCGTTTCGCGCAGCCAGGTGCTTTGATTTTTTTTGGCCCATATAGTCGTTGCAACGAATATCGACCTGAGGCATCTAACCCAAAAGAATAAGGAAGGACATCCCAATGACCACACTCGCTACCCCACAAACCGCAACCTCTACCACCACCACCTGGAACATCGACCCCGTCCATTCGGTCGCCGAGTTCAAGGTGAAACACATGATGATCTCCAACGTGAAGGGACAGTTCACCGCCGTCCAGGGCACGCTTATTCACAACGAAAAGTCGGTAACCGAGTCTCACGTCGAGGTTACGATTGACGCCGCTTCCATCAACACGCGCGACCCCCAGCGGGATGCACATCTCAAGAGCGCCGACTTTTTCGACGTGGAGAAATTCCCCACGCTGACTTTCAAATCAACCCGCATCAGCCAAGTCGGCGATGGCGAGTTGTCTATGGCTGGTGATTTGACTTTGCACGGCATCACCCGCTCCGTGGTCTTCACCGTGGAAGGACCTACGGCTCCCGGCAAAGATCCCTGGGGTAACACCCGTATGGGCGCCTCGGCAACCACCAAAATCAATCGCAAAGATTTTGGCCTGAACTGGAACGCCGCGCTCGAGACCGGCGGCATCCTGGTCGGCGAAGAAGTCACGATCACGCTCGATGTCCAGTTCATCAAGGCATAACTCGCGGCGGCGTTTCTCGAAATACAAACCGCGCGAGCAAGGAAGGAAGAAAGAAATATGTCGCTCCGCCCTGTACAACAAATTATTCAACCCAAGCCGACGATCGAAGGCGCCGGAGTGAAACTCCAGCGCGCCTTCGGTTTCGGCAAAACCAAAGAATTCGATCCCTTTTTGCTGCTGGATGATTTCCGGAACGATCGTCCCGAGGATTACCTCAAGGGATTTCCCTGGCATCCGCATCGCGGCATCGAGACGATCACCTATGTCCTGGCAGGCTCCGTCGAACACGGTGACAGCCTCGGCAACAAGGGCAAAATGAAAGCCGGCGACGTGCAATGGATGACCGCCGGCAGCGGCATCATGCACCAGGAGATGCCCAAGGGCGACTCCCATGGCCGCATGCACGGCTTTCAGCTCTGGGCGAACCTGCCCGCGGCGCTGAAGATGACCGACCCGCGCTACCAGGATATTCCGTCGAGCGCGATTCCCGAAGTCACCGATGACGACGGCACGCGCGTGCGCGTCATCTGCGGCGAGTTCTGGGGAAAGAAAGGACCGGTCGAAGGTGTGGCCGCCGATCCGAATTACCTCGATGTCTCGGTGGCTCCGGGTCAGCGCAAGCGCCTCAAAGTCGAGACCACGCGCAACGCGTTTGCCTACGTGTTCGCCGGTTCCGGCACGTTCCGCGACTCCTCGAATCCGCGCGCGGTTCTGACCGAGCGCGTCGACAAGCCCGACGCGCCGCCCGTCTACGACGTCGGCAACCACTCGCTGGTGCTCTTCGACCGCGGCGATGAAATCACCATCCAGGCCGGCGAGGAGGGCATCCGCTTCTTGCTGGTCTCAGGCAAGCCGATCGAGGAGCCGGTTGCATGGTACGGCCCGATCGTGATGAACACGCAAGAGCAGCTGCGCCAGGCCATGGCCGAACTGCAAACCGGCGCCTTCATCAAACATCGCTGATCGTATAAGAGCAGCTGTCAGCGATCAGCCGTCAGCTTTCAGCAAGAACCATGTGGGGACAGCCGCCATCGGCTGTCCGCCGAGCGAAGCTCGGCCGGCTCGTGTAGGGACGGACGGGGGCTGGCTCGGACTTGCTTCCTCTGCACCACTACGAGATCGGCTGCCCCACGCTTCGTGGGGTTCGAAGCGTGGGCATCCCTGCTGCCGACATCAGGAGATTTTTCTGACCCGCAACTCCGCCCGATGGATCGCCGAGCTGGGGCTCGCCGATCAGCAAGTGTACGTGTTCCGGCATGACCACATATCTTGCAACCACGAAGCGATAGCGTTGCCGCACCTGCTCCAGCACCCGCAGAAACAGATCGCGGTTCTGGGCACTGCCGAGCAGCGCCCATCGCTGGTAACAACTGGTCGTGATGAAGTGCGAGTAACCCGCACCATAGTATCGACGGAGCCGGTTGGGCATGGGCGACGTATAGCATGAATGGGAGAGTACCGGATGTGACGGCTGAACATTTGAGGCTTGACGCCGGTGGAAAAAGCGGCGGGAGTGCAGATGCATTCGCAAAAATCTCATGCGAGTCAGCAGCAGGAGTGCCCACGCTTCGAACACCGCGAAGCGTGGGGCAGCCGGGTTGGTGGTGGTGGATGCGGGAGCAAGGCTCGGCCAGCCCCCTAGACGGGACCTCCCTACGAATTCGCCCGCATATCGCTCGATGTCCCGCCCGCGGCTGGCACGTAGCACTTCGACGTATAGTCCATCACCATGCGGTCGGCATTGAAGCGCCAGCCCAGCGTGCGGATGGTCCGCTTCATGCGCCTGATCCAGCCTCGCGGCAGGCCGTCCCGATCGCGCTGGTAATACAGCGGAATCACTTCTTCGCGCAGCACGCGCATCAGATCTTCACCATCGCGAGTGTCGTGCACGCTCATATTCGAGTGCGTTTTTCCCGCGCCGATGGCGAAGCCGTTGATCCCGTCGTAGGCCTCCGCCCACCAGCCGTCCAGAACCGAAAGATTCAGGCCGCCGTTCAGCACCACTTTCTGCCCGCTCGTCCCTGACGCTTCCTGAGGACGCCGCGGATTGTTCAGCCACACATCCACGCCCTGCACAAAATGCCGCCCCACGTTGATGTCGTAGTCTTCGACGAAAACAAACTTGTCGCGGAACATGGGATCGCGCATCAGTTGGGCAATCTGCTGCAGCACGCGCTTGCCCGGCTCGTCCAGCGGATGCGCCTTGCCCGCAAACACGAACTGCACCGGACGATTCGGATCGTTCACCATCGAAGCCAGCCGCTCGATGTCGGTCAGGATCAGGTTCGCCCGCTTGTACGTCGCGAAGCGCCGCGCAAAGCCGATCGTCAGCGCGTCGGGACTGAGCACGCGTCCCAGCCGCTGCAGCACTTCCGGAGCTTCCCCGCGCCGCGCCGCCTGCTCCACGGCCCTGCGCCGCACAAACTCGATGAGCTGCGATTTCAGGTTAAGGTGCGTTTCCCAGAGCTCGCCGTCGTCCACGTTTTCAATGCCCTGCCACGTCTTGGCGTCGCTGCCGCTTTGCAGCCATTCCGTCCCCAGATGCCGGTCGTACAGCCGGAACATCTGCGGCGCCAGCCACGAGGGAACATGCACACCGTTGGTGATGTGCCCGATAGGCACTTCATCTTCCGGCTTGCCTCGGAACAAGCCCGTCCACATCGCGCGCGAAACTTCCCCGTGCAGCGCGGAGACGGCGTTGGCCCGCCGCGAAAGCCGCAGCGCCAGCACCGTCATGCAAAACAATTCGTCGGAATTCGAAGGATTCTCCCGCCCCAGTCCCAGCAAACTGTCCTGCGACAGGCCCAGCGATTCGCGCAGCGGACCGATGTGCTCTTCCACCTGTTTCGCTTCGAAGCGGTCGTGCCCCGCCGGCACTGGAGTGTGCGTGGTGAATACGACTTCGCGGGAAACTCTCGGGACCGCGGCCTCAAAGGCAATGCCCTCATCTTCCATCCGCATGCGAATCGCTTCCAGTACCGCGAATCCGCTGTGTCCTTCGTTGAGGTGAAGCACGCCCGGAGAAATCCCCAGAGCCTTCAGCGCGCGCAGTCCGCCCACGCCTAACAGCAATTCCTGCCGAATGCGGATGCGAAGGTCGCCGCCATAGAGCCGCGAGGTCAGTTCGCGATCTTCCGGAGCGTTGCCTTCCACGTCGGAATCGAGCAGCAGCAGATCGCGCCGGCCTACCTCCACGCGCCAGACTTTGGCCTGGAGACGGCCGCTGCGCGTCTCAATCTCCACCACCACCGGACGCCCGTCCTTGCCGATCGCCACTTCCATCGGCAACTGGTTGACGTCGGTCTCCAGATATTCTTCGCGCTGCCATCCATTCCCGTCGAGCCGCTGCCGGAAATATCCCTGCCCATAAAACAGCCCGATGCCGACCAGCGGAATGTCCAGATCCGACGCGCTCTTGATGTGATCGCCCGCCAGCACTCCCAGGCCGCCAGAGTAGACCGGCAACGATTCATGAATCCCGAACTCCGCCGAGAAATACGCCACCGGATGCGGCCGCAGCACGCCCGCGTAGCGCGTGCCCCAAGTTCGATCCCCGTGCAGGTATTCCAGCATGCGGCGATAGGCATAATTCACGCGGCTGTGCAGCATCAGCTCCGCCGCCCGCGTTTCCAGTTTCGCCAGCGGGATTTCATTGAGCAGCGCAATCGGATTGTGGTTGAGCTCGCTCCAGCGCCCCGGATCCAGATCCAAAAACAGGCTGGAGGAGTTATGATCCCAGCTCCACCACAGATTGCGCGCCAGCGCCCACAGACGCTCCTGCAGCGGAGCAATAAAACGGTCGAGCGTGCGCGCCTCGCTCACCACCGGCGCTACCTGCGTCGCCGCCTCGGTCAGCATGCGGATCTCCTCTGCGCTGAACACCCGCGCCTCGATCGTCTGCACCACCAGAACGCCCTGCAAAATTCCGCGGTCGATCAAAGGCACGCCCAGGAACGATTGATACGCGTCTTCGCCCGAGTCCTGGAAATACTTAAATCGTGGATGATTCTTCACCTGGCTAACGGCTACCGCCTGCACCTGCTCGGCCACCAGCCCTGTCAGCCCCTCGTGCACCGCCATGCGCAGGCTGCCCACACATTCCCGCCGCAGTCCTACCGTAGCCGCCAGCACCAGGTTGGCTCGGTCCGGCTCCAGTAAATATGCGGAGCAAACATCGGTGTGAAATCGCTTGGCAATCAGCGCTACCACGTTCATCAGCGTCTCCACCGATTGGCCGCCCCCGGCCGCCAAGTTTGCAATTTCCTCTCTCGTGAGCACGCAGCTGACCTCGCCCACCCGTACCCCTTGTTCCATGTCCCCTGCTACCTCGTATCCGTCCAATGCCTTTAGCTAAGCCTCCCCGCGAGTCTTCGACTCGTTCCGCGATCCCTTTAATGATGTCACATTCCGAAGGGTAGGGCTATTGTACGGGCTTGGTGGATCGTTCCGCCCCTCAAATCGATCAAATGCCCACGCTAAAAAAATCCATGCGGATGATAAAAAATAGCGTTCCTCTCTTCGCGTTCTTCTGATTGATCAGCTCGACCCAAAAGGCGTCGCAAGGTCTTTTGATGCAGCCGGAGCCTCCGCCCGCTCGGGCAACTCCCGAGCCTCGCGAATCAGGATTTTGCCGTATGTGCTACAGTGTCGCCAACCTGCCACACTGCCCGCGTGCCTCGGGAACTAGAGGATCGGATTGAGCAACTGTGCGCTCAGATTGTGGCAACTGACAATGACGAGGAGCTTTATCACTTGTGCGCGGAGTTGCAACAGGCCCTGAACAAGCATATCGGCTTCCTCCGAAGGCTCGTTGCCGATTTTCGGGGCTACTCCAAGAAGCACCCTCCGAAGAAAGGAGATTAGGAGCGTGTTCGACGGGCAGTCCAAAGAACGAATCAAGCAACTGTGCGATCTCATTGCGAAGGAGCAGGACCACCGCCGGTTCTCCCTGCTCATCGCCGAACTCAATCAACTTCTGGAAGAGGTGCAACCGCTCCGCGGCCAGAGTGCCGGCTCTGCACCGGTCCCGCCTTCTTCCGAGCCTCCCGAACCCTCCCGGGATCCCGAATGCTGAGCCCAGCGCGCCACACGGCAAAAAGCAAAACGGGCGCCTAGTAAGCGCCCGCCTGTAGGAATTGGCTAACCCGTGTGAAGGAAGACTAAGCTCGCGCGCCGACCGCAGCCGGTTCACTCGCCGGGACAGCTTTCTCTTCCCCGTTCGCCTTCTGCTGTTGCTGCGGCTGCCCGCCCTTGCGGATGTCAATGCCGCCTTTGAAGAACGCGCCGTCTTCAATGGAAATGCGCGCCGCGATCACGTCGCCGGTCAGCGAGCCGTCGCTGCGAATATCTACCCGGTCGCTCGCCGTCAGGTTTCCACGCACCTTGCCCAGCACCACGATCTCGCGCGCGTTGATGTTGGCCGAGACCACGCCGTTCCGGCCCACCGTCACGCGGTTGCCGGATAGGTTGATCGAGCCCTCCACGCGGCCATCTATATATAAGGATTCGGAGCCGGTCACCTCGCCCTTGATCACGAGCGACTTGCCGATGGTGGCCTGGTCCGCAGTGGTCGTCGTCACGGGCCGCGGAGCCGCTACGGGCTCACTCGCCGCCATCGCCGGCGTGCTTGGCGCCGATGTGGTCGGGCGTTCCGGCTCGGTCGGACGGGCAGGGGTCTGAGGCTGATTTGTCGGCTTCCACATGGGGTACAGGTTCCTTTCCTTGTTGGGATTAAGGCTTTCTGGCCGCACTTTCGTGACCAAAACAGATTGTACTCCGGAGTCTCACTTTGAGCGCTGTGGAAAACCCTTTATTTTCAACGGGAGTTCCTAAATTGCTACTCGTCCCGAGTTGGTAAATCTTGAGCCCCTCGCTCTCCGCGTCGCCCAACCTTTCTACCCGTTTTCATGTAAGGATTGCCGGAAATATTTGTAGACGCCGTACCTTTTCCTCCGCCTCAAGCGTTATCCTCAGTGCGAAGATAAATCGAAAACGAATTCGCTGTTAGTCAGTCTAAGTTCATGGGACTGTAGCCTGAGTTTCCGAGATCTCTACGACCGACGTTTCCTGGATTCCCGTGGGGTAAGATTTGGGATCTTTGTGGGGACAGCCGCCCTCGGCTGTCCAGCCGCGAAGCGGCGTAAGAATGCAGCCCACCGCCTGCCCTGAGCTTGTCGAAGGGGCGCAAGCCGTGGGTGAGATAACGAAGATGAAACCGAGCCCCGTAGGGGCGAAAGATACGGATCCAACTCCGTAATAATTACGATGGAGCGAACCATGTCAGACGTCATCATCCCCGCAGCCCCCGCCATCGCCCGTCCCGAGCCCGGCGAATACGCGGCCTACTTCGACCGCTACATCTCGCTGGTCCCCGGAGCCGACATCATCGCCACTCTCGAATCGCAGCGCCGGCAGATGTTGCTCCTTCTCTCCGGACGCGATGAGGCCGACGGCGATTTCCGCTACGCGCCCGGCAAATGGTCGGCGAAAGAAGTCCTCGGACACGTCTGCGACACCGAGCGCATCTTCGCCTACCGCGCCCTCCGCATCTCCCGCGGAGACAGCACTCCCCTAGCAGGATTCGAGCAGGACGACTACGTCCGCAACGGCCCCTTCGCCCAGCGTCCCCTAGCCGAAATCATCGAAGACTACATCGCCGTTCGCCGCGCCACCATCACCCTCCTCCGCAACCTGGACGAGCAAGCGTGGCAGCGCCGCGGCATCGCCAACAAGAATGAAGTAAGCGTCCGCGCCATCGCCTACACCATCGCCGGCCACGAACTCCACCACCGCCAAATTTTGGAAGAAAAATACTTCGCGGTTCGCTAGCTACCGGGAGTGCCCCACCCTTGTCCCTCCGTCTTTTGGAGGGACAGGGTGGGGATTTTGACTTCCCCAAGTTCGATTCTGATCCCGGAAGCGGCTTCGATTGTGTAGAGAAAAATTCTTGCGCGGACAGCCGCAAAAGCTTGCCTTGAGCGAAGTCGAAGGGGCTGTCAGCCGCGAAGCGGCGCAAGAATGCAGCCCACGGCGCAAGCCGTGGGTGAACTGTGAGGTTCGGACAACGCCCCGAAGGGGCGAAAGAAACACCTGCCTGCAAAACTAAAATGAAACAATTGCGCCTCGAAAGAACCAGCCGGGAAGCGGCGGAAATGAGAAAGCCCGGAACGGAAGTGTCGGGTAGGTTTGCACCAAAGAACGAATGAGTCCCGTTAGGGACGGCACCCTGCCTTCAATACATAATCGTCTTCGTTAAATGATGCGGCCACGACGTGGTATGAAAATGCGTCCATAGACGCGCATCGATCTGCGGAATAATGATCTGCTGGTCCGCCGGACGGATCTTGTTGATCTCGTCGGCAATCAGCGCCGTAGCGTACAAACAATGCGCCCGGATCTCGATCTCCTGCCGGCTGTCGCGCGGAATCATCTGATACGTGTTGATCGCCTTCTCCAGTTCCGGCGAATAACTCGTAATCCCCATCAGCCGCAGCCCCACCGGCACAATGTAGTCGGCAAACGCCGTCATCTTCTGCGCATCCTCCAGCTTGAACGCGCCCGTCCCATGCAGCCCGGAATAAATTTGCCAGTAACCCAACTGCGTCAGCTTGTAAAACTTCACCTCGTGCCCGTCATACTGGCTGACATCGTTGAAGCGGGGGAACTCCGCCGCCAGCCGCTCCACCAGCCCGTTCCCGTTGTCGTAAAGCTTCGGAGAGCACGACCGGATGAAGTTGTAATAACGTCCGTCATACTTGCCCGCCAGAATCGCGCCCGCCTGATGAAACAATTCCAGCTTCTCGTCGAGCATCGGCATCTCAATATTCCCGGCGAAAATCTTCTCCATATCAGAGCGCGTCATCTTCACCAGAAATTTCCCATCCAGCATCGGAACGCCGTTGTCCATGGCGCGTTTCAGGCACGCGAACATCGCGTCCGAATCGGAGTGATGCTCGCCCGCATAGTCGATCTGAAACTTCACGTGCGTCTTAAAATCCGTGAAAGCCGTGTCGATCGTCGTGCCCACCATGATGAAGTCCATCGCGATGTCCGGCGTCTTCTCCATCCCGAAGGGCACTGCAAGATTCGGGAATGGCAATTCTTCATACGCCATCCATCCCGCCACCTCGCGAACTTTTTCGTAATGCGTCTTCACGTCGCGCGAATTCTCGATAACCGGCCGCAAGCTCTCGATCACGGGGCTCCCTTGGGTGCGCGGCCAGGGAAGATCGGAAGAGGACTTCAACGATTTGGATTCCGAGGCAAACGAAGCTGACTCCGCAGCCAGAGCCATCGCCGCCGCACTGGAAATTCCTTTCACCATCTCACGCCGTGTGAAGTTCATGCGCTCCTTTGGGTCCAACAATTGTTTCGCAGCATCTTAGCAGCATCCAGCTAACAAGCGGATAGTGATGTCCAAAGCGGATAGTGATGTCCAAAACGAGGCGTCATCCCGACCGGAGCCGATTTTCAGGCGGAGGGAGGGATCTCCCGTTCCGAGCGCGGACGCAGCGAAACCGGCAGCCCATACGCAGAAACCCGCCACGAGTTATGCTGAGAGATGACAGCCGACGGCTCAAGCCTCACTGCTCGTCGCTCATCGCTCACTGCTCCCCATGCTCTCCGACGCCGCCATCCTCCAACACATCGCCCGCCAGGCCAAGCGCCAGGCGGGATACAAGCAGTTAGTCCGCGAACTCGGCCTGCACGGCGACGAACGCCGCGAACTCAGCGACCATCTGCAAAAGCTGGTCAGACGCGGTGCCCTGATTCCCGTCGATTCCGACCGCTTCGCGCTCCCGCAAGCCGCCGCTGACAAGAACCTAGTCGCCGGACGCCTCACGATGCACCGCGACGGCTTCGGCTTCGTCATCCCCGACGCCAAATCGCTAGGCCAGCTCAAATCCAAACTCGCCGGAGACATTTTCATCCCCCCGCACCAGATCGGCAACGCCATGCACGGCGACCTGGTTCTGGTAGATATAACGAACGTTCGTCCCGACGGCCGCGCCGAAGGCCGCATCGTCCGTCCAGTCAATCGCGCACATCAGACCGTAGTCGGCATCTTCCATTACAGCAGCCGAAGAAATTACGTCACTCCCATAGACACAAAGATCACGCAAGAAATCGTGGTCCCGGAAGGGATGGAATTCCCGGAATCCCCTGTGACCTCTGTGCCCCCTGTGGTGAACGGTCTTGAAGACCCTCAACCACAGGGGACACAGAGGCCACAGAGGAAGAAGAAGTCAGTAGACCGCGTGCTGGGCGAAGAAGCCGCCCGCCACGCCGACTGGGACGACCTCGAAGGCGTGGTCGTCGACGTGGAAATCACCGACTGGCCCTCTGCCACGCAGAGCCCCCGAGGACGCGTCACCGAAATCCTGGGCCGCGAAGACGACTTCGGCGTCGACGTCGAAATCATCATCCGCAAATTCCATCTCTCGCACCATTTCCCCGCAGCCACGCTCGAAGAAGCGCAAGACGTCCCCGCGACCATCCCCGCGCGCGAACTCCACCGCCGCCGCGATTTCCGCGCTCTTCCCATCGTCACCATCGACGGAGAAACTGCCCGCGACTTCGACGACGCCGTTCTGGTCCGCATGCTCCCCAACAGCAATTACGAGCTGCAGGTTCACATCGCCGACGTCGCCCAGTACGTCACGCCCGACTCCGCTCTCGATCAGGAAGCGCGCCTCCGGGGCACCAGCGTTTATTTTCCGGACCGCGCCGTGCCCATGCTGCCGCTCGAACTCTCGACTGACATCTGTAGCCTGCGTCCGCAGGTCGATCGCCTCGTCCTCTCCTGCATCATGGAAATTGACCACCGCGGCGAGATCGTCAACTACGATTTGTGCGAAGGCGTGATCCGCTCCGCTGAAAGGATGACCTACACCGCGGTCAACGCGGTTCTCGAAGGCGACGAAGTTCTGCGCAAGCGCTACGCCCCGCTGGTCGCTATGTTCGAGCTCATGCGCGACCTGCAGCAGATTCTCAACCGCAAGCGCGAGCGTCGCGGATCGATCGACTTCGATCTGCCCGAGCCGGTCATCGAATTCGACGAGTTCGGCCTGATGAAATCCATCACGCGCTCCGAGCGCAACGTCGCCCACCGCCTCATCGAAGAGTTCATGCTCTCGGCCAACGAAACCGTCGCGCACCATCTCGAGTCGCACCGCATCGCCAGCCTCTACCGAATCCACGAGAAGCCCGACGCCAAGCGCGTCTACGATTTCGAAACCATCGCCGCCACGTTCGGCTACTCCCTCGGCGTCGGCGCGCTCCCCATCCATCGCGTGCAGATGAAAGCCGATCGCCGCGCCAACTACGGCACCGGCAAGCGCACCCGCGACATCGAAATCCCTAAAGAGGTCCACATCACGCCGCGCATGTACCAGAAGCTCGCCGAAAAAATCGCGGGCAAGCCAGAAGAAAGAATCCTCAGCTACCTGATGCTGCGCAGCCTGAAGCAGGCGCGTTACTCGGAAGAAAATGTAGGCCACTTCGCCCTGGCCGCGCCGACGTACACGCACTTCACCAGCCCAATCCGCCGCTATCCAGATCTGATCGTGCATCGCATCCTGAAGGAAGTCTTGCGGAGCGGGGCTGATGGTGTGGGGCGGGAAAGTGTGGAGCGGGCGCCCCGCCCGCTAACTCCGGCCACGAGCAATATGCAGGATGCCGCGGATGCGCCGTCGCCTTGGTCCAAGCGCCGCGATCACGCCGCGCATCGCGAATCCCACGCGCCTCTCACGGGACCAATACCGCTCGAAGAGCTCCACTCCATCGCCGAAGAGTCGAGCCAGTCCGAACGCCGTGCCGACGACGCCGAACGCGAGCTCATGGAATGGAAGAAGGTCAAATTCATGCAGGACCGCGTCGGAGAAGACTTCGATGGCCTCATCACCAGCGTCACCAAATTTGGATTCTTCGTCGAGCTTACCGACCTGTTCGTCGAGGGACTGGTCCCGCTCAACACGCTCATCGACGACCGCTACACCTACCACGAAAACACGCGCGAGATCATCGGACAGCATTCGCGCAAGATCTACCGCATCGGCGACCGCCTGCGCGTGCTGGTCGACCGCATCGATCCGGTCGAAAAGAAGATCAATTTCGCTGTGTTCGAAGAGGCACCGCCCAAGCGCGCGAAGCGCAGCAAGCGCCGTTAATGCGAGATCGAACAATGGCATCCACGATGCCGCCGCTGACTGTCCTGAACGATGAGCCGCCCAGGTCGCATCAGCCAGGGTTCCGCAGCCTTCGGAGGCACCAAATTGGTAAACTTCGGCGATTTTCAAATTCCCCCTTGCGCTCCTCTGGATTCATCTGGTATAAACAATTCACCGAGAGCATGTGTGTGGCTGGCTGGGCGCTTTTCTGCAACTCTCGTGCGCGTCCGGCATCTAATGCTTTAGAGGGATGAGATCCCTCAATTGTCCCGGCCACGGGACTTGATTCGGAAACACGAGTAGGTTTCTGAAGGGTACCTTCAAAGCAAGGACCTCCAAAAGTAAGATCTTTTCTCAATTTTCTGTCTTCCGCTTCGGCGTGTGCGCCGAAATCAGCGACTTCTCGAAGCGGAAGGCCATACCGTTGCGCGCTGTAACGAGCGTATCAGTTGCCCTCAGGGGCTAAGGCCCAGTTTCATTTATGGCTTTATCGGCACGACTGAAGTCGTGCCCTTCCCGAATGAGGTCGCGTCCTTCCTGGATTAAGTTTCGCTTTTTCCGGGCGAGGTCGTTTTCCCGGTTGTTCTCTAAATCGGGACTGATTTCTGCTCCCCGGTTCGCCGCTTCAATTGAAAATCTGCCTCCTTTCCCAATTGTGGAAAACGGGTGGAAATGCTGTGAAGCGCTTGCGTTGACAGGGTCTTGCGCAGCACGTATGTTTGTAAGGTTTCGAGGACAGTCGGATCTGCTCTAGTAGCAGGTTCGCCTGGACTGAATTCGCGCCGCTCAGGCGGAATGCGATTCGGTCTTTGACAACTCGGTTGAACGTGCCAGTCGTGAGAGAACGGATTCGGGCATTAGTCTGAAACGATCTCACAAGATAGGCCACTGGATCGGAGAGCCGGAGTAATTCGGAAGGAAGATTCAAGTGGTCGCCATCACACTCTTTCGAGCGTGGAGATGGCAGCCCACCTTCTACCCGTCGGTGGGCGAACAGGTTTCAAACGAGAGTTTGATCCTGGCTCAGAATCAACGCTGGCGGCGTGCCTAACACATGCAAGTCGAACGAGAAAGTGGA